>Ga0209992_10001372_pt1 | contig 25995 bp, 17 predicted proteins | sample 2SBtaG_2_FD_182564 | JGI IMG/M metagenome (GOLD analysis project Ga0209992, IMG submission 182564) | Deep subsurface microbial communities from Kolumbo volcano to uncover new lineages of life (NeLLi) - 2SBTROV12_ACTIVE470 metaG (SPAdes)... | ecosystem: Environmental > Aquatic > Marine >... | reverse complement strand
GAACCGGGCGCCGGCTCGGGCGATGGTGACGTGCGTCTTACGGTCGGCTGAATCGCGAAACGCATTGCCGATGAGTGCGGCGACGCTCACGTCCGAACAACTCCGATCCGATCTGGATCCACACCTTCGCGCCTTGACGAGAAGACCGGGCTACGCGTTCGCAGCCGCAATCTCAGCGACCCGTTCTTCGAGCGTTTCCCATTCCGCGTACAGCGCATCGCGATGGGCGACCACCTTTTCGAGCGCATCGGTCGCGGGTTGCAGCTTCGTGTAGTCCGATGTGACGGCGGGGTCATCCAGCGCGGCTTCGGCGGCGGCGACGTCCTCTTCGGCCCGTTCGATCTCGGACTCGATGACTTCGAGACGCTTCTGCTCTTTCCACGACAACTTGGGCTTGCTGAGCCGCGATTTGACCGGTGCTTTGGCCGCGCGCGCCTTCTTCTCGGCCGCGGCTTGCTCGCGCCGTTGCGCCACTTTGCGGGCCTGCCACTCGCTCCAATTACCGGTATGCAGCTGCCATGAACCGGCCCCTTCGAGCTCGAGGACGTGGGTGCAAACGCGGTCCATGAAGCAGCGATCGTGGCTCACGATGACGAGGCAGCCCGCGTAGTCGATCAGCGCCTCCTCGAGCACACGCAAGGTCTCGAAGTCGAGGTCGTTCGTCGGTTCGTCGAGCACGAGCAGGTTCATCGGTTGCTGCAGTCGTCGCGCGAGGAGCAGCCTGAAGCGTTGCCCGCCCGAGAGCGTGCTGACCTTCTGGCGGAGGTCGTCGTGGCGGAACAGAAAGCGCTCCAGCCACGACGCGATGTGCACCTTGTTGTCGCCGACCATGACCCAATCGCCGCCGCTCGGGCTGCCCGACTCGCGGACGGTGGCCTTGGGATCGAGCCCGCTGCGTTCCTGGTCGATGTACAGCGCCGTCGTGTTGATGCCCAGCTGCAGCGAACCGCCGCGGGGATCGTGCTGTCCGATCAAGGTCCGAAGCAGCGTTGTCTTGCCGACGCCGTTGTCGCCAACAACCCCGATTCGTACGCCGCGCGTCATCGAGAGGTCGAGGCCTTTGACCAGCGGCTTGTGACCGACGAAGCCGACATCGAGGCCCTTGGCGTCGAGGATCTTCTTGCCGAGCCGTACACCCTGCTGGACCTCGAGTTTGACGGTGCGGTTGGCCTCGTAGCCGCTCGTCATCAGCGCTTCGGCCCGCTGGATCCGCGCCTTCTGCTTGGTGGTCCGGGCCTTGGGCGATCGACGCAGCCAGTCCAACTCGGTGGCAAGGCGCCGCTTCCGCCCGTGTTCGTTGCGCGCCTCGAGGTCTTCCTGCGCGACGCGTCCGGCAAGGTAGTCCTCGAACGTGCCGGGCCACGACCAGAGCTTGGCTTGCCGCATCTCCAAGATGCGATCGACCACGACGTTGAGGAAGTAGCGATCGTGGGTGATGAGGACGATGGCGCCGGGGAACGCGCACAGCTGCTTTTCGAGGCGTTCGACGGTGGCGACGTCGAGGTGGTTGGTCGGTTCGTCGAGCAGCAGCAGGTCCGGCTCTTCCAGGAGGGCGGCGGCAACGGCGGCGCGGCGACGGTTGCCTCCGGAAGCTTCCCCCACGCTCAGCTCGGGCGTTGTGACGCCCATCTCGGACAGCTGCCTGCGCGACTGTGCTTCCTGTTCATGGGGATCCCAACCTGTCGGGTTGCGACGTGCGCCGGCCATCGCGACGTCGATCAAGGTGTCGTCTTCGCGCAGGTCGGGTCGCTGCGACAGGTAGGTCACGCGGATATCGCGGCGCCAGGCGAAGCTGCCGTCGTCGGCCGTATCTTGCCCGGCAAGGATACGCAGCAGGGTCGATTTGCCCGACCCATTCAGCCCGACCAGGCCGACGCGTTCACCGTGCACAAGGTGCAATTCGGCGCCATCGAGGAGCACAGTCATGCCAAAAGCTTTCGCGATCCCGTGTGCAGTCAGCAGCGGCATAAACCCATCCAGGCTCGATCTAACGGGCGATCGGTGCCAAAGGTATTGATATAGCACCCCGGCCTGCAAACGCGTCTAAGGTGCCCTGGTGGTCAACTGTGGGCATTTTGACCCTCAAAAAGGGCCCGATAGAAGCTCTGCGCGCGGACTTCGCTGTGTGTGGATCAAGCGGCCGCTGAGCGTCCGTGCGCCTTGCCGTTGCTCTTCGACGCGGCCTTTTCGGCGACGGGAGCTTCGGGTGCAGCGGCGGCTTCGTTGAGCGCGGCGAGGTCGGCCAGCAGCTCGTCGCCGTGTTCCTCGATCTCGGTCAGCAGGGCGCGACAACGCAGGTCTGCGCGGCCCATCCAACGGTGCGCGTACTTGCGTCGCACGGGGTACTTCTCGGCTTCGGCTACGAGCACGCGCGCGATCTCGACATCGATGAGGATCTTGGTCAGGCGCTCGGCGTGCAGCAGGCCCGGCGCGAAATCGAGCTTGGCGTCCCACTGCGAAAAGAGCGCGTCCTGCCACTCGCCGATCGGCATTTCGTAGGTCTTGCGGAGCTTGTTCTTGGCGATTCGCATCAGGATCGTCTGCAGCGCGCCGAACTTGTAGGTGTAGAGCTTGGCGAGGCTTCGCTGCAGCGGTTCCTTGTGCGTGATCGCGTTGATGCGGGCGCGGGCGACCTTGGTCAAGAAGCGCTGCGGCTCCTTCAGCCCGGCCATCATCTGGTCCTTGAACGCCATCAGGCTCTGGATCTGGCTGGTGCCTTCGTAGATCGGCAGCACGAGCGCGTCGCGGAGCATCTTTTCGGCCAGCCACTCCTGCGTGTAGCCGGCGCCGCCGAGGATCTGCATCGACAGCCGCGACAGCCGTACGGCCTGCTCGCTTCCAGCGTATTTGCACAGCGGTGTCAGCTTCCGGGTGCGCAACCTCATCTTGCGAAGCTTGGCGGCGAACGCCTCGCGCTCCTCTTCGTCCTTGGGCGGGTCGAACTTGAGGATCTGTTCCATGCGCTGGCTGGTCTCGGACAGCTCGGCCGTGTGAAAGAGCAGCGACCGCACACCGCGCACCTGCAACTCCATGTCTTCGAGGAAGTCGGCGACCATCTCGTGGCGGTCGATCGTCTTGCCCATCGTCACGCGCTCAGCCGCGTAGTCCTTCGCGAGCCGCCACGCGGCGTCCATGATGCCGAGGCCTTCGAACCCGACCGCGAGGCGCGCGAAGTTCATCAGCACCAACATCAGCTCGAAGCCCTCGCCGCGCTTGCCGATGAGCACGCCCTCGGAGTCTTCGTAGATGAGCGACGTGGTCGGCGAACCGTTGTGGCCGATCTTGTGTTCGACCTTGCCGATGCGGACGTTGTCGACCCATTTGCCGCCAACTTTGTGGCGCTGTTGGCAGAGGAAGAGCGACAGACCTTTGAGGCCGGGCGCCTTGTCGGGGTCCTCGGTGCGCGCGAGCACAAGCTGGTGCTGACCGTGGCCGCTGGTGATGAAGATCTTCTCCCCATTGAGCACGTAATCGCGCTCGTCGCCGCCTTCCTTGGCGACCGCAGTCGTGCGAATGACGGCGAGATCGGAGCCGGCGCCGGGTTCGGTGAGCACCATGCAGCCCCACTCTTTGCCCTCGAGGATCTCGGCGATGACGTCGTCGTAGGGCGTCTGCACCACGCGACCGTTTTCAACGACCGTGCGATCGTCGCGCATCGCGTACATGAGCAGCGACATGGCGACGCCGGTGTGGAAGCCAAAGTGCGTCATGCAGGAGACGTCGCCGCGGGCCATCATCTCGGCGCAGGCCAGGTAAACGAGCGCCGGGGCGTTGAGGCCACCGAGCTCGCGCGGAACCGGCAGGCCGTAGACCGACATCGCCTTGAGCTTCTTGAAGATCGTCGCGAACTCTTTGCCCTCGCTGACGACGCCGTCCTTCATCGACACCTTCTCCTGGTCGATTTTGCGGGCACGGGGGGCGACTTCGCGGGCGGCAAACTTGCCGAACTCGTCGAGGATGTCCTCGTACAGCTCGCGGGCTTCCTTGTAGCCACCGCCGCGGTCTTCGTCGGATGCGCCGTGCTCGAGCACGTTGAAGAGCGTCTCCCAGTCGACGGTGTTTTCGATGTGGAAGCGGAGGTCGTCGTTGTCGCGGAAGAAGTTGTCGCTCATGCCGGGGCTCCTCGTGACCGAGCGCTCGCTCGACCGTTTTTGATGACGCGCAGAGACGTGTCAGACGCCTATAACGCAAACGGGATACGCGACCATGACGCGGTGCGTCAAGCGCAGAATTGTGCGCGTCAAAACCGCCCGGGACATGGCGCCCCGGCCCGGAATTATTGAACCATTCTCAATATAGGGTCAGTACAGGAGACCGGCGAGCGCGGCTGTCATGAAGGCCCCGAGCGTGCCGCCAACCATCGCCCGCAGACCGAGCGTGCTGAGATCGCGTTTGCGACTTGGTGCGATGCCGCTGATGCCGCCGATCTGGATGCCGATCGACGAGAAGTTGGCGAAACCGCACAGCGCGTATGTCGCGATGACCTTGCTGCGTTCGCTGAGATCGCCATCGGTCGCCATCGCCTTGGCCAGCTCGAGGTACGCCACGAACTCGTTGATGACGGTCTTGATGCCGAGCAGCGTGCCGATTTTGCGCGCCTCGGCCCACTCGACGCCGAGCAACCACGCGACCGGCGCCATGAAGTAGCCGAAGATCGTCTCGAGCGGCTTGTCGATCAGCGCATCGACGCCGATGACGCCGAAAAACCAGCCCAGTAGCCCGTTCGCGAGCGCGATGAGGGCGATAAACGCCAACAACATGGCGCCGACATTAAACGCGAGCTTGAGGCCATCGGCGGCGCCGGTCGCGGCAGCTTCGATGACGTTGGCGTAGACGCTTTCGATCTCGATCGTGGTTTCGGGCCCGGTCACCGGTTCATCCACCTCGGGCACCATCAGCTTGCCGATGAGCAACGCCGCCGGGGCGCTCATGATGGACGCTGCGAGCAGGTGACCTGCGATGTCCGGGAACGAGGCGTGCAGCATCCCGACGTAGGCCGCCATGACACCGCCGGCGACCGTCGCGAAACCGCCGACCATGACGGTGTGCAGCTCCGATCGCGTCATCTCGTTGACGAACGGCCGCACCAGCAGCGGCGCTTCGGTTTGCCCGACGAAGATGTTGCCGGTCGCGCTCAAGGTCTCCGCCCCCGAGGTTCCGAGCGCCTTGGCGATCCACTTGGAGAACACGCGCACGATCCGAATCATCACGCCGAGGTGATAGAGCACGGCCATCAACGCGGAGAAGAAGATGATCGTCGGCAGCACGGAGAACGCGATGAACGCGCCCTGGCTCACAAACCAGACGTTCTTGCCGCCGGGCACGACCAGATCGCCAAACAGAAAGCGGCTGCCCTGGTCGGAGTAGCGCATCAGGTTGCTGAACGCGTCGTTGACCCACGAAAAAACAGGCTCACCAAACGGGGTCTTGAGGATGAGCAGCGCGAACGTCAGTTGCAGCAGCAAACCGCCGACGACGACGCGGGTGGGGAACTTCTGACCAGGCCGCTTTTCACGGAAGAACCACGCCGCGGCGATCATCAGCGCGATCCCCAGAAGTCCTTGGAAGTAATGCATATCAGCAGCGTCGCATGGCCGCTCGTTCGCGCAAGAAACCGGGACACGGCGCCGCGATGAACCCGCCTGAACAGGCCTGTTCTGTCCTTGATCGACGGGGGGCGTGGTGCCACAGTCCGCGGCATGTTCCGACCCGGGCCTATCCTCGTCATCGGCGGCGCGTCCGTAGACCGCGTGCGCGCAGATGGTGAACCGCGGACAACTCCCGGCGGGGCGGCCCTGTTCACCGCGCTCGCCGCCATTCGTGCCGGCGCCAAGGCGCGCTTTTTCGGCTACCGACCCGATCCGCTGCCCGACCTGTTCAGCGAGGTGTCGTCGATCGTCCCGTGGACCGGTCCACCCTGTGAATTGCAGGACATTCCCCACTTCGAGATCGTCTACGAAGAGGACGGCAACGCCCGGCTCGCCGCGGCTGACTGGGGCATCGAAGAGACGCTCGACCCCGCGATGATCGGCGATGAATGGCTCAACGCCTCGCTGATTCACATCGCCGCGATCAAGGCACCCGAGCTGCAGATGCGCTTTGTGCGGGCCCTTCGCGAGCGAACGGACGCGCGGATCTCGGCTGGCACATACGGCTACATGGCCCGCCGCGCCCCCGACACCGTTCGCGCGCTGATGGAATCGGTCGACCTCTTCTTCATGAACGAGTTCGAGGAAGAGCTGGTTTTTGGCGACGATCGGCCAACGGTCCGGCCCGGCCAGATGCTCGTCGTCACCCGCGGCGCTCGTGGCTCGGACGTGTGGCTCGGCGACCACTGCTCGCGCGTGCCGATCTGCCCATCCGACCCTGTCGATCTCACTGGCGCCGGCGACTCGGTCTGCGGCGGAACGCTCGCAGGACTCAGCCTCGGCCTACATCCCACCCGCGCCGTCGCCCTCGGTTCGGCGGTCGCGTCCACGACGATCGAAGCGCCCGGCATGGAAGCATTGCTCAAGGTCACGACCGGTTCGATCGACGGCCGGGCCCGCGAACGCCGCCGCGATCCACGCGTGCAGGTCAACCGCGTGCAGGTCGATCGTCTCGGCGGATATATCCGCGAATTGACCGACGTGAAGTCGTTTTCGTTCACCGGCGACCACTTCCCAGACGTCGGCGATCCCGGCGCGCTCGACTTCTTTTTCGCCTCGACGGTCCACCAATTCGGCTTTTGGAGCCCCGCAAACGGCGTCTACGCATCGCCCACCTACGCCACGATCGCCGGCGAGCGGCTCAAGGGTTCGGACTACTGCTTTGCGTCCTTCAAGCGGCTGCTGATCGAAAAGCCCGATCGCCTGACGCCTTTTGGCCAAAGCTCGCTGCGGTGGGCCGACACCGAACAGATCTTCCGCACCGACGAAGCCACCGTACCGATGCCCGTCCTCGCAACCCACCACGCGGTCGCACGCGGCTACGGACGCGACATGTGGGAGTTGGGGCTGACCCCGGCCAAGATCGTCGCCATGGCCAACGCCGCCGATGATCCCGTGCGGATGCTCGCGTCGGTCCTCGACCACATCTGCGGCTACCGGGAAGATCCGCTGCGCAAGAAGTCGATGCTCCTGGCCCTGATGCTCGGTCAACGACCCGAGAGATTCATCGACCTGTCCCTCTCCGAGTTCCTCGCGCCCGTCGTCGACTACCACGTGATGCGCTCTTGTTTGCGGACCGGACTCGTCGAGGCGGGCGAAGAAGAGCTGCGCGAAAATCTGGTCGGCCGGCGCTTGCTCAAACCCAGCGACGAGATGGCCGTGCGCGCGGCCTGCTACGACGCGATCGAGCAGCTCCGCCTCGCATCGGGGCGGGATCTTGGCGCGATCGACTACTTCTTCTACAGCGCGCGCAAGCGATGCCCCGAGATGGACGAGCCCGACTGTGGCCGCTGTCCGATCGACCCGGTGTGCAAACACGACAAGGCGATGTTCCAGCCTGTCTACCGAACGACGTACTATTGACAGCGCGCGCGCGCCGCTCTGGTAGCGTCGCGCGTTCAGGCCCGCGATCCTCCATCGCCACAACTTATTGGGAGCCGCCCATGGGCAAGCTCATCGACGGCGTATGGCACGACGTCTGGTACAGCACGGAAGCCTCTGGGGGACGTTTTGTTCGCCGCGACTCCCACTTTCGGCAAACCGTCTCCAACGCGCCGGACGCCCGCTTTGCTCCGGCAGCAGGGCGCTATCACCTGTATGTCTCCTACGCGTGTCCGTGGGCTCATCGCACGCTTATCGGCCGCGTGCTCAAGGGCCTCGAGGACGTGATCAGCTACAGCGCTGTGGGCCCGGACATGCTGGACAAGGGCTGGCCGTTTCCCGCGGATCGCCCCGACCCGTTGCATGGCAAGTCGCACATGCACGAGCTCTACACGCTCGCCGACCCGAACTACACCGGGCGCGTCACCGTCCCCGCGCTCTGGGACCGCCAGACCGATACGATCGTCTGCAACGAGTCATCCGAGATCCTGCGCATGATGGACGACGTCTTCGCCCCGCTCGGCGACGCGCAGGCCCCCGTTCTGTATCCCGAGCCGCTCCGCGCAGAGATCGACGAGGTCAACGCGGTCGTCTACCCGCACATCAACAACGGCGTGTACAAGTCGGGCTTCGCGACCACCCAGCATGCCTACGAGGAAGCGGTGACCGCGCTGTTCGACGCCCTCGACGCGATGGAAGCGCGCCTGGAAGGTCAACAGTGGCTTGTCGGCGGCCAGCTGACCGAGGCCGATATTCGCCTGTTTACGACGCTGGTGCGCTTTGACCCGGTCTACCACGGCCACTTCAAGTGCAACGTGCGACGCCTGCGCGACTACCCAAACCTGTGGGCGCTGACGCGGCGTGTTTACGCGCTACCCAAGGTGGCGGAGACGGTGCGGCTCGACGAGATCAAGCGCCACTACTACTACAGCCACGCGTCCATCAATCCGCACCGCATCGTGCCCATCGGGCCGCAAATCAACTACGCCTGAGGGGTTGCCTCGGTCGCTTTGATGTAGCGGGCGCGCCACGCCTCGACGCGCGGGTTCATCACCGAAAACCAAAGTGGCGGCACCAGCGCAAGCAAGAACATGCCGCTGTATCCGGTCGGCATCTGCGGGACGTCGTCGTGATGACGCAGGGCGTGGAACGGCCGGCTCGCGTAGGCGTGGTGGTCGGAATGGCGCGCGAGGTTGACCAGGATCCAGTTGCTGACCCGGTGGCTGGCGTTCCATGAATGCTGCGGCTGCACGCGTTCGTAGCGCCCGTCGGAGAGCTTGGTGCGGGTCAGACCGTAGTGCTCGACGTAGTTGATGATCTCAAGCATCAGGATGCCGACCGCCGATTGCGCCGCGAACAGGGCGACACCGATCCAGCCGAACACAGAAAAGACGATCGCGTAGGCGGCCAGGATCACCAGCGGGTAGCGGACCATGCGGTTGTCGAGCGAGAGGACCGGCAGCTTGCGCTTGGCGATGCGTTTGCGCTCGATGGCGATGGCGTTGAGGAGCCCGCCGACAAAGGTGCGTGGCAGGAACGCGTACAGCGACTCACCAAACCGCGACGTCGCGGGATCGTTCGGGGTGCTCACGTGGCGGTGGTGGCCGTGGACGTGCTCGACGCAAAACCAGGTGTAGGTCGTCAGCGTCATGAGGATTTCGGCCATCGCCCGTTCGAGCTTGGTGCGGCGGTGCATGAGCTCGTGAGCGATGGTGATGCCGGTCGCGCCCGTCACGAGGCCGACGTTGATGACCGCCATGGCCTGCTCGTACCACGGTCCGGTCGACGCGATGATGTTGCCGAGGGCCCACAGCACGAAGGCAACCTGCGCCGGCACGTACGAGAAGATGACCGCGTCGTGCAGCCGCGCGCTTGCTGGCGGAGCATCGGGGAACGGGTTGTCGTGGCTGGTGCCGAGGATGTGGTCGATGGTCGGCAAGAGGGCGTAGAGCACCACCATCGGCAGCAGCACCCACCACCCACCGAGACCGTTGCCGATCGCCGCGCTGACAAGGCTGGTGTAGATGAGCAGGAAGGGCGCCGCGTGGCGCACCGTCGTGGCGGCGCGACCGTCGCTGGTGGGGCGGGTTGCGGCTTGTGAAACGGAAAGTGTGGACATGTTCACCTCGCTGGTTGCCAGGTGATTATGCTGGTTGTTGAGAAAAGTTCAATTAGATTCTGGTTGGGCCTGTCTTCTCCCGCTTCGGATGGTGATGAGCGCGGCGCCGAGCAGCGCAATCGCCAGCGCCCACGCGGGGTAGCGAGCCTGTTGTGCCCGTCGCGTGATGAGCTCCCGAATGTGTCGCCGCAGCGCGTCAGACGCCTTGCTCGTGTCGTGTAGCGCGTCGGCAACAGCCGTGTTGAGCCGGTGTCTTGCGACGTTGGCTTGCGGCTGTCGGCGTCTCTGCACGACGTCCTGGGCGGCCGCCTCGTAGCGCGCCGTCATCGCCAGCAGGCGCGCCAATAAGCGCTCGGTCTCGGCGTCGCCACCGGCAGGAGTATGAAGGGACTGCTCGGCGCTCAGCAGTGCCGTGAGGGCATTGAGGTAGCGCTGGGAGTCATCGCGCGTGCCCGAATCCACGAAGGTCGAGAGGCGGTTGTGGGTGGCCCGAAACCGGCGCGCGAACTCCGCCAGCTGGTTTGCACACTCGTCATACGCGGGGTCTCGACGCGCGAGTCGTGCCGTGAGCGTTTCGATCAGCCGTTGGACCGACCGCCGCAACGGGAGCGCGTGTAAGGTCATGGCTACGCGAGCTGGTTCGTTGCCGAGGGTGCGGGCCACGTCGGCCACGTACCACTGCTGTTCGGCGAGGGCATCCAGCGACCCCTGCAACACGGCGGCGAGACGAGCAGCACGTGCGTCGGGCGGATGAGCGCGCAGCTGGTCAATCGCCGGCTCCACGCGCTTGTGCCAGGCGTCTCGTCGCTCGCCGCCGGCCTTCGAGTCACCGGTTTTTACGAACCGTCCCAGCGCGCTCATCGTCTGGGCGACACCTTGGTGGACGTCCTCAAGCGCCGCGCCCATCGCCGCCAACGGTCCGGCTGTGCGGGCACGATACTCGCCGATTCCGACCGCTATCGCGCCCACCGCCAGCAGCAAACCGACCCGCATCCGGGCGACGGCAGGCGAACGTTGTACCGTCATCGATTCGCCCCGACTCGCGCGCGCCCAATCCAACCCGGGTCGCTGTCGACACGCACGCGGAGCAGACTCAGCTGCGCCTTGAGACGCCTCGCTCGTTGGAAAACGTGGGCGGGAAACCGCCGCCCCGGGTAGTGAACAGGCACGACGTTGCGCAGCTCCCCGGCCCGCTGCGCGATGTACGATAGCTCGGCGACGAGCAGCTGTGCGGCTGCGTACACCTCGCTGGGAACGACCTCTGCATCGATACGCGCGCTGACCTTGCACATCGACAGGCCCGAGTGCGTCGCGATCTCGCGCACTACGTCGAAGGTTGCCACGAGGCGGCGCATGACGTCGGCGGGCACTTTCCCGGGGGTGAACGCGGGTGCCTCTGCCATGCGAGGAGCGCCCGGAAAGCGTGCCAACAGCCGCGCACAGATATGCACAGCGCGCGTGACCTCCATGTAAACGTCGGACGCGCTGATGCGTCGCTCCAGGAGCAAGTTCAGCTGCTGGTTGAGCCGCAGCAGCGTCGCAAGCACCTGGTCGGGGCGCGCCGTCGTGGGTGCGAGGCGCTCGTTCGCCACGGAGCGGATCCCCAGTTCGCGCTTGACCAGGAGGATGCGCGTCAACGCCAGGTTCGCCACCTTCCACACGTCGGCCGGACCGATGCGATCCGGGGGCGGGACCGGCGGCGGGGCGGCGCGGTAGCCGGTGTGTTCGAAACACAGCCGGTTGGCCTTGTGAAACGCGGTCAGGGCGCTAAACCAGACCGTATGCGGCGCGGAACCGACCACCGTGAGGCGCGGCGTCTTGGCCCGTGGGCGGCCCATGACAAACCGGATGTGTTCGACCTCGGCCGCAGCGAGCTGCACCCGCGCCAGGACGTCGGCCGGCAGGATGGGGTCGGGGCCGCTGGCGGTGCGACCGCTGATGGTCGGCGGCGTGACCACGTACTGGGCGACAGCGTCCTTCGGCGCCACGACCGCGACGACCAGGGCTACCGAAGCAAGACAAAGGGCCGAGCGCATTACAGTCACCTCGTTGGCGCAGAGAGGCCGTAGCGGCGCTGTTCATCCACGGAGAGCTCGCGGACGCTGCGAGCCCGCGCGGTATCCAACAGTCCTGCGGCATCGGTCTGCGCGACATGAAGGCCTGCGTCCCGCGTCGCCACCGCTGCGCGACGACCGTCACCCAGCCAGCTCGCCGCGAGCACCGGCGACTTGCCACCGTCGAGCGTGCTGTGTCGGCGCCCATCGGTGTGCCAAATGGAAGCGTGACCGCTGCGTCCGCCGGCCAGCAATAAGGGCTTGGTCGGGTGAGCCTGCAGCGTCGTCAGCGGCCCGCTCACGTCGAGGACCGAGAGGTCGACGCCCCGCCGATCGAAGAGGTGCACCTGGCCCGCGGCGGTGGCCGCGGCGATGCGCCCGTCAGCCAGCCAGGTGACGAGCCGCAGCCGCTGCAGGTCGGCTTGCACTTCGGCGATGCGGCTGCCGTCGAGGCGCCAAATGCGCAACGCACCGTCGCTGCCGAGCGTCGCGATGCGTTTTCCGGCGCCGTCGCAGCTCACTTGCTCCACCGCCCCGTCGTGTCCGGGCAGCCACGCGATCGCGCTCCCATCGCCGCGCCAGATGCGGCCGTTTCCGTCGGCAGACCCCGTGACGACAACGTTTGGTGCGCAGACCTCGAGCGTTCCGATCGACGCCCCGTGTCCCGCAAACACCGCCTGCATGATGCCGTCGCGGCTCCATTTGCGCGCGGTTCCGTCGTGGCTGGCGGTGTACAGGTATGTGCCGGCGCGCCCAAAGGCGATGGCGCGGATCGCCCCGCGGTGGCCGTGGAGGACGGCCTTTCGTGTGCCCGCCGACGTCCACAGCACGGCGCGACCCGCCTCATCGCCCACAGCGACGTGACGCCCATCGGGAGAGAACGCCCCCGCCGACGGTGCTGCCGCTTCGGCAGGAGGCGCCGATTGCATCCGGGGAAGCGTGATCGGCCGATGGTCGCCGACTCGCCACAGGCGCGCCTTGCCGTGTTCGCAGTCGCGCGTCGCGTCGATGTCCGGCAACGTCAGCAAGCGATTGCCGACCGGGCTTGCGACGACCTGTCCCAGCTCGCATTCGGTAGCCGGCGCCGCGAAAACCTCCTCGTCACGGCTGCGCCAAACTCGCGCGGTGCCGTCTTCCGAAAACGTGAGCAGGTGTGCCCCGTCCGCGCTCCAGCTGCCGCCAAGGATCGGTCTTTCGTGGCCGGAATAGCGCGTCTCGAGCGTGCCGTCGGGTCGCCACGTCGCCGCCGTTCCGTCAAACGAAGTCGTGAGCACGCGGCCGTCGATCGGCGAGAAAGCGACGGACGAGACGATGTAGTCATGGGCGCGCAGGACCCTGTACTCGCCCTTTTCGACGTTCCACAGGCGCGCGGTCTCGTCGTAGGACGCGCTCGCGACCTGCTCGCCCGTGGCGTCGACCGCGATCGCCGTGATCCAGCCATTGTGGCCGCGCCACGTCGCGAGGCGCTTGCCGTCGCGCCAAAGCATCACAAGTGCGTCCTGTCCGCCGCTGATGACCCGTCCATCGGGCAGAAAGGCAACCGCCGAGGTCGCGCCGTGATGGCCGTCGCCCCGGTGTTCCGATGCCCCTTCGGCCGTGATCCACTCGACGCCGCCGCCGTCGTCACCCACGACAAATCGCGCGCTGTCGCTGCGCCACGCAAGGGTCGAACGCGCCCTTGCACCGCCGGCCGTTCCCAGCAGCGCCCCTGTACTGCCGTGCCACGAATAGACCTTGCCGTCGTCGGCCGCCCCCGCCAGGGCGCGCCCGTCGGGGCTGTACACGAGGGCTCGGAGCCGGGCCTTGGGTGTGGGCAGTTGCGCGATTTCGGCGCCGCTGAGGTCGAGCAGGGTCGCGCCGCCCTTGCCATGCCGAACCGCCATCCGTTGGCCGCGTGCGCAGGGCACGATCTCCGCCACGTCGTCGCCTGCACGCTCAAGGGACACACCCTTGCTGCTCGCCATCGACCAAAGCTTCGCCGGGCCTTCGTCGCCCCACGTCGCAAAGCGGTCACCGAAACCCAGCCACGTCGCGCGCAGGCTGCCCGCGGTGTCGCCGCGCACGAGTCGTCGCTGCCGTGACGCGCGCAATGTTCGATGCAGCGCCGTGAGCGCTTCTGCTGTGGCGCCCGCAGCGACCGCCTCGCGCGCGAGCAGCATCGCCAGCAGCGGATCTTTGGCGATGGTGACGGTCGCGTACGCAGCGACGACCTTGGAGACCGCGCGCGCCCTCGCGGCTCGCGCGTCGTCGGCGCTCTTTTGCGCTTGCGAGCGGGCCATGTCCGCGGCATTCGCCAGTTTCCGCGCTTGCGACTCGGCACGGCGCGCCACGGACTCGGCGCGATGGGCGTGGGCGCTCTGACCGCGGTACTCGAACATCGCGAACGTGGAGCCCAACGCGACCAGCAGCGCCACCGAGATCGCGCCGATGACCAGCGCCATCTTCAGCTGGCGCGTCCGCGCCGATGTTGAGTCAGCGGCATCGAGGAACGCGAGCTCTACGTCGGTCAACCGCCCCGGCCAGCGCTGCCGCCACTGGGCAGCGGCGTCGTGCATCGCGCCAGTCCACAGCAATCCCGGCTGACAGTCGTTTGTATGCCAGCGTTCGGCGGCCTCGCGAACCCCGTCGCGAAAACGCCGCGCGTCTTCGTCCTTTCGCAGCCAACCCCGCAGCCGGGTCCACCGTGTGATGAGCGACTCGTGGGCGAGCTGCACGAATTCGACGTCGCCTTCTTTGAGCGACGTGAGCAACCGCCCACGAACCAGCACCCCCAGCAACCCTTCGGCCGCGTCCCGGTCCGGTGCGGTTTGCAGGAGCTTTTCGCGCGCCACGCGCCGCTTCGTCCCGTGCTCGGTCACCAACTCAAGCAGCATCGCCCGCGCGATGGGGACCTCTGTTTGTGCGGACAGGCCATGGAAGAGCGATTCGGCGTGCGTCGCCAGGACGCCCGCGACGCCGCCAACCTCATCGAGCAATTCCTGTCCGATGCGTCGGTTGTCGAGGTCGCGGCGCTCCCAAAGCTGGCTGACGGCAAACTGAACCATCGGCAGCGGCGCCGGTTCGGTCCGCACGTCGGCCAGGATCGATTCGATCACCGTCGGCTCGAAGTTGTAGCCAAAACGTCGCGCTGGGGCGCAGACGGCCTCGCGCAAGCTGGCCTCGTCGGGCACGCCGAGCGGGAGCATGTTGCCGGCGACAGCGTCGCGCAGGTCCGGAGCCTCGATCAGACGGGTGAGAAAATCTTCGCGCATCGACACGATGAGCCGCACCGGAGCGTGCACGTCGTCCGCTGCGCTCAAGATGGCGGTCGCGAACGCGCGCCGCTGCTCGTCGTCAGCGCCCTGCGTGAAGAGCTCTTCGAACTGGTCGACGATGATCAGGCACGTGGAGTCGGTGTGGCGCGCATGGCGCCGCAACAGTTGACCGATACGTCCGGGGTGGCTTGTCGTCAGCGCGCCACCGCGTTTGACGGCCGCGGCGCAACCTGCGCAGACCGACTCGACCCGATCCACAAGCGCGTCGAAAGGTCTCCGTCCCGGGGTCAGCGCGAGCACGTCCCAGTTGTCGTTTCCGGCACGAAGCTGTGGCAGCAGGCCAGCCCGTAACAGCGACGTCTTGCCGGCGCCCGAGGCGCCCACGACCGCGATAACCGGCCGCTTTTCCAACATCAGGGCGAGTCGCTTGACCTCCCGCTTGCGGCCGAAAAACCAGCCTGCGTCGGCCTCTGTAAAAGACTCGAGGTAGCGATACGGATCCCCCCGGATGTCCGACGACCGCTCGACATGGGCGAGCTCGGCGGCGAGCACGTCAAGAAGGGCCGCCGCCGATTCGAATCGTTCCCCCCGCGCGCGCCGCAGACACCGATCGACGATCGCCGCGACTCCGGCCGGCACATCGGGCCGCAGCACATCGATACGCGGCGGCTGGGGCCCGCTGACGACGGCGCGCGGGCTCGAAAACGGCAGGGCCCCGGTCAGCAGCTGGTAGAGCACGACGCCGCATGCCCAGACGTCGGTGCGTGCGTCCGTGTGTTCGCGGCGCCATTGTTCGGGCGCCATGTAAGCCGGGCTCCCTGCGACGCTCGAGTTGCGCGTGCTGATGCGCATTGCACCCGAGACTTTCGACGCGGGCGCGATGTGCCGCGGTTCGAGCTGCGCGAGTCCAAAGTCGAGCACCTTCGCGACGCCATCTTGGGTCAGGAAGATGTTGCCGGGTTTGAGGTCTCGGTGCACGAGCCCCGCTTTGTGCGCGTGATCGAGGCCACGGCACACTTCGCTCAGCACTCGCAACGCCGCCGGGACCCCCAACGCCCCGTCCTGCAGGCGGCTGGCGAGGGATTCGCCGCGCAGCAACTCCAAGACCAGGTACGGCTTGCCTCGCCACTGGCCAACCTGGTGGATCGTGACCACGTTGGGATGGTTCAGCTGCGCCGTGGCTCGTGCCTCCCGCTTGAACAGCTCGAGCATCTTGTCGCCGTGCCGTGCGCCAGCCGATTGCAGGCGCATGATCTTGATAGCGACCTGGCGGCCGAGGTCGAGATCACGACCGAGGTAGACGTGACCCATTCCGCCCCGTCCGATCGCGCGCACGATCTCGAATTGGCCGTCGATGACGTCGCCTGGCCCGGGCAAGATCTGCTCGATCTGGGCTGAATCTGAGCTCGCGACCGTGTCATCCCCAACCGCGCCGCGATCCCCCGTGACCCGGACGAGATGCTGCGCCCGCACGTGGGACACGGTGGCCATGCCGTCGTGCACGCTTGGCGACTCGTAGCGGCGGGTGTCACGCTCGATGAATGGCGCGTCGAAGTCGACCGTGGGGTGGCTGTCCCCCAGCGGATCGGGGGCGCCCTTACCTGACCGTGTGGCCATAGAGGCTCCCTTCGATGGCGATGACGGGCGCGACCTTGCTGCCGACGATCCCGCCGACCCCGGTGATGCCGAAGTCGGCCAGCTTGACCGCGAGCTTGAGCTTCACCTTCACCCAATGACCGGGCACGCGCTGCGTCTTGGGGCCTGCCGCAATCCATCGCAGCTGCACCTCGGCCGGAACGCTGACCGTCTTGCCGCGCACCGTGAGCTGGCCACGGACCGAGAGCCGAGCCTTCGTCCCTTTCGTCTTGCGCACCTTCGCCGACGTGATCGTGTAGTGGATATGGGGCCACCGGCGCGCGTCGAGCCACCTCGGACCGTGCAGGTGCTTGTCGCGGATGTCGTTGCCGCTCTTCATGCGCGCGACAGGCGTTCGCAGCTTGCCGCGCAGCGTGGAAAGGCGGCGCGGATCGAATTTCACGTTGCCCGCGACCGGCCCCGTCGTCCCACGAATGGTCTCGAGGGGCGCTTTGCTGAGCCACGTCATGCGGCTCTTCTTCACCGCGCCGTCGAACGCGACGTGCAGCGGCCTGGGCGGAGCGGACTTCAGCTGTCCGACAGCGGTCACCGGCAGCGCCAACATCGCGACCACCAGGGCGCAGGCGAGAACCGGCGTTCTTGCTGCGTGAACACCGCTCCTTGAAGCCGTTGCACCGATTTTCATCCTCTGCGCTCCCTGGGGCGACCGGATCCAAGGACGCGACGGGGTGCATACCGTTACGGTCGCGCTGTGGTGCTGCGTTGACGCCCACGGACATTCTCCGTCTCGCGAGCGCATGGTAGAAGCCCGCCATGGCCGACACCGATCCCATCAAGATCATCGCCCGCAACAAGCGCGCGCTACGCGACTACGTCATCACCGACCGCTTTGAGGCCGGCGTCGCCTTGGTCGGCAGCGAGGTGAAAGTGCTGCGGGAAGGCCGCGTCACCCTCGCGGGGGCGCACGTTCGGGTGCAGGGCGGAGAGGCGTGGGCGCTCGGCATCGAGATCCCCGAATATCCCCAGGCCAACCGGTTCAACCACGAAACGAGCCGCGACCGAAAGCTGCTGCTTCATCGGCGCGAGATCGAAAAACTCCAGCGCGAGCTGCGCGAACGCGGCGCCGCCTGCCCGGTGCTCGCGATCTACTTCAAGGGATCGCGTGTCAAGATCGAATTCGGCCTCGCCCGCGGCAAACGCAAGGCCGACAAACGCGAACTGCTCAAGAAGCGCGACGCCCAACGCGACATCGAGCGGGCCGCGCGCGGGAAATAGACGATGGCCAACAATGGCGCCCTCGCCGGGCTCAAGATCCTCGACTTCACGACCCTGTACCCCGGGCCTCTCGCCACGATGCTGCTCGCCGATCTCGGCGCTGAGGTGATCCGCATCGAGGCCCCCGATCGCCCCGATCTGCTGCGTTTTGCGCCTCCGCTCGAATCCGACGGCGGCAGCGGCCTGTACCGCATGGTCAACCGCAACAAGCGCTCCATGGTGGTCGACCTCAAGAAGGAAGGTGCCGCGGACTTGATCAAGCAGCTCGCCGCGACCGCCGACGTCGTCATTGAACAGTTCCGTCCTGGCGTGATGGATCGGCTCGGCATCGGCTGGTCCGTGCTGCGCGAGGTCAACGACAAGCTCATCTATTGTGCCATCTCCAGCTTTGGTCAGACCGGCCCGTATGCCTCCCGCCCCGGGCACGACATCAACTTCGTGGCGCTCTCGGGCCTCTCCCATCACCTCGGCCGTCCCGACTCCGGCCCGGTGCCCATCAATGCGCTGATCGGCGACGTCGCGGGCGGAACGTGGGGCGCTGTCGGCGGCATCCTCGCGGCCGTTATCGCGCGGGGCCGGACCGGCAAGGGTCAAATGGTCGACATCTCGATGACCGATGGCGCGCTGCTGATGAACGCGATGGCGGCGATGATGGCGCTGACCGGGGGCGAGGACCTCAACGCCGGCGATGGGTGGCTCAACGGTGGCGGCGCCTACGACTACTACCGCACCAGCGACGACCGCTACCTGTCCGTCGGGGCCCTTGAACCGAAGTTCTTTATGGCGTTCACCCAGGCGATCGGAAAGCCCGAGCTCGCCGGCGCGTTCGCTCTGGTGGGCCCGCCCGCCGAGCCTGTGAAGGCCGAGATTGCCGAGGCCATCGCCACCAAGTCGCTCGCCGAGTGGACCGCCATCTTCGAGTCGATCAAGTGCTGTGTCGAACCGGTTCTGTCCCCCACCGAGGCGATGGAAAGTGAGCTTTTCGCGGTGCGCGGCATGGTCGTCGACGTCCAGCGCCCCGATGGCGAGGTCAGCAGGCAGGTTGGCAACCCCATCAAGCTATCGGCCAACCCGCCGTCGTATCGGCACATCGCCCACGATCCCGGGGCTGATACCGACGACGTGCTGAACCAACTCGGCCTGGACGACGACGGAATCGCCGCTCTGCGCGCCGCAAAGGTAGTCAAGTAGAAGATGTCGGACACCCTCGCGCTGCTCTTCAAGGACAGCCTGCACGTCGCGATCGGCGGGGCTGTCGGTGCGGTCTGCCGCCACCTCGTGGGCGTCGGCGCGGCGATGACCATGGGCATCACGTTTCCGTACGGAACGCTGCTCGTGAACGTGCTGGGATCGTTCGGGCTGGCCGCGTTGCTGGTCTACGTCGCCGAAGTCGCGGACTACCCACGCCATCTCCAGCTGCTGATCGGGACGGGTTTCTTCGGCGCGTTCACGACGTTTTCCACGTTCAGCAACGACACCCTCACCCTGCTCGAATACCAGGGCCCCGGCGCCGCTGCGGGCAATGTCGCCGCCAACATCGCGCTGTGTCTGCTCGCCGCGTGGCTGGGAATCGTGGTCGGAAAAGCCGCAGTTGGGTGACCATTGCTGCGAAAAAGCGGCGTAGCGAACTTCCTAAAAACGGATGACCGTGTCGAGACGGACGCCCTCGAACGCCGGCACGTCGCGGCAGGTTCCCGATACGCAGACACGTCCCCCGGCCATGCGTCCCCCGAACGCCCTGATCTCGCCGCCGTTTGGCAAGTAGACCTTCAGCTCGGCGCCGGGATAGTGCAAAGGCAGGGCCGTCTTCTCGGACGTGTAGCCGTACAGCCCGGAAACAACGACTGTTTGTGCAATCGCCACGCCGGCGATCGCGAGTCCCCGCACAAATGGTCTTTCGCCGGAGAAGGACTGCGCTACCTCGCTTCGATGGTTCCACTTGGCGGTGACGGTCAGCGAACGCCCCAGCGCCCAGGAGGCGTCGAGGTCGATGTGCCAGAGACCGTTTTTCAGCTCGCCGTCGGGCCTTTGTTCACGTCGCCAACCGGCCTGCAGACTGACCCCACCGCGCGCGCCGGACCGCTTTTCAACACCGGCATAGCCATGAACCGCGTGGTTTCCGGCGAGAGGATCGGTGCCGTCCGTCGCGTAGCGGTAGTAGAGCCCGTTGGCGAAGACGATCAGCTCCTTGGTGACGCGGTGTTCGATGCGGAGGCGTCCCCCAACGGCGTCGCTGTTGGACGGCACCACCTGGTCGTCCCGTTCGAGCGTTGGCGGTTCGTGGTAGCGCAGCCCCTCTTCGGGTCGACCGATGAGCAAACGCCGGTACGCCTTGGCTTCAGCGAGAACCGTCCATTGCTTGGCAACCTGCCAGACCACGCGCGAATAAGCGGCCGTCATCGCGCCATCATCGGCGTCGGAGCGCTGGCCAATGAGGCCGTCGAAAGTCCACGCAACCGAGCCCTCTTGTAGCGTGAGCGCCGTGCCGCCAAGCAGCCAGTTCACATCGTCGCCAGTGGCGGATGCGCGCTCGGCGTTGGCCTGCATCACGTACGGTCGCAGGGAGAGCCAGTCGGTCAGCTTCGCGGTCGCGTCGATGGCGACAACGCGGTCGTTCGGGTCGTCGCGCAGATCGAGGGCGATGGGGTCGAGGTTTTGGATGTTCACCTCGCCACCGGTCAGGCGGACCACGAAATCGCCCGAGCCGAAAGTCCATCGACCACCGCCCAGGGCCAGGTCCACGCCCAGGGTGTCGACGCGTCGCAGCGAGAGCGCGAGCCCTTCGCCGATCGCCGCGTGAAAATCGCCGACCACCCAGCGACTTGCCAGCCAGCCACTTTCGGACCGGATGTAGGCGCGCTCCAATCGTGCGTCATACACGTCGTCGCGCCCGTCGCGCAGCAGCCCGGTGCCATCGATGCGCACGCCGGCGAACAGGTTGGCGTATCGGCCGTCGACTTGGAGTCGTGTTGCGCCGCCACGAGCCCGAAAGTCGGTCTGTGGATCGAAAGCAGTACGCCGCCAGACACCGAGGGATTGCCACATCGCGTCAACGGACCCGACCGATGGGGGCTGCCCGCTTGGTTCTTTTTTCAGCGCCGCGACGATGGCCTCCCGCATCAGCCGTTCATCGCCGGGTTCAAAGCCTGCCCGCGCAAACAGCACACGGTTGTCGCGATCGAGCAGGACAGAGAAGGGCACACCGGCGGCGGGGTTGTAGCGGCTGAGCAGGGCGCTCTCACGGTCGCGGCGCCAGGCAACGGTGACGCCGTAGCGCGCGAGAAACGCTGGGATCTCGGCCGCGGACTCGGGTCCGTCTTCGGAAATCAGCTCGACAACCAAGCCCGCGGACGCATACGCGTCGGAAAACCGTTGGGCGGCAGCGATCTCGAGGCGGCATGGGACGCACCACGTCGCGAAGAAGACCAGCAGGCGGATCTTCGGTTGGGCGGAGGGGTCCGAAATCGCCTGGGCGGTGGTGGGCGCAGAAGGCAAAGCGGCGGCAATGAAAACCGTCGCTGCCATGAACGCAGCAAGCCACGAGCGAGCGGGCATCACTTTCGCCCGGAACATCTATTCGGCCAGCAGCTTGGTGATCTCGGCGTCGAGATCGGCGGGGACTTGGCCTGTGCGTCGGTAGCGAATGGTCCCGGACGCGTCGACGAGCATATTCAGCGGCGTCTGCTTCTGCGCGTTGTCGAAGTACTTCTGGGTGTTGAACAGCGGGTCGACCAGCACCGGGAAGGTGAGCTTGTGCTTGTCGCGCCACGCCCGACAGAACGCCTTGGGAGCCGGCAGGCTGTTTTCGTCCTGGTAGAGCACCTGCACGATGCGCAGGCCGGCCTTGCAGTGCTTGCGGTAGACGTCGTTTTCGAGGTGTTTGGTCTCGTCGAGGCAGGGCTGACACCACCCGGAGCCGACATTGAAAAGCACGAGCCTGGCATCCCCGAGCACATCGGCGAAGGCCACGTCCTTGCCATCACAGTCCGACAGCTTGAAGTCTTCGAACCGTTTGCCGACGTCGGTGCCGTACGGGCCCGCAGGATACGTCCACCCCGCAGCGGGCTTGGCTGTCTCGCAGGCTGCAAGTTCGGGCGTTTTTGCGCCATCGGTCGTCTCGGACACGCATCCGCCGGCAAGAAACGCGGCGACCAGCGCTGCAAGGCCGAGAATTCGGGCGTTTTGGGGCATCGACTCTCTGGGCTCCGTTCCGTTGTCTGGTCGGAGACGCGGCGTCGATGTTACCGCCGGGCGCCTACTTCCCCACTTTCAGACCGGCGGGGTAGGCGTAGCTCACGTCTTTGGCCCAGCCGTACACGCTGACGCCGACCGGCTTGGTCGCCTTGATCTGGTGGCTTCCCTTGAAGACGGGGAGCCGCGCGACCTGCCATTTGCCGTCGCCGAAGCTGACGAACTTGTTCTTCGGGATCAGGTTGCCGTCGAGCAGCACGTTGTTGGCCAGCGGGGTGATGACGTTGATGTAGTTCTTCTGGTAGTTGCCGGGCACGAGGAACACGAAATCGTTGAGGAAACGGTCGGTCGCCGCCGTGAGCATGAACGCCGGATCGCCGATGCCCGCGTCGCCGGCCTGGGGCAGGTTCGGGCAGTCGCTGTGCTTCTTGCACGGGATCTTGAATTTCAGCGTCTTGTCGTGACCGGTGCAGACCTTCTGGAAGCCGTATGACGTGTTGCACAGGTCGTTGTTGGGCCCGGGCGCGTTGGCTCCCGCGAGGAATTGGCCGACCGAAACAGGCTTGTTCGACTTGATGAGGAAGTCGCCGTTGCTCTCGAACTCGTGCCACTGGCCCTGGTTGAGGACGGGGACATTGGTCTGCGGCGGAATCGTCGTGACGACGGTGCCCGACTTGCTGGCGAGGATCCGCCACACGTCCTTGGCTTTGCCGCGGGGTTGCGTGCGCGTCGCGGCGTAGAGTGTCCCCCAACCTTCGATCGGCAGCAGCTGCTCTTCGAGGTGGTCGGCGCAGCACGTGATCGGGCAGTCGTTGTCGGACGTGCAGGCCCATCCCTGGTGCTGGCAGACGCCCTTGCCGGCGCCCGGTGCCTTCACGCACTTGTTGGTACGCGGCGCGTTGGACGCTTCCGAACCGGCGAACACGGCGATCGGCTTGTCGGCCTGGATGAACGAACCGGTGAAGTCGGCGCCGTTTTGTCCGGTCTCGACGTTCATGACCTGGCCCTTGGTGAGCTTGAACTCCTTGAGGCCAGCCCACGTGCCGCCGGGAATCGTCTGCCCCATGCCGCCGCCCGAGAGGACCGCCGCCGAGGCGAGCACCTTGACCTTCGTGATGCCGTTGGTGACCGCGACGATGGTGAAGTAGCCGCGGAACGCCGGGTGGCTCTGCTCGCGGGTCATGACCCAATACTGTTTGCCGACCGCGTTGGACGGCAGGAGCAGGGACGCGTCGTTGGAGAAGACGTCGAAGTTCTGCAGCGGGTTGAACTGGTAGGCGACGATCGGCTGATTGGATTGGATTCGGTAGCTGCGCAGGTTGAACGACGAGCCGTCCTGGTTGAGCGGCGCCATCTTCCACAGCGGATCGGGCAGGTTGATGACGCGCACGCCGAGCGCCGGCACCTCGTACTTGGCGGCCTGGCCCGTTGCGGCGGTTACCGTGACGAGCGCCTTGGCGTTCTTGGTGTTGGAGATGATCACCGAGAACTGCGAGTTCTGCGCGTCGTAGATCTTGTTGCCGGCCGCCTTGATGAGGGCGTTGTCGAGGTCGACGGCGTAGTAGTCGCAACCAACATTCGTGTTGCTCTTGAGGTCGCCCGAGCAAGGATTGACGCAGACACCGGCCAGGCAGGTCAGGCCCTTGGCGTCGCAGTCGTTGAGCAGGTCAAAGCCGCTGCCATTGTCCTTGCACGCGACCGCCTTGTTGTTTTGGCACTTCTTGAGGCCGGGCACGCACTTTTGGCACTTGGAGTTGGTGCAGAGCTCGCCCGTCTTGCAGATCTTCTCGATGTCCGCGTCGCTGCCGTCTTTGTTGCACTTCATCAGCACGGTCGACTCTTGTTGGCCGCCCTGGGGCAGCGCGCAGTAGAAGTCTCCAGGCACGCACTTGCGGCACTTGTCGGTGATGCACTTGGGCGCCGCATCGGGGCACGCCTTGAGCTCGTAGCCCTTGCCGTCGGGTCTGCAGACCTGCAGGAACTCGCCTTTGCACACCTTGCTGCCGGGCACGCACGTTGTCGGCACGCATTTCTTGTTGATGCACTGGTGGTCTTTCTTGCCGATCTTGTCGCAGTGGAAGTTGATCAGGCACTCGACGCACACCTGGTTGGGCAGGTCGCAGTACGGGGTCGCCTTGTACTTGGCGCACGCGGACGCTTTGCCGCAGCCGGGGCCGGATGGGCCGGTGTCCTTTGCACCGCCGGAGTCGCTGGCGCCGCTGGTCGATGATCCGCCGGTGTCGCCACCCGAAGACGAAGCCGCCGCGTCGTTCTGCCCGCCGGAGCTACCGCTTGTGCCGCCCGAATCGGGCACGCCGCTGCTGGAGCCGCCTGACGTTCCGCCGATCTCGAACGTCTGCACGTCGGGGAAGGTCTGCCCTTGGTTGTCGGTGCCGCACCCGACCGCGAGCAACGCGACCACGCTCAAGCAGGTCGACATGTGGACGAGTTTCAAAGCAGGGGTGCGCATCAGGTCTCCGTTTGACCGGTGGGATCGAGCCGGAAGCATTGCAGCGGATCGTGTCGGGTGGTGCAAAACCCGGGGCAGTCTAGCGGTCGCGTAGGGCAAATGAAATCATTGGATGTAAAGGACCCTCTCGGTCCGGAATTGGCCGCCCCGGTGACGACGGAATGGCCCTGGGTCTGCTCGGAATTCGGCGTCGGTTTCGTCCAACGAAGCGAAAGGATCCTCGGTACGATCCGCGGGTCGATCGGCGATGGCCGAGTCGATCGCGGCCTGCAGCTCGATGACCGGCGGCAACCCCAGGTGTTTTCGGAGCGCGGCGAGCGGCCAGGCGGCGACCCGGAGCTTGCCCTCGATGCTGTGGCCTCCGACGTGTGGGGTGGCGGCGTCGCAGGCTTGGACGAGCGCCGCGTCGACGTTGGGTTCGTTGGGGAACGTGTCCAGGTAGAGACCGGCGAGGTGCCCTTGTCGGCGCAGCTCGGCGGCGCTCGTTGCATCCAGAACATCGCCGCGGGCCGCGTTGATCACGATCGCGTCGCGACAACGCTGCAATCGATCGGCGTCGAGCAAGTGAAGGGTCGCGTCGGCTCCCGCGCGTACAAGCGGTGTGTGCAACGTGATGATTTCGGGTGCTATCGCCAGCGCGGCGTCGATCTCCATGGACGCGAATCCGGAGTCGCGGCGTGCCCGTGGTGGATCGCACAAGATCGTGGTCGCTCCCAGCTGCCGCAGGCGTTCATCGACCAGGGTCCCGACCGCCCCGCAGCCCACGACGAGGGCTGTCTTCCCCTGTAAAAAGCCTTCGCGCGAACCGCGGCCGGACGCGCACCATAGCGACCAATGAACCCAATCGGCGACGGCGATCGCGTTGCCGCCACGACCGGTGAAGAAGCCGATTCCTCGTGCGTCCAGGGCGTCTTCGTCGACGTGATCGGTCCCCGACGAAAGGGTGGCGACCCCGGCCAACTTGCCAGCGCGAGCGATCTCTTCTGGGCCGACACGGGTCACCGAGCGCAGCAACAATCCGTCGGCTTCGTGCAATGGCGCGTCGGCCAGTGAGCCGCTTGTGTACGCCACGACGCGCGCCCCTTCGAGCCAGTGCATCGGCAACACATTAACCGCGCCGGTCAGCAGCGAATCGTCGACGAGGATGGTGGGTTCAGACATCGAATTCACCTACATTGGATATGCACGTTACCCAACCGCAGCCGATGCGCCAGCGCCCGGTCGTCGCGTTGTTGCCCAACCCGTGGAGAGCCGATGCAGGTCCGACCACCCGCCATCGCCGGGACGTTCTATCCAGCCGACGAGGGGTCGTTGACCGCGTTGTTGGACCGCGTTTGGAGAAATCGCGTCGCGCTCGACGTGCCCGCGCCCAAGGCCATGATCGCGCCCCATGCAGGCATCATCTACAGCGGCCCCATCGCCGCGACCGCCTATGCAAGCGTCGAAGCGGCGGCCGATCGAATCAAGCGCGTCGTCTTGCTCGGTCCATCTCACCACTTCGGTTTCC
>Ga0209992_10001370_pt1 | contig 26029 bp, 41 predicted proteins | sample 2SBtaG_2_FD_182564 | JGI IMG/M metagenome (GOLD analysis project Ga0209992, IMG submission 182564) | Deep subsurface microbial communities from Kolumbo volcano to uncover new lineages of life (NeLLi) - 2SBTROV12_ACTIVE470 metaG (SPAdes)... | ecosystem: Environmental > Aquatic > Marine >... | reverse complement strand
ATTTCTGAAGAATTACAAAATGAATATGTCATAGGTTTGATAATTTTTGGATTAGCACCATGTACTGCAATGACTCTAGTTTGGACATATCTTGCAAGAGCCAATCTTAGCTGTGCGTTGATTCAAGTCACAATTAATGACTTGTTAGTCTTGATTTTGTTTGCACCTATTGGAATGTTGCTTTTAGGATTAACAACAGGATTTCCAGTTCCTTTTGCTACATTATTTTTCTCGGTTTTACTATACGTTGCAGTACCATTAGGATTTGCAGTACTTACACGACAAATAATTCTAAAGAAAAAAGATGAAAAATGGCTTGAGCAAAAATTCATAGCAAAAGTAGAGAGGATTACACCAATCGGTCTTTTGATAACATTAGTGTTAATTTTTATTTTTCAAGGAAATGCAATAATTGAAAATCCGTTACACATTCTATTGATTTCAATACCTATTTTATTTCAGACATATTTTTTATTTGGAATAAGTTATTTTGGAACAAGAAAACTTCGTATTCCATTTTCAGAGGCGGCTCCTGCTGCATTCATAGGTGCAAGCAATTTCTTTGAGTTGGCAGTAGCAGTTGCTATCATTCTTTTTGGAGTACATTCAGGCGTAACCCTAGCAGTAGTTGTTGGAGTACTAACAGAAGTACCTGTTATGCTATCACTAGTTAAAATCATGAATGCAAAGAAATCAAAGTTCGAGTTTGGTAAAACTACCTGATTACCAGTACGGATACGAGGATTCAGATACCATTTTTGAGGATGAAAAATATGAGAAAAATGTAGTTTTTCGTCTAGCCTAGTTTTGCTTTGGCTTTTTTAATTTCTCTTAATTCTTCAGCTAGATGTTTTTTGATCAATCTTTCATGATCTTTTTTGTGTTGGCTGTATGCTTTGTTTAGAGCCTGTTTTGTTTTTGCCTTTTTCATTGCATTGTTGAATTTTTTATGTATTGCACTCACTTGTGCGGTGTAACTTACCATATTTCTTTAAACAAAATTAAGTTAATTAAGACTAATCCTAAAAATCAGGTTTGAATCCGTAAAGACTTGAACCTTTTTTGAGGAATACCGGAGACGGCATCAAACTAATTTCACAAAACTCGCCCCCGGCACACATCATCTAACTAAAGCTTTGATGCTACATTTTTCTAATCTAGAGAACTATGAATAATATTCCTTAAACCCTTTATCAGTTGGGTATAGTTCAGTTTTAGGACCAAACAAGCCTTGCTTATGGACTACTTTCAGTAACCCATTTTTTTCTAAATCTTCCAAGATAGAATCAAGTTCTTGATTATCTAATCCAGTATTTTTTTGAATACTTTCAAAAGAATGCGAACCTCGATTTAATACCCCTAAAACAAGTTCGTTTTTTGTTTGAGGTGTGGAGGGATTAATTTTAGGTTCAAAAGATTCTGTGCGAGGTTCATGAATCGATTCTGTAAAATTAGATTCAGGTGGTTTTTGTTGTTGAGGTGGAATGAAACTTTTTCCAATACCTCTTTTAGCTAAAAGACGAGGAATAATTCTAGCTAGTGGAATTGCCAAGAAAATTATGATATAAATCCAGGAAAAGTTAGGATCTGCCATTATCCACTTAATGCATAGATGGCATAAATTTGTTAAGAGTTTGAAAAATGAAGCCTACTAATTTTAGGATGAGATGGTATAAAAGTAGTAAATGCATAACTGATACAATTGTCAAAGTATCAATCACCTAAAGTAAAAGTAAACATGGGCCCAATGAAGGCAATTCTAATAGCTATTCTTCTTCTAATAATAATCGGTGTTGTCGCAACAGCATCAGTCAAAATAGTAGATGCAGGTAACAGAGGTGTACTATTACATTGGAATGCAGTTGACCTTTCTGCACCCCCATTAGATGAGGGAATTCACTTTGTTGTTCCATTCCAAGATGATATTGTGCAAATGGAAGTTCGTACTTTGAAGTATGACAAAGATACTAGAAGTGCATCAAAAGATCTTCAATCAGTTGAGACTACAGTTACTGTAAACTATCATCCTGATAAAGAACGAGTTCACGTATTATTCAAGGAAATTGGCCTAGATTATGAAAATAGGGTTATTCAACCAGCAATTGAGGAGACAGTAAAACAAGTAACTGCAAATTACAATGCTGAGGAATTAATCACAAAAAGACCATTAGTAAAATCAGACATTGAAACTGCAATCAGAGACAGATTAAATCAATTTGATATTGTAACAGAAGTCATTTCAATTACCGATTTTGAATTCTCAGTATTATTCAACAAAGCAATTGAGTCCAAAGTAGAAGCAGAACAAAATGCATTAAGGGCAGAAAATGATTTGCGAAGAATTCAAGTCGAGGCTCAACAGCATGAGGCTACAGCAGAAGGTCTTGCAGCAGCAAACATTGCTGAAGCCAGAGGTGAAGCTGAAGCAATTGCAATAATTAACAAGGCTCTTGCAGAAAATCCAAATTATTTTGAATGGTTAAAGATTCAAGCATGGGATGGAAAACTACCTCTTGTTGTAGGTGAAGGTGGAACTCCATTTATACAAATTCCAACAGAACCATAGTCATATGGCATCAATTATCATAATACCAATTCTCATAGTTGCAATTATCGGGCTATCATCTTATCTGATTCACAAATTTGTGCTTCGAGATATTCTTGCTAAAAGATCTGTTAATCAAACACTTGAAAAATATAATATCAAAAAAACACCTTCTGAAATAATTAAGGAATATTATGAGAATAAAGGAGAGCAACTATCCCATCAAGAAATTCAAAATCTTGAAAAAAATTACAGACAAAATGAACCTGAACAATTCCTTGCAATGTATGATGCAATTAGAGACAACGTTAAGAGAGAATGAGAAAATCATGGGTCTGAAGGATAAATTAAACAAGATTTCAGGGATTACCGCACTTGGTATGTTTGCAGTACTAGTATCAGGATACATTACTGGTAATGATATGGTATTAGGATTTCCAAATGCAATGGTTCTTTATGCTTTATTGCCATCAGCACTGATCTGGTTTGGTACAAGGAAAAATGGTTGTGGAAGTTGTAATCAAACATGTGCAGTTCCAGAAAAAAAGGACCAAGAAATTAAAGAATAACCACTAGTTTCGCAAAATTGAAAATTTCATCAAGTTTCTTTAACGAGAAAAGGCAAGTTAATTTGAAGAATTGAAGTCAAATGATAAAATTTTGGTAATTGCAGGAATAATTGCTGGAATTGTAGGATTAGTTGCAACAGTAGGATTTGTAGGACAAGGTAACGTTAGACATGTAGAAATTTTTTGGGCCGAAACCGTAGAGCAAACTATAGTTTTTGAAGATATCAACGGAGAAACACAGGTAAGAGGGATTAAAGGAGTCATAACAGATGCAAATCCAACTTTATTGTCACGAACATCATTTGCATATATTCTAACGGTGATAAATAACGGAACAACAGTTCACAGACTTTACATTGATGGATTTAATGTTCAAACAGATTTACTTGAACCAGGACAACAAGATACAATTACAATTTATCCGGATAAGGAAGGTGAATTCACATATTACGACAAGAGAGAGAATCTAACACCACTAGGTAAGATCAAAATTGTCACAGTGGTTGCAAGTGATGAATTTAAAGGAATTTGGAAAGACCTGATTTAAAAAATCTATTTTTTTCCAATTAGCAAATCAACTTTATAGTTTAGAGTTGCGCGTGGATTGAGTTTTAATTTCCATGGAATGTAAGATGGTTTTTTTGTTTTTGAAAATATTTTAAAACCCAATTGCTTCAAAGTTGTGCGTAATGTGAGTTCATCAAGGGGATTTTTAACAGAATATGCACCTCTATCAAAATCATAAGGCTCAGAGATTACAAGATTACCAGAAGAGATTTGTTTTGAAATGTGTTTTAGCATCTCCAAAGGTTCAACTAATTCTAAAATATTTAGTCCTAAAACTAAATCAAATTGTAATTTTCCAAATGCGGAAGATAATGAATCAGCAATGAAATAATCAAGATTATTTTTGTGAGATTTTTTTGCAATTCTTAGAGCACTAAAGGATCTATCAATTCCAAAAACCATTTTGTTAGAGTCAGCAAGATATGATGTCATTATTCCAATTGAACAACCATGCTCCAATACAAGATTAGATTGGGGCAAATCATTGATACTGTTTTTTACAAAAGAATAGAATTTTGAATTTTTACTATTTTGATATATTGTAGACCATCTTTCTTCTAATGCCGTTCGGTCTTCAGTTGAATGGGTTTTGGATAGAGAAGATTTCAAAAATTCTTTTAATTTCTGATTTTGAATTAATTGATATAGTTTGCCGCCTAACTTTTTACGTGAGGAGACATATGCTGGTAAATCATTCCATAAAATTGGAATTTTCTCAATAATCGGGAATTTTAGGTTGCATTTTTTACATTGTAAGATTCCTTCTTCAATTTCTTTATCTAGTTTGAATACAGTTAATTCTAATTTTGCACTACATCTAACACATCTCAAAAATTCAAGACTAGATTCTAACATTGTATGATAATAAATCAATAATTTTTGAATTAATAATTTCTTTCATGGATTGAATCAAGATAATCTTAAATGGAGTATTTTTTGATTTTATGCAAATTGGGAGAATTTCAAGAGTTTGCAGAGGCACTATTTGGACAATTATCAGTCGAATTAGACGAAGAAAAAGAGATAATAGAATTAGCAGTAAAAGCCAAAGATAGCATTGCAAATAAAGTGCAATTCAAAGAATTAGATGAGATTGCAAATTCAGTATTACCTGATTTTAAAAATAAAGTTGAAGAATTTCTTGGAGTAAAAGTTCCAGAAAATATTGTATTGAAATTTCCAGAATTAGGAGAATTAAAGAAAATTAAAGGAAACAAAGTATTTGCAGATGAAGACTCAAAAGACTTTGTTACTGAATTGTTTCATGCAGTTGCAAAAGAAGATCTGAAGAAAATTGCAGAACTAATGCAGCAAGATACTGCAAAATATTTAGTTTATTCAACATATGCAATTCAATACATTTCTAAAATCACAACAACGTATGGAGATTATCTTGATTCAGTAATTTACTTAAACAAATTTATTTTGTCAAGATATCCACAAATAATTCTCCATAAACAAGGGGAGCCCTATGAATCAAGATTTGAAAATGTTAATTCAGGATATCTAGGAGCTGTGAAAATGACCGTCCTTGAAGAATTAATCCATTCAGCACAAGAAAATCTTCAACAAGTGAACAAAAATGCTGCAACTGAAGTAAATAAAATCAATGAAGAATTGGCAAAAATTATTCTATCCTTAGATACTGAAACTATCAACAAATTAGCAGAATATTGCCAGTTACAAGCAGTTCCTGATGATTTCCCATTTGCAAAAAAGGCCAACTTGTTTTTCTTTTTGAATCCAGATCATTTCCTTATTGAGCAGATTGGACCTGACGTAATGACATTTACCCATGTTGAGATAGACCCAAAAATAGGAGAATCAATTCCAGAACTTTTAGAAATTTACAAAAAATGGCTAGTTCCAATCCAACAACATCATGCAGCATTTACTGCAATGGAGGGAATGGCAGCATTTGCGATTGAAAATATCCTAAAAGATGATCAAGATTTTCAAAATTACCTTTCAACGTTTATGGGAACTGACTTTTCAGCATATCAAGTAAGAAAGAGTATGGGCAAGGACTTTACCAAAGCAGTATATGAGAAACTAGGCAAAGATACCTTCAAAAAAATGATAGAAATTCCTCCAAATACAAGAGAACTCAAAGATCCTCAATTATATCTCAAAAAACTGAGTTTGTAATAATTGGAAGAAAAATTTGATCCATTAGTTGCAGAATGGCTTTCATTTGTAAATAATCCAAGTTTCAACCTAGTAGAGAAATGTCTAAAATTTGCACAAATTTTAGAATACCCAGATCTTGATGTAGACGGATATGTTACAAAAATTAATCGAATAGGAAAATCCCTTAAAGAATCAATCAGCGATGTGAAAAATCCAACATATCTAATTTCAATGTTAAATGAACATCTTTTTGAAAATTTAGGTTATAGTGGGGACGATGATGATTACTATAATCCAAAAAATAATTTTCTAAATGAAGTAATTGACAAGAAAACCGGGCTTCCAGTTACCATTTCCATTCTATATGCAGAAATTGCAAAGTTTGTAGGATTAGATCTAAAAATTGTGGGATTTCCTAGCCACATATTGGTAAAATATAATGAAGAAATGATTTTAGATCCATTCTATGATGGGCGCTTGTTAGATGTAGATGACTTGCAAGATATTCTAGATGCTAATTATGGAGGTCAGTTGGAATTTAAACCAGAATTTCTTGATGAAGTAAAAGAAGAACAAATTCTTATTCGTCTGACTAGAAATTTAAAAAATTCTTATGTTCAATCATTTGTTTATGAAAAAGCATTACGATGTGTGAATATGGTTTTAGCAATTGAACCAGAATCTCCTGAAGACATTAGAGACAAAGGAATTTTAGAAGAAAGATTACAAAATTCTGAATTAGCTTTAAAATATTTGAATAAATATTTAGAAATTAATCCAAATGCGGAAGACGTAGACTTTGTTTTAGAATTGATTAGAAGTATAAAGACAAAAAATTAATCAATAATAGAATCTACATCAGAACCTTTTTTGATCATTGATATTTCATGACGTGCAATTTTATTTCTTAATGCTCGTTTAAGAATATCAACTTCACTTCTGAGTAATGCAATTTCGTCTTCTAGTTTAGCTACTCTTTCATAGATGGTTTCAGCTTCTGAACTCATGATTATCTATTTGAAAAAATTTGTCTTAAAAAGTTATGGGTAAAAATCTTGATGGATAGGCTTGCTTTTTTGAACTATAATTTAACATAGGAAATATTGACTTTCTCTTCAAATGACTGACTATTCAGAGAGTAAAATGCCGGAGAGCCGACTAGTCAACCTTTTTGCACACAATTTCTGCCCTATTTAGGTACAAATTTTTCATTTGAAGATTATTTATTTTTGGTTGATTAGCTTCCTTTGTTTTTGCTTTTTCTTGAACCAGTTCCTCTTCCAGTAACTCGAGTCATCCCCTCAGTCGAAGGTCTATCTTTTGGTTCTGGTAAATCACTAGCCTTTGTAGTTCTAACACCACGACCTAAATGCATGGTTTCACCTTTTGGAGTCTTTTTCATCTTATCCTGTTCAACTTTTCTATAAGAATCACCTGCCCAATTTTGTGGACCTTCATCTTTTTCGTATGCGCGTGTACCTCTACTTCCAACTTTACGTACTTTAACCATAATACTAATACACACACATGTAATTTAACAGAAAAAGTCGATTCTCAATCATGGCATTCTTTGATTCAATTTATTTTATTATCAATACAGGCATCTTAGACATTTGGACTATGCCGTTTGCAACACTTCCAAGAATCAATTTATTTATTCCTCGTCTTCCATGAGAACCCATAACAATCATATCAATTTTTTTGGATTTTGTAAATGAGAGTATTTGATTTACTGTAGAATCAGTTACAAAAAGTTTTGAGGATAATTGAACTTTGTTCTTTTTTGCATCTAATTTTAGTTTCGATATTTCTTTTTTAATTATGACTTCATGTTTTTTTACATCCTTTTGATAAGATGGAGAAAGATCTTGACCAAACCAACTTCCATTAAGCTTTTCAATACATGTGATTAGAATTAATTCTGATTTGTACTTTTGTGCTAAATTTAAAGCCATTTGAAATGCATGTTTTGAACAACTAGAACCATCATAAGGCACAGCAATTTTCTTCATTTTGTTTATTTTCATAACTATTCAACAAACTTCACACATATAGAATTTTTTAGAATGTCTAAGTATATCATTAATTTTGAGGGAGGGGTTTTTGTTTTCTATACAGTGCAAAAAAGACAGTCAAACCTATGGCGGCCCAAACTGCGGAAACAAATATTGCAGATTGATTGAGAAATACCATCAAACCAACACAGGAAATTGCTCCAATTATGGGCACTATTGGATATAGTGGAACTTTGAAAAATCGCTCAGTTTGGGGCTCAGAACGTCGCAATTTAATCACGGATAGATTTACAAAAAGATACGTAAACAAACTACCAAAATTTACAATTGATGCTATAGTTTCAATTTTATCATAAAAAACCCCTGCAAATGCCACTATTACGATACAAGCTATGACAATGGAGAAATAGGGAGTTCCAAATCTTTTACTAATTTTATCAAACTGTTGTGGAAGTAATCCATCTCTTCCCATTGCAAAACTTGCTCTAGTTCCTCCCAGTATACTGCTTAGAACAACTGATCCAGATGCAATTAATGCAGAAAATGAAATAAAATCAAACAGCATAGAATTATCTGAAATAACCAATGCTATACTTCCCAAAGGATGTGCATTTGATCCTAAATCATTCCAATCTAAAACGCCCACCAGTAGAAAAGCTACTGCCATATACAAAACAAAGGTGATCACAAATGCAAGCATTAGTGCCCTAGGAATTGTTTTGTGGGGATTTTTTGTCTCCTCAGACATCATTGTTACAGTGTTAAATCCTATGAATACAAAAAATATTACAGCAGCTCCACTTAGCATACCTCCAAAACCTGTTGCAAATAATGGAGTATAATGTCCAACATCAAAATGCTCAAACAAATAAAATCCTCCAAACATCAACAAAACAGATATTGCAAAAATCTTTATCAAAACCATGACAATTGTAGCATGAGTAGCTTCTCTTACTCCGATTAAATTCAAAATAGTCAACACTATTGGCAATCCAACTGCTGCAATAATTAGTGGCAATGTTCCCTCTAATCCAAATACAGCAGTAAAGTAAGCTGCAAATCCAATTGATACTGCAGAACCTCCTATCAGATAATCAAAATATTTGAACCATCCTACAAGAAAACTCCAAAATCGTCCAAAAGCTCTTTTTGTGTAAGCATAACTAGCACCAGTTTCTGTAATAAATGATGAAAGTTCAGCAGCAGATAAGGCAGTCATCATTGCAATGACTCCAGCTATTAGAAATGAGAAAATTACTGCAGGTCCTGCAATGCCTGCAGCCACTCCACTTAGAACAAAAATTCCTGCGCCAATGATATTTGCAATTCCAACTGAAGCTGCCCCAAAAGTACCAATATTTCTTTTTAGCTCAGCCAAAGATACTCAAGCATTGTTGGTAAGGTGTATTTATTATGTAATTATCATGACTGGGATTTTAGATTGCTGAACAAGTGCATTTGAAACACTTCCCAGTGTAGGACCTGTAACTTTTGTTACACCTCTTTTTCCCATGATGATTAAATCGAATTTTTTCTTTTTCATCAAATTGATAATTTCTTCAGATGGATTTCCATATAGAATTTTTTCTTCAATTTTTATATCTCTTTTTGAGCCATCTTTTTCTATATTGTTAAGGAATTTTTTAACATGATTGATCAGGGTTTCCTTATATGGTTCAACGATTTTAGACATTGCACCATGATATTCAATTACATGTACTAGTGTAATTGTAGAGTTGGTTAGTGATGCTAGCGCAAATGCTTTATTCAAAGCTCGCTTTGCATGTATAGAGTCATCATAAGGAACTAGAATTTTTTCAAATACCATATTGAGAACACTCCTTGAAGATAGATTAACCATCTCTAAAATCTCAAGAATGATAATCATAGATGACAATCCAATATTTGATAAATTGTTTTATGTTCAAATAGAGTCAAATCTTTAATGAATGCAGTAATTCAAAGTTCCAAAAAAAGAGTCAAAAAGGCATTAAACGAAAATTTTGAGTATCATCATTTAGCACTATTAAGATCTAATGAATTTCTGAGAAAACATGATTCAGAAAGATTACCTATGTTTGTACTGTACGTAGATTTAGTGGGTTCGACCAAAATGAGTGGCGATTTGAACCCAGATATGCTCAATGTGATTATTAGGATGTTTTCTCAAGAGATGTCATATGTTATCGAATCTTTTGAAGGATATGTTCTAAAATTTGTAGGAGATGCAGTTTTGGCATACTTCTTTGATAAAGAAAACACTGTACAAAGAGCAGATAATGTTATCAAATGTGCAAAAACTATGCAACAAATAATTGATAAATCTATAAATCCAATTCTTGTAAAAGACGGATTTCCAAAAATCCAAATTAAAGTAACAGTAGATTTTGGTGATTGTAGCATAGTAAGATATGGAGCAGACAAGTACAGATCTCACATAGATTTGATTGGTTTGACATTAAATTTGGCTGCAAAAATGCAGAGTGTTACAAAACCCAATCAAATAACAATTGGGAAATCAGTATTTGGTAAATTAGGTTCAAAGACAAAAAAATCATTCAAAAAGAAAAAAACAGATAGCAATAGTTGGATTTTTCATCAATTAAAAACCAAAACCCCTTATTCTATTTATCAAAATATCTGAAATTTTTTAAAAACTACATTTATGTCGTCTTTTTGAAATTTTCCTATAAATTATTTCAATTGTAAATGCCAAACCAACCATAACTACGAAAATCCAAATGTTTTCAGGAGATGTAAGATTAGATTCCCAAACAAGCACGCCTAATGCCATAAAACAAACTATACAACCTATTAGTGAAATCCATTTTTTACTGTATGTTTTTTTGTATAAACGAAAGTTTGCAAAATTAACTGCAGCAAAAATTAATAAAAATCCTGCACTTCCCATAACTGCAATACTTGCAAGATCAAAAAGATTTGCAATTATTAGAGTAGATATGGATGTAATAATTAATCCCTCCACAGGTCTGTTCCAAATTTTTCTTTCTAGATGTGTTGGCAATTCCCCTGTCTTAGCAATAATATAGCTAATTCTAGATGCGCCATACAATGTAGCATTAATTGCCGAACCTGTAGAGAAAAGTGCCGCTATTGCAATTATAACAAATCCAACATGCCCCAAAAAGGGTTTTGCACTCTCAGCAAGTGCAAAATCTTGAGATTCAACAATTTTGTCTAGAGATAAATTTCCTACGGTAACTATCGATACCATTACGTATAGTCCTATTACAAACAAAACCGCAGTATAAAATGCCCTTGGAAGAATCTTTTTAGGATTTTTTACATCCCCTGCAGTATTTGCAATAAGCTCAAAACCTTCGTATGCCAAGAAGATTATCATTCCTCCTGCCATAAGGGCGATGGGGGGACTCCATGTTGAAGGTTCAAATTTATCAAACTGTACGCTCCAAAATCCAATTGCAACAAAAGTTACTAAAATCACAATTTTGATTAAAACAATGATCTCTTCAGATTTACCTATTATTTTTGCACTAAGAAAATTTAACAATGTAAAAGAAATAATTGCTCCACTAGTGAGAACATGTCTCCAAAATGTTTGAGATTCATCTGGAAAAAAAGTAGCGCCATAACTACCAAATGCATAAGAGTATAATGATAACATTACAACGTAACTTATCCAAAGAAGAATGTTTAGTCCTCCAGTTAATACACCTGTTCCAAGTCCTTGATTTAGAAATTCAACTGTGCCCCCAGAACTTGGAAAAGTAACTGAAAGTTTTGAATATGAATATGCAGTCACTAATGCAACCATACCTGCTATGAGAAATGCTATTGGAGCTCCTCCGTGAGACAGATTTACGGCCAATCCTAGAACTGCAAAAATTCCACCCCCAACCATTCCACCAATACCGATTGAAACTGCAGACCAATACCCAACAGTTTTTTTATTTTCCATGAAACATCAAATAATATCTATTATACTCATGGTCTAAAAATGATGTGAGATTCAGTTTGAATAATGTGGGCTTCTTCATAAGCAAGTGATGAACGTCCGTGATATTTTGCAGTATTGAAAAAATCATTTAATTGTCCATAATCCAATGCAGCCTGATGATATTCTTTAGCAGCCAAGACAAATTTTTTGAGTGCTTCCTCATGTTCACCTTTTTTTGATAGGTCTTGTGCCTGTTGTTCATAAATATGGGCCTGATTTGAATGACTTTCAGCTGAACGGATTAGTTCATCTTTATTTTTAACATCTAAAGGCAAACCAGACAAGATAGAGATTATCAATGCAGTACTAATAATTGCAATAATAACTGTAAATCCTAATGAATTCATAATATGACATCGGAGTATTCCTTAAAAAATAGATGTGAGTGTTCTCAATGTTGGATTTAATTTTCAACAGAGATATTATTTGATAATCAAAACTGGAATTTTTGAAGAGTGTACTACATAATTTGAAGTGCTACCAAGAAATAATTCACCAATTTTTCCCATCCCTCTAGAACCAATAACAATTACATCATAATTGTTTTTTTGTGCAAAAGATACTATTGTAGGACCTTCTTCCCCAAATTCAATAGCATCTAAAAATTTAACTTTCTTTTTTGTACACATAGATTTTGCTATAGACATGAAATGTTTGTAATGCTTTTCACGGGATTTTCCTAGAACTGTTCTTACCAAACCCAGTTCGGTGGGAAATGCCTGAACTACAAATAGTCCAGTTATTTCAGCATCAGTCTGTTTTGCAAGGGCAATGGTATTGCTTAATGCACGAATAGAGTTTTTCGAACCATCCATTGCTACTAGAATATTTTTGATCATAGTTGTACCTATTTTATGATTAAGACGGGACATTTTGCTTTTTGCATTACACCATTACTCACACTGCCAAGCAATACTTTATCAAATCCTCCTCTACCAGAAGAACCCATCACTATGAGATCAATGTTTTTGGATTTTGTATAAGATATGAGAGCTTTTACAGTATTGTTAGATTCAATTATTTTAGAATCTATAGTGATAGATTTTTTTTTGGCAAGACCATCTAGTTGGGAGAAAAGTTTCTCTGTTAGATATTTTGCTTTTTTCATAATATCTTTGTTAATTCGTTTGTCAATATACCATCCTCCTAAATTTGCAATATCTAAACATGCAACAACTTTGAGATTAGAATCATGCTGTCGAGACATCTCCAGGGCTTTGTTAAAAGCACGTAGTGCAGATGCAGATCCATCATAAGGCACTAGAATATTCTTAAAAGCCATTTATTTTACCACCATTACTGAACATTTAGCCTGCTGCACTACACCGTTTGAAACACTTCCCAGTATGAGTTTATTCAAACCTTTTCTTCCATGAGATCCTATAACTATGAGATTGAATTTTTTCAATTTTGCAAAGTCAATTATTTCTTTTACAATTTTTGTCCCTTGTTTGATTTTCACAAATATCGGAACATTACTGTTTTTTGCAGATGATTCAAGTTTGTAAATATATTTTTTGGCAGCACTTTGTTGTTTTTTAATTATTTGTGGATTAATTTGAGAAAATCCCATTACAGCAGAATATTCGCCTTCTATGACTGTAAATATGGTAATTTTTGAGCCATCTTTTTTTGCAATGTCTAGTGCTTTTCGAAATGCCCTATTAGAAAAATTGCTTCCATCATAAGGAACCAAGATATTTTTAAAAATCATGTTTTACCTTCATGTAATCTAAATTAAAGACATATGCTTGATTTCCAGAAATGAATTTCATGAAGAGGAAAAAGATAACAACATTCACTTTATTAGATAGTTTTTTAAAAATTTGAAGATGAGCATTCAAAGAATTATTTAATGAAAATAAAATACGAGGTTTAATCAAAATCATCAATCACCTCATCTAAATCAGGATCAAAAAGCCCTAAATGATAGATAATAGCAAGATTGTGTTTCACATTACTTACCTCTCTGAAGATACTCTGCCAAGAATTTGGCATACATGTCTATACAAGTATGAGTATACTTGTCCCAAGAATCTATCGATGATAGTCTAAACTGAATGTATTTTTTTACAAAATCAGTAGAGAAGTCAATCTGAGATTTCATAATAGTTGTGACAGATTTTAGATGATCATCATATGCTTTGAGCATATTCTGATCAACTCCCATTTTGTCAAAATATTGTTTTTCAGCCAAACTGCATGTTCCAAAAATATCCTGTATAGAATGCAAATACCTAGTGTACAGATCAGCATAACCTTGGAAAAGAGAAGGCATTTCTGATTCTAGTTTCTGTATCACATCGAGGGTATTGTCCTTCATTACTCCACAAACAGACTTGTTTGAAGTCACCTGATTTTTGACAACTAAGGACGAATTTTGATTTTTATCAGTTAGTTTTTCCACGCACATATTAGGTGAAATAAGGTTATAATTTTCGATTAACATAGTTAACCAACCCTTATTACATCCGTAGAATGTATTTTGTGCATCTAATGAAAAACCCATTCAGTAAAAAAAATAATTGTACTCAATGTGAAGCAAAATTTTCAAATCATGAAGAGTTAGTTGCTCATGTTAGACATGAACATCATAAAACAATAGTAAAATGTCAGAAATGTGGAAAAGAATTCATCCATGAGAAAGACAGACTACATCATGCAAGAAAAGAGCATGAGGAAGAAATGAGGGAGCGCTCTCATAGGAGTTCATATCCTGATGAATATAATACTCAAAATAGAGTGGATAAATTTAGAGCAAGATTTAGTGACAAGCTATAACTCAAGTCTAGTAACTTATTAGATATTCTGAGAAATTATAATATAATTGCCCAATACTAATAATCCAAACATAGCCGTACTGTAAATTGCAGTAAATAAAGTCATTAGCATTCTTAGTGAAAATTTGTTCTTTTGCAATAATTTTCAAGGAAATCATTTGCACTTACACAGTGATTAACAATGTTAAGGAACCACTAAAAGGAATATTTTCCAAAAATACTCATGGTATTCACAAAAAATTGTCCCTTGTGTAAACAAGATTTTTTTTCACTTGGAACATATGTAATGCACATCAAAAATAATCATCCCAAAGTATCCCCCCATGAATTTGTAAGAAAAGAAGGCGAGACAAAATGGTCGTTTAGGAGTGAGGAATAATGAAAAAGCCATCTATAGGATTTGTATTAATTGAGTGCAAGCAAGAATACATGAAAGATATTGTAAATCAGCTCGACGAGATAGATGTTGTAAAAGAAACTCTTAGAGTGGAGGGTCTTTGGAGACTTGTTGCAAAATTAGAGGCTCCAAATCTAGATAATATCAGAGAATCTATTCAATGGAAAATTCGTAACATGACAGGAATTGAATCTACTCTAACACTAGTGGAGTACATGTAGTAGGTGTTTAAATGATATTAAAGATGGAGAGTCGATGATTTGAGAAAATGTATTGTTTGTGGCAAAAATTTTGAGCATTGGTGTGATGATGTATGCTCTATAGAATGTTCAAATGAATTAGAAGACTAAGAGGTATGATGAATAATAAAAAATCCCAATAGTCCGATGGATTTTTTATAATATTTTCACTTAATTTTCCCCCAATATTTGCAATATCTGAATTAGAAAGAGTCACAATCTATGATTCTTCAGTAGAAAATGCTTTTGGCACTCCAATAGGGGACAACATCAATACAAATCATCAAATTCAGATATCATCAAAGATCAAAAATAATCAAGATGAATCTCAAAATTTTGTATATTTGGTTCAAATTAAAAATAATGAAGGTTACGTGGTATCCCTAGGCTGGATAAGTGGTCAGTTAGCACCAAGTCATGAACTCAATCCTTCATTATCTTGGACTCCGAGGGAATCAGGGAATTTTATTGCAGAAATTTATGTTTGGGAAGGATTGAAAAATCACCAAGCATTATCAGATTTTACCACATTATCTATCCAAGTTAGTTGATATTGGATTTTGATTAAATGTAGAAGCCATGGTGCTTTGTTAGTACATCTTTGGCAGAAACAACCTAATACAGTCGGGTGGAATATCTAGGAATAACACCATATGACTAGACTGGCTTCTACATGATGATAAAATAAAAATTGATATTTAGCAATCGCTGAACAATGTTAATTATTCTCTAAATACTTGTTTTGCATAATTTGACTATGAGATCATCTACTTTGAAAACATGTATTATATGTAAAAAAGAATTTGAGCATTGGTGTGATGATGTTTGTTCAATTGAATGTTCTAATCAATTAGAGCACTAAGACAAATTCATTGAAGTCTTTGTTAATTTCATGATTATTCCACTAAAAGAAATGGATGACAAAAAATACCAAGCCCAAAGATATAATGCATTTTCTTTTCCAAAACAAACATGTTCAACATCTAATGCTTGCTCTGCAGTACATGTTAATTGAAAGAAATTTCCAGGAAAAACATTCAGAGGTATTGGAGAAACGGCTACAGTGTGTGCAAACAGTTGTGGCAATACAAGATAGAAAATCAAAATTAACGGGACAAATGTAATCATCATTGGTCGCATATTCATCTGCATCATCTCCATTGACATTTTGTTCATGTATGATGATTTTTTTCCTAGTTCAGCAATTTTTGCTTGATCTTTAGCCCTCATTGCGGTCATTCTTTCTTTTTGCCAACCACGAGTTTCTTTCATGATTCGTTTTAGCTTGTCTTGATCAACCATTTTCTTTCTGACCAAAGAATTGAAAATATTTAGAACAATTCCAAATCCAGTTACTCCAAATAGTGAAAGAATTATTCCTTTTACGATTGGATCATCACTTCCTAGTGCCTGTCTATTCTGACTCAGAAATGAAAAAAATCCCCCATCATCTCCTTGTAGTAATACATTATCTAGAAAAAACAAGATGAAATTGTAATCTAAATAATCAATCATACAATGCTCATCTCATAGTTAGTTTATGATTTTCTCAGAATAAATTTCATTAGTGATTCTTTGGAATAATCAATCCCATGCACTTTATCAGAATGTTGTCCAAAGTCATCGAGTACCTTTTCTGCTTCCCCTTCAACTACAAAATCACATTCGAATCCATAGTCACTACACTTTAGTTTTGCCAATAATGATTTTTCTGAATTTGTAAGTAATATACTTCAGTTAACAATGTTAACTTTTACAATACAATGAAAAATAATGCAGAAGCAGTAGGAAATTACCGTGTCTTAGGTGTAAATGAAACTATGATTCATAATCCTATATTTCCACTCTGGAGTGAGTTGCCTCTGCATTAAGATGGGTTGATTTGGAGATATTTAGAACATACTTAACAATGTTAAGCAGTGATCATTTTTTTAAGGCGTTGTCTATGTCTTGATTTTGTTCTTAGACGTGTACCGCAACAAGGACATCCAAGAGCGGTTGTTTGAATAAAAATCGAACAAGTTGAACATCTTTTTTGTCCTGAGGTATATCGCAAACTGGTTGCAACTACATCTGTTTCTAATGTATCACATACACCTTTACAGCAAAAAGTCATATCTATGGAAATCTACTCCTGCCAATTTGGGATTTTTCTAGCCTCCACCAATCTTTATTTTTTTTATCTGCAAGGTTTTCTTCTTCAAAATCTTCTTGTTTTTTCACAAAATAGATTATTTGAGATTTCTAATAAAACTAAATTAACATTGTTAAGTATTTGCTAAATACTAAAAGTATCAACACCATACTGTGATATTCCAGAGAAATTTTAATAATCCCATCATTGTAATGCAATTAACAAATATGAACGAATTTTATTTGAAAATAGAGGTCAAAGGATTTGCCTGATGGTGAAAGCATTCTAAGTTCAATGGATCTTTTCATTGAGAAAATTCAACAACTTAAAGGAATAATGCTTGGAGTCTCATTTTCGGCTGTCATTTTAGCTCCCCTTGCAATAGGAATTTCACTATATCTATTCACACATCCCAATTTTCTACGTTTAGTAGAAAATGAAGGAGAATTTGCAATATTGTTAACAGTATTGCTCACAGTAGTTCTAGTAACTTCTGGAATTTGGTTGGTTGCAGGAATACAGCAATTTAGATCTCTGAATTCATGGAACAAAAGATATTATAATTATTTGAAGAAACGAGATGACTTGGATAGAGATATTGCTTCAAAATATGAATTAACAGATAAAGAATAATCATTCAGAATCTAATGTACTTGGTCTTCCTCCTCTTGGAAACAATTTTTCAAACGGTTCTATAATTTCATTACAAAAATTCATTCCCTTTTGAGTGACTTTAAAAATTGTAATAGTTCTTTTACCTTCAACAGTTTCAATTCTCTGAATCATTTCATTTTGTTCTAAATTATCTAGAATTTGTTTGTGTTTAGTAATATTTAATCCACAAAAACTAAACAATGAAGTTTGGTTTAACTGACCATATTCAGATAATGTCAAAATAATATCTTTAACAATATAGATTCTATCTCGATATTTTTTTGAAACTACCATACTTTTGTTTGAATTATTGTTACTTTAACTATTAGGGAAATCCGCGTTAAATTAACAATGTTAAGCAACGCCTTATAACGAATAATTGACTTTATTTGTATGGAATCAAATTTTTCATTTGGAAAACTAGGAATAAAAAATATTTTCAAAAAAGACACCACATTTACAAAGAAATGTAAAATCTGTGGACTCAAATTCTCAACTCCTGAAAGAACAAAAATACACATGATGAAAGCACATTCAAAGCCTAAAAGAGAGAAATAAAAATAATTGATGAAATCAAATCTCAGAAATGCATTGGGATAGTTGGGATGATTGCAGTATTAGTTTTGGTTATAAAGTAATCCTAAAACTTTAGTAATTTTCATTTTTTTTATTTAGTACAGACTTAACATTGTTCAGTTTTGTTAAAGTAAGTAAAATTCTTTATAATTTATGTAAAGCAAATGAGGCTAGAAATATTTGCTGTCCCTATTGGTTCCATAACATCCCTAGTGATACTTTTTTTTCTATCTTGGAAGGATTTAATGAATATGAATTATACGATAAATGATCATCCTATTTTATTTTTAAAAGAGGGAGTATTGTAAATTGGTAAAAGCATATGTTCTAATGAATTGTGATTTGGGGGCAGAAAGAGAAATAATTTCAGCATTAAAAGCAATTAAATGGATTAAAGAAGTTCACGGTACACTTGGTCTCTACGATATAGTTGCTCAAATAGAATCAGATTCAGAAGAGGAGATTAGAAAAAACATTACAGAACATATTCGTAAAATGCCAAAAATTAGTTCTACTATGACTCTAACCCGTTCAGAATCAGAAGAATTTTTTCAATCACCAGAGAAATTAATCGGTGTAATATTGGGGCAAAATCTAGCTCAGGCACATGTTGTAATTCATTGCAATAGAGGTGAAGAATACACTACATTGAGGAATCTTAGTCACATACCAGAAGTGAAAGAAGCAGATGTAGTTTTTGGATTCTATGATGTGATTTGTAAAATTGTAGCACCAGATAACCAAACATTAGAAAACATTACAACCAAAGCTATTCGTTCATTACCTAACATCGAATCCAGCATGACGTTAAATATTATTAATGAACAAGAATGAAAAAAGGTATAGTGTATAATACATGAAATTAGGAATAAAAATAATAATTATTGGGATTGTGGCAATTTTGATACAAATATTTGGTATTGTTTTACTGTAAATCAAAATTTGAGTTTGGTAAGACTACTTGATCACTAGTACAGGAACTTTTGAGCTGTGCACTATTGTGTTTGATACACTTCCAAGGAGCATTTGCTTTATTGTGCCTCGTCCTCTTGCACCAATCACAATAAGATCAAATTTACCTTTTTGAGCAAAATCAATAATCTCTTTTGCCTCATGTCCAAATACAATTTCCTTTTTGAATTTAATTGAGTTTTTTGTTACTTGGCTTTTTGCAGTATCAAGGAATTTCTCTACTTTTTTTAATTCATTTTGTGTTTGAGGAATGTAGATCATATTTGGATTATCAAAAGCAGTATGTAAAACATACAAAGCAGTTATTGAGGAATTACACTTTTTTGCAAGAAATATTGCCTTTGTCAGTGCTTTAAACGAGTTCTTCGAGCCATCTATAGGAACAAGAATTGTTTTGATTTTTTCCATGTATAATTTCTATAATTGAGACTTAAAAATTAAATGAGAAATATTGCTATTAAAAGTAATCATGGTATATTGTAATGTCTCAATATGAATATTTCAAATTCTCTAACTATAATTCAAATTCTTGGCGACATTTTTCACATTTTGCCCTTTCCTCACCAGGTGAGCCAAGAATGAAAATTTTACCAATTGTTTTACAAACAGGACACATTCCTGTAGTGGCATTTTTTGGACCAGTACGAATAATTTTTTGTGTTTTTCTTCGTCCCATGAAAAAACTTCTCGAGTCGGTCTATTAAGTTTTAATGGCGCGAGGAGGGGGATTTGAACCCCCGTGTCCTTGCGGACATAGGATTAGCAATCCTACGCCCTACCAGGCTAGGCGACCCTCGCATAAAGAGCCCTAGAAGTCATCTGTAAATAAATTCATTCGTCGGTAAATTGGCTGTAATTGTTCATAATTTCATTAATAGGAAGTCTTTTTCCACCAACAATTTTCAGATCAACCTGAACTTTTTTGTTAGATATAGTAAGAATATTGTAGGAATTCTCAAAAAATCCACGAACTCTCTCAGATGTAGCAGTTCCTGCATTAACAACAGTGAGGGTTCCAAAATTCCAAGCCCATGGCCTATGCTTATGTCCACACAATACCACATCCACCTTTGAATCAAGAACAGTTCGTAAGACATCTCCTGCATCAACAACAGTTAGTTGATCAGAGCCAGTATCAGGAATTGCAATGAGGTGGTGATGCATTGCAACAATCTTGACTTTGTCTTTGTATTTTTTCATGGTTCTCTCCAACCACAAATTTTGTCTATATCCTACCTCACCTTCATTTCTATCAGGTCTAGCAGTTCCAACTGTAACTAATACAACATCATCACCTAATTCATTTACAGTTTCAAATGGAAAGAATTTTTTGAATAACAAATAACCAGTATTTCTATAATCATGATTTCCACTAATTGTAATAATTTTTTTTGTGTTAAATTTTGATAAAAGGGATTTACATTTTTCATATTCTTTCATCAAACCCTCATTAGTCAAATCACCTGTAATTATTATGACATCAGGATTCAGATCATTTACTTCATCAACTAGAATATCGAATTTGTCTTGTAAAAATTGGGAGCCAACATGAAGATCAGAGATTTGGACAATCTGCATTTGAATTACATTTGATAAATTAGGTATTAAATCATCTCTATAGAAAAAATATAGAAATTTTTTCTTAACTCAAGGTAGAATTAAATAATAAAACCCTCAAATTTTTGCAGTTTTGAGTAAAAAAGCAGCTGTAATGAAAGGAGATGGTATTGGACCTGAAGTTGTAGATTCAATGCTTAAAGTCCTAAAGGAATGTAACTTTCAATCAGAACTGATTCTTTGTGAAGCAGGCTCAGAGCAATGGGACAAAAATGGCAGAAAAGATGCATCATACATTCCTGATGCAACAATGAAAACTTTGGAAGAGGCAGATTGTTGTTTCAAAGGTCCAACTACAACAATCCCAGTTCCAGGTGCACCTAGAAGTGTAGCAGTTACACTAAGACAGAAGTTTGATCTTTATGCAAATATCAGACCAACTAAAACTTATGATAGATTAACTCCAAATAGAAAACTCGATTGTGTTTGTTTCAGAGAAGCTACTGAAGGATTGTACACGGGTGTAGAAGCAAAAATTACAGATGATGCTGCAATAGCAATTAGAAAAATCACAAGACATGGAAGTAGAAGATTAATTGATTCTGCAGTAGACTGGGCAAATAAATTCAATATGAAAAAAATGGTTGCAGTAACAAAAAGAAATATTCTAAAACAAACTGATGGGATTTTTTGGGATGAAACACAAAAAGCAGTTGAAGGGACTGAAATCGAATTATCTGAAATCTACATTGATAACATGGCACAACAAATGGTTATTGCAACAGAGCAGTTTAACGGATCTGTCTTAGTTAGTACCAATTTGTTCATGGATATTATTTCAGAACTTGCATCAGCACTTGTTGGTTCAATTGGATTAATCTATTCTGCAAACATTGGAGATAATTATGCAATGTTTGAAGCAGCACATGGAAGTGCTCCGCAATTTGCAGGACAAAATAAAGTAAATCCAACTGCGACTGTTCTTTCAGGGGCCTGGATGGCTGATTATATGGGTGAGAGGGAAATCAGAGATGCAATCTTTACTGCAACTGAACAAGTAATCAATGAAGGAAAAGCTGTCACATGGGATATTGGTGGAAATGCATCAACTACACAAATGACAGATGCAATTATCACTTATGCCAAAGAAAATCTTAGAAAATAATCACCTAATAGTTTCAACAAGAATTAATTCTTCAAAAAACAGTTTCTTTTTTGCCATAATTCGTGTTTTCAAGCCTAATTTTTGAGCATAATCTATCAGTTTTTGATAATTAGATAACGAAGATGTTACAAATACAAATTTTCCATCTTCGGCCAAATTACAAATCACAGAATCAAATATTTTTTTGGGGATTTCAAATCCTTCAGTTCCACCATCAGTTGCAATGTCGATTATTTTATCAGTAGCAAGATAAGGTAAATTACATACAATAAAATCAAATTTAATTTTTAATGCATCTGAGCCATTACAACAAACCATATTTTCTGTTTTGTAGGTTTGTTTTGTTAATACATCAAAATTGATATCAGTACCAACTACAAAAGAAAAATTCTCAGAAAGCAACTTTGTAAGATATCCTGAACCACTTCCAACATCTAGAGCAAAATTTCCTGTTTCATTCTCAATATTATCTACTATGAAAAAAGTATCCTCAGAAGGAGGATATTCATCATTTTTCAAGGATTTTGTTTGCAAGATTAATTATTTCATCTCCAGATAAGTCATCTACTCGTTTGTCTGTCGTAGTTTCTTTATTGAATTGTTTCAAAATGTTTTTTACAGTTTTTCGTCTATATGAGAATATTTTATTTATTGTTTGAATAAGATCTTTTGTCATGTTATTTTTTTTAACTATTTTAAGAGTCACAGAATCAATTTTTGGAGGAGGAGAGAAATTATTTTTTCCGACTTTGGATAATAGAGTGATTTCTAATGCATGAGTAGCAATAACGCTTATAGCTTTTCTCTTCTTTGAAGATTTTGCAAGGAGTTTGTCAGCAAATTCTTTTTGGACCATTATTACACCATGTGAAAAACTAGTTCGTGCAAGCCATTCTATAGCATCTTTACTTCTTGAATAAGGGAGATTAGATACAAAGACAGTAAAAAGATCTTTTTTCTTAAAACCGTCTCCTGATTTTAAAACAAGATTCTCAATACTAGAAAATTTAGATTTTGCATTTTTGATTAATGCTTCATCCACGTCAACAGAAATTACTTTTTTGGCTTTTTGACATAAAAGAGGAGTTAAAATTCCCTGCCCAGTTCCAACCTCAAAAACAATGTCATTGTCTGTAATTTGTGCCTGAGAAACTATGGTTTTGGCTATAGAATCAGAGTTTAGAAAATGTTGTCCAAATCGTTTGCGCTTTATCATCTCTTTACAAAGAGATTCATTCTACTTTCGCCAGTTATTTCATCCATGATTCGCTCTGAAATATGTTTAATTGGCTCCTTAAATCCCACGCGTTCTTGTAAATCCTGATAGCTCTCAAACTTTTGTTTTTCTCTTTCTTCAAGCATTGTCTTCATGTAGGTTTTTCCAATTCCAGGAATTAGTTCTAGTGCATGTATTCTAGGTGTTAGTGGTTGTGCTTTATTGAGATATTCAACAAATTTCGTCTCATTATTAGTTACAATAGTTTCTACAACTGTTTCTAATTCACTTTGAGCAGATGATGAAATTTTATCGTATTCCATTTTTCCTAAAACAGATAGAACTTTGGTTCGCCCTTCTTTTCCGATATAGATTTTCTCACCAATTTCAAATGTAGAATTAGGAATTCCAAGAACTTCTAAAAGAGTTAGTCTGTCTTCTCCAATTGCAGTAATGATAATTCCATCTCTACCTCTAACTGTGGATGATTTTCCTCTAGAATTAAAATCTAAAACGTATGCATATTCCTCATACTTTCTAGGTGGGGATTGTGCCCTATGCAAAATAGAATGCTCCTAAAAACTTACGAATGCTCCTTGATTATCTTGAGCATTTTTTCCAAGGTCTCTGCAAGAATTAATTTTTTCCATCCGAATGTGAAGGAACGTAATTCTGCTAAACTTGTAGGTCTAATGTTAACTATTTCAACAGCTTCATCTTCTGTTAGTTCACATTCTTTGATCAATTTTTTTTTCATTTCTTTTGCATCTTTTGGTTCAGTTGACACAAATTTTGAAACATAATCATAAGTCCAACGTTGAATTTGATCCATTTCTTCAACATCAACTTTACCTAAAATTTCTTTAACTTCTGAAAGAGAAATAGCTTGTTTCTTTTTTACTTCTTCCATATTATACACCGAATGGTTTAATGTGATCCAATCTAGTGATTAAGGTTTTCGATTTTTCACCTAATTTTACATCTAGGGTAATTGCACGTCTACCAACTTTTGTGATGGTACCTACTTTTCCGTGGTAACGTCTGTGTGGTAATCCTTTGTGCTGTCTTGAATCAATAATGACAAGTGCTTGTTGACCTTCCTGGTATTCACGTAACAAAAATGAGACTCCTCTAGGGGCCTTTTTCTTCATTACTGATCTAGATTTATGTTTAAATCCATGTGAACGACCAGATGATTTCTTAGTTGCCATGTAGTGTCAAATCTTGAAAAGCCCTATTTTAAGACTTAGAACAAGATATACTCAATTTTGGCTAGCAAGATCGGTTCTTAATTGACCACAAGCAGCAGAAATTTCTGTTCCTTTCTCAATTCTAATTGTGCAGTTTATTCCAGCCCTTGATAAAATTCGTTCAAATTCAAGTAAATTTTCTTCTGATGGACGCTTAAAATCACCTGCAGTAGGATTGATTGGAATTAGATTAACATGGGATCCATTGCCTTTCAAAAGTTTAGCTAATTCTGTGGCAATTTCAGGAGAATCATTAATTCCAGCCATTAGAGCATATTCAAAAGTCACACGACGTCCAGTTTTCTTGAAATAATTTCTTCCACTTTCAATTATTTCTTCAACAGAATTTGGAGTTGCAGTAGGGACTAATTTTTTTCGTAAATCATTATTTGGAGCATGAAGTGAAATGGCAAGACCAATCTGTAAATTCTCATCAGCAAGTTTTTCAATTCCGGATCGAATTCCAATTGTAGAAATGGTGATATGTCTTTGTCCCAATCCAAATCCTCTATCATGTGTTAATATTTTGATAGCTCGAATCATTTCATCATAATTTGCCATAGGTTCTCCCATTCCCATAAAGACCAAATTTGTCACATGTTCTCCTCTTTGTTGAAGTATTTCTGCAAAATGGATAACTTGAGAAACAATATGTTCTGCTTTCAAATTTGTTTCAAAACCCATTTGACCAGTTGCACAAAATACACATCCCATTGCACATCCAATTTGTGTTGAAACACAAATGGTAGATCTTGGATGACCACCAATTTTATTTGGATCATATTGCATTAGAACAGTTTCTACAGAATTATCATCAGATAAATTAAGTAATAGCTTAGTTGTGTCTCCATCATCACTAACAACTCTATGTGTTTCTTTTGCAGAACCAATTGTGTATCCTGCAGCAGTCAGTTCTTCTCGTAGTTTTTTTGGAAGTTGAGGAATATTATTAAGATCTTTTGGAAATTTGTAATATAATGGAAGTAAAATTTGGTCTGCCCTATATCGAGGATAGCCCATATCAATTACAAGTTGTTCCATTTCTTCTGGAAGTAATCTGTACAAATCTGTCATGATGTAATACAGGTTTACAAAAGGATATTTTATAATTTAATGATTTTACAAAATAAAAACAAAAAGAGTAAAAGATGGGAGAAAAGAGGGTTTACTCTTCTACAGGGTCCAAATCATCAGATTCGATTTCTACTGTAGCCTCTACCTCAGGTGTTTCTACTGTAGCCTCTACCTCAGGTGTTTCTACTGTAGCCTCTACCTCAGGTGTTT
>Ga0209992_10001369_pt1 | contig 26074 bp, 18 predicted proteins | sample 2SBtaG_2_FD_182564 | JGI IMG/M metagenome (GOLD analysis project Ga0209992, IMG submission 182564) | Deep subsurface microbial communities from Kolumbo volcano to uncover new lineages of life (NeLLi) - 2SBTROV12_ACTIVE470 metaG (SPAdes)... | ecosystem: Environmental > Aquatic > Marine >... | reverse complement strand
GTCTCCCTCCGGTGGATGGTGTCCCGCGCTCACGGCGACGTCCCAGCGTCGGGGTCCAAGTGCAGACCGGGTCGCTGATCTATGAGGATTAGAACTCGATATTGTGTATGTCTCTTCGTGAAGTCAGACACGTTATGTGTGTCGCAACTGGCGCACGGAAGACGCATATTTGCCGCATGAGCGATTTGAGTGCCGCGTTCGGAAAGCGCCTGAGACGACTTCGACGGCTGCGCGGATACAGCCAGCGAGAACTCGCGGAGCGCGCAGGTTTGAGCACCAACGCCGTGGGACTGTTCGAGCGCGGCGAACGCTTTCCACGCGAGCGCAGTATCGAGGCGTTGGCGCTCGCGTTGCAGGCCCCCGCCGACGAGCTGCTGCAAGCGTTGCTGGCCGGCCCACAACCTGCGGAACCAGGCGGCGGCATCACGCGCGAGACCATGGAGCTGGCACGAATGCTGCGAGGGCGTCCGCACGATGTTGCGCGAGCTGTGGTTGAGTTGGTTCGCGCCACGCTCCGCGCGCACGACGACGCCATGGCCACCGTGGCGTCGACGCAAACTGCGTCGCGCACCGAGCAGCAGGTCGCGGTGCAGGGGGATCATTCGCTAATCCCGACGCCCATCGACGCCATCGACACGACTTGATCGCCGCCGACCAGCACGAAATCAACGAGTGGACAGCCGAGCATGGCGGCGGCCTCCGAGACAACGCGGCAGACACGAATCGTCCCAGCACTTGGCTTACAATCGGAGTCGGCAGGCCGCCGCACGAAAACTACGATCGAGTTCGCCGCCACCGACAGCGCGCCGCCGACGATGGACCATGCGGCTCGGGCGCCACCGGGTTGTTGCAGCAGCGTCTCGCCGCCGCTCAATTCGAAAAGATGGTAGGGCCGGGAGCGGTCGTCCAAGCACGCGACGGCGACACCGGGCTGGCCGAGCCAGGCCGCGACAGGTCGGGCAAGGTCCAAGGCGGTGGTCCCCAGCCAAAGGTGTTCAGGTTGTGTGTCGTCGCGCATCATCGTCGTCCGTTTGCCATGACACAGAGCAAAGCCCGTGCCACGCGCCGCAAAAGACGTTAACCGACCAGTTTGTATAAACTTTTTATCCGTGCAGATCGCCTGATTGACGCCCACTGAGAGCGCACTCGCTCCAGCGGCAGTGCGTCATCACTGGGACGTCACAGGGACATTCCGTATCGACAGGAACACGTAGTGTATGTGTTTGTACGCCTTCCGCCAACCAATGCGCCGACGGACTGTCACTCACCCAGCGACTGCGCGCAGGTCGAGCCGACGTTCAACTTCCGCGATGCGCGCGTGAAGCTGGTCTGGCGTCTGCCCGGTGAGGAGCACGCGCGCAATCTTGTGGCGGCCGCTGACGAACGGAAAGACCTCGGCGCCGATCGGATGGTCGATGCTGAGCTCATGAACCCAGTCCTGGGCGCGCAGGTCTACAGCGGCGGCTTCATCGAAGTACAGGCGGCCGGGCTCTTGTACACCGAGCAGGATCGCGGCGGACGGTCGGGTCGGGGCGGGCACGAAGGCGGGGTCGAGGCCGAGGGCGTGGCGGACGGCATACATCGGAAGATCGACATCGGCGGCGAGCGCGGCGAGGGCGGACAGGGCGTTGCCACCGAGGCGGGGGCTCACTTCGAGGATGTGGATCGTCTCGCCGGCCAGCACGAAGTCGGCGTCAAAGGGTCCGTCGGTGATCGCGAATTGGCCGAGCAGGCGGGCGATCTCGGCGCGAATGGCGGCCTCTGCGGCGGCGGGAAGGCCGGACGGCAGGATATGCCCCCAGGTCGCGCAATAGGGGATCGGGGCGGTGCGTCGGTGGGTGATGAGCGCCCATGAGACGGCGCCGTCGGCCAGCACGCCCTCGATCGTGCCCTGCATGCCGTCGATGAACGCCTCGAGCACCGCGCGGCCATCGGGACCAAACGACAGCGTCTCGGGTAAACGGGCGTCAAACTCAGCGCGATTTGTCACGACAAAGGTGCCCTTGCTGCCCGATGAACGCGCGGGTTTGAGCACCGCGGCGCCGCCGGCGAGCACCTCATCAACGGCGGCAGGATCGCCACCATCGGGCGTCTGCGCGGTCAGCTCGGTCCACGGCGGATTGCCGGCGCCCGCGTCATCGAGGAATCGGCGAAACAGAGCCTTATCGGTCAGCGTGAGCGCGGCGGCCGTCGAAAAACCGGGCAGCTGCAGCTCGTCAGCGACAAACGCAGCGGTGTGCACGGCGACGTCGGTGCAGGCGGCGATAACCCCGTCTATCTCCTGCTCACGCGCGAGTGCCAGGACCGCAGCGGAGTCGGTGGTGTCGACCCCAAAACATGCGTCCGCGATGGCGTGGCCGGGATTGTCGGGCACGTTGTCGGTCGTCAGCACACGCACGCCGAGGCGTTTGGCGGCGTGGATCACCGGCAGCTGGTGCTCGGAGGCGGCGAGGACAAGAAGCGTCGGCATGGCGCAACCAAACGTCGCGATCGTGGGCGCAGGACCGCAAAAACACACACGGACCGACGGGGTAACCGCCGGCCCGCGTGTAGAACAAACTTAGACTTTGACGTCGTCGCCGATCCCAACACCGACATCCGGCACGGGGAACTCGTCGTCGAGGCCGAGACGCGCGGGTTCTTTGACCGCGGGCGCCATGCCCATCTTCGCCTTGAGCGCGGCGAGCGCGTCGTCGGTGCCGGTCTCGTGCTCGAGCGCTGCGAATTGCTCGTCGAGGTTGGCGCCGGACATATCGTCGACGAGCTCGGTGGCGGCGTCCGCTTCGGCCTCGTTCTGCTCAACCTTGTCGGTCATGCGGTCAAACGCGTCGAACGCGGAGTTGTCGCTGAGTCCGCCCATCGTCTGCTGGATCGACTTCTGCGCCTCGGCCCGCTTCTGACGCGCGATGAGCAGGTCTTTCTTGCGCTTGGCCTCGTCGATCTTCTTTTGGAGCTTGTGCAGCTGCGCGCGGAGCGTCTCGGTCGCCTGCTTCTGAGAGGCCCACTGCTTTTGCCAATCGGCGTGCATCTGGGTCTCGGACTGCTGGCGGGTCAAGGCCTCGCGAGCCAGCGACTCGTCGCCCTTGCTGAGCGCGAGCATCGCCTTCTTTTCCCACTCGCCAGCGGACTTCTTGGACTGGTTCATCTTGGCGTACAGGCGCTTTTCGTCGGCGATCGCGACGGCCACCTGCTTCTTGGCCTTGATGAACTGCTCGCGCATGTCGACGATCAGTTGGTTGAGGATTTTTTCGGGGTCTTCGGCGCTGCTGATCGCGGCGTTGACGTTGCTCTTCATCAGCAGGCTGAGACGGTTCCAGAAGCTCATGGTTCCCTCGTTGTATGGGGTCGTGTTCGTTTCGTTTGACGTGTGATGGACGCGATCGTGCTAGGCGGCCGCGGCGACGGTCAACATCGCGGCGAGCGCGTCGTGGTGCTCGATGATGGCCAGCGTGATGCAGTCGATCGCGGCGAGGAACTCGTTTTCGTCGAGGTTTTCGGCCTGGAGGCATTCGACCACGACGACCGCTTTGTCCTCGAGCGCGTAGGCCCCCTGCACCAGCTCGGTGGCGTTGAGGGCGAGAAGCGCGCCAAACAGCGCAGCGGTCTGCTCGGCGCCCATGTCCGGCAAGTCGAAGAGCTTGCATCGGAAGATCACGAGCGGATCGGTATGCTGGACGACGATCTGCGCGCCACCCCACTCCTCTTCGTGGAGAATCCACGTGCCGTGGCCGACCTCTTCATAGTCGACGCCGCTGTTGATGATGAAAGATTCGATGTCTTCGTGGGTACGTGCCATCTGTCGTTTTGCTCCTGCGTGTGACGCGCGGCGGCCGGTTGGATCGGGCGCGACGTCGGTTCTGAACGGCGCCGCGAATGTAGAGCGCCCGACGGGAATCGGCAACCGGCGCGTTGTCATCTCGACCGCCATTGCCGTGGTGCGACCAGCCCCATGACGGCTGCGCATCGCTTCAAGTAAAGTCGTCGACGCCAACCGCGTCGTCGGCGCCGGAGATGCCCGTGATTGCCAAGCCATCCATCGCCCTTGCCTCGTTGGTCACGCTCGTCGCTTGTGCGTGCGGAAACAACGCCCCCCACGCCGACACGAGCGTCGCCAAGCAGCCCAGGGCCCGCCCCAAAGCTGCCCCCAAAGCCGCCCCCAAAGCCGCCCCCAAAGTCGCCCAAAAAACCGACAACGCTGACGGGCCGCTTGTCATCCGCAAAGGCAAGAAGGTCCCGATCGCCGACCTCATCGCCGCCTGCAAGTCCGAGCTCGCGAAGATGGAAGATATCTGGGTGCATGATCACGACACGGGTAAGCTGCTGGGCCGCCTCAACGCCAGCTTTCAAAAGCGCGGCTACTTCTCGCGCATTCCCTCGCAACCGGCGCTGCGAGCCCTCGAGTCCAACCTCAAGGTCCACGCGAGCACCCATGCGCTGATCCTCGACGACTTCAAGAAGCACATCCCCACCGTCGACGACAACCCGATGGCCGCGTCGCTCAAACCCGGTCAAGCTTGGGATGTCGAGGCCGAGGAGCTCTTCGTCAGGGTTCAGCTTGAGCTGCACCTGCAGGGCCCCATCGAAGCGGTCGCGCGGTTCATCGACGAGCTGCCGCAGGCCGTCGAGCGGCTCATCATCATCACCGGCGACCGTGCTCGTCCGGGCGGGGTCATCCTGACCGCCGACGTGTTCTACGAACGCGGTCTGCCGATGCCCGAGATCACGCTGCCGTGGCCCGAGCTCGACGAACGCCTCGCCGCCGCCGGTCATGACCCCGACGACAAAGAGCTCATGAAGGACCCGCAAGTCATCCGCCTGCGCGAGATGGTCAACATCGGCCGCCAGCGACTCGCCGACGTCAAGAACACGCTCGCCGTCGCGTCGGACTTTCCGCGGTGGCTGCTGCGGGCGAAGTTCTTCGAGAAGAAGTCGGTCGCTGCGTCGTCGATTCGAGGCGCGGAGATGCTCGGTTCGATCGCCGGCAGGTAGGGCGCTGCGCGTGATCCTCGCGGTCGGTTGATGCACCCGACCACGGCGTGCATTCTCCGCCGCGGGCGTTTAGACCGGCTTTCTCATCGCGGAGGGAGTGGTGACAAAGACGGGCTGGAGCGCCGATCAGGAATCGGCGCCCTGGGATGGGGAACGCCACGAAAATGACACTTTTCGGGGCGTGGGGGCGCCCATAGCCCCAACCAAATAAGAATCAGGCACCGAGAAGCATTGCTATTCGGTGCTCTCGGATGGAGTCGGTCGATATGTGTGGCATCGCGGGAATCGCCGGGCCGTTGGCCTCCGGTGCCGGACAGGGCTGGCTCGACGAGGCGGTCAAGGCGCTGCACCACCGCGGTCCGGACGGAAACGGCACCTGGCGCGACGACGACGTGGGTCTGGGCCACACGCGGCTTGCGATCCTCGACCTGAGCGCGAGCGGGGCGCAACCGATGCACTCGGCCGACGACGGGCACGTCATCGTCTACAACGGCGAGGTCTACAACTTCGACGAGCTCCGCAAGCCGCTGGTCGGCGATGGTTGGCAAGCGCGCGGCCACTCGGACTCCGAGCTCATCCTCGAAAACCTCGCCCGACGCGGCGTCGATATGCTCGCGGACCTCAACGGCATGTTCGGCCTTGCGTGGTGGGATCGGCGGACAAAGCGGCTCGTGTTGGCGCGCGATCGGGTCGGGATCAAGCCGCTGTACTGGGCGCAGGTGGGCGACAGCATCGCGTTTTCTTCCGAGTTGGCGCCGCTCGCTCGGTTGCCCGGCGTCGACAACCGCATCGACCCGGAAGGCCTGTCCAACTACCTCGCGCTGGGCATGATGCCGGCGCCTTTTACGATGTTGCGCGGCGTTCGCCAGCTCGAAGCGGGCTGCTGGATGGCCTGGCAAGCGGGCGAGAGCGGCCCGAGTTGGACGACACCACGACGTTTTTGCCCAGCGATCGGCGCGCTGCGTGAGAGCGGCCTTTCCGACACCGCCAGCCGCGACGCGATGCTGCAATGGCTCATCGAATCCGCGGTCAAAGCCCAGCTGGTCGCCGACGTTCCCGTGGGCGTGCTCCTCTCTGGTGGGGTCGATTCAAGCGTCGTCGCCGCCGCAGCAGCCCGCGCCCGCAGCAAGATCCGCACGTTTTCGGTCGTACATGACGATCCCGCCCACGACGAAGGCCAATTCGCCCGCGCCGTCGCTCGCCACCTCGGCACCGAACACATCGAGATCGAGATGCCCACCGGCGGCTTGACGCGCGACGAACTCGACGAGCTCGTACTGCACCACGGCGATCCCTTCGCAGACTCCTCGTCGCTGCCCACCAGGCGTCTGGCTCGGGAGGTCCGCAAACACGTAACCGTGGCCCTGAGCGGGGATGGTGGCGACGAGCTCTTCGCCGGCTACCCGCGCATCTGGCAAGGCAACGCCGTCGAACAGGCCGCCCGCGCCCCATCTCGACTGCGCAAACTCGGCTTGCAGGGAGCTACGGCGTTGACGCGCGCCATCGGTGGACCCGTGCGGGGCGCATCGCGTCGTGTCGCTCGTGCCTTGAGCCTGACCCAAAGACCGCCCCAGGAGCGCGCGGTCGGCACCATCACCTACTTCTGGCCGGACGAGACCCGCAGCCTGCTCCACCCCCAATTCCACGCACGGCCCAACGCGCTCATCGATCTCGTGGACCACAACTCGGTGCCCGGATTGGCGGTCGGGGAGCCGGACGGGATGCACCGCATGGAGCAGCGCTTGAACCTGCCCGGGGACATGCTCACCAAGGTCGACCGCATGACGATGGCCGCGTCGCTGGAGATTCGCCCGCCGCTGCTCGACAACACCATCGTCGAATTCGCGGCCGGGCTGCCGATCGAGGAGAAGGTCGCTGGCCGGGAAGGTAAAGCGATCCTGAAACGACTCGCGCGCCGCTGGGTGCCGCCCGAGGTGGTCGATCGCCCCAAGCGCGGCTTCTCGGTGCCGCTGATCGACTATGGCGGTGCCGTTCTCGCCGACGCGACGGGCTGGGCGTTTTCATCGGACGAGTCGCCGCTGAAGACGCTGCTGACCGACGCCGCGCGGTGCGACCTGGTGGCGGAGTTTGCGCGCAGCGGGGAAGGGATTTCGCCCGAAGACTCGGTGTTTCGGCGCGCCCATCGGCAATGGACGATGACCGTCCTGGCGCTGGCGTTGCGGCAGCTCGAGGTGCAGCTGTGAGCCGGGCAGGACATGCGCGCAGCGATCGGCGCTACAAGGTCGTGTTGTGGGCCCCGCTGCCGCCCCCACCCGGTGGCATCGGGCGCTGGTGTTTGCGTTATCGCGCAGAGGCCGAGGCAAACAACGTCGAGCTGGACATCGTCGACGTTTCGCCACGAACGGAGACCTACAGCGTGGAGAGCCGGCTGTCTCTCGGACGCGTCAAGGTCGCCGGGCATGCGTTTGTCGAGCTCGCCGCAGCGCTTCGCAAGAAGCCGGATGTGGCCCACCTGGTGACGTCTCTGAAGTGGGCGACCCCGCGCGAGGCGATCGCGATGGCGATGTGCAAGGCCGCCGGTGTACCGATTGTGTTGCACCTGCGCGTGTCGACGCAGACCCCCGTCTGGCGCAAAGCCATGTCCCCCTGGCGTCGCAACGCCGTCGATCGGGTGCTCCGCATGGCCGACGTGCTGTTGGTGTTGTCCAAGGAGCTGCAGGACTACTTCGCCGAACAACTCCCTGGCGCGCGCGTCGACCGAATCGGCAACATGATCTCGCCAGCTGAGCGCGCCGCTGAGTCCACCGGCAGGGTCCTGCCCGAACGCACCGCCCCGATTCGCGTCGTCTTCGTGGGCATGGTCACGCCGGACAAGGGCATCACCGAGCTCTGCCGTGCGTGCATCGACCTGCCCGATGTCGAGGTCGTGCTGATCGGCGGCCCCGGCGATGACGAAACCAGCCGCCAGGACGAGATGCTGCAGGCCCTTGAGCGGATGCGGGCGACCGGGCGCCTCGTCGAAACCGGCCAGATGCCCCACGCCGACGTGACCTGCGCCTACCGCGAGTCGGATATCTTCTGCCTGCCAACCTACATGGAAGGGATGCCAAACGTGCTGCTCGAGGCGATGGCTGCCGGGCTCCCGTCGATTTCGACGCCCGTCGGCGGGGTTCCCGATGTGCTGGAAGGCGACGCCGGGATCCTGGTCCCGGTGGGCGATGCCAAGGCGCTGCGCGGGGCGATCGAGCAGCTCGCAAGCGACCCCGCCGAGCGCGAAAAGTGGGCCGATGCCGGCCGCCAACGCATCAATGATCGGTATACGACCGAAGCCGTCATCGGTGGCTACAAGGCGATCTACGAAAGCCTGATTCCCAGACCAGCACCGGGGTCTGACCGGTCTGACCCTTAGTCGAGGGCGGGATCTCGTTTCGCAAGCGGGTCTTCGGTCTCGATCGCTGCACGTGGCGGGGACACCCATCGTTCAAGGCGTACGTGTGGGCCGGGGTCGTCAGCGCCAACCTGCTGCTCATCGCACGGCACGCGCTCGAATAGTCGTCGTGTTCAGCCGCAAAGCGGCGCAGGGAAGTAGCCTGGGGTGCCAACCCCAGGAAAGAATGGCTGTTTTGGTTGAGCCCTGAAGGGGCGACAGGACGGCAGATCCAGCGGTCCTGTCGCCCCTTCAGGGCTCAGCAATGCACATACCGGACCTGGGGCTCACGCCCCAGGCTACTGCCGGCCGCCGCTTCGCGGCTCAGAAGCTCGCCATATGGTCAGAAATGCCTGTTTTGACACGGGAACTAGCTATTCGACGGACTGCTCGACAACATCACACCCCCGGGGGTGGGTCGCACTCAGAACTGAATGGCGATTCCGCCCTCACCGGGCTTGTACTTCACGTCGGCAGTCTGGTCGTCGCGCAGCAGAAAATACGCAGCCACGGAGCCCCCGACTACGGCAGCGGCGCCGGTCCAGAACCACCACTTGGTGAACACGGTGTCGTGCTTGACGATCGGTCCTTTGGCCCCCACAGGGATTTTCGGGGCCTTGAACAGGTCGGCGACAAGCTTCTCCATCGCCTTCTTGTTGCGGCGCAGCCACGGCATCTTGCGGGTGACGCGGTTGACCACCTGGCGACCGTCGAGGTTGGCCAAGGCTACCTGGATGGTCATGCGTTCACGGGTGCCGGTGGCGCGCATGATGACGGCCATGCCGGCGTTGAAGAGGCCGCGGGCTTCCGACAGGTCGTTGCGCTCGACCGCGCCGTCGAAGACCTCGGCAAGGGACTCGCGGAGCTTGTCAAAAACCGAGCGCTTGCGGGCCTCTTTCAGCACGAGGCTTACGACCGCGTCGTTCTTCTTGATGGTCGCGACCTTGGAGATGCGCGCGTAGCCGTGTTTGCGCACGGCGATAAACTGCTGGCCCTTGAACCCGCGCACAAACGCCGGGGACAGACCGAAGTAGCGGCCGTTGGACCACACCTCGGCGTGGGGCGGCTTGGTCTGCACCTCGAAGGTGACGGAGTCGCGCAGGATCACCTTGTCGCGCGCCTTCTCATAGGCCTTGGCGACGTGTGTCTTGTAGGCGGACAGGTCCGGCTTGTATTTGGGCCGAAATTGCACCGCCCGCATCCACGCCTTTCGAGCGCCCTTGCTATCCTTTGACAGCTGCAGCGCGACGCCGTGCATAACCATGGTGTGCGCGATCCGCTGATGATCGGTCGTGTGCCCGAACGCGCCGAGCCAGGAGGCCACGGCGCTGTCGAATTCTTCGGCCGCCTCCTCGTAGTCCTTGTCCCGCATGCGCGACATCGCCGAGCGGTACAGGCTCTTGGCCGACCGCAGGTTTGTGCGTTCGATGTCCTCGCCGCCCGTGTTCAGGGTCTCGTTGACGCTGTTGTAGTTGAGCTTGGGATCGCGCCGCAGGGCCCGCGCGATGTCGTGCGCGATCTCCTTGGACGCGGCGTTGTCCATCGACAGGTCGATGAGTGTGACCGATTGCTTGTCGGCCGCGGTGGCTGAATCGGGCGCAGTAAGCACCATCGCAGCCACCAACGCGGTCGCGATACCGATCGAGGGGAGTGTTCGCACCATCTTCACCTGCGCTCGTTCACCCGCGCGTTGCGATCGCCAACTGGGCCACGTGTGGCCGGGCCGTCAAAAGCTCTTCTTCCAGATGCCGTCGAAGTAGGCGCGGAGCTCGTCGCGCACTTTCTTGTCTTCGCTGCGGATGCCGATCTCGTGATAGAGCTCGAAGCCGCCCTTGCCCCAGTTGTTGGTGCCGACCACGAATTTGTCGTCCACGATCAACACCTTGGCGTGGGTTATTTGCTGCTCCGGGTCGAGCCGCGCCTCGATGCCCATCTTCTTGAGCTGCGAGATCGCGGTCTTGTTGATGTTGGTATTGAACTCCGACCAGGGCGATTGGTCCAAAAGCACGCGCACCTTGACTCCGCGCTTGACCGCCGCCTTGAGCTCAGCGACCGCCCGTTGCACCGGACCGTCCTTGAAATTCGGGTTGTGGTTCATCGAATACGCGACGACCTCGATGCTCGTCTTGGCCTTCTTGATGAGCGCCTTGGCGACCGCCTCGTAGCCCCGGTCGGTATAGACGGCCGCGATTTTGCTGCCGCCAACCTTGGTCTCGTGATGTTTGGCGCTGTTGTCCCAGAGCTTGTCGATGTACGAGCCGATCGTCTTGCGGGCGCTGCTCAGCCGCAACATCACGTTGGCTTCGTTGTTCTTGGTGATCGACGTGGTGGACCAGTTGGTCGAGCCAACCAGGACCGCCTTGTCGGTGTAGACGAGCTTGCAGTGGGTGCGGATGGCGAGGCTGTCGACCTTGGCGGTGATGCCAGCCTCCTTGAGCTTGGCGAGCTGGGACTTGTTGTAGTCGATCTCGTCGTCGAACAAGACGCGGATTATCACCTTGCGCTTGGGGTCGTTGTGCACCTTGATGAGATCGTCCATCAGGATGTCGGTGATCGAGCTGCCCTTCGCCTCGAACTGCACGATGTCGAGGCGACTGGTGGCGGTGTTGATCAGGAGTTGGGCGCGGCTCAGGTACGCGGAGTTTGTCACCAGCTCGATATTCGCGCCCTTGGGGAAGGGATCGGGGCCGCCGGAGCTGGAGCTGCTGGATGTGGAGCTGCCGCCGGAGCTGGAGTTGCCGCTCGAGCTCGAACCGCTGGATGTCGAGCTGCCGCTTGAGCTCGATGCGCCGCTGCTGGAGGAGCCGCCGTCTTCAGCGAGATAGGTCGCGGGCCGTTCGGTTCCGTTGTCGACATTGGCGCAGCCGACCAATCCCCATGACAGGGTGGCGGCAAGGCAGAAAGCGACGAAGAGAGGTGAACGCGTCAACACGGACGCCACTGTACCCAAATCGGGCCGGCGCTCAAACGGCGGAAGCTATCGAATCGGTGCGGCAATGGTTTATTGCGCGGCGGCGGCTTTCTTGCGCTCGATAAGGCGCTCGATGCGGCCGAGCAGCTCGTCGATATCGAACGGCTTGTCGAGGTGGTCGTCAGCGCCGTAGAGGGGCGCCGTCATCTCGTTGAGGTTGGGGCCTATCGCGGTGAGCATCAGGATGCCGACGTCAGCGAAGTCACCCCGAGCGCGCAGGCTCTTGCAGACTTCCCAGCCGTTCATCTGGGGCATCATCACGTCGAGCACGATGACGTCGGGTTTGCTGGTGAGCGCGGCCTGCAGAGCGGCCTCGCCATCGTGCACCAGGGTGATTTCGTAGCCCGCGCCTTGCAGGGTCGCGCGCAACAAGGCGGCGATCTCGAGGTCGTCTTCGGCTACCAGCACGCGGGTGCTTTCGTTGCTCATCGCGGGTCCTTTTTGTCGCCTGGCGACGGATCAATCGTCGTCGCCCTGGATCGACGCTTCGCTGGCTTTCTTGCGGATTTCCCGCGCTTGGGCGGCGCGGGGGTCCATGCCGGGCAAGATCTGCGTGACCTGGCCGGCGAGATCGCGGGCCGTGGCGTAGTTCTTGCGGTTCATGTGCTCTTTGGCCTTCTGCAGCATCTTGCCAGCCTGCTTGATGCACGCCTCGTCGAGCTTTTGGGCCTGGGAGTTGTCCGGGTCGTAGTTCATCGCCTCACGCACGGCGCTCGCGGCGGCCGGGTACTGGTGACGCTTGAAGAGGGCCTTGCCGGCATCGACATAGGCGGCGACGAGCTTGCGAACCAGGGTCGGCCCGAAGTGTCCGTCGATGCGGCGATCGGCGGCGTAGGCTTTCTTGTAGGCGCGCGCCAGCTGCACCGGGCGGTTGACCGTTTCGGCGGCGGCGAATCCGGTCGCGACCTCTTTGACAGCGCCGAGGTATACCCGCGCCTTGCCGCGCGACTTCTTGTCGTAGCCGCCGTCGGCGATCGTGGAGAACGCGCGCTGCGCCTCGGACCATTGGCGGTTGTGGTAGGCCTTGAGCCCCATCTTCATCAGCGTCTTGGCGCTCTGACCGGGGATGGCCTTGGCTTTGCCCTTGGTGTCATTCTTCTTCGCACCAGCGACGCCCTCCTTCTTGTCGCCGCCTTCTTCGCCTTCGCCACCGGATTCAAGCTCGGTAAGCATCAGCTTGGCCTCGCTGTTCTTGGCGTCGATCTTGAGGATCGCCTTGAGCGCCGCCTTGGCCTTGTCCTGCTCGCCCGCCTCGATCGCTTTCTTGGCTTCGTCGAGACCGGCGCTGGCCATGTCTTCGAGCGCGGCGGCGAGCTCTTCGCGGGCGTCGTCGTATTGCTCGGACGTTTGCGGGATCTCTTTGAACTTGGAGATGGCCGAAGCGAAGTGCTTGTCCTTCATCGCGGAGCGACCGTCGACCAGCGTCTCGTGGTACTCGACCTCGTCCATCGCCTTGCTGAGCAAGCCGCGCACGGTCGGGTCCTTCGGCACGATCTTCTTGGCTTCTTTGAGCTTGTCGACCGCTTCGGACCATTCGCCGTCTTCGAGCATGCCCTTGGCCTGCTTGATGATCTTGGCGACCCTTTCGTCTTCGGGGGCTTCTTCCTTGGCCTCGTCTTTGCCATCGTCGCCGCCAATGACGAGGTAAGCAGCGACGCCACCGCCGACGAGCACGAGCAGTCCGGCCGCGATGAGGCCGATGATCATGCCCATCTTGGGCCGCTCGGAAGGTGCTGCGCCGCCGCTCTCAGCCGCGCCGGAACCGGCACCCTTGAACGAGTCGTCGCGTCCAGGCTGGGCAGCGCCGTCGATCCAGAATTCGAGAACCGTGGTGCCAACTTCGATCTGGTCGCCGTTGTCGAGCCGCTGGCGGGAGACGCGGCCGCCGTTGACGTTGGTGCCGTTTGCGCCGCCCATGTCGATCGTCTCGACCGTGTCGCCGGTGCGCACGAGGCGGAAATGCTTACGGGAGACGGCCGGGTCGGCCAGCACGATCTGGCAATCGAGGCCGCGACCGACGAGGTGATCGCCCTGCCGGACAACGTGGTGCTTGCCGCGGTCGGGGCCGGAGATGACGCGCATCTCCATCCGGGTCATTTCCGGTTCGGGCTCGGGTGCTGGCTCGCCAAAGGCCTGGGCGAGATCGGCCGCATCGAGCATGCGGGTCGCCTCTTCGCCCTCTTCTTCGCCCATGGTGTCGGCCATTTCGATGGGCCGTGGGCGCGCGGAAGCGCGGCGTGGCGGAGCTGGCTTGGGGCGGTCAGGGGCGGGAGGCGCGGCTTCAATGGCACGCGTGGCCGGTGGAAAATCGTCGTCGTCGACGATCTCCATCGCGCGGGTCGCTTCGACTTCGTCGTCGTCGTCCCAGTCGTCGTAGTCGTCTTGGCCGCCGAACCCGATGCCGCCTCGTCCTTTGTTGGTCATGCCTATCCCGTAACCTTGGCTGTCAACGGTCTACACGGAGCTTCGCGACGTAGCATAGATCGGCGCGGTCAACAACGAAACCCGGGCTTGTTGGCCGCGCTGGACCGCGTTGGGTGCAAAATAGACGACACGCTCATACGACAACGCGGCGTCGCCGACGGGCCATTGAGGCCGTCGATTTGAGATCGCTGAAGTTGGGATGCGCGACGATGCGCCGCCAACGCTAGACGTCGACGTGCACGAAGCTGCGGCCGCGGGCCTTGGCGAAGCGAACGGTTCCGGCAGCGGTGGCGAACAGTGTGTAGTCCTTGCCGGTGCCGACGTTGCGGCCGGCGTGGTGGGTGCTGCCGACCTGGCGAACGATGATGTTGCCGGAGAGGACCTTTTCACCACCGTACTTCTTCACGCCGCGGTGCTGCGGGTTGGAATCACGGCCGTTGCGGGAGGAACCTTGTCCTTTTTTATGGGCCATTTTCTTACTCCTCCTCGTCGGCGGCGGGAACGGCCGGCGGCGGCGGGGGCGGCGCGCTGGGAGCAGCGGCGCTGGCACCACCGAGGTCGATCGAATCGATGCGCACGCGCGTGATGTATTGGCGGTGTCCGCGGGTGACGCGGTACTTCTTGCGACGCTTGTGCTTGTGAATGAGCACCTTGTTGTCGCGGGTCTGTTCGAGCACGGTGCCGGTCACAGTGGCGTTGCCCACGGTCGGCTTGCCGATCTGAACGCTGTCTTCGCCGCGGACCAGGAGAACCTGGTCAAAGGAGACGGCCGAGCCCTTATCGCCGCCGATCCGCTCGATCGTCAGCTGCTGCCCGGGCGTGGCGCGGTACTGCTTTCCGCCCGTCCGGATAATCGCGTAGTTCGCCATCTTCAACTCCCTGGTCCTTTTATGGGACCGTATCGCTCGGCCGGGTGTGGCGTTGATTCGACTGGGATGTCGACCCGGACGCGAAGCGTGGCACCGCCTGAGATCGGCGGGCGGCGGATACTGGGTTTGTCATCAACGGGTGTCAAGCACAAAGCACCCCGGCGCAACGAGAGGACTCGAACGTGGGATCGAAGATGACAACGTGGACCCGGCGCAAGCTGCTGAAGATGAGCGCCGGCGCGGCGTTGGGTGCCTTGCCCGGTTGCGGCAAGAAAGCGCCGGATGCGCACCAATCGGGCGACAAGAGGAGCCAACCCGCCGACCACAAACGCGATCCGACAACGACGAAGAAGAACCCCAACACGAGCAGGAAAGCGAAGCTGGAGCCGGTCACCAAACCCGAGGCGATCGCGACCGAGCTGCTGCGGGTGCCGCGGGCCGAGGTCTGCGACCGGGTCACGGATCTGCTGGCCAATGGCAGCGACCGTGAAGCGGTGTGGAATGGCATTCATCGCGGTATGGCGCGGTTCGAAGGCGACGTGCATCCGCGGCTTGCGGCGCTGTCGATGGCGTTGGTGATGCGCGACCTGCCGATGGCCGACCAGCTGCTGCCGCTGATGTGGGCGGCCGACGCGCTCAAGCAGGAGCAGAGCGTCGGCACCAAGGCCCGGCCGATGCCAGCGGTTTCCAAGGAGGTCGCGGCGCTCAAACGCAAAGGGCTCATCAAGCGGCTGCACGAGGCCTTCGCGGCCAATGATCCGGTCACGTGTTCAGGGTGTCTGCGCGAGCTTCACGGGATCGCGGGCCAGTCGGTGACGGCCGAGCAGTTGTACATCTGTGCAGCGCGCGATGACCGCAACGGCGGCCACGGGACGATGTACGCGGTGCAGGGGCTGCGGATTCTCGACAGCAACCAGTGGCGCAACGCAGATCGCGCAATCGACTCGATGATGCGCCACATGCTGCCCCCGCTGACCGGGCAGGCGCCGCCGGGGCCTGGCGCGAACGAGGCGTACGCCCGACAACGAGACAACGCCGCGAAGCTGGCATCGGTGACGACGCCGAAAAAGCGCGACGACGGCCTCGCACGAGCCGTTCTGCACGCCGCGCGGACGCTCGATGGTGAAGCGCTGGCCACCGAGATCGGGCGCCACTGGGCGACGGGCAACGCGCCGGTTACTGCGCTTTGGGACGGGTTGGTGCTGGCGGCGGCGGAACAGGCGCTCAACGATGCGTCGGGTGCGCGCCGGGGTGTGCACGCGCTTGACACCGTCAACGTCCTGCACGTCGCCTCGATGCGCGCGGCGTCACCGCACACACGGGCGCTGCTGCTGCTGATGGCCGCGCGACGGCTGCCGGGCTTCGCAACGAGCAAGTCCGCGTCACCGACGGTGCCGATCGACGCGTTGCCGGCCACCAAACGCCCCGCCGACGTCCACGCCGTGCTGGCCGATGAAAAGGGCCTTGGCACGGTGGCCGAGCGCGCGGCGATGGCCGCACGAATCGCGGCGTGGCTGGGCGGCGGCGGCGACGTCGGCGAGTTGAAGACCGCCGTTCGCAAGCGCGTCGTCGAGCGCGCGGGCATGGACTGGCACCAGGTGAAGTACCCGGCCGCGGTGCTTGAAGAGGCTGCGTACGCCGGCAGCTGGGCGGGTCCGTTGATTCTTGCCGCGATCGGTGGCTGTCTGCCGGGTAAGGCTGCGCGACGGTGGACTGCGTTGCCGCGGGCCCGGGCGGCGATCAAGCGGCTCCGTTCGTAACGCACCGAACAGCAATGCTTCTCGGGCCGTGACATCGCCACATCGTTGCTTGTGGTTGATACGCGAAAACGCGATGCTTGCTGCATGCAATTCTCCCCCCATTTCAGTGGCTTGGCGCCGACCCATGGCGCGATTCGGCTCGTCGCTGTAGCCCTCTTGTCGCACGCATTGACCGTCGGATGTGGAACCGAAAGCGACGATCCGACCACGAGCGCCGCGGACACCATCGTCGACGACGTCGGCGCGACCGACACGAGGATTCAGCCGGCGGACTCCAATGAAGCGGCGGACTCCAATGCGCCGCTCGACGTCCCAGCCGGGTGCCATGGCGGCAACGACGGTGCAGCCTGTGACGATGGCGACGCTTGCACCGGCGACGATCGATGCACCGCGGGCAAGTGCGCCGGTTCCATCCCGCTTTGCGAGTGCAACAAGAGCGCAGATTGCGCGCCGTTCGAAGACGGGGACCTGCGATGACGGCGACGCCTGTACGGTCGAGAGCAGCTGCAAGCAGACGGGGCCTGGCAAGTCCGATTGTGTCGGCGGCAAGGAGTCGTGGTGCGCCTGCAAGACCACCAGCGACTGCAAGCTGTTCGAGGACGGCAACCTCTGCAACGGAACCCTGTACTGCCACAAGGCGGTCTTCCCATGGACGTGCAAGGTCGCGCCGGCCACCGTCGTTGCGTGTCCAAAAGGCCAGGACAAGCCTTGTCACCTGCTGACGTGTGACGCCGACGACGGCAAGTGCAAGCAGGTCCCGATGAAGAACGGGACGGTGTGCGACGACGGCGACAAGGCCACCGTCGGCGAGACGTGTCAGCAAGGCATCTGCACGGCGAGCGCCAACATCGCGACTTGCCTGGACCACGGCGATTGCAAGGACGATGGCGACAAGTGCAATGGGCTGCCGTACTGCAACAAGGCGGCCAAGGTCTGCGCGATAAACCCGGCCACCGTCATCACGTGTCCGACCGGCGCCGACAGCGGGTGCGTCAAGAACCAGTGCATCCCCAAGACCGGTTCGTGCGCGATGGCTTCGGTGGTCAACGCGGCGCCTTGTGACGATGGCGATAAGTGCACGCTCGGCGATTTCTGCCTCAACGGTTCGTGCAAAGCGGGCGGCGGGTTTGCATGCAAGTGCACGACAGACAAGGACTGCGACGACAAGGACGACGGTGACAAGTGCAACGGTTTGCCATACTGCAACAAGAGTACGGGTAAATGTGAGACCAATCCGTCGACCGTGATCACCTGCAAGACCGTCGACAACACCGATTGCCGCAAGGCGATGTGCGTGCCCAAGACCGGCGCATGTGAGTTGGCCGATGTCGCGACAGGCACCGGATGCAACGACGGTGACGCCTGCACCAAGGGCGAGACGTGCGACGCGGGTGCGTGCAAAGGAACGTTCGTCTGCGGCTGCAACTCCAACGCCGACTGTCCCGATGACGGCAACCTGTGCAACGGCGTGGACTACTGCGACAAGTCCGCCAATCCGCCCAGCTGCAAGACCTCGGCGGCAGTGCCCGCGTGCAAGGCCGCCACCAAGGGATCCTGCATCGGGTATGCCTGTCAGCCGAAGACCGGCAAGTGCGCGCCGGGGCCCGTCGTCGCCGGGACCGCCTGCGATGATGGTAACCCGTGCACCAAGGCCGAGTTCTGCCAGGGCGTCACCTGCATTGGCGGCGTGTTCACGTGCGAGTGCCAGACCAACGCCGACTGCGCCAAGAAGGACGATGGCGACAAGTGCAACGGCGTGGACTATTGTGACAAGTCCGGCAAGTCCCCCAAGTGCCTGCCCAACCCGGCGTCGAAGGTCTATTGCCCCAAGACGTCGACGTCGCCGTGCCTGGTCGATGCCTGTTTCCCCAAGACCGGCCAGTGCGGGTTGCAGCCAGGCAACGCTGGCGCGGCGTGCGACGACGGCGCGATCTGCACCGACAAGGATGTCTGCGCGGCCGGCAAGTGCGCCGGCAAAAAGCGGCTGTGCGACGACAAGAATATCTGCACGACCGACGCGTGCGACGCCAAAGCGGGCTGTCAGCACAAGCTGTCGACCTGCAACGACGGCAACCTGTGCACGCTCGACAAGTGCGACCCCAAGACGGGCACATGCGGCTTTGACGCCAAGGCGCGCGAGGGGTTCATTTGCAACGCCGACGACGACGCTTGCACGGTCAATGACGTCTGCGCTCAGGGGGTCTGCAAGGCCGGGATCGCGGCGCCGTGTTCGCTGCCGACCCAGGCGTGCGAGGTCTCCAAGTGCATCGGCAAGGGGCAGAAGACGCACAAGTGCGCGGTGTTGCCCAAACCCGATGGCGTCGGCTGCGATGATGGCAAAGCATGCAAGCTTGGCGCGGCTTGCAAGTCGGGCAAGTGTGCGGCGGGGGTCAAGGATCGGTTCTACAAGCGCTCGTATGCGCCGAAGACGGGTGAGGGCTCGTTCGCCGCGGCGCTGGAGCCCGTGTCGGGTGGCTTCGTCGTCGCTGGTCGTTCCGGGTCCTCGCTCGCGGCCGATGGCAAGGCGGATTCGTGGTGGATCGCGGCGATGGCTGCGGACGGCGACCTCCAGTGGCAGCTTGCTTCCAAGTCCGACGTGGCGGATTCGCGGGTCGGCGCGCGGGCGGTTGTCGACCCGGGCGATGGGCAGCTCGTCGTGCTTGGGTCCGTCCGCACCAACGCCGGCGGGATGCAGGGTCAGGGTGTTTGGTTGAAGCCATCGTCCGCGCCCGCCAAAGCCCCGACCATCGCCGCCACGAAGCAATGGGGCGACGCCAACGGTCACGAGGTGGTCGAAGCTGGCGCCGTCTCGACCGGCGGTGGCCTGCTCGTTGCGGGGTCGCGGCTGCAGACGGTTCTGCACCCCTGGCTGAGTCAGCTGTCCAACATCGGACAGCCGCAGTGGGCGCTCGAAAGCAAGACGGTGGTCCAAGGCGCATGGACGGCGGCTATCGCGATGACCGACGGGTCGTGGTTCGTCGCGGGCTGGGACAAGCCCACCAAACCGGACGCGGCGGCGATGGCTGCCGCACGGATCACAAAGAACGGCAAGGTGAGCTGGCACAAACGCTACGGCACACCGGCTGCACGATGGGCGGCCGACGCAGCGCTGATTTCGAGCAACGAGCTCGCGATCGTCGGTTGGCAGGGTCAAGCAAAGGCCGCGTTGCCCGTGCAATTGCGGATCGACGCCGCCGGGAAGCGGCTGTGGGACCGGCTCGGGACCTCCGCCGGTTACATCCATCGCGCGGTCGCTTCGCGCGGCGGCGGCTATACGGTCGCCGGCGGCGAGGTGATCGCGCCCGCGACCGGCAACGGGGACGCGTTCGTCTCCGCGCTCGACCGGCACGGCAACGACACGTGGCAGGCCGCCCATGACGGTGGCGGCAACGACCGCACCAGCGCGATCCTCGCGACGAACGACGGTGGCGTACTCGCTGCCGGGCACGTGACGACCGGCGGCAAGCGCCGCGGGCTGCTGGTTCGACTCGGGACGTTTGGCCACCTCGGCTGCGATCAGGCTGGCGGCTGCCAGGCCAAGAAGCTCGACGGCTGCGAGGACGGTAAGCCGTGCACGCGCGACGTCTGCCATGGGGCCAAGGGCTGCCAGCATTTCGGACAGCCGGGTGCTGTTTGCGGGCGCGACGGCAAATGCGCGGCTGTCTCGGTGTGCAGCGGCGACAAGTGCGTGGCCGGCCCCGACCAGAAGCTCTTTGCGCGGGCCGACAAGGCCACTACCGGCGACATGATGAGCGGGATGGCCACCGCCGACGGCGGCTATGCGTTCGCGATGCGCGCCGGCAAGGCGTACCGGCTCAGTCGCTATGATCGATTTGGCGCTCGGCTGTGGACGCGCACATATTCAGCCCACACGCGGGGCGTCACCGTGTACGGCATCTGTGCGCGGCCCGGTGGCGGCTTCGTCCTCGTCGGCGGCCGCCAACATCCCGTCTATACCTATAGCTACCGAAACTACGCGGCTGGCACCGACGCGTCGGGCAAGCTGCTGTGGTCGCACTGGGGCGTGAACGGGCACGCTTACGCCTGTCGTGCGCTCCTATCGGGCGACGTGCTGGTGGGTCTTCTCCCGGCGAGCACCAACGACCGTTCGCTCCTTCGGCTCTCCGCGGCCGGCAAGCTGGCGTGGTCACAGTCCGCGCGCGTCTACGCCCCAGGTCAGCTGAGCAGAGAGTCCTTCTACGCCATGGCTGATGCCGGCGGGGCGGACACGATCGCGGTCGGCGCGACGACGCGTCACAATGGGGGCTACCCCTCGGCCTGGGCAGTCAAGCTCACCCCGAAGGGTTCTCGCCATTGGAGCCGCAACTACGGACCGACCCGTTTGAGCACGGTCGCTCGCACGATCACGGGCTTCGTTGCGGTGGCCGTGGTCGGCAGCAAGCGGCAAATCGTGGGGCTGGATGCCGCTGGTCAACTGACCTGGAACCACACCCCGCCGTTGCCGGCTCCAACCGCGCTGCAGGTCCGCGCTGACGGGGCTCTTCTGCTCGCGGGAACCGGCACCAAACAGGGCAAAGCGGCTCTCCGAACGATCGCGTGGCGTCCCGGCGGCGCGACGTTGTTCGACCGCACCACGCTCCTGGGCTTTCAGACGGTGCCGGCGTCGAACGTGATCTTCAACCAGGCCGATGGCGGCGCGACGGTGTTTGGCCAGGCTTGGATCGGCGCGGTCATCTCGCCGGCGATCTTGCGCATGGACGCGTTCGGGCACACGAGCTGTGGCGCGGTCGGCAAGTGCGGCAACGCGGCGACGCTCTGCAACGACAACGACAAGTGCACGGCGGACGCCTGCGACGGGGTCGGCGGCTGCAAACACGTCGCGAGCGGCCACTGCGAAGATGGCAACGCCTGCACGACCAACACCTGCACGAAGAAGGGCACATGCCTGGCCAAACCGGTCGACTGTGATGACGGCAGCGTCTGCACCAAGGACACGTGTACCAAGGTCGCGTGGGGCAAACAGGGCTGCTTTCACACGGCCATCGCCTGCAACGACAGCGACCCGTGCACCGACAACACCTGCGACGCCAAGAAAGGCTGTGTGTTCCCTTCGACCAAGGACGGCAAAGTCTGCACCGATTCGGTCTGCGGTGGCGGCCCCGGACAATGCACGTCGGGCGAATGCGTGACGTTGAGCGGCGGCGGCCAGGCCGGCTGCTTGCCATCGACCGCCAAACGGCTGTGCGCCGATGTGCTGAAGGCCAATCCGAAGGCGGCAACGGGCTGGTATTGGCTCGATCCCGACACGACCGGCCCCGGTAAACCGCGACGCATGTACTGCGACATGTTCGGTGGCTGGACGCGATGGGTTTTCGATAGCGCAACGACCAGTTGGATCACCGCCGTGGGCCGGGCGATTTGTCTACCCAACGGCAACAACCCCGGCGCGTTCTACGGTCTTGGCCCCTATCCGAAGTACAAGTGGGCGACGCTCGGGCGCATCCACACGTCGCTGCCCGCGCACAGTGAAATCCGCCAGCGGTTTTCGGTCTATGCACAACAGCAAGCGCTGGCCGCGTTCGGCAAGTACCTGGCGATCGCGGTGGACGGCGCAAAGACCAAACCCGCGCTCGCCACGGTCAGCAGCTCCGAGTGCTCGTTCATCTACGCCAACAAGAAGAAGATCAACCTGTCCGCGCACAAACGCCTCGACGTATCAGTAGACGCCAAACACAGCGCCAAGGGAGCCTCGGTGGTGGTGAAGGGCTATGCCAGCAATGACTGGATGGTGGCGAAGTTGGCGCTCTGGATTCGCTGACGCCCGCCGTGGTCCGCCGGCTCAACGGGCGCCGGCAGTTGGACAGGTCCATGGGGAATGTCGCCCCGGCCTTGAGCATTGCCACCCGATGTTCAATCCCCGCGCAATTCCGCCATCCCCATCCAGGGACTCCGGCGACGTGACTTCGAAGCTCGCGCCCATCGACCACGCTGCGACGCCGTTCACATCGCGTTCACGCAGCCGTTGTCGATGATTCACGCGGCGCGGCCCCAACGTTCATTGCCCCTGCCTACGTTCCCTCTGCACGACGCACACGTCGACGGAGGCCACGATGGCACACGCATGGATAAATCGGCGCACAAACTGCAGCGCCACGACAGCGGCGAGGATCGCCCTCGCGCTTGCGATAACAACGATGGGAGCGGCCGCGACGACCGCTGACGCCGCCGCGCGAACCAAGCGCCGGGCCAAGCGCAGTCGCGTCACCGCCAAGCGTGCGGCGCACAAGACGGGCGTGCGCAGCACCCGAGCGCGCAACGAGGGCATGGTCCTGGTGCTCAACGACGACGAATGTGTCATCGATATCGGCGCGCGCGACGGGCTGAAGGTCGGCGACGAAGTCCGCTTGTTCCGAACCATCCGCACCAAGCACCCGGTGACCGGACGCGCGATGCGCGACGCGTTTGTGGTCGGTCGGGCCACGATCGTCGAGGTCGCGCCGACGATGGCCAGCCTGCTGCCCGATCAGCAGGCCCGACGGCGACTGCGCGTCGGCGATCCGGTGCGCGTCATCCCGACCGCCGAGGCGGCGCCGAAAGTCGTCGCAGCGGGGGCCGAAACCAAGCCGGCACCCGCGGTCGAAGAGGCGCCATCGCGACCGGCACCGGTCTGCCCACCGGCGACCAACGACACGCGCACCGAGGATGTCCGCGCCGCCGAGATCACGTTCCAAGCGTTGCTTGGCCGCCAGCCCAGCGAACGAATCCGCATGTGGCGGGATTGGCTGCGGCAATACCCGCGCAGCCCGCTTGCAGGTCGGGTCCGGACCGAGATCGACGCGCTCAATCGCAGCGCGCTCGACAGCCAACTGGCCCGGCAAGATCTGAAGCGGCAGGCACACGCACGCAAGCTCGCGCAGCGCATCTACCACGCGCAACTGCCGCAGCTTTTCGTCGATGAGCCGGCGTGGATCGTCGTCACCGCGGCGGACTGGGCGCGCATCACCGACGTCCGCGTGTACGTGCGAGAGCGGGGCGAAGGCAGCTACGAGCTGATGCGACCGGCGGCAAGCGGCAAGCTGCATCGACGCGTGCAGGTGCCGGTCCGATTCGTGCGGCCCAGCGGCTTTGAGTACTTCATCGACGCGACCCTGCGCGGCGGCGACATCGTCCGCGTGGCCGGCGACGTGCGTCGACCCGTTCGGGTGCAGGTCATCGATCCCCGCGAAGGTCTCGACCCGCGACGGCCCGGCGCCAGCACCGTTCGTTGGGTCACCGAGATGGTCGATTTCAACCGGATGCGCGGCGACGATCGCGTCCTGGCCGCCGAGCTCGACGTGACCTACCGGCTGCAGCTCGGGCCGATCTACGCGTTCAACATGGGCTACGGCTTCCTCAACGGCGTTGGCGGACGAGTCGCCGAGAGCGACGGCGTTGTCGACGGCAAGCAGGTCATCAAGGGCGACACCATCGACCCGCGCGAAGCCTCCTTCAAGTACACGTGGCTCGCGATGGAGTGGCGGCTGCGCGAAAACTGGCACCTCATCACAAAGGGCATCGTCGGGCTGGACGAAAACGGCACCGACACCGGCGTCGAGCTGATCACCCGCATCGGCGCCGAGAAGGGCACCAACCTCAAGCTGGGCGTGTCCACCCTCGGCGACATGGGCCGGGCCGGGCAGATCGCGCTGACCACCCACGTGATCGAAAACGTACCCATGACCGGCATCTTCGAGGTCACCAACCGCCCGGTCGGCGAGGAGCTGGGCATCCGGCTCGTCTACCAGGCCGACCTCAAGTTCAACGACAACTTCGCGCTGACCGGCCGCGTCGGATACGCGCTGCGAACCATCGACCACGCCGGGCTCAGCCTCGGCGGCGGCATGGCCTTCTCGTGGTGAACCGATGTGCACCTGAACCGACGTGCAACCGAACCAACAGCAAACTCGACAACGCCAAGTACGGCGCTCCTCCCACGCTGGAGACGAAAATGAACAGCCAACCCACGACCCTCAAAGAACTCAGAAGCCTCAGAAAACTCAGAAAACTCGGCCCGATGGCGGCCCTTGTCGCCTGCCTCGCGGCCGCGTCCACCACCTTCGCCGCTGCCGATTTGCCGACTGACGTCACGCAGCTCAACGTGATGCACGTGCCACCGGCATCGTTTCATCCGGGGCGGTCGCTCCAGCTGGACTTTCGGGTCACCGAACCCAGCCAGATCGCGGCGCTGCAAATCGCCTACCGACGCATCGGCGACCCCGCCTTCACCCGCATTCCGATCCGCCTGAGCGATACCGGCGTTCATCGCGCCACGATCCCCGCCGGCGCGATCGGCGAGCCCGGCATCGAGTACCACGTTGAAGTGACCGATGTGCGCGGCAAGACGGCTGCGATCTTCGCAAGCGACGGAACACCGCATCGCGTCGTGGTACGTGGCCCCGACGGCAGCTTGTCGCGCGAGATCGCGCTCGCCGAGATCAACGGTCTCCGCTCGCAATTGACGCTCACGGCCGACTATGTCGACTACCGAACCATCGGCGCCAGCGAGGTCAACAAGCCGCTCGGCCCGCGCTACTTCGACGCGGGAATCACCTACCGGCACCACATGCTCAGCCGGCTCGAGTACATCGAGGTCGGCGTCGGTCGCCTCCGTGGCAACGCGCCGCGCAAGACGTTCGTTCAGGGTCCCGTCAACGCGGCCCAGGTGAAGTCGGTCGACGTCGGTTTCGATCGCGGGTGGGCCCAGCTGGGTCTGCGCCTCAAGCCCCTTTTCGGCGTGCACGCCAAGCTCGATCTCGGCGCCGATGAGCAGCAGTTCCGGCTCGGCGGTGCGCTCGGCATGCGGTTTGGTCGTCCTCGCGGCACGCGCGCAGAGCTCGAAGTGGGCGGCGCAAGCGGTGTCGGTAGCTACGTGGCGTTTCGATTCGACCTCGCAACAATCCCCAAGGTCCCGGTCGGCGTCGACATCGAGCTGACAAATTGGCCCGATTCCGGCGACGAAACGGGCGAACGCGTGCGATTCCGACTCGGCTACGAGTTCACCGACAACTGGTCGGCCCAGGCCGTCGCGAGCTACCAGGCGCTGACCGGCTCCGAACACGGGCTCGGCGGCGGCGGACGGCTGGTGTTTCGGTTCTAGCCCCAATGCCGGTCACTTGGGGTGTAAGGTCATGATTTTCGGTGCTTGTGAGGTCGCCAATCTCACGTTTCCTCTCTCCGTGCAGTGCGCGCAGCACCGGGCGCTCGTACCCACCCGTCGCCTCGAGCAAGACCAGCTGCGGCCGCAGCCGGTCCAAGAGGGCCACCAGTTCGCCGAGACCCTCTTCGTCTTGCGCAAAGGAGCCAACAGCCTCCTTTGCCCCAACAGCAGCCACGTCGACCTTCGCCTTGGAAATGTCGATTCCGACCCGAACATCACTTGCCATCTTTCGTTCCTCCAAACACGCTGAACATCGCGCCGGAAGGTCGCTCCATGGCTCACTCTTGTGCGTTCGAGCTCTCGACAGAGGCTCATTCAACCGTTCGAGCTGTAGAGCGACCGTGAGGTAACCCGGGCTCCATCTCTGCCACGCTCTGAGACGCTGCTCAAACAGCCCCCGAGCAAGAGGAGAACGAGCTCCGGGTTGCCCCCGGCGCGCTCCCGGCTCAGCGCTTCTGATGCCGCTTGGCCAGGCCAACCAGCATCGCTGCCATCCGGTCGAGGAGCTCCTTGGCG
>Ga0209992_10001368_pt1 | contig 26100 bp, 23 predicted proteins | sample 2SBtaG_2_FD_182564 | JGI IMG/M metagenome (GOLD analysis project Ga0209992, IMG submission 182564) | Deep subsurface microbial communities from Kolumbo volcano to uncover new lineages of life (NeLLi) - 2SBTROV12_ACTIVE470 metaG (SPAdes)... | ecosystem: Environmental > Aquatic > Marine >... | reverse complement strand
GTGTCGGAAATACACCAAACAACAGGCACAGAAACGCCAGAAATCCAGGGCCTGCCAGCATCGATGACGAAGGGCTTTCATGCGCATGTGCCGCGTGGCGGCTGCGCGGTTGACCGAGAAAAACTACACCGTAAACCTTGACAAAGCAGGCCGCCGCAAGTCCCCCGGTCAACGCCAGTACCGCAGCGGTAATCGGCACTAAACTGCGCAAAACACCGCTGTCAAGTAGCGATGCCTGCAATGCGGTTTGAAAGGTCAACCACTCGGAAACAAAGCCGTTAAACGGGGGTAACGCCGAGATACTGATACACCCAATGAGAAACACCACCGCTGTTTTCGGCATACGCCGAATCAGACCTCCCATCCGTTCAATATCACTTTCATGGGTCTGGTGCAAAATTGTGCCTGCAGAGAGGAATAGCAGGCTTTTGAAAAGGGCATGGTTCAGTGTGTGAAACAACGCAGCCACTAGACCCATTGCCCCCAGATGTGGATGGCCGGTACTATAAAAAACCATCGACAAGCCCAGGCCCATGAAGATAATGCCAATGTTTTCCACAGAATGATAGGCGAGAAGTCGCTTCAGGTTATGTTGCATTAGTGCATACAATACGCCTAGTACTGCGGAGGCACTGCCTAATACCAGAACCACAACACCCCACTGCCAATGCAGGTCTCCAAGCAAATCAAAACTGAAGCGGATCAAGCCGTAAATGGCCACTTTGAGCATGACACCGCTCATCAGCGCGGAAATATGCGATGGGGCAACCGGATGAGCTTCGGGCAGCCAGGCGTGTAAGGGCATGATGCCGGCCTTCATACCGAAACCGATCAAGGCTAACGTAAATGCAATATTTGCCCAAAACGGTGAGAGTTGTGCTGCGCGCATGGCCTCAAAGGTGAACCCTTCACCGAAGCCCGCTAACACCCCGTAGGCCAGAATAATAAACAACGCACCGATTTCCGCCATCAGCAGATACAAAAAGGCAGCACGGCGATTGGCCGAATTTTCATGCTCATAAGCGACCAGAAAATAACTTGCCACCGACATCAGTTCCCATGCGATCATAAAGAAGAATGCATCATCCGCAATCAATACCAATTCCATTCCAGCGACAAACAATCCTGTGGGCAGTGCAAGCGCCCACAAGGGGTATTTACCGTGTCCATACTCCCGCACATACGCCGGACCGAATAGGCTAACCGCCACCAGGGCCAGGCCAATCACGCTGAGGAAAAATCCGGATAATGCATCGATTCGTACATGCCAGTTGAGCCAGGGAAGTCCCAGTGGAAGTTGCCCGGAAATATTTACCTGAGCAATGAGTGCGACAAAACCGCCTGCGATCGCACTGATACCTGCGAGGCCAAGCAATAAAAAACTGATCCGACGCAGCAACATAGGATAGCGATCAGCTCCGAATCCAACCAGCCCCGAAGCCAAAGACAGCAAGATCGAGACCGTGGTCAGAAGCATGGCCACTTCAGAACCGGCCACCGCTGCATAAACGGTAATCAGAACCGTGCTGACGACAATGATAGCGACCGTGTTGACGTTGGCGCTTAGGATCGACTTTCCGGCTGACAGACTACAAACAAATTGTTTTTTTATTTGGTGAACGCTACTGATTGCTAAATCGCGGATCATCAGCCAGCCTCGCCTGGTGTGTTTTGCGAAGCATTCGGTTGAATTTGAGATTCAGCGTGCGGCAAGTCCCCGTTTACATCAATCTTGCAAACACCGCCTTCTTTTATATAGCTTTCCGAGAACGTTTTTATGAAGCCCATGGCGGTTTGATCCAGAAAATAAGCATTCGAATAGTCAAAGATCACGCATTTTTTTGCCGGCAAGGCAGCGGTTTTTTCTTTTAACTGCTCAAGCAGTTGAGCGGTCAACTCGGGTTGGTTCACGTTGATCCGAAGAGTTTCCTCATCCGGGTGCGTGACGGTGTAAAAATTGTCATTCAGCATCTGAAACAGTGGCTTTCCATCGATTTTCTTGCGTGCAGCCAGCGGGTGATCGGAATAGGCTTGGTGTTCGTCAAGCCCTCTAATCTCACAGCTCCCACCGCGATTAATATAGCCAGTCATGAATTCATGAATAAATTCCATGACCGTGTGGTCAATAAAATCCACATCGGACAGGTTGAAAACCAGACGATTTTTTTCCGGCAGCGTAGCCAGATCGCTTTTTAAAGAGATAAAGTTCGAAAAAACAACGGCTCCGTGAACCTTGATTTCGTAGCCATCGGAACCCTGCTTTTCGATCTCATAAAAGGATTTGAATAGATTTGACAGGCTGACGCCATGCATCACATGGATCAGAATCTTGGCAACGATGCCGATCGCAACGCCTATTAACAAATCGGTTGCCAATACGGCAATAATGGTTAGCAAAAACAGGGCGAGTTGTTCGATGCCGATCCCCAGTGTTTTCGCGAATTCGTGTGGTGAGGCCAGACGATAGCCGGTATAAACCAGGAGTGCAGCCAACGATGCCAAGGGGATTTCATGGATTAACCGTGGGAACAGTGCGACAAAGGTCAACATGAAGACACCGTGAAAAAAATTCGACCATCCGGTTCGTGCGCCGTTGTCGACATTCGCGGAGCTACGAACGATTTCTGAAATCATCGGCAAGCCACCTAACAGACCAGAAATCGAGGACCCGATCCCCAGCCCCCGCAAATCCTTGTTTAAATCAGACTGACGCTGATAGGGGTCCAGTTTATCAATGGCGGTTGCGCTGAGCAGGCTTTCAAGACTACTGACCAGGCAGATTGAGATCACTGCGACCCAGAACGCAACGGTGAAAATCTTGGAAAAATCAGGAAAATAAAATCCATCGATAAAATTCTCAGGGATCGAGACCAGAAATGCAGGTCCCACTTCGTATTCATGGTCGGCCGGGAAATGGAACAAATACTTGTGGGTATGATCCAGGTCAAAAATCTGTCCAAATGCCATACCCAACAATACCACCGTGATCGGGGCGGGTATTACTTTTAGAAGGGGTATACGAATCTTTGGCCAGAGGATTAGCAGTATCAGCGAAGACACGCCGATAAAGGCCACTTCCGGATTGAGGTTGACGATGCTCGAGGGGATTTCGGCAATCGTCTCCAATATTTCCTTGGACTCCGGGGTTACGCCCAGCATGGTATGAAACTGCTTCGCCATGATGATGATACCAATCGCGGCAAGCATACCATGCACCACTGAGGATGGAAAAAAAGCGCTGAGTTTGCCGACCTTGAGGATCCCCAAAACAAGCTGAAGCAGCCCTGCAACGACGATGGCTGCGAGCGCCATACGATACCCTTGCTCCTGATCGCCGCCACCTAGGGTCTCAACCGCGGAAAGCGATACGACGATCAAGCCTGCCGCCGGTCCTGAGATAGTAACGAAAGAGCCATTGATTCGGGAAACCAACAATCCACCCACCATAGCTGCGGTTATTCCAGCCATGGGTGGAAAATTGGATGCCATCGCTATGCCCAGACACAAAGGCAGGGCAATCAAAAAAATCTGAAAACCAGCTAAAACATCATAACGCCAATTTTCAATCAGGCCGGGAAAACCAACTTTCGGTTGCAGCAGGGTAGATGTTGGATTGTTCATGATTCACAGACAGATTTAAACGATCAATCATCAGCTGAAAGCAACTATTGGACCAATTTATAGGATATGGTTTATAATGTTGAAATCATTTAAGTTACTACGTCGAGGATAACGCTTTTCATTTTAAAGAGAGGTTGTTATAAACCACAGAATGGTGGTTTGGTTTATATCAACAATTTGGCAGTACCAGAATGATGAAAAAGGCTCTATTCGAGCGCTCTGTTAGTTTTCCATCGTTAAAGTTGGTTTATGTGTATTAGCTAAAAGTACCTACACAGGTAAATTTTCTAACATAAACCGTTTGATGTTTTCACCCATTATTAGTTTGATTTCTTCTTTACTTATACCTAGCTTGAATAGTTCGCCAACTATCTGTGGTAACCCTGTTACATCGAAAGGTATTGTTACCGCCCCATCAAAATCAGAACCGAGACCGACATGTTCTGCACCAATCAAATTGGTTGTGTATTGAATGGCTTGCGCTATTTCTTTTGCGGAATTTCCACAAACCGCTTTCTCAAACATGGCGATGCCTATAACTCCGCCAAGTGAAGCAATTCGTTTCAGTTGATTATCTGATAGGTTTCGTACGTTATCACAGGTTCCTTTGACTCCGGTATGAGAAACCAGCACAGGCTTAGTTACTATTGCTAAGACATCGTCAATTAGTTGTGGTGATGCGTGCGAAAGGTCAACTATCATATGTCGTTGTTCCATTTCCCTGATCAAAAGTCTTCCGAAATCCGTTAGTCCTCCTTTATTTATACCGTGAGCTGAACCTCCAACTTCGTTATCAAAAAAGTGTGTAAGACCAATCATTCTAACTCCGGCATTAAATACTATTTCTAGATTGTTGATGTCTCCCTCGAGTGCTTGTGCACCCTCTATACCGATGAATGCGGCTGTCATATCCGGATTTTCTTTGCGGGATTTGAGGTAAATATTCAAATCAGTTTTACTTTTGATTACTTTAAGCTTTCCGTCAGATTGATTTGAGTATTCGTTAAGTTCTTCAATCTGTATAATAATTCTTTCAGTTAGACTAAACCAAGATTTTGGTGCACGGCCTTGAATTGCGAATGAAAGCGTTAGCTGGTCAGTTTCGCCATCGTTAGAATAAAGGTTTAATCCTCTTGGGACTTTATTAACTAAGGTAAATCCCTGCAAAGCTAAATTTGCTTCTATCATCCTCGGAATATCTTGGTGACCGTGTTGATGTCTTGCGGTAATATCTCTTTTCCAAAGAAGCACATCGCTATGAAGATCTGAAACGAAACCTAAGGATTGATAGAAATCCAAGGCTTGTTTGTCAAACGGGTAAGGGGGAACCATAGTCACTCTGTTCATCCGCTTATCAATTAGGTGCGGTAGGAATATTCTCGCCAAGAGAATAGTGACTATCAGTAACAGGAATAGAAAAATTAGAATTGATTTTATTTTCTTTGTGAGTTGTTTGTTCATTAAGGGATCGTTGTGTTCTTACTTCTAGCAAGCAATATTCGTGTCACTCTAGCGATTATACTATCACCTTATTGATTCAACAGCGCTGGAAGCTTTGGAACATTTAGTGGAAAGTTTGCGTGCTCAAGCTGTTATGTTGCATCTGAGTGAACGCAAAGGGTTGGTGATGGATCGGGATATAAAAAATGCCCAACAACGTCTTGTTCTGAGTAGTGAGGATTACACCGGGGTATTGGCATTCTCGCCACTCATGCTGGCTAGGCTGGAACATGTCCTGCTTAATAACACAATGCCGCCGTCTTTATACCTTTCCATGCATTGGAATGCTGGCCTGACGTCAGATAAGAAGGAACCAATTTTCACCTGGATTGCATCGGAGCGTGCCACTCATCCATGGCGTAAAGACGCTGTAGCCCCCTATAAAGGTGAGCCGGTTCAACCTCTCCCAAATACTTCGGATCCGGAAAAGGTCGCTCTCGGGGGCAAGCTTTTCCACGAAACCCTGCTTTCCGGTGACAATTCTTTGTCCTGTGAGTCCTGTCATGATCTAAAGAAGGGAGGAACGGATCAATCCAAGGTTGCCAAGGGTATTCGAGGGCGACAAGGGCTGATCAATTCAGCAACGGTTTTAACGCAATGTCCGGCGGTCTGTTGGTCGGTCTTTCTGATGCAAAATCGCGTTAGACTGACTTGAAAGAAATCCCTGTTCTTGTATTTGCTTGCCTTATTACAAACTATATTTCTTCGTCTATTTTTAACTTTGCAGATAGAGACAAGGTGCTCGCATAGGTCGGGAGAGGGATGTTTTATTCCACCAAACCTTCGCCGACTTTAACGATTTTCATGGCATTTGTGCCGCCTTGAACGCCAGTCAAATCGCCTTTGGTGATAATGACATGATCACCATTTGTAACCATTTGACACCGTTTCAATACGTTGATGACTTCTTGATTCAAATGCGCATGATCGGTAGTATTTACATCAAAGATTAGGGGGTATACGCCACGAAACAAAGTTACCCGCCGGCAAGCTTTTTCGTTTGAGGTAAACGCGAAGATGGGTATCGACGATCTTACACGAGACATCCACAAAGGTGTTGAACCCGATTCTGTATATGCGACAATTGCTTTTATTTCGAAGTGATTAGCTACGAACATTGTTGATTTGGCAATCGCTTCATCGGTTCTTCCAAAGCGTGTTTCTTTCTGTCTTTCGAAAGTTTGGGTTTGGCGTCGTTTTTCTGCTTCTAAACATACTCGGTGCATGGCTTCAACAGCTTTGACAGGGTACTTTCCAACCGCTGATTCACCTGATAGCATCACTGCATCGGTACCGTCAAAAACCGAATTAGCGACATCGAACACTTCTGCCCGAGTGGGTAGAGAACCATAGGTCATGGATTCCATCATTTGCGTTGCGGTGATAACCGATTTATCCATTTTTCTGGTTTGTTCGATTATATGTTTTTGCACTGATGGCAAACTCGCGTCACCAATTTCAACACCCAGATCACCACGGGCAATCATAATTCCATCTGATGCGGAAATGATTTCTTCGAGTGTATCTAATGCTTCTGCGCGTTCTATTTTAGCGATAATACCGGCTGTTCCTCCAGCTTCGGTCAATAATCGCCTGGCTTCTTCAATATCAGCAGCATTTCTTGGAAATGATACCGCTACAAAGTCAGCGCCTATCTCGACTGCTGTTTTGATATCATCTTTATCCTTTTCTGTTAGCGCGGTTGCTGATAAGCCGCCACCTTGCTTATTAATGCCTTTGCTATCTGACAACTTTCCACCGACAATAACGTTGCACACGACCCTAGCCCCGTCAATTTTTTCTACTTTCAAGACGACACGCCCGTCATCCAATAGTAAAACATCTGCAGGTGTAACTTCCCGAGGAAGGGCTTTATACTCGCATCCTACTTGGGATTGGTCACCGACGTTTTCATCTAAATCGACATCCAGTACAAATTGTTGACCTTCTTGTAGGAATACCGAGTTAGATAGAAAACTGCTGATTCTGATTTTCGGCCCTTGTAAATCTGCAAGAATAGCGACGTAATGTTCGGTTTTTCGAATTTGAGCACGTACTGCCTTTGCCCGCTCAATATGCATCTCGGGAAGCCCGTGGGAAAAATTCAATCGGACAACATCGACACCTGCTTCAAACAATCGTTCCAAGACACCTGATTTATCAGTCGCAGGACCCAGGGTTGCGAGTATCTTGGTTCGCCTTAAAGCCATTATGACATCTTCTTATTAAGCCGCATTCATTAAGGCGATAGTAGTATCTAACATACGGTTGGAAAAGCCCCATTCGTTATCATACCAAGCGAGAACTTTTACCAACTTCCCGCCCATCACTTTGGTCAGGGGAGCTTCGTAGGTAGAGGATGCCGGATCATGGTTAAAGTCTATGGATACCAATGGTTTATCGTTGTATTCTAGGACACCTTTTAACGGGCCGTCCGATGCCTTTTTGAGGATGTCGTTGATTTCCTCTACGGAGGTATTTCGACTCGAAGTGAATGTTAAATCAACCATGGACACGTTTACTGTGGGAACACGAACGGCGAATCCATCAAGTTTACCGACCAATTCAGGAAGGACTAAGCCAACTGCTGCCGCGGCTCCAGTTTTTGTCGGAATCATGGACTGTGTCGCCGAACGGGCACGACGTAAATCGGTATGATAAACATCGGTTAATACCTGATCGTTGGTGTAGGCATGGATGGTTGTCATTAAACCATGTTCCAATCCAATCGTTTCTGTTAATGGTTTAACCAAGGGCGCGAGACAATTCGTCGTGCACGATGCGTTGGAAATTACCGTATCACTAGTTTTCAATATATCGTGATTAACGCCATATACGACGGTTGCATCGACGTCGTTTCCGCCCGGTGCGGAAATAATTACCTTCTTGGCGCCTGCATTTAGGTGGGCTGAGGCTTTTTCTTTCGAGGCGAAGAATCCGGTCGATTCGTGAACGACATCAACTTCCAGCTCGGACCAGGGTAGGTTGGCTGGATTTCGTTCCGAAAGAACACGGATTTTGTGACCGTTTATCACCATATGATTTCCGTCTACTCGGACTTCATGCGGAAACCTTCCATGGACTGAATCGTATTGGGTTAGATGGGCATTAGTATCCGAATCGCCCAAATCGTTGATGGCGACAATCTCAATTTCGTCAGTACGGTTGGTTTCGTACAGCGCACGCATGATGTTTCTTCCGATTCGGCCATACCCATTGATTGCAACTCTTAGTGTCATAGATCTTCTCCTAGGTTAGTAGGTGATAAACGTATATCAAATTTAACGTCATTTTGTGCATAGGGACCACTGTAAAGCGAGTCATTGCTGCCCGTATGTCGCCGATCTGGATTTGGTTTCATACCCCTGGGTGGGGAGATTACAAGAGAAATTAACCCTGTCAAGGACTAACAACAGAGCGAATAAAGAATATTGAGATGACTCGCTTTGGTCCCATAAGCATAGAATTTAGCTCATTGATTCTAGCAATCGGTGATGCCTACGTCCAGTTTTTTTACCAAGTCCTTATTGCAACATGCCGAACTAATTTCTAGATAGGTTTTTATCCGAATTGTACGATCCATACTATTAAGGGTCGATAAATCAATCATTTATGTTTCTTTAATTTTCGCCTGGACCAATATAGTAGTAACAAGGATTAGTCCCAGGTATGACGCTCCGCTACGGAATATTGGCGTGTGTACATGATAATTGTGGACCAAAATTCGATTTTCAGTGATGAAAGTTCCGCGAATTGATACAGTGGCGGAATGATCTAGGTCTATGCCCTCTACGTTTAGTTTTTCCCCGATGAACGTAACGAGTATGTTCTCTGCAGGGTGGTAGACATAGGGTCTTCGATCTAATTCTATAAATTTTCCATTACGATTATGTACGGAGCGCAAAGTTTTCACAAAGTGGTTATTTGCCTTCTCGGGATTTTTTAGAAGCACAAATGGGAGTAAAAAATAACCCACAAGAAGGGTTAGTGCGATAACAAACCGTTTGGTTGATCGCGCAGATAGGTCAAGAGGCGTCGAGACGCTTTGCTTCCAATTGAATAGAACAAAGAGTAGTCCGAATGTTGTTAACAGGTACGAAGGAAAACTTTCTGGCCAAAAAAAGTCAAAACGTAACAACCGCCAATCAAAGGGTACCAGTAGATGTACCCCATTAGCCCATTTGATCTGCAAAGCATCAAGCAACAAGTGAAGAAACGAACCAGACCCGAGGATGACGAAGGTTCTCCAAAATTGAGTGGAAAGTGCCGCAAAAGCCAAGCTTATGATCAGGCAAACCATTAATGACGCCTGTGTAATGGCATAAAGCCGCAAGTCGTAAGGATCGAAATACACAGGCCCTAATAGGATAATGCGCTGCAATATCCATGGAAGGTCAGGAATAATAGCGCCGATATAAATCCACTTTAAATCGGCATTGCGCACTAAAGCTTGAGTGGCTAAAGCTTGAATCCCTAGGTGTGCAAGTGTATTAGGCACGGTGTGTTGTTACCTGGGGTTCCGTTTTAGACGCATAAAGATAAAAGTATTAGCGTTCTTTGAACCGATGGATTAAGCGTCGATCTTTCTTATTGGGTTTTCCTCTAGTGGCGGGGTAAAGGCGTTTCTCCTCACAGAGTCTCGCCACCATTTCTTGCCGTCGAGCATAACTTTCCTGAGTTTCGTTGTATAACAAGACAGCCTCTTTTGCGGGCCGTCGTTGGGTGTTGATTCCTGCTACTGTGATCTCCCAAGTGAATTGATCTTTGCTGATTTTGATTGTTGTGCCGATTTTTACGTCTTTTCCAGGCTTGGATCTTTGCCCATTTACATGGATTTTACCACCGTTGATAGCATCGGTTGCCAATCTACGGTATTTGTAAAATCTTGCTGCCCACAGCCATTTATCCAATCTTATTGAAGTTTTAGTGTTCATTCCTGTAGCGTTTTTGATCGTAAAAATTGTATGTTAAACAACGAGTTCCTGTTCAAAATGTAGCATTTCCGTTAAGTGACCTCGCCATTTTATTGGCGAAACGCGCAAAATATGGTGAAAAAATGATATATTCCAATTTAGAAGGCACAATAACTTAATATTAAGACGAGTATGAACGTAGAGAAAGTTATTTTTAGTTTTTTCAACGTACTGGCATTAACTTTAAATTTCGGTTTCGTTTTAGGGGAGTTGGGAAACCCGGCCCACCACCATGGTATCGAATTATTTGCAGTACTGGTGGTTAACTTTATTACTACCGGATTGAAGTTGGGAGATCGTTCACAGATTGGCGCGGTTTTATTATCAACTAGTTTAGTCGCTGATCTTCAATTGATTGCGGCTTCTATTTACTGGACCGTGGTGGTTCACATCACAAAAACCGGGCTTACTTCTGACATTATGACTAGTATTGTTGGCTTGTCGGTCGGTGCACTTCTGGCAAACATGATATCGGTTCTTATTCTTGTATCGGATACCTTGATGTCAAGACGCTAATAGCTGATGCCTGCTACTCTAGAAATCAATCGGGTAGCCTCTGTTGTACTAAGGGAAATGAGGCGGCCACTGGTTACAATACTGGTGGTGTATGCTGTTGCGATCCTCGGAATGACGTTAATCCCGGGTCGGGAAATAAGCGGTGTTACCCAGCGAATGGGGCTTTTTCATGCGTTTTATTTTATGACCTATACCGCTACTACAACAGGGTTTGGAGAAATTCCCTATGAATTTAGTGAAGGCCAAAGGTTGTGGGCTATCGTTTGTTTGTACATGGGAGCAATCGCATGGTTTTATGCGATCGGTGCGATTATTTACCTGTTACAAAACCCTCATTTTCAGCAAGCCTTAGCGGAACGACGGTTCACCAAGCGTGCGAAGAATATTACTCAGCCCTTTTATATATTGTGTGGGTTTGGGGATACCGGAAGTCTTCTTGCTCGCGGACTAAGTGATCAAGGAATTCCCGCGGTAATAATCGAACCGGACGACGCTCGGTACAAAGCGTTATCGCTAAGAAACTATCGTGTATCGATGCCGGGGCTTCGCGCCGACGCCAGCGTCCCAAAGCATTTGCTGGAAGCTGGATTGCAGCGCCAGAATTGCCAGGGTGTATTAGCGATTACCAATAATGAAGAAGTTAATCTAAAGATTTCAGCTTTGGCGCGATTGTTAAATCCGAAGGTTAAGGTGATTACTCGTTCGAGGGTGGATATTTACGAAGAAACATTATCTACTTTGGGGCGTGATGTTCATATCGTCGATCCATTTAAGACATTTGCAAAGGGACTTAGTGCGGCTATTTGTAACCCAGTGATGTATACCCTTAATGATTGGTTTATTGGGGCTCCAAATGCTTCGTTAGAAGGCAGTGTTTGCCCGCCTCGAGGAATCTGGATCATTTGCGGGTACGGGCGAATGGGGCAGGGGATCCTGGAAACATTGAACCTCCATGGTATCTCGACGTCTGTCATCGATCCTCATGTCAATTCGCGTACGGAGAATCTTCATAAATATGTCGTTGGGAGAACAACTGCGAAAACACTTGTTGAAGCGGGCATTAAAGACGCAGCTGGTATCGTTATTGGAACCAATGATGACGGTCACAATCTAGGTATTTTATTGAATGCTCGAGGGTTAAATTCCAGACTTTTTTGCATCGTTAGACAAAATGGACATGAGAACGAAGTGGCGTTTAGCGCAGCCAATGCCGATATTATAATGCAACCTTCTCTTGTCACAGCACGTCGCATTCTTTTGCTTTTAATCGCGCCGCTTTTGAAACCGTTTTTTAAGTATTTAATGAATCTTCCTGTAAATCAAGCCCATGTTTTGGATCAACTATTACATCGACTTAGAGATAAAGTGGGTAGCGATGAGAAGCCTCATTTAATGACGTTACGAATATGTGAAGCGATGAGCTTGGAAGCCGTAAAGGTTTTGGACAACGGAGAAGTAGTATCATTGGGTGATATTTTAAGGGATCCAAGGGATAGGAAAAACAGTCTTGCTTCGGTCCCCCTTATGTTGTGTACTGGTGATAGATGTATCCCTTTGCCGTGGGACGAATACTCACTTAAAAAGGATGATCAAATACTATTTTGTGGGCGAAAATTCGCCCATGATTTGATGGATTCGACGCTTAATAACGAATATGCTCTACATTATGTACGAACTGGGGTGGATAAGCCGAGGGGATACCTGATGCAGTGGCTAACAAAACGAATAAAATCAGCTCCATCGTGAACGAATGATTCATTTAATTAATTTTATCCTCGTAATGCTTTAGGCAGTATAAAAACTACTTCTTCATTAATTCCTTCGTTTTCCCGTTGGATCCCACCGCCCCATTCCTGAAGTTTTTCAATGACGCTTTGAACCAAAATTTCAGGTGCCGAAGCGCCCGCCGTAATGCCAACGGTTTTGACCTGGTCGAACCAAGATTTTTTAATATCTTGAGCGGTATCTATTAGGTAAGCAGGTTTTCCTAACTGGGCGGCGATTTCGCGGAGACGATTTGAGTTGGAGCTATTGGGCGATCCGACGACGAGAATGACGTCGCTGGATTCGGCTAATTTTTTAACTGAATCCTGGCGGTTTTGAGTGGCATAGCATATATCGTCTTTCTTCGGGCCTGTAATTTTCGGGAAGCGTTCCCTTAACGCTTCGATCATTCGTTCAGTATCATCAACCGAGAGTGTGGTTTGGGTAACATAAGCCACATTTTCGGGGGTTCTGATCTGTAGGGCGTTTACATCATCCGTTGTTTCAACCAGATAAATCGAGCTCCCATTGTTGCTGTGATATTGGCCCATTGTCCCTTCTACTTCGGGATGTCCAGCGTGTCCAATTAAAATGACTTCGCGTCCATCAGCAGCATGACTGGCGACTTCAATGTGAACCTTCGTCACAAGAGGGCAGGTGGCGTCAAAAACTTTCAGTTTTCTTTTTTGCGCTTCTTTTTGAACGTGTTTAGAGACACCATGGGCGCTAAAAATTACTGTGGCATTTTCTGGAACCTCAGAAATTTCCTCGACAAATACGGCGCCCCGTTGCTGCAGATCGTCAACGACATACCGATTATGTACGACTTCATGGCGTACGTATATCGGGGCTCCAAATGCTTTTAAGGCACGATCTACGATTTCGATGGCACGATTAACACCTGCACAAAAACCGCGTGGGTTTGCAAGAACTATTTGCATGAATTCACCTTAAGAATTAAAGTTAACTAGTTCCCATCCGGGAACTGAGGTTGTGTAGTCAAATTCTACTGGTTCAACAGGTTTTCGCCAAGTGGCTTTTTCCGATTGAATAAATCAGTACGCGCAGTTATGGTACCAATATTATGATTTATCTCATATATAAAAATGAGATGTTCCCATTAGATTTCCAGTATAATACCACCCGCATAGGCAGCAACTAAAAAAGCGGGGTACACTTTCTACAATGTTTGAATATAAAGAATTTTTTAAGACACTTGGAGCTTCGGTGCTTGCCCATCCCTTACTTTCCGCTATAACGATCGTAGACTTTTTGGTGCTGCTTTTTCATCGGCCGCCGTTTTTGTTTTCTTTTCCGATGCTCTTAGGACTTGTTGCCTTGGCGATGTATTTTTCCCGGGAAGTTACCAAGGCGTCTTCCACATAGTTAAATTTAGGTGTCTGCTCTGTTCCCTGGTTAACTTTGAATACAAAGCCCTTTCCGGTGCTATTTTGGAGGTTTAATGTTTTTCAGGATGCTGAATCTGAAATTAGTTGATTGAATCCACTTTTCTGATCATTTTCGAATTGTTTTATGGGCCAGATTGATTTGCATCCTTGCTAAGGTAGTTAAATTCGTTCGAAATTTCTAGAAGTCTATGTTCCCAATCAGGATTTGGGGCTTGATCCTTCGTTAAGGTAAAAAAGTAGCCCATTAGAACCACGAGGACAATGGGTTCGAAAAAGGCTGTGATAAAACTCCAGGCCAATAGAACACTACACATAATGCTCCAAGTACCTACCGAAAACGGTATAAATTCAACCACCCATCCCACCGGAATTCTAAGCAACAGAAATAAAGCGCAAATTCCAATGATAACAGCAGCAAATAGAATCGACGCAGTCTTAAATAGATCTTTGAAGTGTTGCGCATAAAAAATCAACGCTGTTTTAGCGGCTTGAGCCATTGGCTCAGATTTTTGGCGTAATACAAAGCTCACGAGTACTTGATCGGAGAATGCGAGGGGTAAACTGACAATCCACCGGACCATGGTGTGTAGAAAGCGGTTTGCTATACTCGGAATTTTTTGGGCAACTGGATTGATATTAAACAAAAGGTCAGTCAAAATGATTTTGATTGATTGGTCTAGTGCAAATAAAGTGGAAGCATTCTTAAATCGAGCTGTCACTAACGCTTTACCCGCATCAATTTGATTTTTATCCCCGGTAATTGTATCGCCCCTCAATGCTTTTTCAAGAAGTGCGATATGGGATGTCCTAGGTGCAAAAAAAAGTGATCTGCGGATGTTGTATAGGATGAAGCCACAGATGCCAAATCCTATAACAGCGCCGATGGATGCATAAAAAGCCGGATCGGTTCCTGATGAACCAACTGCAAACCCGGCCCCCGCACCCATAAATGTCGCGAGGATATAAGAAAAGCTAATCGCCAAACATATGCCTAACCGATACAGGCCCATCACCATCGTTTTTTCGAAGGATTCCGTTGCTTGCAGTATGTTTATTGTCGCCATTTTTTATCCTAATGTAGTTTACCTTAATTGAGATCCCTTTACGGTTCTAAGGGAGAACTTTATAGATTCGTTCTGTTTCCAAAGATGTTTAACAAAAAACCGCGATAGTTTACTATATCAAAGGATTCTCCGGTTATTGTTTGGCTTCTCGTCTCGATTTTACTTTTTCGTATGCTTGCAATTGCTCGGGCGTCGCTTCTTTTTGATGGGTTTCTTTCCATTGCGAATATGGCATGCCGTAAACGATCTCTCGAGCAGCATTATAATCTATCTCGATACTGCGGTCTTTTGCCGCTTGTTGGTACCATTTGGCTAAACAATTCCGGCAAAAATCTGCCAGGATCATCAAGTCGATATTTTGTACATCGGGATGCTCGCCGAGATGTTTTACTAAACGGTGGAAAACAGCTGCTTCAATTTCCAATCGTTCGTTTTCGTTGATCGCTTTGTTCATGGCTAATGCGTTAGACGGTTTTTTTAGGTCCATCCGAATTAAATATTACAGATGGATAACTTGTATCGACGCTAAGATGCTAAACTGTATAAAGATTAAAGTAAAATACTGAAGACACTACGGCGTATTATACTTGTGGAGGTTTACGTCTGGAACAAAAAACCAATTATTAATGGGGATTGATCGCGCCAATTTTTTACTTCCGGGTTTGGTTGCTCAGGGCAGCCAGGCTAGGCTAGGTGGTGCACGTAGCCCTAATAAGGGCGATACCGAATTTCAAAAAACAACCGAAGCAGTAAAGCTACCCGTTAATTTCGATGTGGCAGGTGTTGGGTTGGGTGCTGCTAAAGAACCGGGTTTCCGTGGTTTATACAATCAAATCAAAAGTAATGGTAATCAGCATAATCTCCAGATTGATGGCAAGACGAAACAGGCCATTTATGCCTACATGACACAGAAGAATCAACCTAATCAAGAAGCACAAGATCAGGTTTCGCGTATGCTTGGTGTGGATTATTACGCTTAGGACTTCACGAACGAATATAAATCCCCCGGACTTTTGATAATTAAATGAAACTATTATTTGATTTTTTTCCTATTATTCTATTTTTTTTGGCGTACAAGATTTATGGGATCTATGTAGCTACAGCAGTTGCTATCGTGGCAGTGTTGGTCCAAGTGGGTTTCTCCTGGTTTAAAACCGGAAAAGTAGAGAATATGCATTTGGTAACCTTGGTCCTTATGGTCGTCCTCGGTGGAGCGACTTTGTACTTACAGGATGAGCGGTTTATAAAATGGAAGCCGACGTTAGTAAACTGGTTGTTCGGGTTCGCATTTCTCGGTAGTCAAATAATAGGAAAATATACTTTTATTGAACGGATGATGAAGGAGCAAATCTCACTGCCTCGGGTTATTTGGCGGCGTCTTAATCTAAGTTGGGCACTGTTCTTTTTCGTGCTGGGATTTCTTAACCTTTTCGTGATCTATAATTACGATACGGATACCTGGGTTAATTTTAAACTGTTTGGTATGTTCGGTTTAACTTTATTATTTGTGGTATTGCAAGGACTGATTCTTTCCAGGTTTATACCCGAATCGGAAGCGGAGAAATTATAAGGTGTTATATACAATTATTAGTGAAGATGTTGAAAATAGTTTGGCAAAACGTCTAAAGGCGCGTCCTGCCCATATTCAAAGGCTTGAAGAACTGCAAAATCAAGGACGGTTGGTATTGGCGGGTCCTCACCCGATAATTGATTGTGAAGATCCGGGTGATGCTGGGTTTTCGGGAAGCCTTATTGTGGCGGAATTTCAAGATCTCGAGGCAGCGAAACAATGGGCTGATCTAGATCCCTACTTAACCGCGGGTGTATATGCAAATGTCATTGTAAAACCATTTAAAAAAGTATTTCCTAAATGACGTCTCGTGTAGAAATGATTGAAAACAGACTTCGAAATGCACTGGACCCTATTAGGTTGGAAATTGTTGATGATAGTCAATCCCACGCTGGACACGCTGGGGCGCTTGAGTCCGGTGGCGGTCATTTTTATGCCATGATAGTTTCTAATGCGTTTGCCGGCAAAAGCTTGGTTCAACGGCATCAATTGGTATACGCAGCACTGGGTGATTTAATGCAGTCTATTATTCATGCGTTTAGCATGAAAGTATTAAGTCCCGATGAATTTATAAATAAAGAGGTATAAGCGAGTGAAAAAAATTGTCAATACTGCGGTTCTTTCAATGGCATTGTTCTTGATTGGGTGTAAAGCTGAAAACGGTGCAGTACAACCGATTACACCGCTCGCTGAAAGCGAAACCTTGGCGACGGTTAACGGAAGGCCAATTAGTAAAGCGACATTGGAATTGCTGAATGCAGAAGTCACAAGGCAGTCCAGAGGCGCAACGTTTTCCGAGGAAAAGCTGATACAGGAACTGATCAATAGAGAGCTGCTTTTGCAGGAAGCGGAGCAGAATAAATTGGCGCAAAAACCGGGTGTCGCTAGCAAATTGGAGTTTGTAAAAGAGTCAGTCCTTCTCCAGGAAGCTGTAAAGGATTTTCTCGACAATTCTCCTGTGACCGAGGAGGACGCTAAAGATGAATATTCCCGTCGAAATGCCGCCGAGAAGTCAGCTGAATATAAAGCACGCCACATATTGTTAAAATCTGAGGAGGACGCTAAAAAGATTATCAAGCAACTACAAGATGGTGCGAATTTTGAAGAATTAGCTAAGAAACATTCGACTGGGCCTTCTAAATCAAAAGGCGGGGATCTTGGTTGGTTTAATCCTAAACAAATGGTTCCCCCGTTTTCCCAAGCGGTTGCAGAAATGGACAAGGGAGCATTTTCGAAGGCTCCGGTACAAACTAAGTTTGGTTGGCATGTAATTTTATTGGAAGATTCACGCCAATCTGCACCCTCTGATTTTGATAAGGTTAAAGTCCGCATTATCGCAGTTTTGCAGCAAGAAAAATTGCTAACACATATTAATTCTCTGAAAAGTGGGGCAGAAATCGTGATCAAAAAGAAAGAATCTAAGGATCTCGAAACCAAAGCAGAAAATGCTAAGGAAAAGCCTATTGCGAAAGCTCCTGATGCAAAACTTTAGCGTCTAACGAAGTCTCGATTGTTTAATATGTCGCGCTAGATCAATCTTCTAGCGCTGGCTTCGAGGTTTTCCAATGTTTCAAAAAGATGATTCATCAGAGTTCTAATCTGCGTTTTGGAGATATTTGAAGGAACCCCAATTGGCGCTCCCATTGATAAGCCTATGGTAGTGAACGGTTTAGGGATTTCCATTTTGTCCCAACGCTGTTCAACGATCTTTTTGCTTTTTGTGTAAACTGATGCTGGTACGAGCATATAGTTCAAATCCGACGCCAGTCGGATTGCGCCTTGTTTGACTCGACGATTGGGTCCCAATGGACCGTCGACTGCAATTACACCAGAGGTATGAGACGCAAGCGCGCGTTTCATTAAACTATACGAGTGTTTTTGCCCACGATCGGGGATCTGAATGCAATCTAATCCAAAATTACGGCATATTTCAGCGATCACTTGGCCTCTCGCGGAATAGCTTGTGAATACACAAGCTGACTCAGCGCGCTGCTCAATCCAAAGCCACCGGCATAGAGCAAAGATCGGGAGATATTTTCCGTGCCAGAAGCACAACATCATTTTTTTCCCCTCGTGCCGCTTTTCGTCGATCGATTCAAACCCTTCGTAGCGTTTATCCCAGCTTTGGCACAATAACTTTAGTGCAATTGCCCATAACCAGCCGGTGAGTTTCGCACTAAAACGAACCTGGGGTCTCCCTTCATCCCCCATTTTCGTTTCGCAGTCGTTACTTTTGTTCGAGTTGTGAGTAATCAAGCTTTATCGATGTACTGCTTTTAACCACCTCCAATGGACGAAACAAGGTGCCTGCGGCTTTTGCAATGTTGCTTGCGATCTGCCATTCAGATTGAAGATTTTTTGGGGTGTTGAACCAACGAGTTGCGTTGTGTTGATTTAGGGTTTTCTTGTCCTCAATCAATGATTCGTAGAGTTTTATGGCAGTTTTTGCTGTTAGACGAATATCACAATTTGCAGCGGTTAGGCGTGCCTTTTCAATGAAGTTTTTTCGTAACGAGGAGGGTAGTGATGCAATCCACTCCAATGCGGCAGCGAATTCATCTTCGTCATCATGGGTAATCAAACGTCCATTAATGCCGTTTTCAACGACTTCTCTTACTCCCGAAGCATCAATAGCGACAACAGGGGTTCCGAATGCCATCGCTTCGGCCAATACCATTCCTTGGGTTTCAGTGTGCGAAGAAAAAGCAAAAACATCCATGGCTTTATAGGCGCTTCCCAGGGCTTCCTGGTGAAGGAGACCGGTACAACGGAATCGGTGCAGTAAACCCTCCGAGGCCATTATTTTTTGAATTTCTTCCTTCATAGGACCAACGCCAACCAACAAAAAGTAGCCATCGGATCGCTGGTGCAGAAATTTAGCGACTGCTTTTGCTAAGAAATCAAGGTTTTTTTCGGTTGCCATACGGCCAACATGGCCGACAACAAATGCATCCTGTGGTATATCTGCTTGTCTTCGGAAATCCTGGCGGTTACCTAAGCTACAAACATCTGTAGCGACGCCTGTGGGTATGACTTCCACACGGGTATCGACGCCACGATCTTTTAAAAGCTTAGCAACCGTATCACTAGGTGCGATAACTGCGTCGCAAAATCCACAGTAACCGGTTACCAAACTGACGACATAGCGCTTAAGACGCAATGAATCGCCAGGAAGATAATGGGTGTATTTTTCGTACATCGTGTGATGGGTGAATACCAAGGGCAGATGAAGGGATGTCGCAACTCGTAACGCTGTACCACCAAGCGCGAAGGGGTGGTGTACGTGAACGACGTCTGGATGAAACTTTTTTAAGGCAGCTCCCCATTTTCCAGGGATCGGTATGGGTAGTGAAAATTCGGTGCCATTGAAATGTTGAATCGCTGGGAATCGGATTATATCTTCTTCGTTCTTCGGCGTTGTTTTGTACAACGGCGCTGCGACGAGGACATGGTGCCCCTGCTTACGATACTCATCCGCGAATCGTTGCACACTGCGGGCTACACCCCCTACATAAGGAGAGAAGGTATTAGTCAGCATAAGGATATTCATTGTGCGTTAACCCCTTTTCCTCGATACTTATTATTATTGACGATGCAATTTACCTGATTTTAATCGGGTAATCCAGCCAAAATCGTCTACGCGGCTGTTTGATTCGGTTAATTTTAACCTTTGGAATTCTACCAATAAAGTTTAAAATGCCAAGTAGCTTGTTATCGTGAAATGAGTTGGTTTGCGTACTACACGCCCAGATAGAACAGGTGTTGTTTGGTCAAATACAAAAATTAGAGCCTATGGTTTTTTGGACTTTGCATCGAGGATTTGCGTGTTACGCATTACTTCTTTATTCCGCAATATTTATTTATTTTGATTTTGAGGCAGCGGAGGTCTTTATTTACGAACCACTCATCTGGTTCCTTATTATTTTCCAGATTTCTAGACATTCTGGTTTGGGAATGACGATTGGGTTCCATAGGTTTTATTCCCACGCAGCATTTAAAACCAGTCGTTTTGTCGAATTCCTTATTGCCTATTGTTGTGCAGCATCAAATCAGGGTGGTATGTCCTGGTGGGCAGGAAATCATCGCTACCATCACGTTCATTGTGATGATGACAAAGATCCGCATTCGCCTGTGACCCATTCATTTCTTTATTCCTGGCTAGGTTGGGGATACGATCCGGCGCATGCACCTCGCTCCATTAAACTTCGATATCCCGAAATTTATTGGATAGATCGCTGGTGTTTCCTAGTCCCTTGGTTGGAATGGGGGCTTTTCTGGTTGTTTTCAGATTCTCTTGCCTTTGCAACCTTGGTATCGTTGCTCCCGGCTGCGTTGTCGCCCATTGGAACGTTGTTTTTCAACAGCTTGTCTCATGGCGGAAAGCCCGATGAGCAAGGGTGTTGTGCTCGCAAATATTGGCAATTATCGGCTATTTTACTTGGTGAGCACGATCATCGAGACCATCATATTCATCCGACTAAAGCTAAACGTCCGGGATTGGATTTACCGTATCGGTTAGTCATTTGGCCCATGGAAAAATTGGGTGCAATTTGGGATGTTAAGTACTAAGCAATTGTCCTATTAGCGATTACGTATGTGTTCTCATGGCTAATTTACGCCAATGGCTTGAAAAAGGGCCTTATACATTGGCTTTGTCGTCCGGGTTCTTTAGTTTTTTTGCCCACGTCGGTGTTTTATTGGCACTGGAGGAAAACCGATTGGTACCGTCCGAAGTCAGTGGAGCGAGTGCTGGCGCGTTGGCAGGGGGTTGTTGGGCGGCAGGTTGTTCGGCGGAATACCTGCGACAGGTGCTGTTTCAATTAGAACGGCAAGATTTTTGGGATCCATCAATTGGTTTTGGGCTATTGAAAGGTGAACGTTTCCGTACCTTTGTCGACAAAGTAACACCTGTATCTAACATCGAAGAATGCCGCGTTCCACTAAAAATTTCGGCGTTTGATCTGTATACATGGTCGACCCACGTATTAGAGCGTGGTTCATTAAGCGAAGGGATTTATGCGTCCTGTGCAGTACCTTTGCTGTTTCACCCCATTACAATGAACAGCGGATTATATCTAGATGGGAGCATTAAGGATCGATCGGGGCTTTCGGGAATCGGAGACAACACTAGGGTTTTATATCACCATATCTTATCGCGGCAGAAAGCAGGCTGTACGAAAAAGGTTTTACGGAAAACTCCACGCCAAAATATGATGACCTTGATTGTCCATCGACTACAACCGGTTAATCCCTTTCGCTTGGAAAAGGGTAAACGGGCTTTGTTGCAGGCTTACTACGCGATGCAGAATGCGTTGGAAAAGCCAATCGATGGGTGGCTGATTCATGTATGATAAGACAAAACTAAAAAAACAATGGGCGGATATTTTTCAACCATTGTTTGGGTATTTTTCCGCTTGGGGCATCAAACCCACATATATTACTTTTTCGGGTACCGCATTTATCTTTTTGGGTTGCATTCTGCTATTAAATAATCAGTCTGTTTTAGCGTTTGTTATTTTTGTCATGGGGGGGTTATGTGATGCGCTTGATGGAGCGTACGCTCGTGCTACGGGTCAAGTGACTTGTTTTGGAGGTTTTTGTGATTCGGTCATTGACCGTTATAACGAGTTTATCTTGGTTGGATGTGTGTTGTTTTATTTTCGGGAAAATGAATTACTTTACTTTTTCAGTTTTATTTTTTTTCTCGGTATCACTTTGATGTCCTATACTCGAGCACTTTTTGAAAAAAATGATTTTTTTTGTCCAGCAAATCCCTTTGAATATTTGGAAAGGGGCCTACTATTTTTGATTTTTTTCGTATTCGGTCGGCTGGACTTGTGGTTAATTGTCACTGCGATTGGGACTCATGGGTTTGTTGCCCATCGGTGTTTTCTATTTTATCGTTTAGCGAAGGTTCTTTGAAATCATAATCGCTCGAGTATTATTCGATTAGCAAAAAAAAACCGGCTTGAAATAAAGCCGGTTTTGATTTGAGAGTGAAACTAAATTGAACGTTGTTAGTTACGGAATAATCGTGCGACTGCTATTGGTATACCGGCGCGGGGGTTAGGGTCAATGAGCGAAAGTTGCCTGTCTTCTTGACCCGTAATTCCCGGTTTGTGGCACCCGTGAACGGATGCCACTATTTCTGACCGACTGTCCAACGTTACATTTGCAACAAGGCTAACAACGGGGCCATTATCAACATGAGCATATTTAGCAACTCGACAAGTGCTGTTAAAAGTGCTGCTATCATGCCAGCCTCAGGTTCACCCGCTACCTCTCCTTGGTCAACTGGTTCGGGATCCTCCACAGGTGGTACCACGATGGGTTCCTCAACCGGTGGCACGACTACTTCAGGATTCACGGTAACCATCATTGTGTCTGGTAAGCTATCGACCGTTCCGTCGTTGACGATAAGTTGGAAAACGTATTCACCGGCTACATCAGCTTGGAAAGCCAATTGTGCCGTTGTCAAATCTACCAGATTAGTCGATATAGTACTTGTCTCCGGTTTAGTGGTGATTGTCCAAAGATAAGTTAAAACATCATTATCGGCATCCGAGGAACCACTTCCATCAACCGTGACAGCGTCGTTAAACATGACAGTCTGATCGATACCAGCATCGGCTAGCGGTCTTGTATTACCGATTTCGACGTTGATGATTACCGTATCCGCATCACTATCCTCCATTCCATCGTTAACGATGAGTTGGGCGACGTATTCACCGATAGCATTTGGGACAAAGCTCGGCATTTCCGCCATTGGATCAGAGAATAGCGGTGTTTCACTACCCTGTGGTACCTTGGTGAAACTCCAGTTGAACGCCAGGGTATCGAGGTCTGCATCCGAACTACCACTTCCATCCAGGGTGAATTCGACATCTACGGTCCCAGCCTGATCAGGCCCGGCATTGGAGACAGGCTTGACGTTTGCTGCATCGACACTGATGATCACAGTATCGACCATGCTGTCGGCTTTTCCGTCATTGACAGTAAGTTGCGTGATATAGTCGCCGATAGCAGTAGCAACAAAGCTTGGTTTGACTAATGTCACATCGGACAATACTGGCAGGACGCTTCCTGGGGGAATGGATGTAATCGTCCAACTATAGGTCAGCGGGTTACCGTTGGCATCGGTGGATGCGCTGCCATCTAAAGCTACAGTATCGTCTGAGAATACTGCTTGGTCAGGTCCGGCATTGGCCACTGGTGGGATATTACCGTCGCCTACCATAACCGTCACTGTTGTCGGTTCACTGTCCACGAATCCGTCATTGACGATAAGTTGGAGTATGTAAGTACCGGTTACATTGGCGGGAAAAGTTGGCGTTGCCGTATCCGGATTGGTTAGCATTGGATTAGGATCATTTACCGGTGATGAGGTGATTGACCAACTAAATGTCAAAGCATTCCCATCTACGTCAACTGATCCGCTGCCGTCCACCATGGCGTTATCACCTTCGACAACGGTCTGACTCATGCCGGCATTGGCTACAGGAGCCGTATTTTGCCCGCCGACCATGACCGTAACGGTATCCGCTTCACTGTCATCCGTTCCATCGTTCACAACAAGTGCGACCACATGGGCACCAGGCATATCGGTTGTTAAGGAAGGCATGACCACAGTGGAGTCGGATAGTGCTGCGTTACTCCCTTCCGGAGACGCCATAATCATCCAGGTGTAGGTTAGGGGGTCATTATTCGCATCGGATGATCCACTGCCATCCAAGACGGCCGGAGCACCTTCAAGGACTGCCTGATCCGCGCCGGCATTGGCCACGGGTTTGGTATTGACTAGGCCTGCCGTGATCGTGACTGTATTTGACTCACTGTCAACAGTACCATCATTGACGATCAGTGTGATTTCGTATGGACCCACCAAATCGGGGGTAAAGGTCGGTCCCACAACGGTAGCATCAGATAAGGCGGCCGCACTGTTAATTGGCGATGATGTGATCTCCCAGTTGTAGGTTAGAGCGTCACCGTCGGCATCGGTAGATCCACTACCATCTAATGTAACGAGTTCATTTACAAATACCGCCATGTCCATTCCAGCGTTCGCTATAGGTATAGCATTACCCGCTCCTACTGTAATAGTGACACTACTTGAATCACTGGGATCCATGCCATCGTTGACGACAAGTCCAAAGACATAGTCACCTACCAAATCAGCTGTAAAAGTTGGCATGACGACGGCAGGGTTGGACAGTACTGCGGTGCTGCCGGCGGGTATCGATGTGACTGTCCAACTGTATGTTAATGGTGTAACTGGACCATCTGTATCACTAGATAAGCTTCCATCGAGTATGACCAGAGTACCTTGGGTAACATTTCGGTTAATACCGGCATTGGCAACAGGTTTAATGTTAGCTAATTCAGCAGTTATCGCCACACTATTTGGGGAACTATTTTGTAAACCATCATTAACTATTAATTGGACGGAATACAATCCAGCAACATCGGGGATAAAATTCGGAGTGGCCGAAGTTGAGTCTGACACTGCTGCAATACTGCCTGCTGGTGCCGCTACAATAGACCAATCGAAAGTCAAATTATCGGCTTCCGGGTCAGATGATCCGTTGCCATTTAAATTTACTGTGCCCCCTACAGCAGCCGTTTGTGGGTTACCCGCATTGGCTGTGGGTTTTGCATTCGAAACGATAGTTACAGTATCGGCAGCACTGTCCACAGTTCCATCGTTAACTATAAGTTGGATTGAGTATGAACCCGGTGCATCAGCGACGAAGCTTGGTGTTGCTGATGTGGCATCGGACAATACAGCGGCACTGTTTGCCGGTTTCGTCGCAATAGTCCAATTGAATGTCAAAACAGCCGTTTCTGCATCAGTGGATAGGCTACCGTCCAGGTTAACAGTGCTATTTTCGGCTACAGTTTGGTCGGCACCAGCATTTGCGGTCGGAGGGGCATTAACGGGACAGACTGTGGTTTTGGTAGCATCAGCATCATCACAGTCAAGGGTAATTCCTGGTGCGACACAGGTGGCTGAATAAAAAGTATCGCCATCGTTGTCTTCACATACATAAAATGAGAAATCAACCCGCTGTTCGCCGTGGCCAGTGTTTATTGCAGCAGGTTCCACTGGCCAAGTTGTGGTAACAAGATTGGCAGTTGCCGGTACTAGTGTATTACCAAGCCAAGCCGCTTGCCAGTTGACTTGCCCAATTGTTGCCGGAGCTGTAGCATCGATAGTGACTCCCGGTTGTTTTTCTGCACCAAGGGAACCGTGTCCATCGCTCAATAGGGCGCCAGCAGCATCATATAATCTCAATCGGACATTGCCATTTCGAGGGAATCCGATATTACCGCCGGTGATATCGACTTTCAACGCAGCCCCGGGTTTAACAATCTGCTGTTGAGGTTGCGCTGACATCGTCACAGGTGTGTTTGAGTTTGGAGACGGGGGACTGTCTGTTGTGGCGTGTGAATGACAGGAAACACAGGTGGTTTGCCCATCGATTGGATCTAGTACTATTGTTTTTAAGCCTGCGGCGATGGCGGCATTTCCATGGCAGCCGGCACAACCCGTAGTAAAGTATTCTGGTTTTGCCATTGCATTTGGGGCCCATAAGACCGCTGCTACTATGATGACCATAGATTGCATAAGCAGCGTAATAATGGGCTTGGGAAATCTGTAAGAGATATTCATTTATTTCTCCTTT
>Ga0209992_10001367_pt1 | contig 26112 bp, 53 predicted proteins | sample 2SBtaG_2_FD_182564 | JGI IMG/M metagenome (GOLD analysis project Ga0209992, IMG submission 182564) | Deep subsurface microbial communities from Kolumbo volcano to uncover new lineages of life (NeLLi) - 2SBTROV12_ACTIVE470 metaG (SPAdes)... | ecosystem: Environmental > Aquatic > Marine >... | reverse complement strand
CTAATTTCAGAATATTAAAGCACACCGTATTCAATGCAGTATCTAAAGATGTTATATTAAAGCATAAAAACGCTGGTACAGTTGTTAATAGTGGTATATTAAAGCATAATATCAGAAATGCAGTTGTTAATAGTAACATATTAAAGCATAATATCAGAGATGCAATTGTTAATAGTGCAATATTAAAGCATAATATCAGAGATGCAATTACTAATAGTGTAATATTAAAGCATAATATTATTGAGACAATCATTAATAATACAATATTAAAGCATACTTTGGCTGGTTCAGTCACTATGACTAGAATATTAAAGCACGATATCAGGGGAGCAGTTACAAACAATACTATATTAAAACACAGTATTTCATCTACAATTGTACACTCTGATATATTGAAACACAATATATCAAGTGCAGTATCAGTTCTCAAGATACTCAAACACAATATCCTAGCCTCAAACTTGCTTAAAATAAGCAGAAGAATAGGCTTGAATGATACCTCAAAAAGAATAAACCTTAATAACAAGACTGAAAATATAAGTGGTGAGTAAGAATGAGTACAGTAAGAGAAGATTTTGGGGTAAAATTTGAAGTACATGTAGGAGTAACCAAAACATTAGAATTCACCATTATAGATCCAGATACGGGTAGTGCTGAGGATTTGACTGATACAGCTGTATATGCTACAGGAATAGTCAAGATCTTTAAACCAGATGGTACTCAGGTAGGTGCTGATATGACAGTAACTTATTCAACTAGGGTTAGTGGAATTGTTCAGTTTACAGTTTTATCAACTTCACAGACTTTAACTGCTAACGCTGGTAACTGGTATGGTATAATTGAATTATCCAACACTACACCTTTGATAGTTGAGAAACAAAAATTCAATATCAATATTGTAGAGTAAACACTTATATTCTCCTTTTGATTCTGTATTATCAATGAGATCCTATCAAAAAATCGCTGGTATACACAGACCAGAAGTAGTAGGCGTTCTAGATAGTCATGTTATTATAGAAGAAAAGGTTGATGGATCTCAGTTTAGAATTGAAATTGATGGTGACGGCAATATATCATGTGGCTCTCATCACCAAGAATTAAACATGGTAGACAATAATTTTAAGTTGGGTACTGACAATGCCAAAAAAGTATTCCATGGAATGCGGGAACCTGATAAAATTATAACCATATATGCAGAGTATCTAGCAAAACCTAAGCAGAATCAGATACCTTATGAAAGAGTACCTAAGAACAACTTTATCATATTTGATGTAAAGGTAGGAGATAAGATGTTAGATCGTGAAGAAAAAGAAAGATTTGCCTTTAATTATGGGTGTGAAGTAGTACCTATGCTATGGCGTGGACATGGTAAAGACTTTACCGATGAAGTTCGGGAGAAACTTTTAACTACAAAATCCATACTAGGACACCAAAAAGGATATGATAGAATTGAAGGTATTGTAATCAAGGCATACGATAGAAAATTTAACTTTGATGAAGGTCATTCATTGGCTGGACATTTCATGTGTACTAAAATTGTTAATGATTCATTTAAAGAAACTAAAAAGATAAAGTCACCTAAAGGTGATAACAAACTAGAAGGACTTTTAGAATCTGTTAGGAGTGTACCTAGATGGAACAAGGCAGTTCAGACACTTACAGAAAATGGGGAAATTAAAGGTGAAATGCAAGATATAGGACTAATCACCAGAAGAGTAATGACTGACTTACAGGAAGAAGAGGAAGAGACAATAAAGAATGAATTATATAAATTGTTTGGTAAAGATATATTAAAAGCCTCAGTTCAAGGACTAGCAGTATGGTATCAAAACGAATTAGAGGCGAAAAATCATGACAGAACATGAGTGTTCTAGATGTGGTTTTAGAGTGTCTGACGATGATCTTCATTTCGAAGACCGTAAGCGAAGACACGTAGAGGGAAGACATACTGAACATATTGTTATATCAGAACGTGATAAATTACCTGTATATGGACACGGTATGGGAAACATTGATATAGGTGAAGTTAAGTGGGTAAGAGTATGGTAATGAAATTACAGCCATTTTGGAAGCCTGATGAAGCTACAAAAGCAATTATTGTAACACGTACAGATAAAGTATTTCTGCGTGGAGTTCATCGTGGGGAACCAATTTGGAAAGTAACTAGGGGCGAATCAATATTATATATTCGTCAAGAAGAAGCTAAAGAATGGAATTCTTTGATTGAAAAGAATCCAGATCTAGCTGAAGATCAACCAGAGAAAGTAAGTGCATAAACACTTATATTCTCCTTTTTATTTTACTATGATATGTCTCAAGATGAAAGTAAACGAACACACTTACACGTTAATTCAACTCAAGCTATATTTCATCATGAAACATTAGCACCTGTTCCAACTACAAAAGGGGGAACAGGTAAAACAAGATTCAGAGTAGAGCCTACGATATATATCACGGGAGTAGGTTGGGAGCAAATTGATATGATGAATTCTGAAACTAAATTTTTGGTAGCCATGCGTAACTATGTTAGAACCATGGAAACTGTATATGGATATGAACATTTGGGGAATTCTGCTGATGAAATTACACAAATACTAGAAAACTTGTGGAACAAAAAAGAAAAGGATTGGGTAGCAGATGAATAGAGATAATTATATAGTAATTGGACTTTTGATATTATTTGGTATTATATGTGCTATTGGAGCTACTGATGCCTATGGTGAATTTCCAGAAGAATGTAAGATATTTTGGCAATATCAAGAAGCAGGGTATTATATAGTATCAGAGATAGATGGTGAACATGAAATTAGATTTGATCTGTATATATTAAGAACATGGTGTGAAACTAATGCTTAGTTTATTAGATCAATTATTCTTAATTGATGTAGATATACATAAAATGAGAAAACATTGTGCTAATGAATTTGAAAAAGCATGTAAGGAGATGTTAAATGCCTAGTATAGACCAATGGCGTACTACAACTACGCGGGGAGAATCTAAAGCAATTACTATAATTAACAGACATAAACAAAAGAGTATATCATTACCTAGATTTGATGAGGGTAAAAGACTATGTGGATATGCTGGACTAGCTGGTACTGCAAAGGCACTAGCAAAACTTGTACCTAAATGTTATCATTATGTTGAACCATTCGCGGGAACAGTTAAAGTATACCAAGAATTAAACAATGAGAGATACGCATACGCTGTACTTAATGATAAATCCAAATTCATATATGACTGGTTGAATGAGAATTTTAAACTAAATCCTAGAACATATATCTTTAATTCTGACTTTATACCTATTATGAGTAAATTCAGAGGTAAGAATGACTTTTTACTTATTGATGCTCCATGGAATAGATCATTCTATGACCAGAACTATTCATGTTTTGATAGAAAAGGAATCAAAGAATACGATCTAGAAGTATTGAAAGCATTGGAAGGTACTAGAGCAAAATTCATTATATGCACCAAGAAAGGAAATAAGAGAATGTTAGATAGTGGTTATACTAATAAAATAATTGAAGGTGACTATCCTATATTTGGTAAGTTACCCCAAACATTAATCACAACTAATATAGATGATATAAAAAATGACTGATATAGATAGATTTTATAGTAAAGTTTCTAGAAATGGAGAATGTTTAATTTTTAATAGTAAATATGACATACATGGATATAGACAATTTTGGTTTAATGGAGAAAATGTATTAGTTCATAGATATATTTATGAACATGTTTTTGGTAAAATACCTAAAAATATGCATATTCATCATACATGTGAAGTTAGAGATTGTGTTAATATATTACATTTAGAAATGGTAAAAGATTCAGAACATTTTAAAAAGGATTCTAATAATATTATGAAGTCATTTATGTTACAAACACATTGTAAAAGAGAACATGAATTTACAAAAGAAAATACTTATATTTCAAAATTAGGAGCAAGATGTTGTCGTAAATGTAGATCAGAGTATATGAAGAGGCAAAGACTTATAACTACAAACATGGATTTAGATTAACATGGGTAAAATTAGAGAATTTAAAACAGGTGCAACTAGAGATACTGCCGAAGGTAAATTAGATTTTGAAGGATTTTATACCCCAACTGTTACTAATAGATTTGCAGAATATATGAATAAACATAGAAAACAGTCTGATGGTTCACTTCGAGATTCTGATAACTGGCAAAAAGGAATACCAAAGGAAGCATATATGAAAAGTGGATTTAGACATTTTCATGATTGGTGGAGCCAACATAGAGGACTTGAAGGTAAAGATGAATTGGAAGAATCAATATGTGCATTAATATTCAATGCTCAGGGTTATCTTTTTGAGTTGTTAAAAGCACGTGGATATATGGAGAAGAAGAAATGACTGAAATAACTGATGAAACTATGGGTTGGACTATAGCAGTATATCATGAATCAGGTGGTATAATTGCTGAATGGTTTGAGACATACGAAGAAGCAGTTAGTACACATAAGCCAAAAGACAAAGATTATCTAATTAGAATTGTACGTAGATCATATAAGGACAGGATGAACTTATGAGATATACGTGTAAAGAATGTGGGGAAGTTATTTCATGTGACTATGTTAATGTTGAATACTTTAAAAGAATAAGTACACATGAGGGAACACACAAATGATATATTACCATTTATCAAGATTTATCGAACTTGTTGAGAAAATAACTCTAACAGGTGGGATAAAGATTTTTATTGCCGAAAATCTGAGATATATTCCACTATGAAAATAGCATTTATTTCAGATACCCATGGATTTGAAGGTTCATTAAATATTCCAAAATGTGATATATTAGTCCATTGTGGAGATGTTTGTGCTGGATTTGGGGAAATGTCAGCTATTGATAATATAGCATACTGGTTTGAACAATTAAAAGAACGAGATATAGTTAAGGAAATTATATTAGTAGCAGGGAATCATGATACAAATTTCTTAAGTAAACCTGAATTTTCAAAATTTAGATTAAAAAAAGGTTGTCATTTCTTACAAAATAGTGGCATTGAGATAGATGGAGTAAAATTCTATGGTACTATGTTTTTAGATATAATTAGAAATGATGATATATTTCCAACTATAGGAGATGTAATAGAATCTCGGGAACAATTTTATAATAATATGCCTGAAGACATAGATGTATTGATTACACACCAGCCCCCCGATTTAGATCCATTATCAATAACCGCTAATAAATTTAATCTAGGTTGTCCTATTTTAAAATCAGCAGTAGAAAGAATTAAACCGAAAGTACATGCTTTTGGACATGTACATGAAGGATATGGTAGATTTTCAGATGATACCACAACGTATATAAATGCCTCAGTTGGCTATGGTGATAGAGAGGTTCAAGTGATAGAAATATGAAACAAAACAGTTTGAAAGGTAGACTAGTCGAATATTTTGCCTTTACATATTTTAATTGGTTAATTGTTGTACCATTACTTGTACCTTGGGTACTCTTAAGACTTGAATTAGATCCAGCACAATTTCAGGTTTGGTTACTTGATTCATTCTTTGTATCATTGATGCTTGGATGGTGGACTGTGAAAGCAGATAATAGATTTGCTCCATGGTTCTATCGTAGAATGGGATGGCATACACATATATGTGAGAAGTGTGGGAAGTAGAATATGAAAATTTCACTAGATTTTGATGGAGTGATATCTGACACTATTAACAGTTGGGTAGACAAATACAATAACATATATGCTTATGATTTACAAACTGATTTTATCACTTCTAGAGATATAGATAAATGGGGATTTTATGAGAAATTGAACATATCACAAGATACATGCTTTGATATATTTTCAATGGCTTGGGGAGATTGGATGAATCTAAAACCAATGGAACCACACTTGAAACAAAAGACAAAGATGTTAAACAACCTAGCACCAGTAGATATAGTAACAGCTGTACAACCTGAACACTTGGAAGACATTGAAAAATGGCTCAAATATCATAATATAACATATAACAACTTGGTACACTCTACTGCTAAACATGAATTGGATTACGATATATACATTGATGATGCAGTTAAGAATATACAGGCTGTGTTTGATGCTGGAAAACATGGATTACTTTTGAATCAACCATGGAATGTAGATATGAGAGATCAACAAAAACCAGTAATGATTAGTAATACTAAATATAAAATTCAAGGATCAATTACAAGGGTTTATAACCTGTATCATGCTATAGATGTAGTGAGGGATATAGTAAATGACAAACAGTAAGAAAAATAAAGCAAAAAGTAAAAAACATAATCAAGCTCAAAGAAAATTTTCATATAAGAATGATACTGATGATTTGGTAGCACTTGGTCAATTCTTGCGGGATGCTTTTGGTAAGAACCTAAGAGTAGAAAGAGAATGGTTTGTATTCTATGAGAATGAGAAACTAGTAGGTACAGGCAAGACAGTACCAGTAGGATGTAGATATAGAATTAAGACACCTGATTTAATGTTATTCAATGATATAACAGGTAAATTAATCTGCTGTGTAGAACTTGATGGTAAGGTGCATGATACTGTAGCATTCGGGGACACATTAGATAGGAATGAATTATATGAAAAACTAGGAATACCACTAATTGTACTAAGTAAATCAACTATGGAAGTATCAATGTATGATGATTGTCATAGTAAAGTCGAGCCGTATATATTGAGGGAAAACTTGAATGCGTAGAAGTGTTGAAGTATCAATATGCAAAAATCATAGAGTTGCATTTGATGAGCTAAAAGCATTGGCTGATATATCAGGGGCTAGAGTAAGTAAAATCATTGGTGGTCTAGTTGTAAAATATATGAATGAACTAAAAGGTAAACCACAAATTGTTTTGCCTGTAGAGACATGGGATCTATCAAAATTTTCTAAAGATGAACTGTTAGAACTCAATACCTTAATATACCAGTTGAATAATAAAGTAGCAGAGGAATTATGTCGCAAATAGTAGATGTTGAAAAGTTACAAAAGTTAGGCTTTAATCTCATGCCATTACAAAAGGAATCCAAAGTTCCTATTGCTGGTGTATCATGGGATCATCTAAAGACAAATAAATATACAGGCACATTTCCAGATTCATGTAATGTAGCCGTTATATGTGGAGCTGTATCTGATAATCTGTTTGTAGTAGACTGTGATCATAAGAGTTTATATGATGATTTTAAAGAGTATCATGGTAAGACTAGAATTATAGAATCTGGTAAGGGACACCATTTCTATTTTAGATCTATTGGCTTTTGTCCCCCTAGTAAGAAATTTAATGATAAACGACTCAGACATATAGACGTAAAATCTGACGGTGGATATGTAGTATCTGAAGACAGTATTCACCCTGAGACTAAAAAACCATATAAGTTAATTTGTGATGCAGAGCCAATGAGAATAGATCCTAAACTTATACGTGAGAAACTAGAGAAATTAGGATTTGATGTAGGCGGGAAATCATTTGATGAAATTGCAGAAGGAATAGCAGAAGGTGGTAGAGATGATGGCACTTTCTCATATACCTGTTATCTTATCAGAGACAAAGGATTATTCGGTGATGCCTTACGTCATGAAGTCGATATATTGAATTCAAAACATAAACCGCCTTTACCAGAGAGTGATATAGAGAGAATCATTAACTCAGCTCTCAAATATGAGGGTAAGAATATACCAAAGAAGATTAAGGAAATTAAAGACTTTAAGAAGAAAGAGGAATTAAACAATAGAGATCCATTAAAATTAGGAATGCAAGAAATTAATCCTAGAATACATGAAGGAGTACCTATAGAATTCAATGCCATGATTATAGCAGTTGGTGACAGACAGACATATACCAAAGAAGCAGAGTATATTTGTGCTGGTTGTCAAGAGGAAGGTAAACCGCCTAGAACTGTATATTGTGATGATTATCACAAGATTCATGCTCCATTTTGTTTCAAACATAAGAAAGCATTTCAAATAGATATTCCTACTATGGTGACAGCATATATACAACAACTCAGAATTCAAGAATTCCTAGAGGATGCACGTAATAGTACACCTGTACAGTTTGATGCAGAGATTTTAGATGAGAATGTGGGGGAAGCATATACGAGTGATAGAAAATCTTTCGTAGCAAAATTCAGAAGTATACCTACTAAATCTGGATATAATAACATTGTATTTGAGATAACTAAAATGTCTGATATAGAACAGAAGGATGGATGCTTACCGTCACCTGAAGAATTAAAGGAATGGAAGGAACACCCTGATATATTTGCTAGAGTTAGGGAGAGTATAGCACCTGAACTTATGATTAATCCTAGAATTATAGAATCCTTGATGTTATATGGAGCTGGTGGACATGCCTTAAATGGTAAACGTTCAAGTATTCACATGGCTATGCTAGGTGATGCTCAGCTTGGTAAATCTGATTTACTTAAGAGAATGCACGAAATTCTATTGGGTTCTGGATTTACTGTAGGTAGAAATACTACTGGTGCTGGTTTGACTATATCAATGGTTAAGATGTATAACGGTACAAGTGTAGCTCAAGCTGGTCTATTGCCTCAGCATACTAATCATGAGGTTATAATTGATGAAGGTGATAAGATGGAGCCAAAGGATCAAAACAGTATATTAGATTGTATGGAACAAGAAACTTCTTCAATTGCTAAGAGTGGAGCTGTAGGTATAACACTACCAGCAAAGTGTCCTATTTTGTTCGCTGGTAATCCAAAAGGCGGGAAATATATCGAGAGAAATAAGAGTGTATTAGATAACTTCAACATGGAAACACCGTTTATCAGTAGATTTGATTTGATTTGGTTGATGATTGATGCTAATGATCCAGAGTTGGATAAACTAATCAGAAGTCACATTAGAAACTTCAGACTTAGAAAGGACAAATATATGAAACTTGATGAGTTACAGAGATATTTCAATTATATCAAGACATTAACACCTGAAATCCCTGAAGAGATTGAGGATAAGATTGATGAACTACACACAAAGTTAAGACCACTTAACAAGTTAGATTCACTACCAATTGGTATCAGACAATACCACGGTATATATCGACTTATTACAGCCTGTGCAGCTTCTCACTTGCGGGAAGTGGTTACATTGGAAGATTATGAAATTGTTGAAAATATACTAAGAGATGCACTAAAGACGATGAAAATGGACTTGGAAACTGGCGAACTAGAAGGTAGTATATTGCCTAAGAAAATGACCAAAGAGAAAGCATGGCTAGATACATGGAATGAATGTATGGATGATGATGGTGAAGTGGATAAGGATATATTTGTTGAAGCACTTGGTAAGACTGAGAATTATAACCAGTTGAATGCGGGAGTTGAGTTCAGTAAAAGACTTAATGCAGGGCATATAGAACTGATGAATGATACTGGATTATATAAAATGGTGAGTCATTAATGGGTATAATGCAAGATGATGAAGGTGAAGATTGGAATCCTTGCCCACAATGTAAAGGAGAAAAAGATACACCTTGGTATCTTATAGTATGTAATAAATGTAATAAGGAGAATGAGTTAAAATATGGGTGAACTTGCAGACTTACGAGATGAACTTGATGAACTAGAGTGGGATGATCCTAAAGTACCAGAATTGCAGGAGAAAATCAATGAGACTGAACAATGGTGCATAGATAATCATCCTGACTGGAATGTTAAATTAACTGTGTGGGGTAAGACTAACTCTGATTCAGAATTATATCCTTGGCATTCGGGGGCAATTCATCTAGATGATATATACATGGTAGGAGAACTTAATGGAAAAGGAATTAACCTAGAACATGATGGTACAGCTCACCTTTGTACCCATTGTAATTAGGTAGAAACTTTTATATATCAGATATACTTATATACTATATGGAATTCTTTGATAAACAAATAAAGGCTGAAGACTTGATTGGTATGCCCGAAACATTAAAACAGATGAAGAAAAACTTAGCAAAACAGCAACGAACTAAAGGATAAACTTATATAGCCAACAACGAACTAATAGTTCATGATAGAATGGCACACCAAAAATATTAACATTCAGAATTATTATAAGGTTATTCGTAGGGCAATCATTCTAAATGGTCATGAAGGTACTCATTTATCGGGGTATCATGCTTGGAAAGACTTTAAGAATAATGTGACTTTACATGTAATGCCAATAAGTGAGATGGATAAATATAGACACATGTTTGCTCATCTTAACGTTGAAACAGCAGAAGGTATCGCATGGGGATTTACTGGACTTAATGAGGTATATGTCTTTATCAATGACAGCAGAAACAGTTTCATATTTAGATCTAACATCATGCCTATTATTCATGAGATTTTACATATATTATATCAAAGACGTGTAGGTACATATCATGTCACCAGATTATATGATGCACCAGATGGTAGAGCTGGTTCTAGAGCTCCAGCAAGTACAGCTATCGTACACGATAATTGGTATGGTACTAAGAAGACTTTAAGAGTATGGATTTCTTGGGGAATCGGTTGGCTTCCAGTTAATTTCCCATACATACCTATAAAAGAAGCTAAAAAGTTATATGCTATATGATCAGATTAGAACTAGTAAAACGGTCTGATAAGGATTATCAGTCAATAAGAGACAGACATTACGTAGCTAATAATGGTTGTGTAGGTAGACAATTACATTATAATATATACAATGATGATAAACTTGTAGGTATCATATCTGGTGCTTCTGCAATTTGGGGGAATGAATATAGAGATGCATACTTTGGAATAAACAAAGAGAATAGACAGAAGAGAATAAACAAAATTATATCAAATGTAGTATTCAGACTAGAAGATAACCAACATAATTTAGGTTCTAAGATACTCGCCATGTGGAGAAAGCGTATTAAAACTGATTGGGAGAATCGATATAATGACAATGTTATAGGCTTTGAGACATTTATCTTTGGAGATGGTAGACATGGTTCGTTATATAAGGCTGACAATTGGGACTTTGTAGGAATGACCAAGGGCAACACCAAAAAACATAGACATGGTATGTACGGGGGAACTGAACGTGTTAAAACTGATATAAAGATGATATTCTGTAAGTTAGTTAAAGCAAAGTATAGAAAATATATTATATCTAATTCACATGCAATTACCACATAAATGTCTTAATGATTTTTGATCTTGTAGGTAGACATACTCTGGATTTCTTCTAAGTAAAAATAATATATATTCAGACATACCAAAGTCATTCCATGATTTAAAACACTTTGGACATTGGTGATTCATTTTACCAGAAATCTTCCATAGTTGTAGCCTTTCCTCTACCTAATAACAAGTCCATGGATATATCCATTGGTTCTGCTATCTGTTCCATAACTGTTTCTAGACTAGTCATATATTTTGTTTTATCCAAGTCTGCTTTTGTAGCTAACTGTACAGGCATTACATTAGGCTTTACTCTGGTCTTAACATACTCTATAAACTGACCTTTTTCTGGTAGAATACCTTTTTGTTTGTGCAATATATCCGCAGCTTTTAAAGCTGGTGGTTTCACCTTATACTCGTATGGTTCTTTATTAATCATAACCTTGAACGTAAATCCTTCAAGTGGTATATCATCATAGTTATCAATGACACTCTTTATCTTGCTCTCGATATTACGTTTAGCTGATGGAAACTCTGTAGGAATTTCAATCTCTTTCAATATATCAAGTACATCATAGAACAGTTTTCTTACAAATGGTGGAGTATTTGATTTTTTACCTGACAGTCCTTTTATATCCAAACTACCGTCTTTCTTCACACCAAAATAGTTCTTTTTACGTCCAGACAATACCAAATACCTATATACCTTATCTACTTCTAGATCAATAGCATAATGACTACGAGTAAATTCAATAAGTTCATCAATCTGCTCCTGTGTTGGCTTGTGGATGAAGATGGAATCGGTATCTCCCGCCAAGACAGACAAGCCTTTGGATTCAGCAGTTTTCATCGTCTGTAAAATTATATCTCTGCCTACAGCAGTTACAGCTTCAGCAGTTGGTAGGAAATATAACGGGAACTGATCAAAACCAATTACACCGTAAGAAGCATTTAGGAATACTTTGAGTGCTTGAGCAATTGTATCGTTTATATTTTTATCTTCAGGTGTCTTAGCTTCCTTAGCTAGTCTCTTGAAATGTCCTACTCTGAGTTCTTTAAGACTACCAATAAGTAAAGATACAATACCTTGATTCTTTACACATGACCAATGCTCAGTATATGGAATTTTATTCTTCTTACATTCCTCATGTGGGCAACATACAGTCTCATACGATATATTTCTGGTTTTAATGATACTAGGATATAGAGATGCAAAATCCATTACTACAACGTCAAAGTGTACACCCTTTTTCTGATCTAATACTATAGCACCTTGATACTTTTTACCTTCAATATCTGCTTTGGTACTAGCCTCAACCTTTGGGAAATCGTCACTTCGGGGAATAATTGTACCAGTAGTCTTATGAGTATAATAGAATCTAGACTTAATCCAATTACTAATAGTCTGACGAGATATATCATCTATAGGTAGATTACCAATTCTAGACAGGATAACTAACAGGTTCATTACTAGATTATTATCATAGGTTGTTAATTTATACGTGAGTCTAGAGTCGTTAAGACAGTATTTAGCTAGTTGATTGATTGGTATACTTTGTAAATCACCTTCATACTCTGTTTTGGTTTCACCTAACATAGCTTCAGTAACAGCACCCAAGCCATTTTCTACATATTTACCATTAAAGGCATATATTTTCAGGGAACGATTAGAGAAAACCCCATACAAATCTATATGAATACCATGAGTAAGCGTAGCATTAGTTCTTAACATCTTGAAAGGAGTATTATATATTCCAAGGTTCAGAGCTCTATGATACAGGTATGGCATATCGAAATTATCACCGTTATATGTCAAAACCATAGGGTAATTCTCTATCAGTTTGAAACTATCCTCTAACATAGTTTTCTCAGAGTCATAGAATTTAACATCATAGTCCTTATCTTTGTCAATATCTCCCATGGGAATCTCTGGACGATTTAATATAAATACAGTTTTTATATCATCACTAACAAATGATATACCAGTAACTCTTTCTTTAGCTTCAAAAGGATCTGGTAGCTTGCCTTCACTTGTTTCTACTTCTATATCGAAAGCTAATCTTCGTATATTTGGAATCTTTTGAGATAATGATGAAGCCCAACGCATTAATTGTCTATTGAATGCAGACTCGTTTACTACAGAGTCCATATCTATTTTTGATAAATCAAAGTTTGAATCTTCATTCTTGATAAATGTAATTGTACCGTCTTTATCTAGATCATACCATTGACCTACTTCTAACTGTTTTTCATATAAATATTCATGTTGAAATTTTATATCTGTGTCCCACATTTTATAATGGTTCTTTAAACCGTCTTCCTTGTGATTAATTATAAGTGGATCCTTACATGTAACTTTGACTAGATTTACTTCTTTATCTTTTACACAATCAAATCTTATAACAGGTTCTACAGATATAACACCTAATTGATCCTTTACCTTTTCACCGTCTTCTGGACTCATATAACAGATAGGTTTGAATTTAGTCTTATCATTCATGAGTATGATTCTATTACTCTCAGGTTCATAGAACTTTAACGTAATTGTTTTATCTAAATATACAGAACTTAATAATATAACTCTCAATAGTTAAACTCCTTACACATTGGATGCTGACACTTTTTCACATGATTCATAATTGCAGTTTTCCAAGTTTTTAATTGATTTTCACTTAAAATATTAAAATAATCTCCACGGTGCATTAGCCTACTTACTACTTTTGCTGGGCTGTTGTCTGACAATTTTGGCATAAAGGGTATGAAGTATATTGCCTATAAAAACCTTCACTTCCACATTTCCTACAGAATAATTCTACTGGCATAGATATATCTGAAATTCGTCTGACATATAAACCTTTATATATCCCAATAGAAAATATCTAGTATGTATAAATACCTTGCGATAATTATATTAATGATTGGTTTTGTTCCTCTTGATTCTTTCGGGGATTTAGTTGATTTTGAAATATTCTATTTAGGAGAAACAAAGTATGTATTCATGCTAATAGATAATCCTAATGACTTTCCAGATATATGCCCCGTAGGTAACACCTTCTGCTGGATAGAGCATACGTTTGATAATAAATTAATATATTATATCTTTGTACTTGAGGGTGGGATAGAATACAACTTTGCATAAAATATGTTCTATAACAGGATGTTTTGAAAAACATAGAGGTAAAGGATTTTGTTTAGTTCATTATAGAATATATTATAGACAAAATAATCAACAAAAATTACAAAAAGATAATAAAGTATATAGAGAAAATAATAAAAATAGGATATCAAAATTAAAAAGTATTTGGTATTTTAATAATAAATCACATGTAATAAATAAAGTTAGAAATAATCCAAATACACTAAAATATAAATTAAATTGGTTAAAAAAAGTTGGTATTATGTTTAATCTTAATTCATATACTTATAAAATGGCTTTACAATCATGGTCTGAAACTGTACGTAAACGAGATAATTATATTTGTCAAATTTGTGGAATAAAATCTAAAAACAATGTTGCTCATCATATATTACATAAAGCAAAATATCCATTACTTTCATTGAATATAAACAATGGAATAACATTATGTCTAGATAATCATAAAGAGGTTCATGGTTATGCCTAATCGTAATAAACAAAAAGGATCTAGATTTGAATATGATGTAAAACATGTATTAGAAATGATAGGATTTTATGTTATTCGTGCTTATAGTTCAATTGGGATTTCAGATTTAATAGCTGTACCTAGTTGGAATCCTAAAGGTAATAATAGAGGGTTATTAATTCAGTGTAAGAATCAAAAATCTAAAGATTATATTGATCCACATGAACGTGATCATCTAAGTTACCTTCAGCAGACGAATAGTGGGAATGTTCTAGTCGTATATAAGGACGGTAAAGAAGTGATGGTGAAGGAATGGGAGTCAGGGGAGAAATTTCCTATAAAAGAATGGCTACTAAAAGAATACGGTATATCAATAGACTCATACGCTAAGATTCTAACAAAGTACAAACTATTTCAACGTCCCATTCACCTGTACTATGTTCCAAAGGAAGTATATACCAATAAGAACGGGAAGGAAGCAGAGAAGACTATAGCTCCTTTTGCAGATGCCTTATCTGAGAATGTATATTATCCTCATGTACCTGAGAATCATAGAGACAAACATTTATAATGTCTATTGAAATCTAGTAGAACATGTCAAAACAACAGAATACCAAAGTCGCTTCTGGTGGCGGGGGATTACTATTCACTATAGCAGTAATCTTACTTGTAGCTGGTTGGGCGATTGAAGATTCAGGTTATGATGTAGAATTAGGATCTCTATTGTTTACAATAGGTTTCTGGTTGATTATGATCCCGTTAATTATATTCGCGATTATAATTGCTGTAATTCTATTAGCTTTCCTAGCTAGTAGTAGGTAGCCTACACATTTTTTCTTTTTTTAACGTTTATATGTGAATGCGATCTATAATAGATCCATGTATATCTGTAGTGACTGTGGTATGAAATCTCAGCGTGGGGGACAATGTTGGGATAAATATGGTATGTGTGCAAAGTGTTCAAAGAAAAATTATAAGAAGGCTTTAAAATGTAAGAGATGTGATAACACCAGTAACCATGTTGGCGGGAGATGTTGGAAATTATATGGTATATGTGGAGAATGTTACAGGAAGGAATTTTATACAGGAGTGAAGAAAATATACACACTTTGTAAAGTTTGCGGGGAATATCTTGTTAGTTCATACAGTCATAAAAATGGAGTAAGAATAACACTACCATACAAAATATGTACAGTATGCAGAATAATATATGTAGAGAATCATAAATGGAACGTACAACCATTAGAATGATTTATAACCCTGTTTGACTTGTAGATATTATGGAAAAACTAGAATTTGATAATGACTCATGGATCCAGCATGTAGAATATGATCCAGAGACTAGTCAGATGAGGATCACTATGAAAGGTGGTCAAAAATCCGTATATGAGTGTCAAGATGTACCAAGAGATGTATATGATGCCTTCAAGTCTGCACCAAGCAGAGGATCATTCTTCAACCAGAATATCAAAGGTAATTATACGCACAAATGGTTCGATAGTGAAGAATAACACTTATATACTTCTTTCTTTTTTGTTTATATATGCCAAAACTTGATGAAGTTTTTGATGAATTGGAAGATTCAGTAGAAAAATTTGAAGAATTATATCATGATGATAAAATAATTGCCAAAGTCCACAGGGCTACAAGAATCGGGGAAGTTGATGGACTTGGACAATATAACGCAGATATAGAACTAGAAGATGATAAACATGTATCATTATTCGAATCTAAACATAGGTTAGTTGCTTCAGAAGGCAGACTTACATTAGAATTACTTTAACCAATCTGACAATAACCCCCAATTATAGAACATTTTTCAGAGTCTATATTTCTAATATTATTTTTAATATATTCGTCCATTATTTTTTCAGACATAGATTTAATATATGTTGATTTTTTAGGCATATTTATTTCGTTCCTCTCTCAATTCAGTTTGTTTTATTTTCTTATTTAATACTTTATATATTTCTGAAAGTGTCCATATTTGATGTTCACCGAATGTTATTTGTAATTCTTCTAGACATTGTACAAGATATTTATATCTATTAGTTTCATTAGTCATAATAATTTATCTTTCTCCAATTCTTCTTTACTCAGTTCGTTTTGTTCATAGTTTATACCCCTGAAATAATTATGAATTTGGGACTGTTTCTTTAAATACCATACTATAATCCATATAATACATATAGGAATACCAATAATAGGAATCCATGAAGTAAATAATACAGCTATAACAGGTGCTAGAAATAATCTACGTGCTTTGATCATCGTTTACACCTAAGATTAATTTTAATTGGGTGCTTTTCCATATATGGAACAATTTTAGACATACCATAGAATATAGAATAGAACATTATTAATAAATAACTACCAGCTTTATCAGGGTAATATATTATTGGTAGTATACATAGTACAGCTATGAATATTAATAACATATCTCTAGATTCTTCGTATGTAAGTGGTATATTTATATTCATTATTCTCTACCTACACTATCCAACCATTTTTCTGTACCAAATGTTACAAAGTAAGCACTTGACATTTTCATGATTTCCATTTCATCATAGTTTTTCCCGAAATGATAATTTAATATCTCTACTAATGTCTTGAGTGATATATGCCAGTCATGGTGCAGTTTAAAGAATGCTCGAATCTTACGTTCAGACATGATTTTCCATTTCTGAGGATCATACTCTGCTATTATAAACTGATTCAATATACCTAGTAGATCATCCTTTGGCATATCTGCTATGACTTCAGCATTCTTACTTTGTATATCTTTATATAATATCTTTAAAGGTTGTCCCTTGTAGAATCTATCAAAGAATTGTTTCAATAGCTCATCATAGTTATGCGATTGAGTTCTGACATAGACTGTATCAGTCTCATTAGATAATATATCACTAGTTCTGACGTTTACAGCTCTTGCTCGTTTTACTTCTTCTGATATATTGTATATCATTTCAAGTAAATGAGTCTTATTTTCTCTAGTCATACGCCTATCACCTTGTATTTGTGTAGCAATATTACTAAATTTATTTGCAAATATCTTAAGTCTCTTAGACATAATATGCTTTTCAGCTTGTGTATATACTCTATCAGTAGGGAATATACTCTGAGCTATTTTATACTCAGATTCAATGTCTCTACATACATCTAAGAAATTCATTCTGGAAAACACTCCTTAGATATATCAGGGTATTTTTCTTTAAGTAATTCTAATCCTTTTTGAAGTTTTTCAAAGTCTCGTTCTGATATACTTACTCCTTTATATTCTTCAAGTTTACCATCTTCATTAATGTGCATCATTATACCTTCTGATTCATCATCAAATTCATCATCATAACTCATGTTACTATTACCTCTGCTTTTCCCATATTTATACCAAACGATTGAAATTCATTATTGGTTTTGGCTTCTTCAAGTTTTGCTTTATACTTGACATTTCGGGGTTTACTTCTGAGTCTGAAATTACAACAAGGACATACTAAGCCATTGAAGTTCATATATATCTCACATACTTGACAGCGTTTTTGACCATTGGCATATCTACCGCCTGAAACTGGTTTACTTGCTTTATATCTTGTACATGTAAAACCGTCACAACCCATTATTATTCAGCTCCTCTAATATTTCATCTATGTATTCACAACAATAAGTTAGACACATATATGATTTTGTTATTTGTCCACGTTTAAGCCAGTATTTAGCACCGCCTAATTCATACTCAACACTTTCTAACCAAATATTCATATTTCTCCATGCTCCTTATGATAATCGATATATTCCTGTATGTCATGATTTGAACAAAACTGTTCCTGTTCTCCCATGCAACGTCCACTTCCAGCTTTTCCAGTATGACTAGGATCTTCACCCTCACAATTAAAAGTCTGCTGACATAATGGGCAGAAGTGTGAACCTTCACAATATGTATATTCCATGATTAGTAAGATACATAATATGAATATAAATCTTTGCGGGAATACTTAAATACACCTAATTAAATTTAAATTATGTGGGTTTTAGACAATTAAATCAAAAAAGAATATGTAAACATTGTAATACTATTAAATCTCATTCAAGTAAAAATTGTGAAAATTGGTCTACAAAATATGGATATTATTTATGTAATAATTGTTATAATAAATATGAAAGTAAATTAAAAACAAAAATATTAGTTTGGCATTATTCAGGTAATATATGTAAGTGTGAAAAATGTGATTCTGTTAGTGATTTATCTATAGATCATATAAATGGTGATGGAATGGAAGAGAGAATTAGATTATTTGGTAAAAATAATAGTAGTATGAAATGGCGTAAATGGTTATTAGATAATAATTTACCTAAAGGATATAGAGTATTATGTAGAAAATGTAATTCAATAGAATTTGATAAAATGAAACATTTGGTATATCCAAGACGATATATAAAAGAAAATAGGGGAAATCCTGAAGCTATAAAAGAATATAAAGAATATATTCTAAGTTTATAGATTAGGATAATTATGTGGATCTAAATCCATTAAGAATCTATGTCCATGATGATTTTGTACATACCTAGTCCAGCTAAAAAACAAGTAATTAGCTTGCATCCACAGGTATTCTTGAGATTTCATAAAAATAAAAAGAATAAAGGTAAATATATACCTTTAGATTTTTGTGAGAAATAGTTGCATTTCAGTAGGTGTACTACTAGCACCAATGAAATTTATTCTATATCCTTGCTCATATATAATGTCGAATACATCACTACCAGCACACACGATTTTATATCTATCATGTGATTGAGTTAGTGTAATTGCATCACAACCCTCATATTGTTGAGCTTCGATAGTCGTCCAATGTGACTCATTTATTAATCTACAGAGTCTTAAGATTGGATTTTTATCTTCCTCTTTTTTGATTTCTTTATCAAGGTCATTATTCAATTCATCAAAAGTTTGTTTTGCGATTGATTTCATTTGCTTGAGTTCATCAATTCTCTTCATAGATTAGAGATATCAGTCCCCTAATATAAAGCTAACCGTAAATATGGTCTGGTGCTTTTGCTTCTGAAGACTTTACGCCATTCTTTTCAAATTCTAGTTTAATTTTTCTCTCTTGTGGATATCTTGGATCCTGTCTAGTCCATATCTTCTTATATTTCTCGGGATCTGTTCTATATACCTTATTAACTGCTTTATGAAATACTAGGCTTCTAATAAATGTCATATTAGAGCCATTCATATACATAAATAACTTAGGATTTACATTTAACTGCAAAGCTGTTCTTTGATACATATATGACAATGGATCACCCTCATGATCCAGAGTATCAAATAATAAATTATATTCATCGCCTAGAAATTTAGGTAGTGATTTTTGAAATAATTGATTTTGTTTTAAGCGTTCTTCTTCATTCATGCCTACTTAATCATGGTTCGCCCTTTTAAGTGTATCGGGGGTAATTTTAGATATACAACCATAATTAGGACATAACATAGTATAACAAAAATAAATAGTGTGGGATAAACCCTTAACACTCTTTGATATATGGCACATTAGTTAGTACCTTGACAATTTTTTGAGCATTTACGCCCAATTGGATTATTATTTTTATCATATATAATAATCGGTTTAGCCCCACATGAGGGACATGGCCAGCTTTTATCAAATCTTGCCATATTTATATAACCCCCATGTCATTAGCTATTTTTTGTCCTAATTCATCAAAGTATACCTCTGGATATTCTGTAAAAGGTACGGTTCTTTGATTGTTTTGGAATGTATATAATTTGTATACGTCCATTCCATAGTCATAAACGACTTGTACGCTTGTTATATGACTTGGGTTATTTGGGACATTTTTTAAATAAAGTGTGTCCTCTCCTTCTAGGTTATATTCATTGATTCCAGTATAGGCAAAAAATGGGAATCCATTAACCTTAGTTTGTTTTAGTTGATCCAATATTGTTAAAGGGATCTCATGTTGGTTATTTTCCATGATAGTATTACACACTAGTTCAATATAAATCTATTTAATTTTATAAAATGAATTATATATTTAGGACTTTATAAAAAATAAAAAAATAGTTTAGTTAAAGTGTTTTAACTAAGCCTATTGTTGCAAGTCTTACAATGGTAGATTCTAGTGATTCAATTGTAGCCTTGATTTCTTTAGGTGAAATATCTCCCTTGATTTTGGTAACACATTTCATACCTGTTTCTTCTCTGAAAACTCTCACATCGAGAACTTTTCTGATTGGTTTTTCTCCCATGATTAGAGACATACATAATATCAATATAAATGTATGTTCGCGGGAAATTCAATAGTATAGTTTATATTAGGTAAACACAAATAGATAATTACGGTCATTTGCCTGATTTCGTGAGGGTTATGTCTGCGGGGAAATATTTGAACCGTAGACATGCCCAAATTTTTATTAAATAACATAGTATGACACATTTTAACATATATCATAATGTGCTAACATAAGACACATTTTAATTTAAATGGTTTTGGGACTTACAGCCTAACAACCTGTTCAAAGGTTTGAACGTAGGAATGCCCTTGATTAATTATATTATAACATACTTCAATATATATGTATTGATCATACATTGGTTTATATTAGGCTTGAGACTTTAGATATAGTTCAATTAAATTATTATCATAAGTTTGTCTTTTACATATTATACTTGATATAGTTTTATTATCTATTACAATACCTAAATATTCGTTTTGTGTAATGTCTGATTTATGTTTATTTGGTATATATTCAATGCCTTGTTTTTTAAATTGTTTAGCTTTTAATTCTTCGGGGATCCCCATTGTAGGATCTACAATCATATTATTATCATCAATTAAAAAAGCATGTTCTAAAGGGATAGGACATGGTTTACTAAATATATATCCCTCAACATACCTTAAACCTTGTTTCCAAATATTATTAAATGAATTTCTATAACAGTTTTTAACCTCAGCTTTTAAGCCTAATTCATGAGACATACTTTTATTAATATCCTTGATATATATTGCATTATCTAGGAACCATTTAAGATATTTATAACTTACATCATTTTTATCATTAGACATGGTTTCTAATTCTCGTTTTTTATATTCTAATAGATTCATTTTTTATTAATCACCTTATCACATTCATCCATAGCACTTAATATTTTATTGGATATAATTGAAAATTCTTTTTGTGTTAATTTTTCAGATTGAGTTTGATATACAAAATATATATCATTAGTCATTTGACATAGATTTTTTCTTAATTCTGTTAAGTATGGCATTGTTAATTTTTTACAATTATTTTTATGCTTAGCTTTAGGATCTTCTAAAGTGTCAATATTGTTTAAACAGTAATTACATATAATCAATCAAAATCATCCTCGCAATTTTCAAACACGAATATATCAAAACTTTGTAAATGTTCACTTAAGATTATACTGTATTTCATATCCATACAAAATACCCCCAAACAGCATAACATATACCCATAATTATTAAAAATCTTTTTTGTCTTTTGACTTCATTAAATGTTAAGAAATTCATTTTAAAACCTCAAATTTATCAGAGTCTACAATTGCAAAATAAGATCCATTGTCCCAATTTACCCAAATTTGATAAAATCCCTCATATCCTGTTAATTTACAGAAATTAATATTTTGAACCGTTCCAATATATTCAAAATTCTTTAAGTCTGTATATGGATCTTTAGTCTCAATTAATTTAACTCTAGATCCTTTTTTTAATCCTCTATGTTCTTGTGTTTGTGTGTTGGTCAATTTTGATTTATTGTCTCCACACTTTTGATTAATTGTTTAATTAAGACTTTTTCGACTTGTTTAAAATCGTCTGTTTGGTACATTGTACCCTTAAACATATTTCTCATTTTTTCTGTTATGTCTTTTGTTAAACTTGGATTATCTTTTGAATCTCCATTATATTTATAATTCTGATAAAACAAAGTGAAAAAGTTAATCTTATCATTTTTCATTTTAATGACTTGTTTTTTAATATCAGCTTGCATATTCTCATAAGACATTGAATCCTCTGGTAATCCATCAGTAAATAATATTACAAGTTTTTTATTTTCCATTTTTTTAATTTTGTCGTGTATATAATTTAAAACAAAGTGTGTAGGCGTACCTCTATTATGTCGATCTGGTGTAATATATTGGCAATCGTCCACTTTTTCAAGTTCTTGGATATACAAATTACCATTAAAGGATCCTGAATAGCATATACATTTGAAATTGATAAAAGCACAATTTTCTAAAGCCTTAAAAATTGAGCTTGCGATATTTGTCATTTTTCCATAAGTTAAACTCATTGAATAAGAGCAATCAAGCAATAAATAAACGTCTAAACCATTTTTCTCAATAGTTTGATTAAATATATTCATGTTTGGCAATTCTCCAGCTTTACGATTTACTCTAAATTTGATAAATTCATTTGTGTCTAATTTACCGCTTTGAGCTAATTGTTGATCAACTCTGCCTTTAATCTTGTTTAATGTATTACCCAAAGATTTAGCTAATTTATGATCAATTTCAAAATCTGAAACTTCTCTGGTTTTTTCAATTACTCCAAATTCTAAATTTTTCATACTCTAGAGAGAAATTAAAAAGAATATAAATGTATGGAATAAATGCGGACTTAGAGAAATTCGGGAAATATATTTCAAATTCTGCCATTTTAACAAATTTGAATAAACTCTATAGAGCTATAATACCTAATATAAAGCATTGAATTAGAGAAATAAAAAAAAGATTTAGAGTTTAATCGAAATTATATTCAATTAAATCTCTGATTGTTTGTTTGTCGTCTTCATCGTCAAACTTTGAGACTAGTGATATATTTAGAGCCTCATCGACTGCATTTGGTATTCCTTCTGCGTTTAGCTCTTCATATATCTCAAGGAATGTGATTTGAGATCTTGTACTAAATACAACATCACCAGCGATCTCATTGTCTTTTTGTTTTTCTTCGATTGCTTTGGACAATTCAATTAAATTGTCTTCGATCTCTTCACTTACTTGGTATTTTGAGTAAATTTTATGCTTTGTCTCATTACTCATTTTTGGCATATCGATTACTGTAAATCGATCTTTTAATTCTGGATTTAATGGATTTGTACCAGCATAAGACAAATTCATTGTACCAGCGATCAAAAATTGTACGCCTTGATTAATGGCTATTCTGCCCATTGGGAGATCAATAAATCCAGTCCCATCAGCTAATCCATTAATGTTTTTTTGGACTTTTTCAGCAAGGGTATTAATTTCATCAAGCAAGATAATTGCCTTACCGTGCTTATTTGCTGTTAATACTGCTTTTAGGAGCATTCCAGCTTGAAATTTAATAGATCCATCTGAGTCTATTGTTTTGGATCCAATTAAATCATCCATTCTTACGTCTGAAGAGCAACTCATTTTAAAAATTGGGATTTGGTTTTCATGAGCATATTTGATAATAACTTCAGTTTTACCAGATCCAGCACTACCGCTTAAAATGGTATGTTTTCCCATATCAGCACATAATTTTAACATATTTTGCTCTGATCCTTGTGCAAAGTATTCACGTGCTTTGTTTGGTATATTTTTCATATAATCGAATTGTTCGATATATGCGGGGAAATCTTCAGAAATAAAACCCTCAGTACGTGCTTTAATTCTCTGATCTCTTAGTTCTTGTTTTCTCTGTGCCTCTAATTCTGCTTTAATTTTTGCTTCTTGGATTTTTTTAGCCTCTAATTCTTCAGCTTTTTTCTGTGCCTCTTCTTGAGTTTTTCTTAACTCATCGGCTTGAATTTTGGCTAATTCTTGAGCTTGTCTTAAACTCTCTTCATCTTGTGCAATTGTACCGCTTGAGACTTTTGTATTATCTCTAGTTGCGATAAAATCGTCTTTTATGTCTTGATTTTGTGATTTATTAACAAAGTCGTAAATCACGCTTTTTGCAAATTTGGTGCTTGAGGCTGATTTTCCAATAATAAAACGCTGGAATAATTGATCAACAGTCTCAGAATCACCGACCATATCAACAATTTTTGAAAAGTTTGTCAATACGCTAGTATATGGCTGAGCAGTTTTTTTACTTGAGAAATTTTTATTCTCAATATATTGCTCGATTGCCTGACTTGTGATTTTATTCATACTAGAATCTTGGTATATTTGTATATAAATCTATATATCAAATTTAGGCATGAATTTCAATATATTGTATATTTTGGTATATTTTCGGGGATTTTGTAGACTTTAAGAAAAAAGAAAGAAAGTAAGCAAAGAAAGAAAAAAGAATAAAATGTAACCCCTTTATATACCCCCTCAAAAACTAGCTTAATATAAATCTTTAATGATATTGATAAAAAAATAGTTTGCGGGAATATATTTTAAACAAATGTACTAAGGATAGAACTATTATTTGCTTTATATATCCACTCTAGGATCTTGGGTTCGTCTTCTTTTGAGACATTGACCATTAATTGATTTTCAGCACTAAAGAGCTTTTGATCAAATAGTGATCTTTCTTGTTGGATTATCTGCATTTTTTGAATGCTGTTTTTTGGATTTTCCATAAGTCTTATAGATCTAATTTGAATATAAATCTAATACTGTAAATATATTGACAAAATCTGCGGGAATTTGATTTATTAAATGCTACTATAAAGACAAAATACTATGAGTTAATGTAATTGGTAATATAAACCCTAGATAATACATGATATCTATATGTTTTAAAGCTCAACTATATACCTAAAGGTATATTCTATATAGTTAATGCCTAATGTCTATAGTTTAACCTTTTGTGACTAAAATGGGATGCGTACGCGTAATATAAAGCTTTCTATGTGAGAAAAAGAAAAATTTTGTGCCTAACCATAGCATGAATACCTAATATAAACCAATGTTTTCTATACGATCTATATAGTTAATAGTGTAATCTATATAGATAATATACCGCACTATATAGACAGGCGTTATGCTACCGCACAGGTGCAGTATATAAAGGGGTTGCATAATACAGTATGAGTATATGAATATATATCTATATATGCTTACAATATGAGAGTATGAGGACAGTATATAAAGGGGTTATATCTTGGTATGTGCGATACGTTTATATGTGCGATGCTGTTCCTTATATACTCATTTATGGTTTGTGCCTAGAGTATATAAAGGGGTGGCAAAATCTCAAGGGGAAACGTTTATATTATGGGCTATTCAGGTCTACATACATGGAATTCCAAAAATGAGCAAGATAGATTTATATATCTTTATACTTTCTATCATGGCAGTTTTTATCGTATCACTATATAGTTCGGGGGGTGCTTCTTGTGAGCCTGAAAATTTTAGAATTATTGCTGGTACAAAGAT
>Ga0209992_10001366_pt1 | contig 26117 bp, 22 predicted proteins | sample 2SBtaG_2_FD_182564 | JGI IMG/M metagenome (GOLD analysis project Ga0209992, IMG submission 182564) | Deep subsurface microbial communities from Kolumbo volcano to uncover new lineages of life (NeLLi) - 2SBTROV12_ACTIVE470 metaG (SPAdes)... | ecosystem: Environmental > Aquatic > Marine >... | reverse complement strand
CCCCGGACACCGGGGAGGAGGCATGGACGGACTGGAACCGCCAGGGCATCTCGCAGTTCCGAATGGGTCACGTCCTGCTGGCGAGGGGCCGCCACATCCTGGCGAGGCGGATCCCCGACGCCCTCGACCGCATGCTCGAACTCGGAGCCCTCGAGGTCCCGATGCTTCCACCCTCGACCCTGGAGTCGTGGACGCCTCGGGACGACGACGCCGCCAACCCCATGCTCGGCATCAGGCGACCGGTGATCGACAAGGCGATGGCGGACACCGCCGCCGCGGTCGACGGACTCACCGTGCGCCGAGGCGTAGCACTCTCGGGGCTGATGATCGCCGATGATCCAGCCGCCGAGATTCCCCACGTGACAGGTGTCGAGAGCGAAGACGGCGAGCGGTTTCCCGCCGACCTCGTCGTCGATGCGATGGGCAGGCGATCGCCGATGCTCCGCTGGTTGGCGGCGGTTGGCGCCCCCGCCGCATACGAAGAGGCCGTCGACTCGGGGTTCGCCTACTACGGCCAGTACTTCCACTCATCCCAGGGTCTACCCAACGCGGCGTGGGGCCTCACCCCGTTCGACGGCTTTTCGATCCTGGCATTGCCTGGAGACAGCAACACCTGGTTCATCGGCGCGTACGCCTCCTCCAACGACAAGGAACTGCGAATCCTGCGCGACCGCGAAACCCTGCACGACCTGCTTCGGGCCTGCCCGCTCCATGCGCCCTTCGTCGACGGCGACGCTCTCGGAGATGTCATCAGCATGGTGGGGGTCACCGACCGCGACCGCCGATTCGTCGTGAACGGTTCGCCCGTCGTCACGGGTATGGTGCCCGTCGCCGACGCGTGGGCATGCACGAATCCCTCGCTCGGCCGCGGCATGAGCATCGGGCTCATGCACGTCGAGCTGCTCGCCGAGTTCCTCTCGAACCCGCCCGAGGATGCGGCCGAGCTGGTGAGGCAGTGGGATGAGATCACTCACGCGACGATGCGGCCCTGGCACGACGCGACCCGCTCGGTCGACCAGGCCCGAGCGGCCGAACTGGATGCGCAACGACAGGGTCGCCAGCTCGAACCTGACCCCGCCGACGTGGGGGCGGCCATCCGCGGGGCCATCGCAGCGGCGCTTCCCTATGACGAGAACGTCTACCGCCTCTTCTGGCGGGTGTTCCAGATCGTCGATTTCCCCGAGACGGTCTTCGGCGATCCCGAGAACCTTCAGATGCTCATCGACGCCGCGGAGGGGCGAGAACCACACGTGGTGCCCGGGCCCACCAGGGCAGAATTCCTTGCCTCACGCGCCTGACTTCGAGCGGCGGCTCAGCCCGGCTGGTTGAGCTCGATCATGTTGCCGGCCGGGTCGAAGAAGAAAGTCTGACGCGCCGTCGTGCCAGGCAACGCCCGAGGATCTTTCACCTCGACGCCCCGCTCACGCAGGTCGGTGACGGTGGCCTCGATGTCGTCGACCATGAACGCCCAGTGCTGGCCCTTCGGCGGCACCCAGCCGTCCACCTGGATGAGGTGGACCTCGCCACCACCCGGCGACTGCAGCCACCTCCCGGGGAAGCCGAAGTCCGGACGATCGAGCTCGCGCATCCCCAAAACCTCGGTGTAGAAGGGCGCGACCTCCTCGACATCAGCGACATTGATCGACACGTGATGGACGGGTCCCAGTTCCACGACGCACCCCCTGGTTCGGCGTTCCTCCAAGGCTAGCGGCCTCGATTTGCGCGGGCGCCGTCCGTGGCCGAATGTCGGGGTCGAAGGCCACGGGGAACTTTCGACGAGGGGACTGAGCGCGGCGTGACCTACCGCATCGAACCGACTTCACCGATGGGGGGGACTGCAGCGCATCGTGGCGACGCAGATCGCCGACGCCGCACGTCAGTTCGCGGCGATTCGTGACGCCCAGGTGATCGTGCCCACCATCGAACTCCTTGCGCCGACCGAGTCCGCCCGCGGTCTTCGCCACGAGCAAGCAGACAGCGCAGCGCAGGCCATCGCCGCCCTCGTGACCGACGACGCGCCCATCCGCCGAGCGCGAAAGCGGATCGCGAAGGCCGAACGCCTCGCGTTCCGGTGGGACATCGACGATCGGTTCGCCAGCTTCGAGGAGGGCCTGAGCATCACGTATCGGGGCGGTCGCAGGGGGCTACGAGCCGCGACAGCCAACACGACCGATGAGGCGATCCACGAGTGGCGCAAGCGCGTGAAGGATCTCTGGTATCAGCTCCGGCTTCTCGAACAGATCGCCCCGAGCACTCTGACGCCCCTCATCGCCCAGCTGGACGACCTGGGCGAGTCACTCGGCGTGGACCACGACCTCGCAGTCGCAGCGACCCACCTCGATGCCGAGGGGATCGCCGATGCGAGAGCGCTCCAGCGAGCGAGCCGGGACTGGACCCTCCGCATCGGGGCGACCATCTACGCGGAGCCATCCAAGGCCTTCGTGGGACGCTTGCGCCGGTATTTCGCACTCACCCGCGAGCGGGGTCCCGAGATCGAGATCTGAGCTCGGGGGAGCCCGAAGGCCCCAGATTCTCGGGACTCTTGGCCCTGGTGACTGCTGCGCAGCGACACGGGGTGAAGGTGGAAGGGATCACGCTCTGGCTGATCGGTGGCGAGCGTGGCTGTCGGCCTGGCCTGGTTCGGGCTGGGCGGAGCACTCGCGGAGCTCAACGCCCCGGGTGCTCATCGTGGGAACAGCGCTGTGGCTCGGTGCGGTGAATCTCATCGTGGCTGTCTTCAACCTGCTCCCGGCCTTTCCACTGGACGGCGGCCGGGTCCTGCGCGCGTGGCTCTGGGACCGGGGGACGACCACCTGGGCGGACCAAGACCGCCGCCACGATCGGGCGCGCATTCCCGTCACGCTCAGCGACGATGAGACGGTGGCGGAGGCTCTCGATGCGCTCGAGACCATGACCCGCGTGGTGCCACAACGTGTCGTCGTCCTCGAGGAGGGGATCCCAGTAGGAATCGTGAGCATCACCGACGTGGTGCGGGAGCTCGAAATCCGTCAGCTCGCTCGCGGGCGTGGGTGACCGCCCTCAGCCGTTCACCACTTCGTCGATCTGTTGGACGATGCCGTCCCAGGAGAAATGCACCTCGGCGCGCGCTCGGGCTTTGCGTCCCATCTCGAACGCCGCGTCGGCGTCGCTCAGTAACTGGGTCATGCGATCGGCGAGCTTGCCGGGGTCCGGCGAGGAGACGAGATAGCCGGTCTCGCCGTGGACGACCGCCTCCGATCGACTGCCGGTGTCGAGTGTGACGACCGGCAATCCAGCCCATGCAGCCTCGACCAACACGTTCGGAAACGGGTCGAACGAGGCCGGGTGGCACAAGCACGCGGCCTCGAGGAAGAGCTCGCGCAAGCGGGTCGCCTCAGCGGCATTCCGAGGGTCGAGCGGGCCGACGACGTTCATCCCAGGGACGACCTCGTCGGGTCGGCATCCGACCACGTCGAGCCGAGCGTGCGGAAGCTCCCGATGCACGCGGGTGAAGGCATCGGCGAGAAGCGGTCCGCCCTTGCGGTCCCAATCCCGACCCACGAACAGGATCGACGAGGATCGTCGCGGGCCGGCCGGCAGAACCGGAAACCCGAGGTTGCCCCCGGCGAACACGACGTGCACTCGGCTCGGTTCGACCCCGCAGTCCTCGATCACGCTGTGACGTGCCCAGCCGCAGTTGACGAAAACCGCCTCCGCGCCCGCGAGCGTCTCCACCTGTCCGCGCTCAGCGGTATCGAGCTGACGGCTGCTCATCTCGCCCACCGCGAAGCGTCCCGCCCTGCGCGCCTGGGCGATCGTCATGTCCGTCCACATGAAGTGGCGTGCGCGGAGCGAGTCGAGACGACCGAGCGTGCCGATCTGAAGAAACGGGCCTTCATCGCCGGCCGCCTCGATGCGTTGGGTCAACCTCTGCGACAGCAGTTCCACACCGCCGTCGCTCCACAACCAACCTCGCCTGACCTCAGGACGGATCCGCCTGCCCTGACGGCGAAGCCGCAGCGAGCCGCGCAGAACGTCGGCGGGACGCAGATCGCGGAGTGAATACTCGGCCGCGAGGAGGTCGTCGGCTCGGAGAGCGTCCGCAAGGCTCGCGGCATAGCCGCTCATCGTGCGAGGGTCGGAGGGGTAGCCGAACCCGATCATCGAGAGCGAGCGTCGCGGCTCGCGGTGTGTCTGATATCTCACGGAAACCCACCTCGGGTGCACGAATGCCTGGTCACGTTATCCGTCGGCCGATTCGCGGCCGCGCATAGCGCTAGGACGAACTGGCTCTCGCCTCCGCCAGGGCGACCGCGCGCTCCGCCAGTCCCACGGCGTCGATGTCCTCGCACATCGCGAGGAATCCGGGCGCAGGCCCTGTCCAGGCGTACTCGTCGATCGAGGCGCCCACCGGAGCGTCACGCTCGACCGTCGCGATGCGGCGAAACAGCAGCGCGAGATCGAGCTGATCGGCGAGGGTCGCCGCCAGCTTGGCCGCCCCGCGGACGGCGATGTCCCAATCCCCGGCACTCGCGGGTATCTCTTCGAGGTGGCCGTAGCGGGCCAACACCGTGGCGGTCGACTTGGCTCCCCAACCGGGCAGCCCGGGGAAGCCATCGGCGGAGTCGCCCACGAGTCCGAGATAGTCCGGAATCGATGTCGGCGCGACACCGAACTTCTCGCGAACGCCATCGACGTCGAGAACCAGATCCTTTCGACGGTCCCACTGCACGACCTTGCCGCCCACGCACTGGGCGAGGTCCTTGTCGACGGTGCAGATCCGGACCTCGCTCACCCGGTCGTCTCCTGCGGCGAGGTGAGCTCCGGCCGCGAGCGCGTCGTCGGCCTCGAACTCGACCATCGGTAGAACCGCGACGCCCATCGCCGTCAACGCATCCTCGAGCGGCTCGAACTGTTGGCGTAGATCCGGCTCGACGCCGGACCCGTCCTTGTATCCGGGCCAGAGGTCGTTGCGGAACGACTCGATGACGTGATCGGTCGCGACCGCGACATGGGTCGCCCCGCTCTCGAGGAGCCCCAGCACGTTGCCGAGGACGCCGCGGTAGGCGCCGACCTCGGAGCCGCTGCGTGACGTGCGCGAGGGCACGGCGAAGTAGTGGCGGAACAACTCGTAGGTTCCGTCGATCAGATGGACCTGCACAGGCCCATTTCAGTCGATCTGCCAGGTGAGCTGGAGACGGCCCACGAGATCGCCGACGAATTCGGGGATTCGGTCCTCCAGATCCCGCCACGCCTGCATGGGAAACGTCACCGGCATCTCGGGATGGTACGACTGCCCGATCCGGAATCGTTCGTAGATCATCCCGTCCGCGGCCGCATAGATCTTGCCGTCTGTGCCGAGCACGAGCTGCAGGTCGCATCGGCGAAGCGCACCTGCGAACTCACCCTTCAACACGACCTCCGCAGGAAGGGATCCAACGACCCATCCCCGCGGCGACCGGGTGACCAGCTGAGCCCAGCGGCGCTTGCGGAACCGTCGAAACGAACCCGTCCCGACATCGCCACGATCACGCAGCGCCGTACGGAGCTTTCGAACGATGGCCCGCAAGCCCTCCACGCGCTGCGCGGCGTCGACCTTCTCCTGGCGTCGCCTCTCTCGCTCGACCCGGGCCGCGTCGCGCGGGGCGAGTGCATCGTCCCGTGAGACTGCGTCGAGCGCAGCGCGCCGCACCCGGTTCTCGAGTTCGTCCACCGCTTGGACCTCACTCCCTGTCGAGGCTGTCGAATCTACTGGCCCTCGACCACCGAGAGCCACCTACGACCCCAGAGCGTGGTCACGACAACACTTCCTGCCAGTGACGCAGCCTGCATCTCAGACGCCTCGGCGCCCGCGGAGGTTCCCTGACTCACGAACTACCCGGGTGTCGCCGATGGAGAACGATGACCGAGCGCCGCTCTCGTATCGACATGGGCGAACAGCTCGGGTTGTTCTGGCCGCTGCTCGTGGCGTGGTTGGCGGCGGTCGCTCTTCTCGTCGTCGCCGGCGCGCAGAGCTCGGTGCCGCTCGAGAATCTCTTCCTCGATCCAGCGCACCTCGCGGGCGCGCCTTGGTACACGGGCGTGATCTCGAACCTCGGGATCCTCTGCTGGACCGCGGGCGCGGTGACCTCGGCCTTCGGAGCCTGGGTCGCGAGCCAGACGCGCCGACCTTCTGCAGCGCGCTTTCTTGCAACCGGCGCCCTCGTCGGCACCGTCCTCTTGCTCGATGACCTATTGCAACTCCACAGCGGAGTGCTGCCTGGTCTCGTCGGCGTCGACAAGTCCGTCGCCCTGGCGCTCGTTCTCGCGCCCCTGGCCGCCTGGGTCGTCGTGTTCCGCTCGGAGATCGCCAGGACGCGATGGTTGATGCTCGGCGGGTTCATCGCGGGGTCGCTGGCCTCGGTCGCGGTCGATCGACTCCTCGACCCGTCTGGCGCGGCCGGCCTCTTGATCGAAGACGGGGCGAAGTTCCTCGCAGTGGTCGCATGGGCCACGTATTTCACTGCGACGACTCTCGACATCGCTCGGTCGACGATCACCGCTGCGATGAGCTCACAAACCTCTGGTGTACCGACTGCCGTCGACAGACGCGAGGGTGACAAGCTGGGCGCGTGACGGACGCAGCCTGGTCGGGAACCGCATCGAACCGCGCCCTTCTCGGGCTCGGCGGCGTCCTGTGTGCCGCGGCTCTCGCCGCGTTCGTGATCACGTCTGAGTTCGTGCTCACGGCATCGATTGCGTTCGCCGGACTGCTGCTGATCACCTCATCGCGACTCACCATGTCGGTGTCGCGGGCGGGTGCCGAGGTCCGATGGGGGCCGATCGGATGGCCGGTCAACCGGGTCCACATCGAGGACATCGTCGAGGTTCAGGCGGTGGCAATTCGACCGCTCCACGCCGGAGGGTGGGGCTATCGGGGCAGCCGTGTCTTGTTCAATCGCGCCGCAGCTCTCGTCCGCCGCGGCCCCGCGATCCGCCTCGAGCTGGCGCGCGGCAAAGTCTTCGTCATCACGGTCGACGACGCCGTGGAGGGCGCCGCGATCCTGCAGTCGATCGTGGAACGCCGGTCGCGATGAGCGACAACATCCTCTGGAAGGGCAGCTCGGTGAACCCGGTGGCGCGAGTGATCGCGCCCGTGATGCTCCTCGTCACGATCGGAACCGCGGCCTCGAGTGAGTACTTCCTCGCGATCGTCGCGCTCGTCGGCACCCTGACCGCCGCCCCGTACACCAACGTGCGGGTCACCGTTACCGCTGACGACATCCGGGTTGCCCTCGGCCCCTGGGGGTTCCCGAGCGAGAGCCACGCCATCGCCGAGATGGACTGGATCGAGGTCGACCGGGTGAACCGACGACAGGTCCGCCTCGGTGTCGGCGTCCGCGGCTCGGACCGCCGGTTGACCGGGCGAGCCTTTCTGCTCCGACCCGGACCGGTCATCCGCTTTCAAGCAGGCGGCAGGAGACTCACGGTCACCGTCGACGGGGCAGACGGCGCCGCGAGCGTGGTGCAGGGCCTCATCGACTCGCCCTGATCCCGAGCTGCCACCTCGTCACACGAGGTGTGTCGGGCCTACAGTTGGCCCACCAGACGTACAAACCATGGGGGATCAGCCATGAAGGTGCCGTTCACGATCTCGGACTTCCTCTACCGAGCCGAGACGGTGTATGCCGACCGCGTCGCCCTTGTCGACGAGCCCGACACGCCCGGCGGCGGGCTGGGCAGGCTCACATGGAGCGAGTTCGCAGCGCTCACCAGGGCACAGGCGGCCAAGCTCGACGAGCTCGGCATCGGCCACGGCGAACGGGTGGCCGTGGTGAGTCAGAACTCCGGCCGCCTCATGACCTCGTTCTTCGGCGTGTCGGGCTATGGCCGAATCTTCGTACCGATCAACTTCCGGCTCAGCCACGACGAGATCGAATACATCATCGAGCACTGCGGGGCGAAGATGCTCCTGGTGGATCCGTCACTCGAGGAGATCACCAAGGACATCGACGTCGAGCACTACGTGGTGATGGGCACCGACTCGGACGACCAGATGTACCTCCACGGCGTGGAGCCCCAGCCCTGGGAGCCCGACGAGGACGCCACCGCCACGATCAACTACACCTCGGGAACGACGGCCCGCCCGAAGGGTGTCGAGCAGACCCATCGCGCGCTGTGGGTCAACGCGACCACCTTCGGCTGGCACTCCGGCGTGAGCGACCGCGACAACTATCTCCACACCCTCCCGATGTTCCATTGCAACGGGTGGGGGCAGGTGTACTCCGTGACCGGCATGGGTGGAAAGCACGTAGTGCTTCGTGAGGTCCGCGGCGACGAGATCCTCAAGCGGGTCGAAGAGCACGACATCACCTATCTCTGCGGCGCTCCCGCCGTGTGTGCGGCCATCCTCGACGCCGCCCAGGACTGGGAGGGCGAGATCCCGGGTCGGGGCCGCGTGCGCATGGTCGTGGCCGGCGCTCCGCCTCCGACCAAGACCATCGCCCGCATGGAGACCGAGCTCGGTTGGGAGTTCATCCAGATCTACGGCCTCACCGAGACAGCGCCGCTCCTCACCATGAACCGGTGCCGCCCCGAGTGGGACGCCTTGGACCCCGAGGCCAAGGCCGCCAAGCTCGTGCGCGCCGGTGCGCCGGCGATCGGCGTCAAGATCGACGTCGACAACCAGGGTGAGATCCTCGCCAGGGCCAACGTCGTTCTCGAGGGCTACTGGGAACAACCCGAAGCCACCGCCGACGCGATCCTCGACGGCTGGTTCCACACCGGCGACGGCGGAACGATGGACGACGAACACCACGTCACCATCTCGGACCGCAAGAAGGACGTGATCATCTCAGGCGGCGAGAACGTGTCGTCGATCGAGGTCGAGGACTGCCTCTTCAACCACCCCGCCGTGACCGAGGTGGCCGTGATCGGCGTCCCCCATGAGAAGTGGGGTGAGACGGTGAAGGGCCTCGTGGTCGTCGAGGAAGGCTCGACGGTGACCGAGCAAGACCTCATCGACTACTGCCGCGAGAAGATCGCGCACTACAAGTGCCCGACATCGGTCGAGTTCCGCGACGAACTCGCCCGCACCGCCACCGGCAAGCTCCAGAAGTTCAAGCTCCGTTCTCCCTACTGGGAAGACATGGACAAGCAGGTGAACTGACACTTGCCACGGCTCGTCGCCGCTGTCACTCGCCGCAATCCTCGCTTCGCTCGTCTGCGGATTGCCATGGCACGCCCGGCGAGCCGCCCGGGCTCCCCGGACCCTCAACAACCCGCCCGGGCTCAGCGGGCCCCCGAGCACCCGGAACGGCTACCGCTGGGTGAGGGCGTCGTAGCGGCGGGATGCGCTGCGCACGCAGGTGGCGACGTCCTCGGGGACGAGATGGCGCGAAGCCACCAACTCCTCGGCCGCAGCCTGCACCCGACGCAGAAAGTCGTCCTTGTCGATATAGCGCCCTGCGATGGATGGGCGCGGGTCCCCGGCCATGCGACTCTCGTCGTCCGCGGCGAAGGGGATGGTGGACCCCACGTACTCGAGGATCTCGTCGGGAGCGCCAGTGTCGGCGTGACGCGGGTTCCAGCCCGTGTGGGTCGCGAGAGGCACCGACACATCGGGAAGGCGGATGCCCGCGAGCTCGTTGCCGTCGCCGTCGAGCGCCGACACCGTGCACGGATACGGCTCACCGAGGGGCTCCGCCGGGTACTGCCCGACCCCATCACTCTCACCCGGCCCGAGACCGAGCGGACGGATCGTCCACAGGCCCGACTCGTCGGGGCGGATGATCGGCGGCGTCGTTTCGAGCTGGCGGAGCACCTCACCCCGAGAAACCGCCGTGCCCTCAGAGACTCGCGGCACCGCGTTCGGGGGCGGTTCGATCCCCTCGACGATCCAGGCGTGCAGGTTCGTCACGGCGGAGCGCATCAACGGGGTGTAGTCCACGATGTTGAAGGCGTTGCCACCGTGGCTTCCGAACATGCTCTGTGACATCAGCGGCAGAGCCCCCGGCCCGTGCTGGGTCGAAGCGAAGAGGTAGTGGCGGGTGGAGTCTGGCGGATCGACGTCGCTCCCGTCGTTCACCGAGCTGTGCGCCAGGGACGCATCACCACGCCAGTACTCCGATGAGGTGTTGGTGTAGACGACCTTCGGCAGCCCACCCAGCTCGCGCTGTCGCACGAGGAGACCGTCTGACCGTCCGGTGCGATCGTCCAGCTGCTCGTCGTCGGCGAACGGGAAGCGATGCCCGAAGCTCGGGGTCGGCTGCACCGACGGCTGCCCGCCACGATGGTTGAACTCCCCGCGCCGTCCCCCTGCGATGTGGGCGAGAACTCCGTCGTAGACCGGGACGTCCGCCTCCGACAGGTTGAGCCCGAGGTGAAGGTAGGTGCGCAGGAAGCGCCCGCACTGCGACTGTCCCGTGACGATGCGGGTGTCGATCTCCCCTGCGCACGGATCGGTCGTAGCGCCCGAGCCCACAAACGCGCCGAGGTCGCGAACCGCGAGGAGGCCAACGCCTGGGATCCGCAGCGGTGTGGTGCGATACACGAGGTCGTAGATGCGGCCGGGCTCGAAGCCACCGTCGAGCCAGACGTGTTCGGCGTCGGGCACCGGTTCACCTGCCTCGTCTCGAGCGAACCGCCATCGCTCGCGGGCCACCACCGATGGTGCGCCCCACAGACCATCGCGGCACAACAGCCGAGCCTCACTGTCGTCGAGGTCGGCGGTGGGGAGGGGCGTGTGGCCGCCGAGCAGTCCGACGTGGTGATCGGTCAGGTCGACGGCGTTCACGCGAGTGTGAAGCTGAAGGCGCAGCTGGACGCGGTCGGTCAACGGCGACCCCCCACCGTCGCGCACGACTGGCGCCGTCAGCCCCATCCGTTCGGGGCTGCGCGGCACGTCCCACTGCCAGCCGCACCACGCGACCGTCCAGCCGTTCCGGAAGAGAAATCCGTCGCCCGGGTCGATCTCGGCTGTCGGCTCGATCACCGGAGCAGCGCGGTTGTACAGGCCCGACAGGGTGCGTCGTCCGCGATTTGGCACCTCGACGAACGCCGCCCGCAGTGCGAGTACGGGATCGACCGGTCGAAGAATGGTGACGTCGCCGTCGTAGCGAACCAACCCGTCATCGCCACGTTCGGCACGGCCGAGGTCGACGATTCCCGCGTTGGCCTGCAGGACCGGGTCCACTGCGTAGTGGGCAACGGCATCGATCCGCTCGTATGCGCCGACGTCGCCGAAACGCTGACCGTCGCAGTACGGGCCACGCTCGAGTATCTCCAACCGCTCTACGCTCATGCCACCATCCTTCCCCTTCTGGGCGCACCAGCGCTCGGATTCCGTGCACCCATGCACCCGGAAGCACGCCCGAGCACGCCGCCACCATCGGAGTGACCACTCTGGGAGTGATCGCTCCTACAATGCGGGAGTGGCTGACACCAACACAGAGGCTCCCCCGGCGGCCTGGAGGGTCGAAGCGCTCGCCGAGGAGGGCGGCGTCAGCGTCGACACGATCCGCTACTACCAAAAGCTGGGGCTCCTGCACCCGCCGGAGCGACAGGGGCGGGTCGCGATCTACGACGCGACGCATCTCGAACGGCTGCTGACGATCCGGCGGCTGTCGGACGAGGGCTTCAGCCTCAGCCAGATCGAACGGCTCCTCGAAGGAGAGGTCGACCCGCTGTTCGGCGCGCTGCAATCGACAGACCACACGGTCAGCTTCGACCAGCTCGTCGAGCTCTCGGGCTTCCCGGTCGAGATCGTCGAGCTGGCCGTCGACGCCGGCCTCATCCGCGCCGCGCCGACAGCGCCCGGTCGCTTCGACCGCGAGGCGGTGTCGATGCTCACCGCGGGGAGCGCGCTCCTCGAGGCGGGCCTTCCGCTCGAGGAACTGCTCGGCGTCGCGATGGGATATGCCGAGCAGGTGGAGCAGGTCGTGGACGACGCGATCGAGCTCTTCCAGCGCCACCTCGAACCCACCGAGCGAGATCGACGGGCCGACATCGTGGCCGAGCTCGTCCCCCTCGTGAGCGATCTCGTGGCCGGCCACTTCCGGCAGACCCTCGTCGACCGAGCGAGCGCTCGCCTCCTAGCGCGTGAGCAACCCATCGCCGCAGAGGGCGGAAGTCTTCCCGACGAGACCGAGCCCGCATCCATTCGCACGAAGGTCGCGGCGACTCGTCGACGCATCGAGGACCTCGATCCGCTCCGCGTGTTCCGCGCCGCTGCCGGTCAACCCCGCGCCCTGTGGTGCGTCCCCGACGCCGGGATCACGATTGCCGCGATCGGCGAGGCCCACCTGGCAACGTCCACGCTCCCCGCCGACCGATTCGCCGACATCAGCGCCGAGCTCGGGGGCCTCGAGATCGAGGTCGACGGCGACGCCGGGCCGCCGGAGTCCGAACCGCTGCTGCTGGGCGGCCTGTGCTTCTCCGACCGGACGATCGCACGAGCGCCCGACTGGGGACCCTTCGGCGCGGGACGGCTCGTACTCCCTCGCCTCCAGGTCGCTCGCACCCCCCAGGGGACCTACGCCACATCGTGCGGCCCGCCAGGCGAGATCCCGATCGCCGACTCGCTTCCGGCCGAGTTCGGTCGGGTCGCCGATCTCGACCATCGCACCGACGACGACTTCGAACAGCTGGTCGTCGACGCGCTCGCAGCGATCGAAGCGGGGGACCTCGCCAAGGTCGTCACGGCACGAGCGCTCCCGGCCTCAGCCGAGCTCGAGATCACCGCTGTTCTCGACCGGCTCCGCGCCCGCTTCCCGAACTGCGCGACCTTCGCGTTCGAGGCAGACGGCGCGATCTTCTTCGGAGCCAGCCCCGAACAGCTCGTCGCCCGGCGTGGCACTCGCGTCGAGACGATGGCGCTCGCCGGAACCCGACCGCGCCACGACCATCCCGGCCTCGACGCGCAACTCCGCGCCAGCTTGCTCGCCAGCCCGAAAGAGCGACTCGAGCACCAGATGGTCGTGGACGACATCAGGGCGACCCTTCGCAACGCAGGGGTGGTCCTCGATCCCGACGCCGAGACGGGCGTCCTCCAGCTGCGCCGAAACCAGCATCTCCACACGCCGATCGCGGGCGAGCTGACCGCCGCCGCGAGCACGCTGGACCTCGTCGCAGCGCTTCACCCCACCCCAGCGGTGGCGGGGCTTCCTCGGGAGGCATCGCAGGATTGGATCGATGAGCACGAGGCGTTCGACCGCGGTTGGTACGCCGCGCCGGTCGGGTGGACGACGGTCGACGGCACCGGCGATTTCAGGGTCGCGCTGCGGTCGGCTCTCTACCGCGACGGCACCCTCACCCTGTTCGCGGGCGGCGGAATCGTCGAGGGTTCGGTCCCCGGTCAGGAGCTGGCCGAGACCGCGGTCAAGTTCGAGGCGTTGCTCGGCGCCCTCGGGGTCACGGAGTAGCAGCGTGGCGTTCGACCCGTACCACTGCACGAGCGCGTTCTTCGAAGAGCTGAACGCCCAGGGCGTCGAGCACGTTCTGCTCTCCCCCGGCTCGCGCTCGACCCCGCTCGCCATCAGCGCCCACCGCACGCCCGGCCTCCGGGTGTCGATCCATCTCGACGAAAGGTCGGCGGCCTACTGGGGGCTCGGCGTCGCCAAGGCCACCGGGCGACCCGTGGCCCTGATCTGCACATCCGGGACGGCCGCGGCCAACTACCTTCCAGCGGTCGTCGAGGCGCACTTCAGCGAGGTGCCGCTCCTCGTGCTCACAGCGGACCGCCCTCCCGAACTGCGCGACCGAGGGGCCGGGCAGACGATCGACCAACCGGGCATCTACGGGTCGCACGTCCGATGGTGGAGCGACCTCCCGGTTGCGGGCGATGTCGCACCGTCCTGGTTCCGCTCGACCGCGGCACGGGCGGTCGGGGCAGCCACGGGGTCCCGCCGTGGACCGGTGCACCTCAACTTTCCTCTTCGCGAACCGCTCGAACCTGGAGGCGCAGCCGCGCCACCACCCGCGGCCCCGATTCGAATCGACCGTGCGGATGCCGCGGTCACCTCCGCTGTCCTCGACGATGTGGCGAAGCTCGAGCGAGGTCTCGTCCTCGCAGGGCCTCTGCATCACGATCACTCGGACGCGGTCATGCGGTTCTGCCGCCGCACTGGGTGGCCTCTCCTCGCCGAACCGCTGTCGCAGCTGAGGCGCGTGGTCGACGGCGTGGTCGTCACCGCCCATCACGATCACCTGCTGCGAACCGGGTGGGCGGAGGAGAACGTCCCCGACGTCGTCGTGAGGATCGGTCAGCCGATGACGTGCAAACCGCTCCGGCTGTGGCTCGAACGGCACGCGCCGCGCCACGTACTCGTCGATGCAGGCGGCTCGTGGACGGACGCGAGCGTGACGGTCACCGACGTCGTCCGCGCCGATCCGTCGAGTCTTGCCACCACGGACTCGGGTCAGGGCGAGGGCGAGTGGGCGCGCGAGTGGATGCGCGCCGATCGCCTGGCCACCCAGACCGCGGATGCGGTCATCGACGCCGAACCACCCATGGAGGCCGCGATCGCCCGGGAGCTCGGGCATTCGCTCCCGACCAACTCGGTGCTCTACGCCAGCAACTCCATGCCTGTTCGCGACGTCGACAGCTTCCTTCGCCCGCGCGTCGAACCCCTCACCTGCTACGGCAACCGCGGGGCCAGCGGGATCGACGGGGTTGTGTCGAGCGCCGCGGGGGTTGCCTTCTCCGGTCGGCCGACCACGCTTCTGATCGGCGACCTCGCTGTTCTGCACGATGTCGGAGGGCTCATGTCGGCGGCTCACCACGGCGTCGACCTCACGCTCGTCGTGCCCAACAACGACGGAGGCGGAATCTTCTCCTTCTTGCCAATCGCAGCGCACGGCGACGCCGTCGACTTCGAGACCTTGTTCCGCACCCCAAACTCGCAGTCCCTCGAATCGCTGACCGAAGCCGTCGGCGGAACCCACCACCTCGTCGAGCGTCGCGACGAGCTCGCCCGACTGCTCGCCGAGCCGGTCGCCGGAATCCGGATGATCGAGTTTCCCGTCGATCGTGACGCCAACGTCGATCAGCACCGACGTCTGGCGGCGGCGATCGACGAGGCGCTGCGGTGAGAACCGTCACCGTCGACGGTGTCCGCATCGCAGCGGAGGTCGTCGGTGGCGGTCCGCCCGCTCTCGTCCTCCACGGATTCACGGGGGACCACACGACCATGGGCGGCCTGGTCGACGTCCTGGCTGCCCACCGAACCGTGGTGGCGGTCGACCTGGTCGGTCACGGGGCCTCGGATGCGCCCGCCGACACTCGGCACTACGAGGCCGATGCACTGGTCACGCAGCTCGCCGGGCTGTTGTCGTCTGTCGGCCCCGAGCCCGCGGACCTCGTCGGGTACTCCCTCGGCGGCCGGATCGCCCTGACGCTCGCGGCACGCCGGCCAGAGAAGGTGGCGGGTCTCGTCGCGATCGGCGCGAGCCCAGGTCTGGCCGGCCCAGCGGCAGCAGACCGACGCCGCAGCGATTGCACGCTGGCCGATGCCTTGGAAGCGGACGGCGTGGAGGCGTTCGTCGATAGCTGGATGGCGCTGCCGATGTGGGACTCCCTTCGAGAACGACTGGGGCCCGAAGCGTGGGAGACCAGTCGCAGACAGCGACTCGGCTCGAATCCGGTCGGTCTGGCCAACAACCTCCGCGGGTTCGGTACTGGAGCGATGCCGCCGCTGCACGACGACCTGCCCTCGGTGACAGCGCCGACCCTTCTGGTGGTGGGCGAAGAGGACACGAAGTTTCGGCGGATTGCCGATGAGATGCGCCGCGCCCTTCCGTCTGCACGCATGACCGTGATCGGAGAAGCTGGACACGCCGCGCATCTCGAACAGCCCGATGCCACGCACGCCGCGATCCTGGACCACCTCGGATGCGCATAGACGTCGCGACCGAGGAGCTTCGTCTCGCAGCTCCCCTCCCCACGGCGCACGGCACCATCGATCGACGTCTGCTCGTGTTGCTGACCGTGGCCGACGGCGAACACGAGGGGCACGGCGAAGCGGCACCCCTTCCCGGGTTCGGACTCGAGACCCCGGCCGAGGCGGAAGCGGCGCTTCGCGCGTGGGCGAGCGGGGGGCCTGAGCCGTCAACGCCTGCAGCCAGCGCTGCGTCTTCGTGCGCTCTCCACGAGCTCGACCGGGCCCGCCGAGGCGATGTACTCCCTGCGGGGCGACTCCTGGTTCAGGCCCTCGTGGGCGCTTCGGACCCGCAGGACGTCGCCACGGCCTGTGCGAATGCCGCCCGGCGCGGTCACACGGCGGTCAAGCTGAAGGTGGGAGCGGGTAGCCCCGATCTCGACGTCGAACGAGTCGCCGCTGCGAGTGCCGCACTTCCGTCCGACGTTCCTCTCCGCCTCGACGCCAACCAGGCATGGGAGCACGCCACCGCTCTCCGGATCCTGACCGCCCTCGACGACATCGCTCTCGACCTCGTCGAGGAACCGACGAACGACCCAGCTGATTGGCCCTCGATCGAGGAGGCGACGGGCCTTGTCATCGCAGCGGACGAATCGCTCTCCGATCCGGACCGCGCCGCGGCACTGCTCACACATGGCGGACTGGGTGCCGCGGTGCTGAAACCGGCGGTGCTCGGGGGCCCGGTACACACCATCGAGCTCGCACGGCAAGCGACTGAGGCGGGTGCTCGGACGATCATCTCGTCGTTCATCGACGGCCCCGTCGGGCTGCGCTGTGCACGGGACGTCGCGCTGACGGTTGCCCCGCATGAGGTTCATGGCATCGGCACGGCGGACCTCTTCGAGACGGACCTTCCCCTCGACGTGACGCCCATCGCCGGGGCCCTTCACACGGATCTCCGCCAGATGACCCTCCCTCCCGGGCTTCAGTTCGCACGATCGACCCCCGGGTTCGACGCGGGCAGCGTCCCAGCGGGGCTGCTCGCAACTCATGAAGTCGCCGGCGGCAACTGGGCCGAACTCCGAGTCCACGAGGGCGAGCTGCGCTTCGAGTGGGAAGGTGTCGACGCCCGCACCGACGCCCGCGTGCTTCGTGCCGGCGAGACCCAGGTCATCCCACCCGCCCGACCGCATCGGGTCGAGCCCACTGCCGCCGTTCGATTCCAGGTCGACTTCTTCCGCGAGGTGGCCTGAGAGGGTCGGTCGACAAACTGGCCGGAGTACCGTCGCCGCATGGACATCGTCTGGCTCACCGCGTTCATCGATCGAGACGATGCGGGGTACGAGTCGGCGATCGAGTTCTGGCGCCTCGTGGCGTCGACCGGCGTATCCGAGAGGCGCGGACCGGCCGGCGCATTCGTGACGCTGATCCCTCCCGCCGCCGACGCCCACCTTCGGGTGCAGCGGACTCCTGATGGGCGGCGTGGCTGCCATCTCGACATCCACGTCACCGACGTCGAAACGGCCGCGGAGCGGGCGACAGCCGCTGGGGCCGAGATCACCCACCGCGACGGCCACGTTGCTCTGCGCTCGCCAGGCGGCTTCGAGTTCTGCTTCGTCAACGCCCATGACGAAGCGAACAGGGACGACCCCGGGCGCCAAGACCCACCGCGTGCGATCGACCAGCTGTGCATCGACGTCCCTCATGAGATGTGGGAGGCAGAAGGCGCGTTCTGGTCGGCACTGCTCGATCGCAAACTGGGGACCGGCGTCCTCGCTGAGTACGCGTGGATGAACGGGCTCGACGGGCTGCCGCTTCGGTTGTTGTTCCAACGGCTCGGCGAGGACGACGAGCGCACGGCGGTGACAGCGCACCTCGACCTGGCCTGCGGTTCGAACATCGACCCCATCGCCACCCAACACCGGGCTCTTGGTGCCACGGTCGTCTCGAGCGGCCGCTACTGGACGACCCTCGTCGACCCCACCGGCATGGAGTACTGCCTCACCATGCGCGACCCCACCACCGGCACGATCTCGTAGCTGCGGGCTCGCTTCGGCCTGACGGCCTCTGGCTCACACCGCAGGCCCGCAGGCCCAGCCTGACGGCCTCTTCCGGGCCACTGGTGCCTGGCACTTCGTGTTACGAATCGTAACGTTAGGTGCCAGGCACCGTTTCAGCGCGGCGGACGAGACGGTGCAGGCATGGAGTGCGCGGGTGGGGTGAGGGCGGCCAGGAGCGAGCCTTGTGGGGCGAGCGAGCGCAGCGAGCAAGACCCAGTAGCGAGCGAGTGGCCGCCCTCACCCGTTCGCCTCTCGTGGCCGCCCTCACCCCGCCCGCCCCACACCTCACGCAGCGAGGGCGAGCTCCAGCACCTCGGTCACCTGATCGACGAAGTGCAACTCGATCGCATCGCGCACGTCGTCGGGGAGATCCTCGGCGTCGTGGCGGTTCTCCTCGGGAAGGATCACGTGGCTCACGCCAGCGCGGTGGGCGGCGAGCACCTTCTCCTTCACCCCTCCGATGGGCAGCACCTTTCCGTGAAGCGTGACCTCGCCGGTCATGGCGATGTCGTCGCGCACCATGCGCGCCGTCAGAAGTGAGGCCAGCGCCGTCGTCATCGTCACGCCCGCACTCGGTCCATCCTTCGGTGTTCCTCCCGCGGGAAAGTGGACGTGAAAGCGCGTGTCGTCGGGAATCGAGAGCCCCAGCTCCTCGGAGTGTGAACCGAGGTACGCCAGCGCGATCTCGCCGGACTCCTGCATGACATCACCCAGCTGGCCGGTCAGGGTGAGGCCGGGCTTCCCCTCGGTCGCGACCGCCTCGACGAACAGCACATCGCCGCCGGCGCCGCTGACTGCGAGACCCGATGCGATACCGGGCGCGGTGACACGTCGCGCGGGCCGCTCGTTGGGCGCCGGCCGTCCCAAGGCATCGCGGAGCTGGTCGATCGTGATCGACACATGCTCCTCACCTTCGGCCACCTTGCGGGCCGCCCGTCGGACGAGGCGGTCGAGCCGCTGTTCGAGCCGTCGCACACCGGCCTCCCGCGTGTACGCCGCCACCACGGAGCGAACGACGTCCTCGGAAAGGTCCACCTCGTCGGCGGTCACGCCGTTGCGTTCGTAGATCCGCGGAAGCAGGTGCTCGCTCGCGATCTCCCACTTCTCATCCGCGCTGTAGCCGGTGAGCGGAATCAGCTCCATGCGGTCGAGCAGGGGACCCGGAATCTGATCGGCGACGTTGGCCGTGGCGATGAAGAACACGTTGGAGAGGTCGAGGTCCATCTCGAGGTAGTGATCCCGGAAGGTGCTGTTCTGGGCCGGGTCGAGCACCTCGAGCAGAGCCGAGGAGGGGTCACCGCGGTACCCCGCACCGACCTTGTCGATCTCGTCGAGAAGCACGACGGGGTTCATCGTTCCGGCATCGGCGAGGGCCCGAACGATGCGGCCGGGCCGCGCGCCCACGTACGTGCGCCGATGCCCACGGATCTCCGCCTCGTCGGTGATCCCGCCCAGGCTCATGCGGACGAACTCACGGCCCAGCGCCCGTGCGACCGATTCGCCCAACGACGTCTTGCCGACACCGGGCGGGCCGACGAGGACGAGGATGCTCCCACCTGGCGAACGCTCACCCTCGGGATCGCGCTCCGCGTGGAGCTTTCGAACCGCGAGAAATTCGAGGATCCGGTCCTTCACGTCCTCGAGGCCGGTGTGGTCGGCATCGAGCGTGGTCGCCGCTGCGTCGAGGTCGAGATCGTCGTCGGACACCTCGCCCCAGGGAATCTCGAACACGTGGTCGAGCCAGGTGCGGATCCAACCGGCCTCGGTGCCCTGGTCGCCGGTGCGGTCGAGCCGGTCGATCTCCTTCTCGATGGCCGAACTGACGGCGTCGGAGACGTCGAGGGCGGCGAGCTTCTCCCGGAACTCGGCGACGACGTCGTCCCCCGAGTCGCCGAGCTCGGTTCGGATCGCGTCCATCTGCCGCCGGAGGATCGCCTCGCGCTGACCCTTCTCGAGGTCCTCGTTGACGCCCGACCTGATCTTCTTCATCAGCTCGGCCTCGGCGACCAGCTCGCGCACCCATTCGGTAGCGAGAAGCAGGCGCGCTCGGACGTCGACGGTCTCGAGGAGCTCGACCCGCTTCGCGAAGTCGAGCTCGGGCCACCAACCGATCGTGTCGGCGAGCGCGCCGGGGTCGCGCACGTCGTCGAGCGCTGACGCCATGGTGCTGGCGCCGGCGAGCTCGAGTAGACGCGTCGCCAGCGCCCGGTACTCGGTGGCGAGAACGGCGAGCTCACCACCGTCGGCATCCTGGCCGTCGATCGGTTGAACCTCGACCCACAGCCCGTCACCGTCTCCGCTGACGGCAGCGCCCACGCGAGCGCGCTCGATCCCGCGGATCACCACCGCGGGGGTGCCGTCTGGCATCTTCTGCGCGTGCTCGACCCTCACGATCACGCCGATCGACGACGATCGGTCGCCCAAATGGGGCACGAGAAGTAGCTGGTTGCCGGCATAGCCCGCGCTGTCGAGAGCGGCCTGCGCCTCATCGCTCTCGAGGCGGAACGTGACGACCATCTCGGGAAAGACGACGCCGGACGATGCGGAGAGAACGGGCAGTGCGGTGATGGGAGTGGTGCTCATGGGCAGATCCCTTTCCAGGGTGATTACCCAATTACCAACGCAGGTCTCGCCGTGGACCCTTCCCCACCGTCGATGTGGCGCGCGTCACACCTCGTGGCGACGGACCTTTCCGAGGGCGGTGGTCGGCAAGGCGGCCACGAGCTCGAGTCGCTGGGGCGCGCAGTAGGCCGGCAAGGTCTGCTTCACCAGGTCACGCAGGCTGTCGAGTGTCGGCGGGGGTTCATCGGCACGGGGTACAACGACGACCGTCACGACCTGACCCCACTCCGCGCCCGGTCGACCAACGACGACGCAGTCCGCGACCCCTGCAGCCCCGGTCAGGGCCCGTTCGACCGCAACCGGCCACACGTTCTCGCCACCCGTGATGATCATGTCGCCCGCCCGACCGAAGACCTGGAGCAGGCCGTCTTCGAATGCGCCGCCATCGCCGGTCGGATACCAACCGTCCGCCGTTCGGGGATCGGAGCCATCCCGGTAGCACCGCAGGAGCATCGGGCAACGCAGCTGGATCTCGCCGTCCACCACCCGGATCTCCACGCCGTCGAGGGGGATCCGGTCGTAGACGACCCCACTCCCCGTCTCCGTCATGCCATACGTGGCGACCGCGTTAGACGGTCTATCGGCAGGAATCGCAGAGCCGCCGACGAGGATCTTGCGAAAGAGCGACGTGTCGATACGCGCCATCGCGGTCGGCACAAACGACGCCAGAGTGGCTCCTCGCCGAGCGGCATCGCTGACGGCCTGCGCACCGAATGCACCGTGCACCTCGAGTTGCGTGCCGGTGAGCAGCGCTCGAAAGACCACCGACAGACCACCGACGTGCGACAAGGGCAGGCAGGACAGCCAGCGGTCGCGTGCAGGGTCGACCTCCAGAAACGCGGACGTCGCCCGTGCATTGGCCGCCACGGCGTCGTGGGTCAGCACCACACCCTTGGGATCGCCCGTACTGCCGCTCGTCGCCACTACGAGGGCATCACCGTCTTCAACGGGCCACCCGCTGCGGGCCGATCGTTCCCCGGCGGCGTCCACCACGACCTCGGCTCCCAACCGCTCCACCAGCCGATGCTGTTGCTCGACAGGAAGCCTCTGGTCGACGGGGAGAAGTGCGTCACCTGCGTCCCAGACTCGGAGGAGTTCGTCAACGAACGGCTGACCGCCGGGGATCAAGCAGGCGACGAGGCGAGGCATTGGCTCGAACCTATCGTCGCCGATCGGGCCTCAGATGGCTCGAACGACCAGGCTCACAACCGCGACGCACAGCACTGCCGTGACCGCTAGATCGAAAGCGCTCTGGTCGAGCCGCCGTCCGAGGCGGAACGCGACGGGTTGGACGATCGCGATCGCCACAGACGCCACGAGCGCTCCGATCAGCCGATCGCCCGTCCACGCTCCGCTGATGGTCAAGCCCGTGATCTGCGCCACTCCCGTGACCAGGAACACGTAGGAGTTGGCGTACATGAAGGCGTCGCGGCTGAGGCCGTGGCCCTGGAACCACGGTGCGACGATCGGCCCGGAGATCCCGATCGAACCCTGCGCGAGACCGGTCGCTGCAGCCACGGGAACCCGCCCCCGCTTTCGAACCCGCGGACTCCAGTGCGGATCGACTGCGACGAATCGCCAGACGAGGAAGGTGCTCACCACCGCGGCGAGCGCGAGAAGCAGCCAACGTTCGGGGACCGCCGTCAGGATCCACGCTCCGCCCACAGCGGTCGCTCCGCCGACGACAATGAACGTCCTGAGCCCTTCGATCTCGATCTTCGAGCTGCGTGTTCCGACCAGGATCGCCGCGTTGCTGCCGAGGTTGGGAAGGGCGATCGCCACGACGGCGTTTTCGACTCCGATCGCGAGACTCATCAGCGGCACAGCGGTCAGGGGAAGACCCACCCCAGTCACACCCTTCACCGTCGAGCCCGCCGCCACCGCCAGAAAAACGATGGCGAAGTCGCAGGCGCTCACCTCGACCTGAGGTCGGCCACCGCCACGGCGATCTGGGCCGCGACGGATGCGTTGTTCTCCGCGAGCGCGAGATTGGCCGGGATCGATTGGCCGTCGGTCGCCTCGGCGATCGCGGCGAGGACCGCAGGGGTGACACCTGGGCCGGAGACTCCGCTCGCCTCAGCGTCGGCCAACGCATGCGAGATCGCCGCGTCGATGCGCTCGGCGTCGAGTGCGGCCGACGCCGGAATCGGGTTGGCGACAAGTGTCCCGCCGCCACCCAGTGCGCGGCGATTCACATGGATACCCGCCACCTCCCGCGGGGAGTCGACCCGGTGGGCGACCGGCTGGCCCGAGTCCCGTGTGTAGAACGCGGGAAAGCGATCCGTCCGGAAGCCGAGGACCGGGACCGACAGCGTCTCGAGAACCTCGAGCGTTCTGGGCAGGTCGAGGAACGCTTTCGCGCCCGCGGACACCGTGACCACCGGAAATCGGGCGATTGCTCCGAGGTCGGCGGAGACATCGCCGCTGATCTCGCTACCTCGGTGGACCCCGCCGATCCCGCCCGTCGCGAACACATCGATCCCGACAGCAGCAGCCAGCGCCACGCTCGCCGACACCGTGGTCACACCCACGTGCCAGCGCTGAGAAACAGCGACGGGGAGATCGCGTTCGGCGACCTTCGCGCTGGCCGCCAAAACCCGCTCGACGTCGCCGTCTGCCACACCGACGGTCGGCCGGCCGTCGAGAACCGCGGTGACGGCAGGGACGGCGCCGGCTTCACGCACTGCCGCGGAGCATCGGGCGAGCGCTTCGGCGTTGCTGGGACTCGGCAGGCCGAGATTGCTGTAGATCGTCGATTCCATCGCGACGACGGGTCCGCCGCGGGCGAGGGCCTCGGCAACCTCGGGCTCGACAACGATGGGCTCGACGGACACGGCCGCCATCATGCCTGCCAGAGCCAGGCGGGGTGAACGTGGGTACGCCGCGAGGTCAGAGGTGCGGTGCGTAGGCCGGCTTGATCACTTCGTTGATGATCCGAAGCCGGTCGTCGAAGGGCCAGAACGCGCTCTTCATCGCGTTGATCGCCAACCACTGCAGGTCCTTGAAGGTGTAGCCGAACGCCTCGACCAGGTTGAACACCTCGCCGCTGACGGTCACATCGCTCATGAGCCGATTGTCGGTGTTCACCGTCACGCGGAACTGCAGACGCTTGAGCAGATCGATCGGGTGCTTCTCGATCGACGCCGCTGCGCCGGTGTGGACGTTGGAGGTCGGACACACCTCCAGCGGTATCCGGCAATCGCGGATGTAGGCCGCCAGCCGGCCGAGCTCGTAGGTGCCGTCGCCCCGCTCGTGAATGTCGTCGACGATTCGCACCCCGTGACCGAGGCGCTCGGCGCCACACCACTGCACCGCCTCCCAGATCGACGGCGGCCCGTAGGCCTCGCCGGCGTGGATCGTGGTGTGGAAGTTCTCCCTCTGGATGAGCTGGAAGGCGTCGAGGTGGCGGGTCGGCGGGTTGCCCGCCTCCGCTCCAGCGATATCGAAACCCACTACACCGTCGTCTCGCCATCGAACTGCGAGCTCTGCGATCTCGAGCGACCGGGCAGCCGACCGCATGGCGGTACACAACACGCCGACGTTCAACGGGGTCCCGTCCGAACCCTGCTCGAACCCGCGAACGACATGGCGGACTACGTCGTCGAGGTTCAGCCCCTGCTCGGTGTGGAGCTCGGGTGCGAAACGGATCTCGGCGTACACAACGCCGTCGTTCGCGAGATCCTCGGCACACTCGTACGCGACGCGTTCGAGCGCGTCGGGCGTCTGCATCACACCGACGGTGTGGGCGAAGGTCTCCAAGTACAGGGTGAGGTCGAGCCGACTGGCCCCGCGCTGCACCCAGGCCGCGAGTTCGCCGGGGTCGGTCGTGGGCAGCCGGTCATAGCCGAACTGCTGAGCTAGATCGATGACGGTCTGCGGCCGCAGGCCTCCGTCGAGATGATCGTGGAGGAGGACCTTCGGGAGCTGACGAACCTGCTCCACCGTTGGTCGTGCCAGGTCCGGGTGACCTGCTTCTACTGTTGGTTCCATGACACATGCTAGGCCTGCGGCAGGCCGGTCGAGGGGCCGCATTGGGGCAGCAACCTCATGACATCGGTCACCGAGGTCGTTCATCCTCTCGTCGGCAGCAAGCTCACGCGCCTGCGTGACGCGAGTACCCCGACCCCAGAATTCCGGGCCCTGCTGGCCGACATCGGCTGCCTTCTCACCCTCGCGGCCACAGAGCACCTGCCGACCGAGCCGGCGACCGTCACCACGCCGCTCACCGAGCACGAGGGCGTGGCCCTCCGGGGCGGCCCGCCGGTGCTGGTGTCGATCCTCCGGGCCGGCAACGGGATGCTGGACGGCGTGCTGCGTGTGATCGCCGACGCAGACGTGGGGGTCGTGGGCCTCTACCGCGACGAGGAAACGCTCCAGGCGCACGAGTACGTCGTGCGGCTCCCCGACCTCGCCGGCCGAGAGGTGATCGTGATCGACCCGATGCTCGCAACCGGTCACAGCTCGTGCGCGGCGCTCGACATCGTCGCCGCGCGAGCCCCGGCGCGCATCGTGTTCATGTGTCTCGTCGCCGCGCCGGAGGGCATCGCTGAGCTCACCGAGCGCCATCCCTCGGTCGACATCGTCACTGCCGCGGTCGACAGTCATCTCAACGAGGTCGGCTACATCGTGCCGGGGCTGGGCGACGCGGGCGACCGGCTCTTCGGGACATGATGGCGCCGTGAATGCGGCCAACCCGACGCCCGCCCTGGAGTGGGCCGGCGATCACATACAGATCATCGATCAGACGTTGTTGCCAGGGGAGCTCGTGGTGCTCGAGATCCGCTCCGCAGACGCGGCGGTGGACGCGATCTCGCGGCTCGCGATCCGGGGGGCGCCGGCGCTCGGCGCGTTCGGCGCGCTGGCTCTCGTCGTCGGACTCGACGAGGCGGCGCCAGCTGGCACCGACGAGGCGTGGGCAGTGCTCGAACGTCTGCGGACCTACGTGGGCGATGCCCGCCCGACCGCGGTCAATCTCAAGTGGGCGGTGGACCGGACGCTCGCTGCGGCCCGCTCGGCAAACCCAGCCGACCTCGCCGAGTTGCGCGCCGCCCTTCTCGACGAAGCGCTGGCTGTCGGCGCTGAGGACGCCGCGGCATGTGATGAGATCGGCCGCCTCGGCAGCGCCGAACTCGCCGACGCCATCACGATCGGCACGCACTGCAATGCCGGCCGGTTGGCAACCGCGGGCATCGGAACAGCGCTCGCGCCGCTGTATGCGAAGGCGGCACAAGGCTCGCCGGTCCGTGCCTTCGCGTCGGAGACCCGACCCCTTCTGCAGGGCGCGCGGCTCACCGCGTGGGAACTCGCCGATGCCGGGATCGACGTCACGGTCGTCCCGGATGGGGCCATGGCCTCGACGATCCTGAGCGGCCAGGTCGACGCATACATCGTTGGGGCCGACCGGATCGCGGCCAACGGTGACACCGCCAACAAGATCGGCACGCTCTCCCACGCCCTGGCCTGCCAGGCTGCCGGAGTGCCTTTCTACGTTGCCGCGCCGACGTCGACCATCGACGCCTCGCTTCCGAGCGGCGATCGGATCGTGATCGAGCAGCGTGACCAAGACGAGGTCCACAACATCGGAGCCGAGCGGCTCACCCCG
>Ga0209992_10001359_pt1 | contig 26245 bp, 26 predicted proteins | sample 2SBtaG_2_FD_182564 | JGI IMG/M metagenome (GOLD analysis project Ga0209992, IMG submission 182564) | Deep subsurface microbial communities from Kolumbo volcano to uncover new lineages of life (NeLLi) - 2SBTROV12_ACTIVE470 metaG (SPAdes)... | ecosystem: Environmental > Aquatic > Marine >... | reverse complement strand
CTTGGGTAATACTGCTTGCCAAAGAGTGAATTGGTGCAATACTCACAACAATATTAGGCGCTGAAATTGCACCATTAGAAAGCAAGAGTAGTGTGATTAATAGAAGGCGAATCATCAGCGGAATTATACGTGTTTATTTTTGACAGATAAAGATAGCGCGTTTGGGTGCTGGTAATCCTTCAATGGTAAGATTGTTGTCATTAGGATCAAGAAAGTCTTGAAGAGATTGAGTGTTATCACCGATCCAATGGGTGGCTCGTTGTTCTTCGGGGGTGGTTTTGGTGACGTCGACCAATTTTATATCGTTAAAACCAATTTTCTCTAACCAAGTATGTAACGTGTCTGTTGATGGCAAACACCAAACGTTTCGCATTCTCGCATAGCGATCTTGTGGGATAAGTTGCTCACCATGAATTGCATCAATGACTAAAGTTTCTAAGATAAGCTCACCACCCTCTGACATGACACTTTTAAGTTGTTGTAAATGAGCCATATGGTCTTTTTGGTGATAAAGCACCCCCATGGAAAATACCGTATCAAATAGTGCTTTATTAGGTATTTGTTCTAATTTTAACGGCAATACAAAGGCATTAGGTGGATTGTGAATGAGTGAACGTATGGCTTGAAATTGATAATTGAATAATAAGAAGGGCTCAATACCTAATGTGATTTTGGCACCTGAGAGCGCCATCAGGTAAGTGAAATAGCCATTGCCAGCACCAACATCGAGCACAGTTTTATCTTTTAGTGGCTTGATGTGAGGCGTGACTCTATCCCATTTCATGTCGCCACGCCATTCACTATCAAGCTGTAAGTTACCGATTTGATAAGGGCCTTTACGCCATGGCATTAGTTGCTTTAAAGAGCTCTCTAAAGGTTCTTTGTCAATATTTTGTGAATTAATCTTTAGATAAGGTGTGGCGTATTGAACACTTCCTTGTGGTTGGGCTTTAATAAGCTCAATGGCTTTTTCCCATCTAGGAATATTGCCATTATTAACAGACAGCGCTTGGGCTGAAGCCTCGACTAAATCTTTACATATTTTAGATAATTTTGACTCTAAGCATTGTTTTGAAAAATCGTCAAGCATAAACATTTACGGCAAAAAAATAACCCGTTATAATAACCAAAGATAAATTAATTTTAACCTTTTTGGAGAGATAAATAATGATGAAAAGTACCTTGAGTTTTGTAGCAGCATTTGCTTTAGCAACCAGTGTAATGGCCGGTGGTGATGACCGAGATTTAGGTCCGGTAGAGTCTTTTGATGAAATGGCACCAACCGCTGATCAAACAGTTGTAGGCAACCAAGATCCACAAGAGTTGGTATTGGGCACAACGCCTTCAGGCGCCGTAGTCACTAAAGCAGCGCATGTTGCTTGTAAAGACAGATTAGGTTTGTCTGATGACAATATTGCTCGATTCGTTGATGCTTTAGCTACTAATTCTGTTTACAACACTGGCCCGATTGATGCAATGGGTACGTTATTCTCGCCAAACAGATGGGTAGATTACTACACTTGTGTTGAAGAGTTTTAAATAAATTAAGTATTTAAATCAATAAAAAAGCCCGCATCGCGGGCTTTTTTATTGTCTATAGGATTTTGTTGTTAGATTTCAAGCAAAGAGTTTTCTTTTTCACTCAGTTTTTCATCAATTGATTTCACATGGTCATCGGTAATTTTTTGAATGTTGTCTTCTGCTTTTCGTGCCTCATCTTCTGAAATTTCTTTTTCTTTTAATAACTCTTTAAAATCAGAATTAGCATCACGGCGGATATTGCGAATCGCAACTTTGGTTTGCTCGGCTTCGTCTTTAACCACACGTACCAATTCACGACGACGTTCCTCAGTGAGTGGCGGCAAAGGGATTCGCATTACCTGACCGACTGTTTGTGGATTAAGGCCTAAATCAGATGTTATGATTGCTTTTTCAACGACAGCTACCATGTCTTTTTCCCATGGTGATACTTTAAGGGTGCGAGAATCTTCAGCGCTAATATTAGCCACTTGTGAAATTGGTACCATTGAGCCGTAATAATCAACTTGGATTTGCTCAAGTAACGATGGATGGGCACGACCTGCACGAATTTTACTAAAAGCATTTTCTAGTGATGCTACCGTCTTGTTCATGCGCTCATTAGCGTCTTGTTGAATTTCATTTAACATATCTTTTCCTTTGATTATTGGCCTACGATAGTACCGAACGACTCACCTTTTAAAATATTGGATAGGGTATTTGGATCTTCAAGCATGCTGAATACACAGATTTCTAACCCATGTTCGCGACATAAGGCGAATGCAGCAGTATCCATAATTTGTAAATTTTTCTCAATGGCTTCATTAAAGCTAAGTGTCTCGTAACGAGTTGCCTCTGGGTTTTTCATTGGGTCAGAGTCATAAACACCATCTACTTTAGTGGCTTTAAAGACAACATCAGCGCCAATTTCAATACCTCGAAGTACAGCACCTGTATCAGTGGTAAAGCATGGACTGCCTGTACCCGCTGAGAAGATAACAACCTTGCCCTCACTGAGTGCTTGTTTGGCTTTGTTGTGATCAACTGGATCACACACACCACCGCCAATTGGAAAGCCAGACATAACCAATGCATCAACACCTGATCGTTTACAGGCATCTGAAATTGCAAGCGCATTAATCACTGTAGCCAACATACCCATATGGTCACCGGTAACACGGTTCATACCAGCTTGCGCCAATGCAGCGCCTCTAAAAATATTGCCGCCACCAACAACAATGCCTACTTCTACTTTTTGATCAAGTGCTGATTGAATAATGCTAATGACTTTACTCAGTGTGTCTGGATCGACAGTATTCTCAGTGCTGGCCAAAGCTTCGCCGCTGAGTTTTAATAGGATGCGTTTATATTTACTCATTATTAACAGAGTCGTTAAATTATTGATGATTTTACATTGCGTGAGCGTTATAATGAACCCTTTGTCCGACATATTTTTACAGCATTAGAATGGATCAGATTAGTATTCGTGGCGCTAGAGTTCACAACTTAAAAAATATCGATATCGATATCCCCAGAAATAAACTGGTTGTTATTACTGGTTTATCTGGTTCAGGTAAATCATCATTAGCCTTTGATACAATTTATGCGGAAGGACAGCGCCGTTATGTAGAGTCTTTGTCAGCTTATGCGCGCCAGTTTTTATCTTTGATGGAAAAGCCTGATGTGGATCATATTGAAGGTTTGTCTCCTGCGATTTCTATTGAACAAAAAGCTACTTCCCACAATCCTCGTTCAACCGTTGGTACGATTACTGAAATCTATGATTATTTAAGGCTGTTGTTTGCTAGGGCTGGCTTGCCAAAGTGTCCTGAGCATAAAATTGATTTGGTTTCACAAACTGTTTCACAAATGGTAGACAGTATTATGTCACTGCCTGAAGGTGAGAAAATTATGTTGCTTGCGCCCGTTGTGCAAAATCGTAAAGGCAGCCATACAAAGATGTTGGATGAACTCTCTCATCAAGGTTTTTTGCGTGCACGTGTTGATGGAAAGATTGTGTACTTGGATGATATGAGCGAACTTGATGGAAAGGTGCACCATACGATTGAAATTGTGATTGATCGCCTTAAAGTTAGAGAGGATATCACTTCTCGTTTATCTGAATCTTTAGAAACAGCGTTAAATTTGAGTGCTGGCTTAGTGCGTGTTGCATCAATGGACGATGACTCAAAACAAGATGAACTGGTGTTCTCAGCTAAGTTTTCTTGTGTTGAATGTGGCTATTCATTAGAAGAGTTAGAGCCAAGGTTGTTTTCATTTAATAATCCAGTAGGTGCTTGTCAAAGCTGTGATGGCTTAGGCGTTAGAGATGTTTTTGATGAAGCAAAAGTAGTCGCTAATCCTGAATTGAGTTTGGCCGATGGTGCAATTTATGGATGGAGTCGATCGAATGCTTATTTTTATCAAATCTTGATGTTGGTAGGGCAGCACTATGGCTTTAGTATTGATACCCCATATGAGTTATTAAGTGATGAGCATAAGCACATTGTTTTATACGGTAGTGGCGATGACAAGGTCGATTTTTCAAAAATTAAAGGTCGAAAAGGCTGGGCAAATAAAGCCAAGCCATTTGATGGTGTTATTCCAAGAATGATGCGACGTTATGAAGAAAGTGAAATTCGATCTGTGCGAGAAGAGTTGTCACGTTACGTTGTAACAAAAAACTGTAGTAGTTGCGAGGGTGACCGACTGAATGAGTCGGCCAGAAATGTCTTTATTGGTGATCACAATTTATCTAATATCACCAAGCTCTCTATTGCTAATATTTATAAATTTTTCAAAAATTTAAAGCTTGAAGGTGCACGAGGCGAAATTGCAGATAAAGTTTTAAAAGAAATCATCCAGCGTTTAGAGTTTTTAATCAATGTAGGGCTAGAATATTTAAGTTTAGAGCGTCGATCTAGTACGCTTTCTGGTGGTGAAGCTCAGCGTATTCGCTTGGCTAGCCAAATAGGGGCAGGCTTAATGGGTGTGTTGTATGTATTGGATGAGCCTTCTATTGGTCTTCACCAAAGAGACAACGAGAAGCTACTTAATACACTAACCTATCTGCGAGATATTGGTAACACTGTGATTGTCGTGGAGCATGATGAAGATGCGATTAAGCAGGCAGATTACGTGATTGATATTGGTCCAGGTGCTGGTGTTCATGGCGGTGAAATTATTGCTTGTGGCACACCACAAGAAGTGAGCGACAATCCTAAATCGCTAACCGGTGATTATATTAGTGGTCGTCAGAATATTGAAATCCCAAGTGAGCGAAAAACATCGAAAAACTGGTTAAGCATCAAAGGCGCCTCAGGCAATAATCTTGATCAGGTTGATTTATCAATTCCAGTGGGTGTACTGACTTGTATTACCGGTGTTTCAGGTTCTGGAAAATCCACACTAATTAACGATACTTTGTATTCTTTAGCTGCGAGAGAGCTCAATCGTGCACAAACAACACCTGCTGCTCATGCATCTGTTGAAGGTCTTGAATATTTTGACAAAGTGGTTAATATTGATCAAAGTCCAATTGGCCGTACACCACGTTCAAACCCAGCTACTTATACCGGTGTTTTTTCCTTGATTCGAGATTTATTCTCTCAAACCTTAGAGGCGCGTTCGCGTGGTTATAAATCTGGGCGTTTTAGTTTTAATGTTAAAGGTGGGCGCTGTGAAGCTTGTAAGGGTGATGGATTGATCAAAGTAGAAATGCATTTTTTGCCAGACATTTATGTGCCTTGTGATGTGTGTAGTGGGCATCGATACAATCGTGAAACTTTAGAGATTTTTTATAAAGGCAAGACCATTGCACAAGTTTTAGAAATGACAGTTGAAGATGCAGTTGTATTTTTTGAGCCTATGCCAAAAATTAAGCAAAAACTGCAAACACTAATGGATGTTGGTTTGTCCTATATTACTTTAGGGCAGAACGCTACTACCTTGTCCGGTGGTGAGGCACAAAGAATTAAACTGGCTAAAGAATTGTCTAAAGCAGATACTGGTCAAACCCTTTATATTTTAGATGAGCCGACAACAGGCTTGCATTTTCATGACATTAAGCAGCTGTTAGCAGTCATTAATCGCCTGCGTGAGCGTGAAAACACCATTGTCATTATTGAGCACAATTTAGACGTGATTAAAACTGCTGATTGGATTGTGGACTTAGGGCCAGAAGGTGGCGACAAAGGTGGAAAGATTATTGCAACCGGCACACCTGAAGAAGTGGTAAAAACCAAGGGCTCTTATACGGGGCAATATTTAAAAACTTACCTGTAGTTTTTTAACTTCTGAAATTTCAAAATTTTTTATTTCGTATAGATACTTTTTAGAACCTTTGGTTTGTTTGATAATAACTGGAAGGTATCGATATTCAGATAAGAAATAAGCCTGCATATTATTATTTTCACTGTTAATTCGTTCTACCTTAATGGCTTTAAAAGTTTGATTATCAATTGTAATGGTTTGATTTTTAGTTTTTTTAAAGCGTTGTTGTTTGATCGACTTTCCGTCAGCTACCTGATAGTTAAATTCAGATTGATTTGGCTTGTCTTTAAGGTCGTGTGACAGTGCCAAAAACAAACTAAGCGGATCAACAATATTGCCTTGTTTTGCTTTCCAAGTAATTACATTCGATTGGGTTTTGGTTAAGCTAGACATGACAGTACTATTTTTTGAATAAACATCAATCACGTAATTTTCAGTCACTTGTTTATCTTCTTGTTCTAGAATTTGGTAATTAATACTATCAACACCTGATTTGTTGATTGAAAAAGTAGAGCTTGCAGAGATAGTGTAATCCTTAATCATGGCAGCTAGGCCTGAAGTCTTAGCGTTGGCAGTATAAAAATACCGATCATCTAGCTCATGCAATGTTCTGACTTCTTCGGCAATTTTAATGCCATTGATTGAGAGTTGGTAGTTTGCTGTGTGCGGCTCAAAAGCGAAGGCAGTATTGATATAGAAGAATAGGATTGAAACTATTAATTTCATAACACTTTTCCGTCTAAAACAGCGTTGCCGTTTTTTAATTCAAGCCTTCCTTGGGTAAACCAATGAATCACTTTAGGAAAAAGCTTATGTTCTTCAACCAGCACTCTTTTAGCTAGAGAATTAGCGTCATCATCTGTTAATACAGTAACACGACTTTGCGCAATAACAGGACCACCATCAAGCTGCGCAGTGACAAAATGAACACTGACACCATGCTCACTTTCACCTGCGTCAATCACGCGTTGATGAGTGTTTAGACCTTGAAATTTTGGCAGTAAAGAAGGGTGAATATTTAGCATTTTTCCGCAATACTTTTGGGCAAATGCCTCAGTAAAAATTCGCATAAAGCCTGCCAAAATAACAATATCAGGATTGTACTGATCAATTGTTTTACTAACAGCTTGGTCAAAGTCTTCTCTAGAGTCAAACTGAGTATGATCAACAACGTGAGTAGGGATATCTGCCTTATTTGCTCGCGTCAACCCATAAGCGTTGGCGTGGTTGCTAACAACACAACCAATGTCTAAATCAATATTAGTTGCCTGATCAATAATAGCTTGAAGATTAGAGCCACTGCCAGAAATTAAGACAACGCCTCTCATTGGTTTAGATAATGACCTGGTTGCCGTTGTTTTGAATGATATCGCCAATCAACCAGGCTGTTTCACCCAACTCATTTAAATGTGCTATGGCTTGATCGCTTTGTTCAGCAGGTACAACAATCACCATGCCAACACCACAATTAAAGACACGATACATTTCCATCATGTCGATGTTGCCATTGTCTTGTAAAAATTGAAAGATCTCAGGCAATTCCCAAGAGCTGTTGTCTAATTTTGCAGCCAGATCAGCAGGTAAAACACGTGGAATGTTTTCTAATAAACCGCCGCCAGTAATATGTGAGATCGCATGAACTGAGAATTTTTCAATCAATGACAGTACAGACTTTACATAAATTCGAGTGGGCTCAATCAGTGCGTCGAGTTGTGCATCTGTTGGGTTTGATTGCTCTAACACTTTGCGAATTAAAGAGTAGCCGTTAGAGTGGGGGCCAGAAGATCCTAGTGCAATAATATGGTCACCATCGGTAACTTTAGATCCGTCAATCACTTTGTCTTTGTCGGCAATACCAACACAAAAACCAGCGAGGTCATAATCTTCACCACTATACATGCCTGGCATCTCGGCTGTTTCTCCGCCAATAAGTGCACAGCCTGAGCGCTTGCAACCTTCGCCAATACCAGAAATTACAGAGACTGCGATGTCAGTATTAAGCTTACCAGTAGCATAGTAATCTAAAAAGAATAAAGGTTCAGCGCCTTGTACGATTAAATCATTAACGCACATAGCCACCAAGTCAATACCAATGGTATCGTGCTTGTTTAACATTTCGGCAACTTTTAATTTGGTGCCGACACCATCAGTGCCAGAGATTAACACTGGGTTTTTGTATTTATTAATTGGTAGCTCAAACATGGCACCAAAACCGCCTAAGCCTGCTAAGACGCCTTCTCTTGTAGTCGATTTTGCAATCGGCTTAATATATTCAATAAGTTCACTGCCTTTGGTAATATCAACGCCAGAATCTTGGTAAGTTAATGATGACATCTTGGTTTTTCCGTATAATTAATCTTTAAGTATTTTTTTTCTAGCAAAAAATGAATTTCAGTCTTTCTTCTTTGCCAAACGCACTATCAATTTTACGCATTATTTTAACAGTACCAGTTGTAATGACTTTGTTAAATCATAATTATTCTGCAGCAATAATTTTATTTTTTATTGCAGGCGTTACTGATGCGCTAGATGGGTGGATTGCCAAGCGCTTTTCTTATCAAAGCCGATTAGGCTCTATTCTAGATCCTATGGCAGATAAATTACTATTGGTTAGTAGTTTTGTAGCACTCTTTGTGATTGATTTATTGCCATTGTGGTTGTTGGTGTTGGTTTTTATGCGTGATGTTATGATTGTAGCTGGCACAGTTGGTTATTTTTTAGGCACTGATGCTTCGCAAGATGAATTACTGTCACCCTCAAATTTATCTAAGTTTAATACAGCGTTGCAAATTGTTTTAGTATTGTTTTTGGTTATTACGCAAATTTATCCGATACCGTCTCAGTGGACGGACATGTTTTTTATTATTGTGGCAACTTCAACAGTGCTTAGTGGTGCGGATTATATGTGGATTTGGATTAAGCAGGTTATTTTGCAAGAGCGTCGATAATGAACCAATTAGGCTTGCCTTTTGCTCTTAATGCCAAAATGCTTTGGCGTAATTTTGACGGCGATAAGAATCAACAAGTTATTGAATTTTTAACCAATCTATTTAATCAATCCTCCGCTTCAGTTGTTTATGTTTATGGTGAAAAATCAAGCGGAAAAACTCACTTATTGCAGGGCTGTGCTTTTGAAGCATTAGAACGATCACTGGGCGTTGTGTATTTGGATTTTGCACAAGAGATGCCTGATGGTATTCTAAATGGATTAGAAGATAATGCCTGGGTTTGTGTTGATAATGTTGATTATTTAGATGAGAGTCAACAGCAAGAATTATTTGATCTTTATAATCGAGCCACTCATACATCGGTTAAATTGATTTTGAGCGGACCGGTATTACCTGGTGAATTAATCTTATTAAAAGATTTAAAAACACGCCTGTCTTTGGCAACTACCTTTTGTCTTGAAAGTTTGGATGATAAAATTAAAAAAGACATTATTCAACAACAGATGAATGATCGAAATTTAAAGATTGACCGAAAAATTTATGATTATTTGTTTAAATATTATTCACGAGATTTGGCAGATTTGATAAATGCTATTAATCAGTTGGATGAGGCGTCTTTACAACAAAAAAATAAAATAACCATCCCTCTTATTAAGCAGGTGTTAGAAGTCTAATCAATTATTACGGTCGGTTTCTGAATTTAAATTTAGAGATTTTAGGCATTAGTTGGGAAAATGGAATTTTTTCAAAACCATGGTAATTTTGCTTAGTTAATGTAACCAGTGTAACGATATTATTAATATTTTCGGTGTCTAAATCAGTAAGGATTTCTTGTAAGGCAAGCAAACCACCCATTTTTATTTTAGATTGTTGTCCTACTGACAAGCTAGACTGGTGGTGCGCTTTGAGTGCAAAGTCACTGTTGTCTCTTAAATGGTGATATAGCGATTGACAATCTGTTGAAGAGTTTTCATTCAAGCAGGCGCCAAATTCTTTTTCTGCAATACAATCTTTGGCGCTGTGTTGACACCCACACCGTCCGCTTAGAATTAAATGTGAAAAAGGACAGGTGTAATGGTCAATACTCATAACAATACTTTAATTGTTGCTTAGACATTATAATAGTAGCTTTTATTTTAGCGCTAAATGGCTTATGAATTACCTGCCTATTTTTATTGATATTAAACAAAAACCTTGTCTAGTGATTGGTGGTGGCGATATCGCATTGCGTAAAATCAATCTGCTATTAAAGGCGAATGCAGCCATTACTTGTGTATCGAAAGAGTGCTGTAGTGGTATAGAAAAACTGGTTAAAGACAATAAAATTAATCACATTGAAAAAGCGTTTGAAGCAACAGATATCGACTCCCAAGTACTGATTGTGTCAGCAACTGATGATTCAAAGCTAAATGCACAGGTGTCAGCACTCGCCAAGTCGGCCAATATTCCAGTCAATGTAGTCGATTCTCCAGAATTGTGTTCATTTGTCATGCCATCTATTGTAGATCGTTCACCGATTGTGATTGCTATTTCATCAGCAGGAAAGGCGCCTGTTTTGGCGCGTCTCATTCGTGCAAAACTCGAAAGCACTATTCCTCATGCGTATGGAAAGTTAGCAGAGCTTGCAGGAAATTTTAGAGACCAGGTTAAAGCAAAATTTAATAATATTGAAGATCGACGTTATTTTTGGGAAAAGACTTTTTCTGGCATTGTTGCTGAAAAAGTATTCTCTGGCAAGGTTGATGAAGCTAAGGCAGATTTACAAGCGCAACTTGATGGCAGTAGGGATAGTGGTGTTGGTGAAGTTTATCTAGTTGGCGGCGGTCCGGGTGACCCAGATTTGCTAACTTTTAAAGCACTACGCTTGATGCAGCAAGCTGATGTTATTTTGTACGATCGTTTGGTTTCTGACGGCGTGATGGAGCTTGTGCGTCGTGATGCAGAGTTGATTTATGTAGGAAAAGAACGTGACAATCATGCAGTTCCTCAAGGTGATATTAATCAATTACTGGTTGATTTGGCTAAACAAGGTCGACGTGTTTGTCGCTTAAAAGGCGGTGATCCTTTTATTTTTGGCCGAGGTGGTGAAGAGATTGAAACACTCGCAGAAAACGGCGTCCCATTCCAGGTAGTGCCAGGTATTACAGCTGCATCAGGTTGTTCGACATATTCCGGTATACCTTTAACGCATCGAGATTACTCGCAATCTTGTCGTTTTGTAACGGGGCACCTTAAAGACGGCAGTATGAATTTGCCGTGGGATGAGCTGGCAGTTGAACAACAAACCATTGTTTTTTATATGGCATTAGTAGGTTCTAAGCATTTATCTGAGCAGTTGATTGCACATGGTATGCGTGGTGATATGCCAGTGGCATTGGTTGAAAAAGGTACTACACCTGATCATCAAGTTTATGTGACCACGTTGTCGGGGCTACCCGAATTGGTTGAAAATACAACCATTCATGCGCCAACCTTAATTATTGTTGGCGAGGTAGTTAAATTGCGTGAAAAACTTAACTGGTTTGATCAGCAATAAAAAAGGGCCGAAGCCCTTTTTTCTATTCTTACTTATCGGTAGCGCCGAGTGCTTTGGCAACCATAGCACCAGGACAAAATCCAGTAAAAGCTGATTGAAATAAGTTAAAACCAACAAAGCCGGTTAGCCATAGCCAGTTAGAATTTTGATATATGGCTGAGGAAATTACCTCAGAGCCTAATAGTAATGAAACCATTACAATAACACCAGCCATAGCCGATACTGCATTATTTACTGTCATACTTCTCACCTCATAGTTTGAAAGTTATCACTGTAACATTAATTAGGTATAATTTCAAATCTTCATCCTTAGGGGTGTTCAATAAATGCGGGAGTGGTGGAATTGGTAGACACGCTGGATTTAGGTTCCAGTGTCGTAAGACGTGAGAGTTCGAGTCTCTCCTTCCGCACCATAGTTATGCAAACAATCATTCAACACAGTACTGATTTAGAGATTGCAACCAATATTTCGGCAACTTACCATTGCGATATCAAGCCTTACAATGGTCATATTCGTCTTTATACTGATCAAACGGTTGATCTTAATGCGTTAAGACAAACATATTCAACTGATTTTAATTATCTACCTGAGATCGATTTTTCACAAATAAAATTATTTGTCAGTGACATGGACTCAACTTTAATTAATATTGAGTGCATTGATGAGATTGCTGATTTTGCTGATTTAAAGCCTCAAGTGGCTGCTATTACAGAGCGTGCCATGCAGGGAGAGTTAGATTTTAATGCATCATTGATTGAGCGAGTAGCCTTATTAAAAGGATTAGATGTTGCGGTATTAAATCAAGTTTACACTGAGCGATTACAAGTCAACCCTGGCGGTGAGGACTTAATTCAATTTTTTAAAGGTAAGGATATTTATAGCGCGGTTGTTTCTGGCGGGTTTACCTATTTTACCAATCGTTTAGCTCAAGACATTGGGCTTGATCATGCTCGTGCGAATGAATTAGATGTTGAGAATAATCAATTAACAGGCATCACTCAGGGGTCAATTATTAATGCTACGGCAAAGGCTGAATTTGTTGTTGAATTGTGTGAGCAGTACGATATATCACCTAATCAAGTTATTGTAGCTGGTGACGGCGCCAATGATCTAGAAATGATGTCAATTGCCGGATTGTCAGTAGCTTATCATGCAAAACCTTCAGTAATCAAACAAGCAAATATCGTCATTAGTTTTGGTGGCTTAGATAAAATAGTAGATTTGTTTGATGAGTAAATTTATATGTTAGTTGAGATTGGACACTTTGCGTTAATTTTAGCCTTGGTTTTTGCACTATTGCAGATTTCTTTGCCAATCCTAGGCATGGTTAAAAATAACGTTGCGTTAGCGCAATTGGCAAAACCATTATTGTGGGGTCAGTTTTTTTGGATTATTGTTTCGTTTGCAGTGTTAATGAATGCCTTCATTATCGATGATTTTTCAGTTAAATACGTGGCTAATAATTCTAATACTGAATTACCAACTATGTTCAAAATTTCGGCCGTATGGGGTGCACATGAAGGTTCATTATTATTATGGGCGATGATTCTAGCAGGCTGGAGTGTTGCAGTATCGCTTTTCTCAAAACGCTTACCAGCTGAAGTGCTTAACCATATTTTGGTTGTTTTAGGTTTTGTTAGTATTGGATTTTTACTATTTTTATTGTTAACTTCTAATCCATTTGAACGTTTGGATATTATTCCTTTGCAAGGGCGAGAGTTAAATCCATTATTACAAGATTTTGGCCTGATTATTCACCCGCCAATGTTGTACATGGGCTATGTTGGACTAGCCATTCCTTTTGCTTTTGTCTTGTCTTCATTGGTGCGCGGGCAATTAGATTCTACTTGGTTGCGCTGGTCACGCCCCTGGACGTTGGTTGCTTGGGCCTTTTTAACTGTTGGCATTACGCTCGGCTCTTGGTGGGCATATTATGAATTAGGCTGGGGTGGCTGGTGGTTTTGGGATCCGGTAGAAAACGCTTCATTTATGCCGTGGTTGGTAGCGACTGCGTTGGTGCACTCGCTTAGTGTGAGTGAAAAGCGTGGCGCGTTTAAGCATTGGACTGTATTGTTAGCAATTTCTGGATTCTCTCTGAGCTTACTAGGCACTTTTTTGGTGCGCTCAGGTATTTTAACTTCAGTGCATTCGTTTGCTTCAGACCCCGATAGAGGTTTGTTTATTCTGATATTCTTGGTGATTGTGATTGGAGGCTCATTAATATTGTATGCGTGGCGTGCAAGCTTGATGCGTAGTAGCAATAGTTTTGCGCCTTTATCAAGAGAAAGCGGGTTATTAATTAATAATATACTGCTAGTTGCGGCAATGTTAAGTGTGTTTCTAGGTACGCTTTACCCGCTCTTGCTAGATTCATTAGGCTTAGGAAAAATTTCAGTTGGTCCTCCTTATTTTGACGCGGTGTTTGTGCCGATTATGATTCCGGCCGTATTGGCCATGGTGATAGGGCCTTTTTTACGTTGGAAAAAAGACAATACGAGTCGAGTGTTTGACTTATTGAAAACTGTGTGGATTGGTGTCGCTGCGTTATTTTTGGTCGCCCTATATCTAACAGATAAAATTTTTGTATTATTGGCTGTGTTCTTGTTTATTTGGATTGTACTGCACTCTTTAGTATTGCTTGCCCAACGATTACAACAAAAAGGCAAGCCAAGTGCTGCATTTTTTGGCATGCTTTTGGCGCATATTGGTATTGCTGTATTTTTATTGGGTGCAACAGTGACTACGCAATATGGAATAGAAAAAGACTTAAAAATGACATTAAATGAAACCGTTGATATTAAAGGTTATCAATTCACTTTTAAAGGGGTTGACAATTTTAATTATGAAAACTATCAAGGTCAAAAAGGTGTCGTTGAAGTTGCGTACGCAGGTGATAAGATTGCCACTCTAAAGCCTGAAAAACGCCAATATGTTACTGGTATGCCTATGACTGAAGCAGCAATTGACCCATCGCTTTATCGTGATTTATATGTTGCTCTAGGCGAATCTTTAGGAGATGATGCTTGGAGCTTGAGATTGTATTATAAACCACTAATTCGTTTAATTTGGCTGGGTGGAATCTTGATTGCGTTAGGCGCTTTACTGGCTGCCTTTGATAGGCGTTATCGTTTATCCTTCCAGAAGACTGCTGTACGTCGCTTGAAGGTTAAATCATGAGCATGATGATGTGGTTTATTTTAATGATTGTAGTTTCCACTGCTTGGTTGGTTTGGTTTTTAAAACACCCTCTCAAGAGCAACTTGTTCAATCTTGAAAAATCTAACATTGCGCTAGGTAAACAAAAACAAGCAGAATTAGAGCAAGATTTAAAGCAAAATCTGATTGATGAAAGTGAGTTTAATCAAGCTAAACAGGAAATTACTCAAACATTAGCAATAGAGTTAAATCAAACAACAAGTGCAGACACCCTTGTTCAAAAAAATATTCCGTTATGGTCAATTGGTTTGATGGTTGTCTTTTTAGTTGTTGCATCTTTAGGTATTTATCAATTTTTAACTCCCCAACCAAGTGTTGCGCCAGTACCTGAAGTAGTTAATCAGTCAGAGGCGCCGAGTTTAGAACAAAGTATGAATGAACTTAAACAATACTTGATAGAAAAGCCAGATGATTTCGAGGCTTGGCAGACATTGGGTTTGGTTTCATTTGAATTGAATGATATTGAAGGCTCTTTGGTTGCTTACGAGCGCTCTTATCAACTGAATTCAAAAAATGTTTCAATGTTGGTGGAATACGCCTCTGCTATTGCTACCTCTCAAAATGATCAATTTACAGGCCGTGCATCTACTTTAGTTAGAGAGGCTCTAGAGGTCAACCCTAACGCGCCGGACGCCTTGTATTTGGCTGGGCTGGTTGCAGTCAATGCTCAAGAATTTGATTTGTCTCGTCAATTATGGGAAAAAGCATTATCGTTATTACCTCAAGACCATCCAGACCGCCCGCTCTTAGAAGATATCTTGGTTGAATTGGCGCAAATACAAGGCAAGCCAATGCCGGAGCATCAAGTCGTGATTAACGTGACATTGTCCGAGCGTTTACGCAAAACAGAGTTTGCAGATCACTATTTAATGATTTATGTCAAAGCGGCTCAAGGCAGACCAATGCCAATTGCAATTCAAAAGATTCGAGTCAAAGATTTTAAAGACACTATAACGTTAACAGACTTAGACTCAGTCATGCCGACGAAAAAGCTATCACAGTCTGGTGAAATTGTCGCTGTTGTTCGTTTAAGTCAATCTGGCTCCGCCATGAAGCAACCTAGAGATATACAGACAGTTAGTCAAGTGATCAATGTCAGAGACAATCCAACCGTTGATTTGAAGGTAGAATAGCAGCGTATGAGTGATACTTTACAGCTAGCAAAAGATTTAATTTCCCGAGCCTCTGTTACACCTGAAGATAAAGGTTGTCAGGCGATAATGACTGAGCGTCTTAAAAAAATTGGGTTTGCCGTTGATGATTTAAAATTTGGTGAAGTTGATAACTTTTGGGCGACTCACGGCAACGCAGCTCCAATGTTTGTTTTTGCAGGTCATACTGATGTTGTGCCAGTTGGTGCAGATTGGCAAACAGACCCGTTTGAGCCTGCTATTAAAGACGGCATGCTGTACGGTAGAGGTGCAGCTGATATGAAAGGTTCGCTGGCAGCGATGGTGGTTGCGACTGAGCGTTTTGTTAAAGATTTTCCTGATCATAAAGGTTCTGTTGGTTTTTTAATTACCTCTGATGAAGAAGGTCCTGCAGTTGATGGCACGGTTAAGGTTTGTGAACATTTAAATGCTGTAGGACAAAATGTTGATTATTGTTTGGTTGGTGAGCCATCTTCAACTAGTCAGTTGGGCGATGTGATTAAAAATGGTCGTCGAGGCTCACTTAATGGTCGTTTAACCATTATCGGGAAGCAGGGTCATATAGCTTATCCGCATTTGGCTAATAACCCAATTCATTTAGGCGTGCCAGCGCTGAATGATCTGTGCAATGAGATGTGGGATGATGGGAATGAGTACTTTCCGGCAACCAGTTTTCAAATTTCTAACATTCATGCTGGTACTGGCGTAACCAATGTTATTCCTGGCGATATCGAAGTTGTTTTTAACTTTAGATATTCGACCGAATCTACTCACGAAGAGTTACAACAAAGAGTGACAGACATTTTGGAGAAGCATGGCCTTGAGTATCAACTTGATTGGGAGCATTCAGGTTACCCATTTTTAACCCCGAAAGGTGATTTAGTGACCAGTTGTGTAGATGCTATTAAGACAATTAAAGGTATCAATACAGAATTATCTACCTCAGGCGGCACCTCTGATGGTCGTTTTATTGCGCCTATATTGGATGCTCAAGTAGTTGAGTTAGGTCCTTTAAATGCAACTATTCACCAAGTTGATGAATGTGTTAGTGTGCAAGATCTAGATGATTTGACTGATATCTACTATCAGATACTTAAAAATATTCTCGTTTAACACCCATGCGTTTTGATGTTATCACCTTATTCCCTGAAATGTTTTCGGCGATTAAAGACGAAGGTGTGATTGCGCGCGGCATTAAAAAATCATTATTGTCGATTAATACCTGGCAACTTAGAGATTTTAGTGACAATAAGCATTGCAATATTGACGATTCGCCGTATGGTGGTGGCGCAGGCATGGTGATGCAAGTCAAACCAATACGTGATTGTATTAATAAAATCAAGCAAAATCATCCTAAAACAAAAGTTATTTACTTGTCGCCACAAGGTGAAAGATTAACTCATAACTTGGCCAAAGAGCTATCAGAGTTAGACTCGCTCGCCTTATTGTGTGGTCGCTACGAAGGTGTGGATGAGCGCGTAATTGAGCACGATATTGATATGGAAATATCCATTGGTGATTATGTGATTAGTGGGGGGGAGCTTGCTGCAATGGTATTAATTGATAGCGTGAGTCGACACATTCCAGGTGTGTTAGGTAATCAAGATTCTTTAAATGATTCATTTTCAAAGGGTTTGTTGGATTATCCGCATTACACACGCCCAGAAGAGATTGATGGTCAATCAGTACCTGTCGTTTTGCTTAGTGGTCATCAGGCAAATATCGATGCTTGGCGACAAGATCAAAGTATTAAAAACACCCAAAAAAAACGTAAAGATTTGTTGAAAAATCAATAATTTGCTTTTTTGTTAAAAATTTCTATAATAAGGATAATTATTTTTTGTAACGGCGCAAAAAATAGAAACAAGCATTGCTGCTTTATAAGTTGCCACGATGGCGTTTTATTTTTAAGTTAATGAAAACTTAATTAAGGGAGAGATATATGAAGTTTGTAACAGCAATTCTTCGACCGCATCAATTAGATGATGTGAGAGAAGCTTTATCAGATGCCGGTGTTACCGGTATTACCGTCACCGAAGTCAAGGGCTTTGGTCGTCAAAAAGGCCACACAGAAATGTATCGTGGCGCAGAGTATCAAATTGATTTTTTACCTAAAGTCAAACTAGAAATTGCAATATCCGCCGCTCAGTTAGATGGCGTGATTGAAGTGATTACCAGTATTGCCAATTCTGGCAAAGTGGGTGATGGCAAAATTTTTGTCACCAATCTAGAAAAAGTGGTTCGTATTCGCACCGGCGAAACTGATCAAGACGCACTTTAAGGAGTAAAAAAATGAAAAAATTATTAACATTATTGGCTTTAATGCCAATGACAGCGCTTGCGGAAGAGGCGGCAAAAATAGACAGTGGTGACACTGCGTGGATCTTAACATCAACAGCGTTGGTGTTATTTATGACTCTGCCAGGTTTGGCTTTATTTTATGGTGGTTTAGTTCGCACCAAGAATATCTTATCCGTGTTAATGCAGTGTTTTGCGATTGCCGGCATTATGAGCATCTTATGGTTCGTAGTTGGTTATTCGATTGCCTTCTCAGGCGACAACCCTTACTTCGGTGACTTTTCGAATGTAATGTTATCACAAGTTAGTATGGGTGCAGTCAATGGCACAATTCCAGAATCTTTATTTGCCATGTTCCAAATGACATTTGCTATCATTACCCCGGCACTAATTGTTGGTGGTTTTGCTGAGCGCATGAAATTCTCAGCAGTGCTATTGTTTAGTGCAATATGGCTGTTAGTTGTTTATGCGCCAATCACCCACTGGGTATGGGGTGGTGGCTGGTTAGGCAATGTGCTTGATTATGCAGGTGGTACCGTTGTTCATATTACAGCCGGTGTTGCGGCTTTGGTGGCGGCAATTGTGTTAGGACCTAGAAAAGGATTTCCATCAAAACCAATGCCACCACACAATATGACCATGACCATTACCGGTGCAGCCATGCTATGGGTTGGCTGGTTCGGCTTTAACGGTGGTTCTGCATTAGCAGCCGGCGGTGATGCAGCAATGGCTATTTTAGTAACACATATTTCAGCAGCTGCAGGTGCGATGACTTGGATGTTCTACGAGTGGATTAAGTATGGTAAGCCAACAGCCTTAGGTGCAGTTACTGGTCTTATTGCAGGTTTAGGTACAATTACACCGGCTTCTGGCTTTGTCGGCCCCGCAGGTGCATTAGTGATTGGAATTTCAGCTGGTATCATTTGTTTCAATGCAGTGATTATTATCAAACAAAAGTTAAATATTGATGATTCATTAGATGTCTTCCCAGTGCATGGTGTTGGCGGTATCCTAGGAACGTTAATGGTCGGTGTATTTGCTTCTAAAGAGTTGGGTATTTTTTCTGGTCAAGGTGGTTGGGATCGTGAAGCAATTGTAATCGCTGATCAATTGCAAATTCAATTCACAGGTGTTGTGGCAACAGCTGTTTATACAGCCGTAGCAACCTACATTATTCTTAAAGTAGTTGACATGATTACCGGATTAAGGGTGAGCGCAGAAGAAGAGCAGCAAGGCTTAGACATTATCTCTCACGAAGAAAAAGGTTACGATTTGTAAGATAAATCTAGCTTAATTAAAACCCGCTAAAGGCTTTGTTTTTAGCGGGTTTTTTTATGCCTAAAAAATAGGTTTCGTATATAATTCTAATCATTACTAATAATATTTAATTTGATGCGTATTAATCACCCTTTAACTGGCTCTATGGTTGCTTTAATTACCCCGATGTTTAAAGACGGATCGGTTGATTTTGCTGCGCTCGAGTCTTTGGTTGAATTTCACATTGACCAAGGTACTAACGCCATTATTTCTATGGGTACAACCGGTGAGAGTGCAACCCTTAATCATACTGAGCATGTTGAGGTTATGCGTAAAACCATTGAATTTTCAAAAGGTCGAATCCCAGTCATTGCAGGCACAGGCGCCAATTCAACCACTGAAGCAATTACATTAACTAAAGCCGCTAAAGAAATTGGTGCAGATGCTTGTCTATTGGTAACACCCTATTACAACAAACCAACACAAGAAGGACTTTACCAGCATTATAAAGCGATTGCTGAAGCAGTAGATATTGATCAGATTTTGTACAATGTACCTGGCAGAACAGCAGTGGATTTATCAGTAGAAACAGCTGTTCGTCTTTCAGCTATTAAAAATATTATCGGTATTAAAGACGCAACGGGCGATTTAGAAGTGGCTAAAGCACTTATTGGTTCGTGTCCGGAAGATTTTTTGCTTTATAGTGGTGACGATGCCACAGCGATTGAGTTTATTTTAATGGGCGGTCATGGCGGTATTTCCGTGAGTGCAAATGTTGCCCCTAAAGTCGTCTCAGATGCTTATAATGCTGCTATGGATGGCGACCGAGATTCAGCAGAGACGATTAATTCAACATTAACTGGTCTGCACCAAAATTTGTTTATTGAATCCAATCCAATTCCAGTTAAATGGGCATTGTATAAAATGCAAAAATGTGAAGACGGTATTCGTTTGCCGCTCACCAAATTATCACAACAAGCTCAAACAGTATTAGAGCAAGATTTATTATCATTGGGGGTTATATAAAATGTTAGCTAAATTATCCGTACTTTTCTTGGCATTGTCTTTAGGTGGTTGTATTTCACTGGGCGGTGACGATAAAGAAGATGAGCAAATCGGCCTTGGTGAGAGAGATATTAAATATTATTCAAACAAGACAGTGACTTCGTTAGAAATTCCACCAGATTTAACCAAGCCCAGTTCTCAAAATGCATTTAAGTTAAGTGAATATGTATCTAATGTTCAAGAGGATACCATTAGTTTTTCTGATAAAGATAATGCCATTAAAGAAGCATCCAGTATTTTAAGAACACCATCGAGTATTGAGGTTAAAAAAGCAGGCAATCGTCGCTGGTTATTGGTTGATAAAAAACCTGATGCAGTTTGGAATCTATCTAAAAGTTTCTTTAAATCACATGGTTTTGCGATTAAAAAAACCAATAAAAAAATTGGTTTAATGGAAACAGACTTCTTAGAGAACCATCCTGAGATTCCTGACCAGTCTTTAGGCGTTATTCGCTCTATGTTGAAGAAAGCGCTTGCAGCAAGGTATGCATTGCCAATTGTGGATAAATATCGTATCCGTATTGAGCCTACAAACAATGGCGATAAATCTGAAGTTTACTTGTCTTTAACTTCCATGGAAGAAGTGCTGACTAAAGCGGGCAGTGATGATGAAAATACTATTTGGCAATCTCGCCCTAAAGATCAAGCTTTAGAAACAGAAATGCTATATCGTCTAATGACATTCTTGGGTAGTGATCATGCGGTTGCAAGAGAAAAAATCATTCAAGCTAAAGAAGAACAAAAATTAACAGTGTCTTTGTCTAAAGGCGTTAATGGTTATGCTAAATTAACTTTCTCACTCAATCAGTACGACACTTGGGACAACATGGGTTGGGCATTAGACCAGTTAAATATTGATGTTGAAGATAAAGATGTTAAAGAGGGTAGCTTCTATATCAATGTTGCTAGAACTGAAGACCAAGGCCTTTGGTCGCGTATGTTTGGTGATGATGCGATTAAAAAATCTTTCCAGATCTTAGTTAGACAAACGTCAGACAATGAAACAGAAGTGTATTTTAACGATATCTCTGAAGAGAACGAACAAGCAACCATTGACTTTAGTCATGAATTCTTAGGAAATATTGCTAAGCAGTTCTAAAGCCTAAATGGCATTGTCATCATTAACTATTAACCAAATCATTCAGCAAGAGATATTGTTGGATGATTTGTCAGATGATGATTTAGCAGACTTTTGTCAAACCGCTAACCTTGCCTATCGATCAGGCAATCCTATTATTAGTGATCAAGATTATGATTTCACTTATTTGCCTGCATTAAAACAGAGATTACCAAAGCACGCTTTATTTCAATCAATAGAACCAGAAGGTCAAGGATTTTCTGAAGAAAAAGTCTTATTACCAGAGATAATGCTTTCTACTGATAAGGCTTATTCTTGGGAAGAAATCAACAAGTGGATAGAGCGACTAGAAAAATCAGCTGTTGAAATTGATTTAGATTTTTCTTTGATTCAAATAAAAGTCACTCCTAAATTAGACGGCTTTGCTGGGTTTGATGATGGCGAACGTTTATATACGCGAGGAGATGGTAAAAAAGGCAGTGATATTACTCGTGTATTTGATCGAGGATTGCAGGTTTATAATGGCTCTGAGCGCGGTCAAGGCGCAGGCGAAATTGTGGTTAAAAAAAGTTATTTTGAAGCGCACTTATCACAAGATTTTGAATATCCGAGGAATTTCCAAGCCAGTTTAATTAAAGAAAAAGAGCTAGACGAAAAAGCTAATCAGGCGATTAAAGACAAGGCGGCATTGTTTGTGCCATTTGTCCAGCTACCTACTTGGAATGGCGATATTAATAAATTGAAAAATCAATTTTCTCAAATTGTGAATGACATGCTTGCTATAGTTGACTTTGATGTAGATGGCGTGGTTTTTGAAGTCATTAATGAGGATTTAAAAGCACAAATGGGTGCCAATCGAAAATTCCATCGTTGGCAAATTGCTTTTAAAGAAAACAAAGACAAAGCCCAAGTTAAGGTGTTGTCAGTCACGCCTCAAGTAGGGCGTACCGGTAAGATTACACCTGTGGCTGAATTAGAGCCAACGTTGCTCAGTGGTGCGACGATTGTCCGAGCAACGGGACATCATTATGGTTTAGTCAAAGAGCAAGGATTGGGCGCAGGCAGTGTGATTGAACTCACTCGGTCTGGTTTGGTCATTCCTAAAATCAACAAAGTATTAAAACCAGCACCTGTTCAAATCCCTGACCAGTGCCCTAGTTGTGGTGAGCCCCTAACGTGGGAATCTGATTTTTTAATGTGTTTAAATCATGTTAATTGTCCAGCCCAGGTGATTGGAAAAATGGAGTATTTTTTCAAAATATTGGCCAATAATGACGGCTTTGGTATTGCTACTATTGAAAAACTTTATGAGCAGGGTATTCGTCAGACTTCGCAGATTTATGCGTTAAATGCCAATGATTTAAGCGCAATGGGATTTGGTGAAAAAACCAGCGTTAATTTAGTAAACCAACTTAAGCGTTCAAGCAGTGAACAGATTGAAGACTGGCGTTTTTTGGCCGCCTTTGGTGTTGTTAGGATGGGCATGGGAAATTGTGAGAACTTACTTAAGTCTTATCCAATAAATGAAATATTTGACTTAAATCTAGAGCAGATATCAGCCATTGATGGCTTTGCAGAATTAACGGCTCAAATGATTGTTTCTGGGCTTAGCTCAATTAAGTTAGAGTTTGATTTATTAAGCCAATATCGTTTTAATTTAGAATTAACGCCATTACAAAAAGATTTGGCAGACTTTACTCATAGTCTTAGTGGCAAAAAAATTATCTTTACAGGCAAGATGAGTGGCTCTAGAGAGGAAATGAAAAAGCACGCTAAATCTATTGGCATACAGGTGGTTAGTAGTGTGAGCGCTAAAACCGATTACCTGGTAGTTGGTGAAAAAGTAGGACAAAAGAAGATTGAAAGTGCAAAAAAAAATGGTGTTGAAATACTGACCGAAGTGAATTATATGGCGTTGATTAAATGACAAATTATAAAAAAACACTTGCCAGAGGATAGAATGAAAATCTCAGCATTAATTGACTATCAGAAAGATTTTTTAAAGCACGAATTAGAAGATGGCTTTAATCAGTTGGCTGAAAAATGCATGCATTGCATGAGTAATACCAGCAGTCTAAATGACCTTAATGGTTTATTGTATGAGTATATGCAAAAGTGCAAATACGCAAACTTAACTTATGTGCTTGATCAAAGTGGTATTCAGCTCAGTGGAAATATTGACAAACATCAAATTTTGAATGATTTCCAAGGGCAGGATTTATCAGCACGCCCATTTTTTAATATTGTCAACCAGGGCAAGCCATTTTATTTGTCAGACGCTTATATCTCAAGTACAACACTCAAGCCTTGTATTAGTGCGGTGCATGCTATTTGTCGCGATGATGCGTTAATTGGCATGCTAGTGTTTGATTTAGAGTTGGAAAAATTACCATTGCTTGAGCAAAAGATGGATGTTGGTGGGTTGCGTCAAATCAAAGGCGATCCTGAGATTCGATCGAATTTATTTAAGCAAAAAAGAGTGCAATCAGCAATGGATCAATCGATTGATATCGTACATAATATCGCCACTGAATTATTATGTGAATTAGGTGTATTTCATATCAAGCTTCACTATGCCTCATCTCGAGCAACTATTTGGACCTATGATGATCCTTATAATTATCGACTCCATGTATTGGATGAAATTATCAATCCTAATATTTGTCTTTTGTATCCAAAAAAATCTTACCCGTCAGCAGCCAAAGTATCTCAACAACAGGTTAAGCAAGTGTTGTCGCATTTTCACACAATGCGCTTTATGGATGAGAATTTGTATTTAAAAACCGGCAGCCTAAATATTATCAATGGCATGGTGGGTTTAAGTTTTTCTTGTGACGGTAATCACTATCTATCGGTAGAAGAGTTTTTGTTTAATTTTGAAAAAATTTACACATAATTAAAACTTAATCCAAAAAAGACTTGCACATAGTTTTTTTTTAGTTATAATTCATTGAAGTTATTTTTCCAAAGGCGGAAAATTAACACAGAACATTGACGTTTATTTAAGCTTCTTTAATAAGGAATTTAAATAAACGTTTTTTTTTGCCAGCTTCAAAGAGGGGGTTGTGGCAATTTGGTATAGAGGCCAGCAGTTGCGTTTGTGTATTTTTACACAAGCGTGACCGCTGGCTTTTTTGTTTTCTAAACAAGGAGAAAGTTAAATGAAAATGGTAACAGCAGTTATTAAGCCTTTTAAGCTTGATGATGTAAGAGAGGCCCTTTCTGAAATTGGTGTTTCAGGAATTACGGCAACAGAGGTAAAAGGTTTTGGTCGTCAAAAAGGCCATACAGAGCTTTATCGTGGTGCAGAATACACGGTAGATTTTTTACCTAAAGTTAAATTGGAGATTGCAATATCAGCTGATCAAGTAGACGCTGTCATTGAGGCAATTAGTTCATCAGCTAAGTCTGATGGCGAGGGAAAGATCGGCGATGGCAAGATCTTTATTTCAAGTTTAGACGAGGTAGTTCGAATCCGTACGGGTGAGACTGGCTCAGTAGCGTTATAAGGAGGACGTATGGAAAATACAATTATGGAATTACAATTTGCCATTGACACCTTTTACTTTTTGGTAATGGGTGCTTTGGTGATGTGGATGGCAGCAGGCTTCTCAATGTTAGAAGCAGGCCTTGTTAGAAGTAAAAATACAGCAGAGATTCTAACTAAGAATATCGGCTTATTTGCCATTGCATGTACGATGTACATGATTTATGGTTATGATCTTATGTATGGTGGTGGCATCATGTTAGAAGGTATTGAAGTGGTTGCCAAGGATGCAACTTATGCTGCACCTTCTGATTTTTATTTCCAGGTGGTATTCGTTGCAACTGCAATGAGTATTGTTTCCGGTGCAGTTGCTGAGCGTATGAAATTGTTCTCGTTCTTTGCTTTTGCGATTATCTTTACCAGTATTATTTATCCGATGCAAGGTAATTGGACATGGGGCGGTGGTTCAGTATTTGGCATGTATAGTTTAGGTGATGATTTTGGTTTCCTTGATTTTGCTGGTTCAGGTATTGTACATATGGCTGGTGCAGCAGCGGCTCTTGCAGGTGTAATTGTTCTAGGTGCTCGTAAGGGTAAATACAATAAAGATGGCTCATCAAATGCGATTCCAGGTGCGAATATGCCTCTAGCAACCTTAGGTACTTTCATCTTATGGATGGGTTGGTTTGGCTTTAATGGTGGTTCAGTATTAGCAATGGCTAGCAAAGAAAGTGCTAATGCAGTAGCAATGGTGTTCTTAAATACCAATGCAGCCGCAGCTGGTGGTGTGATTGCAGCATTAATCTTAGTTAAATTACTATGGGGTAAGGCAGACTTAACAATGGCCTTAAACGGTGCATTAGCTGGCTTGGTGGCTATTACAGCAGGTCCAGATACACCAACGGCTATAGAGGCAACGCTAATCGGTGCAGTAGGTGGTGCAATTGTAGTGTTCTCTATTACAACTTTAGACAGAGTATTTAAGATTGACGATCCAGTGGGTGCAATCTCTGTACACGGTGTGGTTGGTTTATGGGGCTTATTAGCTGTACCATTAACAAACTCAGATGCAACGATAAGCGGCCAGTTAGCTGGTGCGGCTACAATCTTTGTATGGGTATTTGTTACATCGATGGTATTGTGGCTAGTGCTTAAAGCAATTATGGGTATCCGAGTTTCTGATCAAGAAGAAGCAGAAGGTGTGGATATTTCAGAGTGTGGTTTAGAAGCATACCCAGAGTTTACAAAATAAACCCTCAGATAACTCATTAGAGTTTCAAGCCCCGTTTTTCGGGGCTTTTTTTACGATTATATTTCTACAACATGGTGGAAATATAATCGTAAAAAAATATAAGGAGAAACGCCATGCAAGTTCAAGACATTATGTCAACTAACGTTAAAACAGTTACACCAGATCA
>Ga0209992_10001358_pt1 | contig 26250 bp, 22 predicted proteins | sample 2SBtaG_2_FD_182564 | JGI IMG/M metagenome (GOLD analysis project Ga0209992, IMG submission 182564) | Deep subsurface microbial communities from Kolumbo volcano to uncover new lineages of life (NeLLi) - 2SBTROV12_ACTIVE470 metaG (SPAdes)... | ecosystem: Environmental > Aquatic > Marine >... | reverse complement strand
ACGCACAGGCAGGCCACTTGGAGAAGAGGGCTTTGTAAAAACTGCGGAGGGGATACTTGACAGAGTTCTTAGAAAAAACAAGCCTGGGCCGAAAGCAAATAATTAAGTATCGTGTCCCTTTAATTACAACCGCGGTTGCTATGATTAAAAACTCTATCTTTTGTCACTGTACGGTTAAAGAGATAGAGGTCATTGATTACATTGCCAGACTCATGATACGCAGTAACAACATCAAGATTGATTAAAGAAATACCGGTACGAACGTTGTTCGAATAATTAAGTATCGTGTCCCCTTAATTGAATATCTAAATGTTTAGTGTTCATGTTCTTATAACTCCTAACCTTTCACCTTGGTAACTACCATCCTTAACTCTATCACACCAAATAGTGTTTTCTAAATACCATTCAACGGTCTTTTTAATGCCTGTTGCAAAAGTTTCATCCGGTGTCCAGTATAATTCATTGGCTATCTTGGTCGCATCTATGGCGTATCTTACATCATGTCCCGCCCTGTCTCCTACATAAGTAATCAGCTGTTCATATCGGCTAATACTATCAAGTTTGCTTGGCACTAACTCATCAAGGATACTGCACACAGTTTTAACAACCTCAATATTTTGCAATTCATTATGCCCACCTAAGTCTTTTCCTGAAATAAAATTAATAATTTTCATATTTTGATTTTATCTGATGAAATAATTTTTTTTGATAAAATATTGTTTTAATTGCTTGGCGACATGTTGTCAAAAAGGCGTATTATTATGAGCTGTATTTGGATGGCATAATATAAATTTAAAGTGAACTGTTTATCAAATGGAATAGAAGCCCAGAAATTTTCTAAAAATCTTGATTTTGAGGAATTGGATGATGAGATTTTTAATAAGATTGAGTGTGAACGTAAAAGTGGCAAGGTGGGCTATTACTCTCTTCCTAATCAGGATACTAAAGAGATTAAAGCTTACGCAGCTACAATTAATAAAAAAAATATTGTAGTTATTGGTATTGGAGGGTCCAGTCTGGGTGCAAAAGCAATTTATGACTTTTTGTTGCCGTCTAATAATTACAAAAAAGATTTGTTATTTTTGGAAACAATTGACCCTTTGAAGGCCAACTACTTACTAAAGTCGATCGACCTGTCTGATTCACATTTTATTATTATTTCTAAATCAGGATTAACTATTGAGACAACTAGTTTATTTGAATATGTTAACTCCTTAGTAACATTAGATAGTCGAAATTCCACCATCATTTCTGAATCTAAGAGCGTGTTAACTCAATTTGCCAATGACAATAAGATTCGAGCTTTTGATTTGGCTGAGAATATTGGTGGACGTTTTTCAGTGTTTAGCGTGGTAGGGTTAGTTCCATTAGCGATGGTAGGCGTAAATATTGATAATTTATTAAATGGCTGTAAAGATACATTAGATAATTTCTTCAATCAAGGCAATTGCTACAAAACTATTGTTGAAAAGTCCAGGCTTCTAGTTGATAACAAAAGTGAATTTAACATAAATATTGTTTTCTCTTACTCCTCTTTATTTGAAAGTTTCAATAAATGGTATGTGCAATTGTGGGCGGAAAGTTTAGGAAAGATTGATATTAACGGAGAGCGTCAATCTCTTACACCTATTGCTTTAATTGGTCCTGTTGATCAGCACAGCTTTCTACAACTTATTATGGATGGTGTTAGAGATAAAACTGTTACTTTTATCAAAATTGATGATCTTGGAGATGAGAGCGCTATTCCGATAGAAGATTCTGAAAAGTTTGATATTTTAGGTTTTCAATATATAAAAGGCTGCAGTTTTAACAAGTTGATAAATATGCAAGCTGATGCTACGATTAATTCAGTTAAAGAAAAAAAAGATATCCCTTATGATGTTATTTCTATGAGCAGTGTAGATGAATACAGTATTTCACAGCTCATGTTTAGTTATCAACTCTTAGTTTCCTATATTGCCCAGTTATTGAATGTTAATGCTTACAATCAGCCGGGGGTGGAACATGGAAAACTTAATTTGATTGAGATTTTTTCCAATATGACTAATAGAAACTCTGAGAAACTATGAAGAGCAAAAAACTATTGATCACTGGTGGTGCAGGCTTTATCGGCTCTGCCGTTATTCGCCATATTATTGACAATACAAATCATAGTGTTATCAATGTTGATAAATTGACCTATGCAGGCAATCTAGAATCTTTAGTTTCGGTTGAGAACGATGCAAGATATTCTTTCGAAAAAGTAGATATCTGCGATGCTAATGAGATTAAGCGTGTATTTAACGAACATCAGCCTGATATTGTTATGCATCTAGCAGCTGAGTCACACGTTGATCGATCAATTGATGGCCCTGGTGAGTTCATTCAAACCAATATTGTTGGTACTTATGTATTACTTGAAGAGGCTAGAGGCTATTGGTCACGCTTAGATGATGACAAAAAAGGCAGTTTTAGATTCCATCACGTATCTACCGATGAAGTCTATGGTGATCTTGAAGGCACGGATGATCTATTTACTGAAGAGACATCTTACTCCCCAAGCTCTCCTTACTCAGCAGCAAAGGCTAGTTCTGATCATTTGGTGCGTGCATGGCAACGCACTTTTAAATTCCCAACACTAATTACTAACTGTTCTAATAATTACGGTCCTTACCAGTTCCCTGAGAAGCTTATTCCTCTTATTATTCTTAATGCATTAGAGGGTAAGGATTTACCAGTCTATGGTAATGGTAAACAGATACGTGATTGGCTGTATGTTGATGATCATGCAAGAGCACTACTTCATGTAGCGCTTACTGGAGAGATTAGTGAAACTTATAATATTGGTGGACATAATGAATTGCAAAACATTGAGGTTGTTAAAACTGTTTGTAGTATCCTGGATGAGTTAGTGCCGAGTAAACTTGATGGAGTCGATAAGTATGAACAGCTTATTACCTATGTAGGTGATAGAGCAGGACATGACGTTAGATATGCAATTGACGCTACTAAGATCGATAAAAAATTGAACTGGACCCCAGATGAGACTTTTGCGACAGGCATTAAAAAGACTGTCGAGTGGTATTTAAAAAACACTATTTGGTGCGATCGAGTTAAGGATGGAAGTTACCAGGGTGAGCGCCTAGGTCTTGTTAATGAATAAGGTAAACTACTATCTGTATACACAAAGGTTGATTAAATGAAGGTCTTGATTTTAGGTGTAAACGGCCAAGTGGGTTGGGAGCTACAACGCTCTTTATCGCTATTGGGCGAAGTTAAAGCGTGTGATCGAAGTACTGCAGATTTGGTTGATCTTGACGGGTTACGTGAATTAATAAGAGATTATTCTCCGGATGTTATTGTTAACGCCGCCGCTTATACAGCGGTTGATAAAGCAGAGTCCGATATTGACACTGCAACACTTATTAATGCCACAGCCGTTGGCTTATTAGCTGATGAGGCAAAAAAACTAAACGCTTGGTTGGTCCATTATTCAACTGACTATGTGTTTGACGGTGCAAAAGACGGCACCTATTCAGAGACTGATAGTGTTAACCCGCAATCAGTTTATGGTAGTACCAAATTGCAGGGTGAGGAGCTTATTAAGCAAAGCGCTTGTAAGTTTCTAATCTTCCGTACCAGCTGGGTCTATGCCAATCGTGGTGCAAATTTTGCCAAAACCATGATCCGCTTAGCACAAGAAAAAGACACACTTAGTGTTGTGAGCGATCAGATTGGCGTACCTACCAGTGCTGAGTTAATTGCAGATGTAACCGCACATTGTATTTATCAAATTAGTAAAAATACCGCACTTGCTCAGGATGCGACTGGAATTTATAACTTAGTGCCAAATGGGGAGGTGAGTTGGTATGGCTTTGCTCAGTTTGTTATTAATCAAGCACAAGCATTAGGCTGTGAAATGCGCTTCAACGCTAATGAAATCAAACCCATTACGACTTCTGAATACCCACTCCCAGCTAAGAGGCCACTGAATTCTAAATTGGACACCAAAAAGATACGTGATACGTTTAACATCTACCTACCTGAGTGGCAAATACATGCCAGAAGAATGGTTAACGAACTTAATTTTTAAACAAACTATGAAAAGAAAAGGCATTATATTGGCAGGCGGTTCAGGTACTAGGCTCTATCCGGCCACCCAAGTTATCTCTAAACAATTATTACCAGTCTATGATAAGCCAATGGTTTATTACCCGCTAACGACGTTGATGTTGGCAGGTATCCGCGAGATTCTTATTATCTCCACCCCACATGACACACCTTTATTTGAGCAATTATTGGGCGATGGGTCAGAGTGGGGTTTAGATATTAGTTATGCAGTGCAACCCTCTCCAGATGGTCTGGCACAAGCCTTTATTATTGGCGAGCAGTTCCTTGATGGAGCGCCATCAGCCTTAGTGCTTGGTGATAATATTTATTATGGCCATTCATTCACAGATTTGCTTATCTCGGCCAATAAGCGCAATGATGGTGCAAGTGTATTTGCCTATCATGTAAAAGATCCTGAGCGTTATGGTGTTGCAGAGTTTGATAGACAAGGAAATGCCATCAGTCTCGAAGAAAAACCAGAGACGCCAAAGTCCAATTATGCGGTTACTGGCCTATATTTTTACGACAGCAATGTGGTTGAATATGCGAAGCAAATAAAACCATCATGGCGTGGTGAATTAGAAATTACGGACATTAATAAGATCTATTTACAGCAAGGAAATTTATCAGTTGAAGTGATGGGTAGAGGCTACGCTTGGTTGGATACTGGTACGCACGAGTCACTATTGGAAGCGCATCAATTTGTACAAACCATTGAACATCGACAAGGGCTTAAGATTGCCTGCCCTGAGGAGATTGCCTATAACCAAGAATGGATAGATGCTAAGCAGTTAGAGCGGTTAGCTCAACCTATGCTTAAAAACAGCTACGGTCAGTATTTAATACAGATATTGAAAGAACCACAATAATCATGAAGTCTACACCACTCAACATCCCTGAAGTGATTGTCTTTGAGCCAAAAGTATTTGGCGATGATCGAGGCTTCTTTTTTGAAAGCTTTAACTACAAAGTATTTGAGGAGGCAACGGGCTATCCTGTTAATTTTGTTCAAGATAATCACTCAAAATCGAGCAAGGGCGTATTAAGGGGTTTACATTATCAGTTAGCACCAATGGCTCAAGGGAAGCTTGTGCGAGTTACTCAGGGCAAAGTGTTCGATGTTGCAGTAGATATCAGAAAAGGTTCAAACACATTTGGGCAGTGGGTTGGAGAGACGCTCTCCGCAGAAAATAAAAAGCAATTGTGGATACCGGAAGGATTTGCTCATGGCTTCATTACCCTGTCAGACGCAGCTGAGTTTTTGTACAAAACCACCAACTATTACGCACCTGAGTATGAGCGTTGTATTGCTTGGGATGATCCGAATATTAATGTAGATTGGCAACTTGGAGACAGTTTAGAGCCCTTGTTGTCCGATAAGGACCAGCAGGGGGTTTTGTTAGCTAGCGTAGAGGTGTTCGATTGAACCCGCATCAAAGAGAGCCTGTATCCCTAATAAACTTAGTTTCTTCCTTAATTCAAAATCGTCGTCTAGTTATAAGTATGGCAAATAGAGAAGTGATTGCGCGGTATAAAGGATCAATATTAGGCTTGTTGTGGTCGTTTGTGCATCCTTTACTTATGCTGGCTGTTTACACCTTTATTTTCTCTGTAGTTTTTAAGGTTAAGTGGGGCGTAGAGATTGGAGATGGAAAATCTGATTTTGCCCTAATTTTATTTGCAGGATTGATTATGCACACCTTATTATCAGATGTGCTCAACACTGCTCATGGATTAATACTAAACAATATTAATTATGTGAAAAAAGTTGTTTTCCCATTGGAAATACTTTCAGTCGTGAACGTTGTAACGGCTCTTTTCCATGCAGTAGTCAGTATTAGTATTTTATTAGTAGCACTAATGATAATGGATGGGCATTTATACTGGACCGTATTTTTATTCCCTATCGTTATAATGCCATTGGTGATTTTATCTTTAGGCTTTTCATGGGTGCTGGCATCACTCGGTGTTTTTGTTCGGGATGTTGGTCAGCTTATGGGTATAGTTACAACGATATTACTATTCCTATCTCCTATATTTTTCCCTGTCTCTGCTATTCCTGAGCCATATCAAATATTCATATTTTTGAATCCTTTGACTTTTATTATTGAGCAGATTAGAGAGGTGTTAATTTGGGGCAGAATGCCCAATTGGCAAGGGCTTGGTATGTATACGTTATTTGCAACTTTATTTTGTTGGATTGGTTTTGTTTGGTTTCAAAAAACACGAAAATGGTTTGCCGATGTCATTTAAGGATGAGTCAATGGATATGACACACTCTGAACAATGCAGTGACACAGCGATTGATGTCAAGGGATTGAGTAAGTGTTATCAGGTGTATGAAAAACCAAAGGACCGTTTGAAGCAAGCTTTTAATAGTCTTATTGCTTCATCTTTAAGAAACAAAACAAAACAATATTACCGTGAGTTCTGGGCCCTGCAAGACATCTCAGTTAAGATTAAGAAAGGGGAGACGGTTGGGATTATCGGGTTAAATGGCAGTGGAAAGTCGACTTTATTACAGTTAATATGTGGCACACTTACACCTACCACAGGAAGTGTTGAGGTGAATGGTCGTGTTGCTGCGTTATTAGAGTTAGGCTCTGGCTTCAATATGGAATTTACTGGCAAAGAAAATATATTAATGTATGCTAGTGTTTTTGGGCTAAGCCAAGACGAAATCAAGTCTTGCTATGATGATATTGTTAATTTTGCTGATATTGGAGAGTTTATTGACCAAAGCTTGAAAACTTATTCAAGTGGAATGGTAGTACGTTTAGCGTTCTCTGTAATTGCACATATTAATGCTGATATCTTGGTTATTGATGAGGCGCTATCAGTTGGAGATGTTGTTTTTAATCAAAAATGTATGAATTTTTTAAGGTCCTTCAAGAAAAAAGGTACTCTGCTTTTCGTTAGTCATGATATTTCTGCTGTTCAGAATTTATGTGACCGCTCTATCTGGATAGACCAAGGAAAAATTAAAAAGATAGGCTCATCAAAAGAAATCTCCCAAGTATATTTAAAACATACATTGCAATCAATTTATGGCGAATCAGAGCAGTTAGAAGATACAGCGGAAGATGTGCCAGAAGACTTAGATGACACCCCTACACACACAGAGGAGGTGATAAATTATGAGTCCAATTTTTCTTTTAATGACAATTTAGATAAAGCAAAGGGTTGGAAAACCAATGCGGCTGAAATCACTTCAGTTATTATGCACAGCCTATCCAAAAACAATAACACAATATTGCGAGGAGGTGAACATGTTCGCCTCATTATTAAGGCATTGACCCACCAGGACCTTGAAAAGCCGATCATAGGGTTTGTTGTTAAAGATAGATTAGGACAGGATCTATTTGGAGAGAATACTTTAGTTGTTAAAACTCAAGAGACCGCTAAACAAGGTTCAATTGTTCGGGCGGAGTTTGATTTTATGTTACCCATGCTGCCAAACGGTGATTACGCGGTAATGGCGTCTATTGCTGATGGCGATATGGAGGGCAATGTTCAACATCATTTTCTTCATGATGCATGCATAATAAAGGTGTGGTCTAGCAAGGTAAGGTGGGGCCTTGTAGGGCTGAGGTTTGACAGGGTTATTCTAGACACCTCTTCTGAAAAAAAATAATGAGTTTTTTAAATCAAAAAAAAGAAAACTTTAATGCATCATGGTATTTAGATCAAAACCCCGATGTTAAAGAATCAGGAATGGACCCATATGAACATTACACTGTCCATGGCATACATGAAGGAAGAAAGCCTGCTCCAGCTCCAATATATGAAAAATTTTTAGTTGTCTGGATTCTTTATAGACTTTATTCTGCACTTTCAAGTGGCACATTGTTTAAGATGTTCAAGGGGATTACAGGGCTAATTTTAGAGAATGGTTTTAGTGAGTTTTATAAAAAAGTATATACATTGTATTTAACAAAAACGCTAGATAATGATTATCAAAAGTGGCATACAGAATATGGTGAGTTAAGGGAAAAAGACATTCAAGAATTAACACTTTCTCTTAAGAAAGATGATATTCAGCCATTAATTTCAATTATTATGCCAGTTTATGAGCCTAATCTAGTTTGGCTAGAGGAGGCAATCGAATCTGTTAAGGAGCAAATATACCCAAATTGGGAGTTATGTATAGTTGATGATTATTCAACAAGAGGCAAGGTTCGCGATTTTTTAATAGAGTTATCTAAAAATGACGGCCGAATTAAGGTCGCACTGCACGATAAAAATAAAAATATATCAGAGGCTTCTAATAGTGCAATCAATTTGGCATCTGGAGAATTTATAGCGTTAATGGATCAAGATGATCTTATTACAAAGCATGCGCTATGTTTGGCGGTTAAGGTGATTAATTCTACGCCAGACGTTCAGTTAATTTATTCAGATGAAGATAAAATTAATGAAGATAAAATTCTCTTTGATCCTTATTTTAAGACTGACTGGAATAAGGACTTATTTTATTCTCAAAACATGTTCTCGCATTTTGGCATCTTTCGTAAAGATCTCGTAGAAAGTGTAGGGAGTTTCCGCGTCGGCCTTGAAGGTGCGCAAGATTATGACCTAGTATTACGTTGTATTGAAAAAATTGATCAAGAAAAAATTGTCCATATCCCCCATGTCTTGTATCACTGGAGGTCTCATAGCGACAGCACAGCATTTAGTTCTAACACTAAGCCTTATGCAAGGAATGCAAGCGTAATGGCGTTAAATGATCATTTTTCAAGATTGAAAATAAAGGCAAACGCCCAATATGTTGAAAATACAGGTTATTATCGAGTAAATTACATGTTGCCTGATGTCCAACCCCTGGTGACAATTATTATCCCAACCTACAACAATTACAAGTTAATCAAGCAATGTGTCGATAGTATCTTTCAAAAAACCACCTACCTGAATTACGAGGTATTAATTATTAATAATGGCTCAGACGACAAAAAAGTATTAAATTATTTTGAGTCATTAAGCGATATCAGTAACTGCCAGGTTGTGGAAGATGATGGAGAGTTTAATTTTTCTAGAATAAACAATACCGCCGTTTACGAGCATTCTAATGGAGATATAGTGTGCTTATTGAATGATGATACTGAAGTAATTTCTCCTGATTGGCTAACAGAAATGGTAAGTCATGCTTTGCGTCCAGAGATTGGTGCAGTTGGAGCAAAACTTTGGTACAAAAATAACACTCTTCAGCATGGAGGGGTGATACTTGGAATAGGTGGAATCGCTGACCATGCGCATAAAAGATTTGGCCTCCATTCTTTAGGTTATTTTAGTAGAATGGTATTGGTTTCTCAATTTTCTGCGGTGACGGCAGCCTGCTTAGTTGTTAGAAAATCAGTTTATCAAGAGGTAGGCGGATTAGACGAATGCAATTTAAGTGTCGCCTTTAATGATGTTGATTTCTGTTTAAAAGTTAGAGATGCCGGGTATAAGAATTTATGGACGCCATATGCTGAGCTGTATCATTATGAATCTGTAAGTAGAGGATATGAGGACTCTTTAGAAAAGAAAGAACGTTTTGAGAAAGAAGTGATTTTTATGCAAACTAAATGGAAAGAAATTATTGAAAATGACCCCGCATATAGCCCTAATTTAACAATACATACAACTAATTTCTCTTATGCATTCCCCCCAAGAGTTCGATGGTAAGTTATGAAATATCATACTATTGTAAATAGAGAGGATTTGAATAGTTCGCATATGATTGCATATCATTATGTGCAAAATATTTCCAACGGAAGAGCATTGAAAGTATTAGAAGTCGGCTGTTCTGCCGGGTATTTTGGATCAATGTTGTGCGAAACCGGACATACAGTTTGGGGTATCGAGCCAGACAAGGAACCCTCTTCTGAAGCTGAAAAAGTTCTTGATCGTGTTTTCCAGGGTGACTTAAGTGAATTTTTCAGCAAGCATCCAGATGAAAGGTTCGATGTTATTGTTTTTGGGGATGTGTTAGAGCACCTAATTAGTCCAGACAAATTTCTATCTCAATCTCATAAACACCTATCCAAGGATGGGCATGTTATAGCTTCAATTCCTAATGTTGCGCACATATCTGTTAGAGCGATGTTGTTCGAAGGGAGGTGGGACTATAACGAGCTAGGTATTATGGACGAAACTCATTTGAGGTTCTATACAAAGAATACAATTACTGACTTGTTTAGTAATGCAAATTTTTTTATTGATGAAATACAATACACTAGACTCTCGGTGACTGATATTGAGATTGCTACAGGCTCGTATTGCAACAAAGAAGTGGTGGAACTAATAGAATCTGTTATGCATGGAGACCCATCTCTTGATATTTTTCAGTATGTTGTTCTTGCAAGTTCTGATTCAAGTCTACCCAATAATTTTGTTGAGAATACTGGAAGTAAGATGGATGTGTTTAGTAATGAATATGTAAAATTAAATAACAACCTAAGCAGTAGAAATAAAGAATTGGAAGAAGAGCTGGATATACAAACCAAGCGCTCTTCTGGCCTAGAGCAGTCTATTGATAAAATAAAAAAATCAACCTCTTGGAGGATAACTAAGGCCATCAGAGTGTTAGGGCGTCTAGTAAAGAAATGACACAAAATAAGGTTATTTGTTTATTGCAAACAATTGAATCAAGTGTATTCGAAATACGATTAAAGAACCCTCTTGAACTCTGCCATAGTCTTTATGGATGGGATGTGTCGTTTGCTATTATCTTTGAATTTGATGTTAATTCAGTGCGGCCTGGAGATATTTATATTATTCAGAGAAACCCATCTAGCCATATCCCACAATTAATCTTAGATATTCAATCTAATGGCGGCCTGGTTATATTTGAATTAGACGACCTTATTACTGAGATGCCTTATTTTCTACAACACCACACGGATTTTATTGAGGGAAGAGGGGCTATCCAAAAATCATTAAACGCATCTAATGTGGTTACAGTGACAACCAAAAGGTTGGCTTCTCAAATTTATCAATATAATAATAGTATAGAAATAGTCCCCAATAGCATCAGAGGGTCCATTAATAAATCCTCCAGACTAAGTGATGCCAACCCTTCCAACATGACGCTAATCGTAGCATCTTCAGATAAGGTGTTGGTTGATATGTTAATAAACCCATTATTGACAATTCAAGAAAAATACAATATTAAAGTAATTTCTATTGGACCGATTTCAGATGTTTTTATAGATTCCGGTATTGGTGTTACTAAATATGATCTATTGAAATATTCTGAATTTCAACAATTAATTCAAAGCATTGATAACCTTGTTGGAATAATACCTCTAGATGATTCGCTTTTTAGTAGTTGCAAAAGTCCGGTCAAATATTTCGATTACTCAATAGCTGGAGTTCCTACTATCGCATCAAATGTCCCTCCATATTCTGATTTTATTGAGAATGAAGAGGGCGCCTTATTGACAGAAAATTCTGATGAATCATGGGTAGAGGCTATTGAGAAGGTTGTATGTTCGTTTAGCCTTAGAAAACAACTAGTTTCAAAGTCTAGACATAATGTTGCGCGTTATCATAATTTGTATACTGGCGCTAAAGCTTGGCATCGTGTTTTTTCTTCTGTGTCAAATGTAGGGGTTTACGCTAGAATAAAATTTACTATAAGGTCGTGGATTTTCCGTCTGTTTATATAGATCTATATATCTTGTACCAACCTAAGTCCAAAGCTATAGTGTCTTGTATTTAAACCGTAGGTAGCCTTTGAATTAGATGAAAGTAGAGCTTTAGAGTTTTCCCAGGAGCCGCCTTTTAGTATATATTTTGTTTCTTGAATTCTGGATCTTGGGTTGCCCGCCAAGCTATCTTTGGACGGATTAAATTGGGTACTGGTCCACTCCCATGCATTTCCAAGCATGTCATAAAGCCCATAATTACCGACCTTAAACGATTTAACTGGTGAAGTGTTTTTGTATTTATCCTGACAAGTAAAGTTGCAATTAAAGGTGTTCGGTGTTTGTATATTTTTCAACTGTTGAGTGGTGTTGTTGCCTGAAGCTTCTATCCACTCTTCTTCAGTAGGCAAACGAAACGGCTTCACTGGAGAGTAAGTTTTATTTAACCATAAAATAAATTCCTGAGCTTCAGACCAAGAGACGCCAATAATAGGTCTATTCCCTCTGCCCCAATTATGATCATTCTTTCTTGGGCTGTTGTTTTTATCTGTATATAAATCATATAAATCGAAAGTCACTTCAGTTGTACTAATTTTGAAATTAGAGTTGGGAATTTTGGTCATCTCAATGGGCATGTTTTGAGTAAAACTGGAGCCACTATTGCCACACCCCATCAGCAATACAACAAATATGAACTGTGAAAGTATTAGTGTGTATTTTTTGATCAATTTTATTCTGGATTTTTATTTAATTCAGATTTAAGGTCGGCGATAGCTTGTTTTCTTGCAAGCGATGTTTTGTCGAGCTGATATTTTAATTCCTGTGTCTCTGTATCGAGTCTATTAATAAATCCGGCAATATTTTTTGCAACGTCAGAAAGACTGTCAACTTGGTATTCCTTTTCGTCAATAACGATATTTTTTATTTGTGTATCCATAAAATTTCCCTTTAAGTAATCATAATATAACCAAGATCTGTCTGAGATACAGGGTCAAAGACTGAGCTGGTGGCTAAGTTGAGTTGCCCTTGCGTCATACCTGTGAATGTCATTGAAGTGTCAACCACACCATTGTTATCAAAGTCACATCTTAGAGTGGCACCATTCCATTGCCCACCAGCGCCTTGGTTCTCTTCCCAGAAGTAAGTTGACGTGCCCTCAATATACCCCCAAAGAGTTGCCGAGCAAGTACCATCAGTGAAGTCAGTAATAGTGGTCCAGGTCTCATTAGATGAATCTCTACCATCAGCAAAGAATATATCATTTCCAGTGCCACCTGTTAAGAAGTTAGATTCTAATCCGCCATCAATAATATCATTACCGGTGCCTGCGTTTACTGCGTCGGCACCGTCACCTGCGTTAATGAACTCATTGCCGGACGTTCCGATAATAATATCGCCACCTATACCCCCTGTGTATTGGTAATCAATTAGCGCTTCTAGTCCTGGATTTTCAGGGAACGAATATAGGTCTGGCATTTTCCAGACCTGATCATAATCAGTTCCATTAAAGACTTGCTCGTAATACAGTTCACGGACATCTTCATGGTCAACAGCATTGTCAAGATTTTGTAGTGACCAAGACTGGTCTGAGAAGTTGAAGTTTTCTACATCGGTGATGGTGGTGACGTTGCCGTTGTCGTCTTTGATGATAATAACATTACCTTGCACACCAACTGTGTAGTCTGAATAGCTGCTTCCGATGACGATATTATCTATTCCTAGGCCGCCATCGACACTTGAGTTAACGCCTGAATTTAGGATGATATTGTCATTATTGGTACTAGTAATATCATCATAACCCTGCTCTATAGCTGCCACCTCGTTAGTCAGTAAATCATTCTCAGTGAAATTAATCACACCAACACTTGAGTTGGTTACTGATGAGCTAAAGTCAGCAAGATTTCCGGCGCTGTCAAATACCATGGTGGCATTAATGTTAGAGAAGGTGTCATTTGAATTGACTGCATCTATTGCGTTTAAAGCATAGTTGGTAGCTTCGATCACGAACACCTCCGCGCTATCTAAATCATATTGATTAAATGAGAACGAGTAACCGCTTGAGTTTGTCCCACTACTACTGTAGGAAGTAATACTGCCTGAGCTATTCGTGGTAGCCACAATTTGTACATTATACAACCAGCCATAGCTGCTGCTGTATACGCTAGAACAGGAAAGTGTCGATGTTTGGGTGCTAGCATTCCAGGAAGTGTTGAGCCCAGATACAGACGAGTATCCAAGCGCTGTAAGTGCAATAGTAGCAACATCATTGGTGGTGCTTGATGCCGATATATCCTCTAGCGCATCAATGGCAATAAATGCATCCTTAATAATGGCTCTTTCAAAAGACGTCAGGTTGGAGGCACCGTAATAGAGCCAGCCATAGGTTGAATTATAGGCCGAACTACTGTAACTAGAAACATTGCCGTAATTATCTAGAACAAGATGGTTACTGTAATTACTAACCCAAATACCGTACCCAGAAATATAAGCACTATTGAAAGTGACATTCAAAGTATTAGAACTGGTGCTCCAGTTAGTTGACATGCCACTAATATTGCTATAGCCAATCTCACTCATTACAAAAGAAACAACCTGCGAAATGTCTGCTGGATTTAAGTTGTAGTAATCAATAACAGGAATGCTTGAATTATTGGCACTGTTACAAGATAAAGTTAAAGTATTCGATCCGTCATCCCAGTTGGATGTTAGTCCAGTTATGTTGGTGTAACCCAGATTTGATAATGCACCTTGTACAATCGTATTGATAGTGGATGGAGCGGCAGGTGAAACAACGGAATTGTTGACCGTTAAATTGTAAGTATCTGTAGTAGATCCACCCAATGGATCGGTGGCAGTGACCTGAATGTGCAGCGTGCCATGGTGTCCATCAACTGGAGTGCCACTAATAACACCAGTTTCACTATTAATGCTCAACCAGCTTGGTAGAGTGGCAGTATAAGTTAAGGTATCAGGATCATAAAAATGGCCAGAAATATTATAATTATAAGTAGAATTCTCATTAATAACAGCGTTAGGGATGGGGTTGGTTAGTTCTGGTAAATCATTAACCGTCAACGTATAAGTATCACCCACACTTGCATTTGATGTGTCTGTTGCAGTAACAGTGACATCGATAGCCCCGACATTAGTGTTGATTGGCGTACCAGTCAGTACACCGGTAGTGCTATTAATGCTCAACCAGCTCGGCAAAGCGCCCCCTCCTGTTAGGGTGGCTGAGTAGGTGAGTGTGTCACCCACATCTACCTCATTAAAGTGAGCGGCAGCATTAAAGCTGTAGGCGGAATCTTCATTGGTGGTGGCATTGCTAATGGCAGTACTTAGAGTAGGTGCGTCATTGGTATTGTTAACTGTCAGCGTATAAGTATCACTCACACTTGCATTTGATGTGTCTGTTGCAGTAACAGTGACATCGATAGCCCCGACATTAGTGTTGATTGGCGTACCAGTCAGTACACCGGTAGTGCTATTAATGCTCAACCAGCTCGGCAAAGCGCCCCCTCCTGTTAGGGTGGCTGAGTAGGTGAGTGTGTCACCCACATCTACCTCATTAAAGTGAGCGGCAGCATTAAAGCTGTAGGCGGAATCTTCATTGGTGGCGGCATTGCTAATGGCGGTACTTAGGGTTGGGGGAGTGTTGACTGTTAAATTCGCAAAGGATAAGGTTTGGTCATTAAAAGCAAACGCCTCAATATTGGAGATGTTGTTACTGAAAGAGCCGTTATTGCTTGTAATGGTTGCACTGTTATTGCTACTATTAGTAATAGTAATGGCAGTGTCTGCATAATTGGCATTAATTACTAAGGTGTCATTACCTGCGCCACCATCGATAGTATTGTTACCCGCATTCCCATGGATTGTATTGTCGGCACTGTTTCCTGTAATAATATCATTACCATCGCCACCAATAGCGTTCTCAATGACAACATTATTGGCGATAGTGTATCCACCTGTGACGCCTGAAATCCATGAAACATAACCGCCAGCATTCTCTCCCACTAATGGCGCTGCATTAAGGTTAATTGTTACCCCCTGGTTGGAGCCTGCGTTCGATATAGTGTCTGATCCTCCCGCATCCCAAATACATTCCCAGCCCACTCCTGAGCCACTTGAGGTAGGTATAGTGTATGTGTTATTGTCAGTATTGTAGGTGTTGTTAGCGCCATACATGGCCTGTAGGGCAGCAATGTCAAAGGCCATTAAGGTCATTTGCCAGCCATAATCACTAGTGTTGGTTGGCTCTACTGTCCACCCATCATTGTAAGTCATGGTTGTCCAAATTCCCTGATTTAGGGCGTTGGTACCAGTGTCACTAATTGAGCTAACGCCTGGAAATGGATCAGAACTATTATGTGGATGCGCCAGACCCATACCATGGCCAATCTCATGTAGTACTGTAATGTAGCCCCAACTACCTGGCGTTAAGTTACTCCAGGTACTGCTAGATGAATTAAAAGCACCGCCTAACCAAGTATAAGCGCCATTAGGCACTTCGTGCCAGCCAGCGAGCCCACTTAATCCAAAACCACTATCGGTGCCTTGGTACCAGATAATATCTGTGGTGTTTGATGAACTTAACGATTCACTTGGATTAGAAATGACATTAAAGGTTAAGTTGGAGACGGCAGAATAGTTAGCCATTGCCTGGTAAAATGCTAAAAGTTCACCATTACTCCAGGTCTGGGATGTTGCATCATATTCTGTGGAATAGCCAGACCAGAAACCTACATTGATAGGCTCATCAAGACTCCATGAGGCATTACCCCAAACCAAGGAATCAATATAAGGATTCCCAGAGCCAGAACCTGGGTTAGTTGTTATCTGTATAGCCATGTCATACTTCTATTAAAAAGAAAAATATATTTAAAATTGTACTCTTTAATTTATTTCATTTTGATTCATTTAATGTATTGTTTGAATTTAGCATAAGGGCATATAATGTTTTCATATATGAAAAAGAGTGTAAATGAAATACTGAGTGTTTTTACCCAACTAAAGGGGGAGCTCTTTTATGTGGGATTGATCAGTCTATTTATTAACGCCCTAATGTTAACCCCTCCATTGTATATGTTGCAGCTATATGATCGTGTAGTAGTTAGCAGGAGTGGAGAAACACTATTATTGCTCACATTGCTAGTAGTCTCTATGTTTGTGGTAATGGGGTTATTAGAATTTACACGCTCAAGACTTATGCTGCGTGTTGGAGATAAGATAGATTCTTTATTGAGAGATCGAGTTTTTGATTCAATGTTGAATATGTCACTTAGCGACAAATCAACAGCCAGCCAGCCATTAATTGATTTGAATTATATTCGTCAATTTGTATCCAGTCAGAGTGTAGTAGCTATTTTTGATTTCCCATGGGTATTCATTTATTTGGCGGTTTTATTTTTATTTCATCCATGGTTCGGTTGGTTTGCTGTAATGACTATTATTTTACAATTAACCATTGCCCTAGTGAATGAGTTCAGAACGCAAGCACTATTAAATGAGTCCAACACAAAAACCATTATTACAAACAATATCATTAGTTCTCACTTAAAGAATGCTGAAGTTGTGCATGCCTTAGGTATGGGTGACAAAGTTAAGGAGCTTTGGAGACGCCAAAGGGATGAAGGGATTAACCCTCAATTTCAAGCAAGCGATCGTTCAAGTGTTTGGGCAAATATAAGCAGAACAGGCAGAATTATGTTTCAGTCGCTTATGTTAGGACTGGGGGGGTATCTGGCAATTACTGATCAAATTTCTCCTGGAATGATGATTGCTGGCTCTATTTTATTAGGCAGATTGATGGCGCCACTAGATGCTATTGTAGGTACCTGGAAAGGGTTTAATGGGTTTCAATTAGCTTTTGATCGATTGTCTGAATTATTAAATCGTTTTCCTAAAGAAAATGAGAAAATGCCGCTACCCGAACCACAAGGAAATTTAACTTTGTTAGGCGTCATTGTTAAGCCTCCTGGTAGCGATAAGGCAGCTGTTAAGGAGGTTGGATTTTCTTTAACTTCTGGAGAAGTTCTCGGAATTATAGGGCACAGTTCGGCTGGAAAGTCATCCTTGGTAAAAGCAATACTAGGAATTTGGCCTTGTGCTTTTGGAGAGGTTAGAATTGATGGTGCTGAGATTGGCCAATGGAATCGCACAAATTTAGGGCATTATTTAGGTTATTTGCCACAAGATGTCGACTTATTTTCAGGCACGGTAGCTCAGAATATCGCTCGTTTTTCTGAAATAAATTCTGAGAAAGTGGTGCAGGCTGCAAAATTAGCAGGCGTGCATGAAATAATTTTAAAAATGCCACAAGGCTATGACACTGTTATTGGTCCTTCAGGTGAAAATTTATCTGGCGGACAACGCCAGAGGATAGGTTTGTCAAGAGCTGTTTATGGTGATCCAAAAATTATTGTATTGGATGAACCTAATTCTAATTTAGATGAAACAGGCGAGGTGGCTCTAGTGCAAACAGTAAGGAAATTAAAACAAAAAAATATTACAGTTGTTATTGTTTCTCATAGAACGTCAATACTTGGTTGTGCAGATAAGTTGCTGGTAATGCGAGAAGGAAGGATTGCATTGTTTGGTCCACGAGAAAAAGTAATTTCTGAAATTGAAGATAGAAAGAGTTTAATAAGAGATACGCAAAACAACAAATAATAATGCAGAATATGAAGTCAGACATTGATGATTTAACAGCAACAAATAGCGCCCTTTCTGTTAACAGGTTTAATGATATTAAGAAATATAAAAATATAGGTACTATAGTAATTTTGTGTTTTTTTGGCATTTTTGGTATTTGGTCTGCATGGGCGCCATTAGATGAGGCAATTGTTGCTAATGGTAAAGTTATGGTGGAGACTAATCGAAAGACAGTTCAGCATTTAGAGGGCGGCATAATTGACGCCATTTTAGTGAAAAATGGTGACAAAGTTAAAAAAATGCAGCCATTATTACGTATTAGTAAGTATCAGCCAGAAGCAGACCTTGATGTGGCTACTTTACAGCTTTGGGATGCAAAGATTCTCAAGGAAAGGCTTAATGCAGAATTAAGCAATCAACCTGATTTAGTTTACTCTGATGAAGTTAACTCGTTATCAGAAGACAGTAAAAATTTGGAAGCGCTAGTCAAGGTGCAGTCTGAAATTTTTAATTCTAGAAGAAAAGTAATTGCCAGTGAAGTGGACATAATCAAGCAGCGTATGTCGCAACTTCGAGAACAAGTGAACGGCCTAAACTCATTGGCTCAGGTTAAGCTAGAAAAGTCCAACCTATATCGCCAAGAGATAGATGATTGGCAGTCGTTGTATGAACAAAAGCTTGCAGACAATAGAGCGCTAAGAGAAACACAACATAAGCAGCTCCAATTAAAAGGAGAGATGGCAGATTTAACAGCCAAGGTCGCTCAAATTAAAATAAAAATCTTAGAAGAGAAAGAGGAAATATTACTTAAAGAAGTTACTTTTAAATCTGATATTGTGGATGACTTAAGGGAGGCTGAGTTTTCTATTTCAGAGTATCAGTCTAAATTAAAGGCATTAAAAAATACCCTAAACAGAACAGCTGTTAGGTCTCCAGATGATGGAGTAGTGATGGGTTTGGAGGTGCACACGGTAGGGGGGGTGGTAGCTTCAGGGGAGCCTATTATGTATATTGTGCCAAGTTTGCAAAGTTTTATGATTGAGGCTAAAGTACCTTCACAGCAAAGTGAGAAATTAACAGTCGGGGCCAGTGTCGACATCAGATTCCCATCTTTTAATGGCTTCAAAGGTGTGATATCAGGGGGAGTAAGTGTAGTCTCTGCAGATAGCTTTTTTGATGATAAAAGTAACATTAATTTTTACAATGTAAAAATTAATGTATCTCCAGAGGGTGTTGAGAGGATGATGGAGGAGGGGTTGCAGCTGTCTTCGGGCATGCCAACGGAGGTCATTATTAAGACTGGTTCGCGCACCTTACTGGACTATATATTGACACCGTTTAGCAATATAGCGGTCCGTTCATTTAACGAGCAATAGATTGTATGCGCACTTTTAGCTTTATTTGTTTGGTGTTATTGGCGACTACAAAAGCGCTAGCAACCCAGACGTTGCTGGTTGACGCCTATCAAAATGCAATTAAATACGGCATAGAGTTTGCTATTGCAAAGTCTAAGCACGACACCGTCCAGGAAGAGACCCGACAAGCAAAGACCCTGATTTATCCTAAAATTTCATTGCTAGCTAATTACGACTACGAGGATGGCGATCAGTCATTTGGTTCATCTCTAGGCGAACCATCCAGGAGTTCAAATTTACAGTTGACATTAAAGCAGCCGATATACAATCGAGCATATTGGTATCGTATAGATGCAGCTAAAGAGAATGAGCTGTCTTCTGCTAGTGCATTTAAGTCTTATCAGCAGGAGATTGCTTACGTTGTTTCCGAGGCGTATTTTTTGCAAGCGCTTAACAGAAACTCCTTGGATGCTCTAATGGTCGAGAAAAAGAGCTACAAAATACAACTAGAAAAAATACAAAAGCAGTATGAAAAGGGTTTATCGGATAAACTAAGTTTGCTTAATGCTGAGCTTGAGTTAAATAAATCAAATTCAAAGATATTAAAGGCGAGGGGCGAGTTAAGGAGGTCCTCGCTCGATTTTAAACGACTAGTTGGAAAAGATTTAATTCCTAAGTCTAGTGACATTCTAGTATCTAAGTACCCGTCGATCATAAGCACCCTGTTTAAATTTGAGCATCCTTTACAGGATAAAGAGTTCTGGACTAGTAAGGCGTTAGATAATGCTGAAGTTGTTCAATTTGCATCAAAAATAAAAGCTGCAAAACACAACAAAGAGGTTCAAAAATCTGACCACTATCCATCATTATCTTTGGATATAGAGTCAAGCCGTAACAAGCAGCACAATATCATCCAAAATGTGAGTGACGATGTGAAGGCTTCATTAATTTTTTCGATGCCTTTATATCGTGGTGGGTCTACATCATCTAAGGTTAGGGCTGCACAGTTGCAAATTCAACAAGCTGAACAAGAATACAAGAGCAACCTAGAGATGGTTAAGTTGGAGATATCCGCAGTTATAGATAATTTGACACACAATCAATCGTACATGGGCTCGCTACGTGTAGGGGTTCAGTCGGCAGAGGAGCTACTTGATGCAACAAACAAGATGCACAAGAGCGGACTGCAAAGTTTGGTCGATGTCAGAATGGCCGAAGCAAAGCTGTCGTTAGCTAAAAATTCTTTTTTAGAAGCTTTATATGTCGCATTGTTGCAACGTATGGAGTTATTTAAGTTAACAGGAGGTCTTGGCGTAAGAGATTTGGCTTCTGCCGATCAATTACTAAATAACACAGGGCTTGAATAACATTATTTTTACTGAAAAATGCATACATATACTGATATCGTAGCCGTCATTGTTACACATAATCCTGACCCGTCAGCATTACAGATGTTATGTGAGGGGCTTGTTTCCCAGGTTGGAGGTGTAGTTATTGTTGATAATCATTCTGATCTATCGTTACAACCATTTTCCAAGCAATGGGAGAATATTGAGCTTATTGAATCAGAGATAAATCACGGCATTGCTTGGGCACAAAATATAGGAATTAATTACGCAACTCTGAATAATGCAAAGTATGTTGTATTGTTTGATCAAGACAGTATTCCTGAAAAAGATATGGCGCCCCTTCTCTTGAAAGAGTATTTAAAATTAACAGATGGAGGTTGTTGCGTTGCCGCTGTAGGGCCAAATTATCAAAATATTAATAGCTCCAATGTCAATCCATTTGTGACACTTTCTGGCTATAGACTGACAAGACTGGTACAAGCAGAATCACCCGTGAAAGCGCTATTTTTAATTTCATCGGGCTGCCTAATACCTTTGTCTGTTGTTAGGGACGTCGGATTAATGCAGAAAAACCTCTTCATTGACTATGTTGACGTTGAGTGGTGCTTAAGGGCAAAATCAAAAGGGTATGATTGTTATGGATCAGTAGACGCTAAAATGGTGCACAGTATTGGTGAACAAGCTAAATACTTTATGGGAAGAGTTATCTCTTTGCATAACAGTTCTAGGTATTATTATTTATTTAGAAATGCAATATTGCTTTATAAAAAAGATTACATTCAAAGGCAATTTAAGATTGCAGACGGAATTAATTTAATGTCAAAGTTTGTTGTTTATTTAATTATTCATCCAAACCGTTTGGCATACTTAAAAATGTCCGCAGTCGGAATATGGCATGGAATTATTAATAAGTCTGGTCGATTGTAAATATTGCCCAATCAACAAATACCCATTATCACCAACCTTAAACCCTTGAGGTGTATTCATCTCAGAGACATTTAATATGTGTATCATTAACAACTATTTTTAATAGGGTATATTGTAATAATGGTAACTGTATCCATCGTAAGCCATAATCATGGCGATATGATCACTTGCTTGCTAGGCGATTTAGAGAGATGTCCAGAGGTAGGGAAGATTATCCTAACTTATAATAGGCTTGAGAAAGAGATTACCGTCCCTAACAAATTGCAATCAATTGTAAAAATCATACGCAACACTAATGAAAAAGGATTTGGTGCTAATCATAATAGCGCCTTTGAGGATTGCAGAACCCCTTATTTTTGTGTTTTGAATCCTGATATCCGTATAGAAAAAAATCCATTCCCAGATCTTCTAAATACGCTACAAGGTGACGATATTGTTTTTGTTGCCTCTCCTTTGATTTTGAGTGCGGATGGCGTGCCGGAGGATAGCTTTAGAAGGTTCCCCACTCCATGGCAATTATTGAAAAGAAAATTCAGTGTAAATAATGCAGATAAAATTAATACAAACTATCAATGGCTGGCAGGTATGTTTTTATTGTTTGATGCTGACAAGTACAAGCAATTAAATGGTTTTGATGAAGATTTTTATATGTACTGTGAGGATGTGGATATCTGTATGCGTGTTAATCAATTGGGCGGTCTGGTTAAGTTAACTTCCAGTGCCAGTGTTATTCATAATGCTCAAAGGATGAGTCGAAAAAATATGCAGCACATGTTATGGCATGTGCAGAGTATGGTACGTCTCTGGCGTAAATATTTTATAAGGAGGTAAGGTGGATTTCTTTTCACATGGCCAATTCAATGAGGTTCTTATGTCCCTAGTAGGGGCCTTTATTGTTACTATTTTGTCAATAAAATTACTTTACCCTTTCTCCCAAAAGGTTGGACTAATTGACTATCCGAATAAAAGAAAACTGCACACTAAAGAAACACCATTGATTGGCGGTATCGCTATGTTTTTTGGTGTCGTTTTTGGGATACTGTTGCTCCCCATTGATTTAAATTTTTTCAAGGGCTATCTGTTAGCGTTAATGCTTATTGTTGCTTTGGGTGTGATAGATGACTACCAGCCTCAGTCGCACTGGCTTAGATTGTCTTTTCAGTTATTTTCCGGCCTGATATTGTTCAACATGTCTGGCATTCAGATTCACTCACTAGGTGACCTAGCTGGCGCGGGTGATTTGATTTTAGGTGCCAGCTCTGTACTCGTAACTATAATTGCTGTGACTGGAGCGATTAATGCTATTAATTTTATGGATGGGGTGGATGGCATTTCTGGAAGTGTGGGCCTTGTCACGGTAGTTTCTGTTGTTATTCTGTCATATGATTCCAAAGACACATTGTTGCTGTATTTGGCGCTGTTAATTCTGATCGTTCTCATTCCATTTTTATTTTTCAATCTTCAAAGAGTGCAGAAGATATTTATGGGCGATGCGGGCAGTATGTTTCTAGGTTTAAGTATTTCTGTATTGTTGATAGGTCTTTCACAAGGGGATCAGCCATCATTCAGGCCGATAACAGCGCTTTGGATTTTCGCATTACCTTTGATAGATATATTTTTTGTTATGATTAAAAGAATGTCAAGTGGCGATTCACCTTTTCTTCCAGATCGTAGTCATATTCATTATATTTTTTTAAGTAAGGGTTTAAGCGACAGGCGAGCACTTGCTGTTATTATTCTGATGTCTATTGTATTTGCAATAATTGGAGTGTTCTCAGAGTTGATGGCTATTCAAGAATGGAAGATGTTTGGTTTGTTTGTTATATTCTCTATAATTTATGTTGCCGTTATGTTGACTCTAGATAGGCGGTCTATTCAACGGTAACAGACTTAGCTAAATTACGAGGCTGATCAACATCCGTGCCCTTAATGAGTGCCACGTGGTAGCTGAGTAGTTGCAAAGGAATGGTAAAGATAATAGGTGCTGAGATGCGACCCAAATCGGTAGTAGTTGGTATGATAGTCATGCCTTCCATAGGCTCTACATTTGCCGCTTCATCTTCGAATACAATCATCTGAGAGCCTCTAGATTTAACTTCTTGAAGGTTAGATTTAAGCTTATCCAATAGTGCATCATTTGGTGCCACAGCTATCACTGGTGTGTCTTTATCAATCAATGCAATAGGGCCATGTTTTAGCTCACCTGCTGGAAAGCCTTCAGCATGGATGTAGCTGATTTCTTTGAGCTTTAGTGCGCCTTCCATGGCAATGGCGTGCATGGTGCCTCTGCCCAGAAATATGGCGTTAAATTTATCTTTGAAGGTTTTGGCAAGCTCTTTAATCTGATCCTCTTGCTCGAGTGTTTTTTTAATCAAACCGGGCAGACGATTTAGCCCATCAACAATCGTCGCTTCTTGTTGTTTGGATACTTGCTTATGGCATCTGCCAACCGCCACTGCAAGTAATGCCAATGAGACTAGTTGGGTGGTAAAGGCTTTGGTACTAGCTACACCAATTTCAGGGCCTGCATGAGTTAAGAAGATAAGTTCTGATATACGTGTGAGTGAGGACTCCGCAGAATTACAAATCGTCAGTGTGTGAATATTTTTACCTTTGCTACGTTTTTTAACGGCTTTTAGCGCCTCTACCGTGTCAGCTGTTTCACCACTTTGTGAGATGGTGATAAACAATGTGTCTTCAGGAATGATCGGATCGCGATAGCGATACTCACTCGCTACTTCAATGTGGGTTGGGATTTTGGCAATATCCTCTAACCAATACTTAGCAACTAATCCGGCGTTGTAGCTAGTACCGCAGGCAATAATTTGAATGTGTTTGGTGTTTTTAAAGATCTCTTTAGCCTTGTGACCAAAAGCAGAGGGTAGTACTGTGTCTTTGGTAATGCGCGACTCTAGCGTGTCACGAATGGCTTGTGGCTGCTCAAAGATTTCTTTGAGCATGTAGTGATCATAACCACGTTTTGACACTTGATCACTTTCAAGTTTTGAAGTCTTGATCTCTCGCTCTACTTGGTTGCCATCTTTGTCATAAATAGTGATTGAATCCAAGGTAATATCAGCGATATCCCCTTCCAACAAATAAATGAAATCTTTAGTAATGCCCAATAATGCCATTTGATCAGAGGCAATAAAGTTGCCTTTGTCGCTGACACCAATTACTAGTGGTGATCCACTTCTTGTGGCAATAATATGATTTGGATCTTTGGGTGATATTACCCCAATACCATAGGCACCTTTAAAGCTGAGAATGGCTTTTTGTATGGCTTCTAATAAAGAACCACTGTTTTGTAAATGCTGATGAATGGCATGACCGATCACTTCGGTATCGGTATCTGAGGTGAATGTGTAGCCACTAGCTTCTTGTTCGGCTTTCAACTCTAAAAAATTCTCAATAATACCATTGTGAACAACACTCACTGAGTGGTTGCAGATATGCGGGTGGGCGTTACGGCTTGATGGCTCTCCATGCGTAGCCCAGCGCGTGTGAGCGATGCCAATAGTGCCATCTAGTGGTGTTTTTTTATCGTTGATGCGTTTTTCAAGATTGACAACTTTGCCAACAGCCCTTGCACGATTGAGCTTGTTATTTTTACACAAGGTAACCACGCCAGCAGAATCATAGCCACGATATTCTAGTTTCTTTAATCCATCAACCAAGATTGGTGTAATGTTGTTTTTACAAATACCGCCGACGATTCCGCACATAAGCTAATGGGTGATTAATATTGAATTAAGTGTTAGTTGAATTATAGCTAGCAATGAATATTATATGAGTGATATATGCCTTAAACTGATGAAACTTCACGCTGGTCAATAGTGACGGCTTGTTGTTGGCCAATCAACTTTAAAAGTACCGTTACTCTGTCGTTACTATTGTAGTTTTGAAAAATAGCCTGCTGTCCTTTGAAAGCACCTGTTTGAATTTCAAGTTAATCACCCTTATGATGAGAACAGATATCAATCAATTTTTCAATGGTTTGTTGTTGCTGAATTTTGATTAAATTGATAATTTGATTAGGCACTTTGGCAAAGGTTAAGCCAAATCTAACAAAGTTATTTACTCCTTTGGTGGAACGGATAGCTGTCCAATTTTGAGTTCTATTATCAAGCTTAACAAACAAATAGCCTGGAAATAATGGCGTGGTTTTATTTTTAATAACCGCTTTAGGAAAGAATACATTTAAACCTTGATTGGCCAAATTAAGTGTAGCAATTGCCTCTTGCTGAG
>Ga0209992_10001356_pt1 | contig 26266 bp, 27 predicted proteins | sample 2SBtaG_2_FD_182564 | JGI IMG/M metagenome (GOLD analysis project Ga0209992, IMG submission 182564) | Deep subsurface microbial communities from Kolumbo volcano to uncover new lineages of life (NeLLi) - 2SBTROV12_ACTIVE470 metaG (SPAdes)... | ecosystem: Environmental > Aquatic > Marine >... | reverse complement strand
GCAAAAAAATTACTGTTAGAACTAGGACAACCAAAATTAGAAAACGAAAAGAAAAATGAATACATTCCAAGAATTAATCAAAATGTATTAGCACTTTTAGGACTAGACGATGATTCTTAATTCATTAGTAATTGAAAACATTCGAAGTTATTCTCATGAAGAAATAGAGTTTCCCAGAGGAATCTCTTTGTTTGAAGGAGACATTGGAAGTGGTAAATCTACTGTTCTCATGGCAATTGAATTTGCATTGTTTGGATTAGGTTCTCAGAAAGCTGAAAGTCTACTTGCAAAAAAATCTGAATCAGGATTTGTGATTTTAGAATTCTCAGTTGATAATGAAAAATATGAAATCAAACGGGGGTTAAAAAGAAAAAGTTCTGGAGTAAATCAGGATCCTAAAAATTCCTGGATAAAGATTGACGGAATTGTAGAGCCACTATCCCCATCAGAGCTAAAACAGCGAGTACTTCAGATATTGAAATTCAACGAGCCTTCTGACCCAAAATCTGAAAGTAAGATATTCCGATATGCCATATTTACGCCTCAAGAAGCCATGAAAGAGGTGTTATCCGACTCTAAAAAGCGACTTGAGACCATTCGCAAAGCATTTGGAATTGAGGATTATAGTATTGCACAAAGTAATGCCTCTGAAGTGTTGTCTGTCATTAAAACAAAATCAGCAGTGTATGCTGAAAGATTTAGCGATATTTCAGAATTAGAAACAGAGATTGTTGAATCAAATGAAATAATTACAAAACTAGATTCAAGCATTGCAAAGGCATCATCTGAAATTGAAGAAAAAACACTACAAGAAAAAAAAGTAATTTCAGAGATAAAATCACTACAAGGAAAAAATAATGAAAGAGTAAAGATTGAATCCAAAATAGAAAATCTAAAAGAAAAGATAGAGTTATCTCAAAGACAATTTGAAAAAATTGAAGATGAATTTACAGAATTTGAAACAGAATTAAAACAAAGCAATGACAGAATGGAAAAGTTAATTCATGTAGAAAGACCTGAAACTAGTTTGTCTGTTCCAGACATTACCTCAGAAATTAAAGAATTTCAAAAGATTAACGATGATACAATAAGATATATTTCAGAAAAAAATTCTTTGACACAGGATATTTTAAAATTAAAAGAAATATTAGGTGAAAAAATTAATGCAGATAAAAATTCATTAGAGTCGAGTTTAGAAGAATTACAAAAAGAAAAAGAATTATTGGAGAAATTTTCTGATGAGATGGCAGAAAAAAATGATAAAATCAAAACACAACAAGTAGAAAAAAATACACTAAAATCAAGTTTACAAAAAGAGATAGACAAATTTACAGAATTAGGAAACAACTGTCCTACATGTAAACAAGGGATTACTGAAGAACATCATCATAGTTTAGTTGATGAAAAACAAAATGAGGTAAACAAGTTAGAAAATCAACTAAAAGAAATTACTGATTCATTTTTTGATTCTAATTCCAAGACAAAAGAGATTCAAGAAAAATTAGAATCATACAATCAAGAGATTGAGAAAATCCAAAAGATCTTGCCTAGAATCACAGATTACAGAGAAAAATCAGCAAAAGTAAGTGAAATTGAAACTAAAATCAATGAAATTACAACTGATACTAAAGAGTATGGAGAAAATCCAATTGAAGTTCTAACAAATCTCAAAGATCAATTGACTGAATTTGAAAATGCAATAGAGCAGATGAAGCAGATTACAGATACAAGAAACAAGATTGAGCAAAAAATTATTCTTAGAAAAGAAGAAGCTGAAGAGTTAGAATCAGAAATTAACGAAAATGAATCAGAATTGAGTAAAACCGAATCAAAATTAAAATCCTTTGAGGATATAGGAGAACAAATTTCACAATTAGAATCAACACGAGAAGAGATTAGAGATAAAATTAATGAAATATCAGGAATTCTTGCAGCATCAAAAGAAAAGAAAAACAATGAACATGAAAAGATTCAAACTAGTGAGAAAAAGATTTCAGAATCAAAACAGTGGGAGAAAAAATATAAAAAATTCTCTCAATTCAAAGAATGGTTAGAAGTATTTTTTATTCCAACTATATCTCAAATTGAAAAACAAGTGTTGCTATCAATTTTGCAAAATTTTAATGAGACATACACCAGATGGTATTCTATTTTGGTAGAAGATCCTACTAAAGAAAGCAGAATTGATGAGAACTTTACACCAATAATTAATCAAGATGGATATGACCAGGAAATTGGATACTTGTCAGGAGGGGAGAAAACAAGTATTGCACTGGCATATAGATTGACTCTAAATTCACTAATGAGAAAAGAATCAGAATCTATGAAATCTAATTTATTGATACTAGATGAACCAACTGATGGATTTTCTAAAAATCAACTAGGTAAAATTAGAGAATTACTTGATGAGCTAAAATCAGAGCAAATCGTGCTTGTTTCTCATGAAAAAGAGCTTGAAACCTATGTTGATAATATTTTCCAGATTTCAAAAGATAATGGTATTTCTAAAATTTCAAAAATGAATTAATATTTCATCAAGATTCAGATAACATACATAGATTACATTCAAAACTTATTTTCATAGAAATTGTTTAGAATATTAGAAAATTTATGAAGTTTACAAAATCAAAATAATTTAAATTATAATTATTGAGATATAAGTTCAATATCTTTTTTCTTTAAACCCCATTTAACTTCAATAGAATTTATAAAATCTAAAAATATCATCTTAGAAATTTTTTTCCTTCCCTGATTGAGAATAATATTTGATGGAGGCTCCAATCCATCATCCCAATTATCAATTATGTGAATAGGTTTGAATTTCATACGGTAAGGCCATAGAACTTTTTTTGATATTATTTCATCTGGCCAAAAAATTTCTGATTTTTGAAATTTTTTATATATGATACCAAATCCGATTATTTTCTTAGTTGGTTTTTTTACATAAAAACAAACCACATCTCCTTTTTCAATGGCCTCCCATAGTTTTTTGGTTTTTTCAGTAAACCCCCAAATATTTTTTGAAAATGCTGTTCGCCAGGTCCTATTATCTCCAACTAAGATATAATAATTCACCATGAAATGATTTTAGAAATAGTATATTTACAATTATCTTGAACATCAATTTTAATTCTATTTTTTCTAGAAGAGAAAACATTTATTCATTACATTCAACATACACATTTAATAAAAATGTCCATTTAATGTATTATATTTAAATTGGTATAGAATATTTTGTTTAAAATTTAGATCGTCCTCAATTTACATAATCTGTCAAGATTTGTCTTTTGAGAATCATCAAGTGCAGAATCTAGGCACACAAACATAGTATTTTTATCTAATTTTAGTTCAGATATTGATTTTTCATTTAATTTTTTACCTAATGTTACATAAAAGAAAAATTCATCATCAATTACTTTGTATATTTTATTAGGTTTTTCAGAGAATTCTTGAATTTTGGAATTTAGTGAATAGCCTTCTTTGAGTATTATTTCATAAATTACATCAATGTCTTTATAATTTTTAATTAATGGATCTTCAAATAGTGTGAGTTGTTCTTTGAGTTTTGTTTTATCTTTTACATCTTCCCAAATTTTATAATTTGATTTTGTAAGTTTGAAAACTTTGAAACCAAGATCAACATTTTCTAAAAGTAATTTTTTCTGGATTGTTTTTTCTTTCAAATTCAATATAGATTTTTTGATTCGCTCTTTACAAATATGAGAAATAGTTTTAAAATCCATTTGAAATGCAATTGAATTTTTTTTAGTTGATTCAGGAATTTGAATAGATATGAATTTTCTTTTAAAATTATCAGATGAATTTAATTCTAATATTGCCTGAGATAAAGTTCCAGAACCCGCAAAAGGATCTAAAATGAGGTCATCATCATTTGTACCCAAAATTAACAAATCTTTTAACAAATCTAGAGGTTTGGGATTATCAAATACTTTGTTCCCAAATAATTTTTTTATTTGTTGAGTTCCATTACCACTACTATATTCAGGCTTATAGAAAATGGATTTTGGTTTCTTTGAGGGTAAGTCACCTAATGAGGGTCGTTGTTTTTTGTATAAAGAGATAGTGTTATCAGTTCTTGATACAATAACATCATCCATATTATTTGAAATTTTTTCTTTGCTCCATCTCCAAGACATTTCTTGATAATCAGTGATTGGGAATAATTCAACATCTGAGTTATCAGTTCTTTTTAAAGAAACATGATTATTTTTTGAAACATAAATTGGAAAGTAAAGATTGGGTCTTTTCTCTCTCGGGGCATTAGTTCCAGTAGATTTTAAATTTGCTCCCTTTTTATAAAATCCCAACTCATCTTCATCCCATTCATCAAGATCATCTTCAAGGATTGGGAATTCATTTATTTTTACAAATTCTTTTTCTTTTGCAAAAACTAATGTATATTCATGAGTTCCAGCAAAACCAAATTGATCATTATTTCCTTTTAAGTTCATAATAGTAGGAAGTATTGCAATAAAATTCTCCTCACCAAAAATATCATTCATTACAAGTCTTAAATTATGGAGTTCGTTATCATCAATTGAAATAAAAATTATACCATCCGTTTTCATTAAATTTCTAATTAAAAATAATCGAGAATAAATAAAAGACATCCAATCAGAATGAAACCTACCAGAAGTTTCAGGATTACTAGTAAGGTTAATACCATTTTTACTTTGTGTAGTTTTATCTAAGTAAGAATTCAAACCATCAGAAAAATTATCTTCATATACAAAACTATTTCCAGTATTATACGGAGGATCAATGTAAATCATCTTAATTTTTCCAGTGTATGATTTTTGCAATAGTTTTAAAACTTCAAGATTTTCCCCTTCAATGAAAATATTTTTAGTATCATCAAAATTGACTGAGTCTTTCATATCTGGAATTAATGTACCATGAGAAATAGTTTGTATATTTCTTATAGAATTACTTTTTCCAGCCCATGAAAAAGAATATTTTTCAATACCATCATCAGTGATTTCAAAAACAAGTTGTTTTAATTTTTCAAAATCTAATTTCCCTTCAACAAAACATGAAGGAAATTTTTCTTTCAACCAATTTTGAGATTCAGTAACAAAATCAGGAGAAGTTTTATTGACTTTCATTGTAGTGACTCCAAATTACCAAGATCAGAAATAGTTTTGACGACTTTAAATGGCAAACCTATTACTTTGAAATGTCTCTGACCACATTTTATCTTCAACTGCTCATTTCTACCAAGATCTGTATCTTTTTTTGCCTTGGTTTCAGCCATAAAATACAAAGTTTTCTGATAATTTCCACGAGGATCTCTTTTTTCAGAAATTATTCCCCAATCTGGATTATACGTTCCAATAGGAGTATCAATTTTAAACCAATCAGGCATTTTAAGATATAGTTTGATTTGTTCATCTGAAGAATTCAAATAATTTGATACTTCTTTTTCAAATTCAGAATCAAATATGATCTTATCATATATCGAACGGTCAGAATTAACTACATTATCTTCATACGCTTCAACAATATCTTCAAATTTGAATGAACCATATTTATCATTAATTAATTGATACTGAATTCCATTAACGATTTGTTTTTCAAGAATGTTTTGTATTATTGTAGAAACAGATAGTAAAAATTCTTGAGGATTATTAAAAATTAAATCAAGGTTATTTATTCGATTAAGAATTTTTACAAGTGAACTTCTAGTAAGATGTGTTTTCTCTGATAATTCATCAATAATATTTCCAATAAGATGTGTTTTTGAAATTTGTTCTTCAGCAACACCAAGTTTTGTCCAATTCAAAGTCATAAAATTATCTTCATTTTCCATATCAACTGAAATTGTATCAATTTTTATTTTGAGTTGATTAACATGAAGATAATCGTTAATTGTCTGAATGCATTCTTTTACTAATTCATCAGAATCAATACTAGTGTGATATGAAGTTCTATTAGAAACAATATCCCAAAAATCTTGAAAGTCTTTACTGTTTTGTCTTGTTTTATTTAATTTTATTTTAACTCGTTTTCGTGCATTATTTATTTGAGGGGAGGAATCATCATAACCATAATCTTCCACATACTCATTTTGAAGATTTTTTACATAATCTTCATAGTTTTCATTTGCAATTACAGTTAACTCATATTGTTTATCTGTTAGTTGAATCCCCTCTTGATTTACTGGTAATCGTAATCCACGACCAATTTCTTGGCGTTTTTTCATGTTTGAGATCGATTGGTTTAATGTACAAATGTTAAACACATTTGGATTATCCCATCCTTCTCTTAATGCAGAATGAGAAAAAATAAAACAAGTAGGTTCTGAAAAAGACAGTAATTTTTCTTTATCTTTCATTATCAAATCAAATGCTTCTGAATCGTTTTGAATTGATTTATCAGTTTTCATCTTTGAAAAATATCCATTTCGAAGATTTCCAGGTAAAAGATTTTTGAAACTATCAAACTCTTTTTTACATTCATTGAATTCTTCATCAAAATATTTCTTCAAAATACCATCATTGAGATAATTATCAACCTTGTCAATGAAAAATAGAGACAAAACTTTGATATTTTTATCACGAAGTTGTTCTTGGCGATAAAGGTGATTTTTAATAGTTTCACGAATTTGAAGCCTTTGAATTTCAGAAACATCAGAACCTATTTTATCTCCCAAATTGATATTTATTCCATTTGAAAATTTTACAAAATTTCTTGCCGCATTAATTTCAGATATCACATATCCAGAATATTGAGCAAAATTTGTTTTTGATTTGAGATCATCACCATGCTTTACAGTAATTAATGCAGATTTGAGATTGTTTCCAGACGGTTTTAGAACTTTTAATTTTGCCTGAATTTTCTTTCCAGCAGTAATAGAATGACATTCGATATTTGCGATATTTGCATCAGTATCTTCTGTGATAGATAATACTTCAATTTTTTTTACTAATTTCTGATTGTATGCATCAACTGGAGATAATCTATAAATTAAATTGTAAGGATTTTTGTGAGTTGCAGAATACCTAAGAGTAAATAATGGATTTAAATTATCAATTGCATCTTTTGTGATTTCACTTTCCATGTTTTGAGGTTCATCCAAAATAAGAATTGGATTAGTTTTTTTTACTAATTCTATTGGTTTTTTACCATAAAATTTGTCTTGAGGAGTATTCATTACATTTGCATCTTTGTTAAAAGAATCTCGAGTGATTATCATTACTTCAATTTTATTACTATTTGAAAACTGGCGAATATAAGAAATATTTTTTGAAGAATATTCTTCTGATTGAAGTGGTGTCTTGTCATACAATATTTGAAAATCTTTTTTTGTAATTTCAAAATTCTTTTTTGTTCCTTCTCTTATTGCCACAGAAGGAACAATAATTACAAATTTTTTAAAACCATATTGTTTATTGAGTTCATAAATAGTTCGTATGTATACATACGTTTTACCAGTTCCAGTCTCCATTTCTAATGAAAAATTTATTCCGTCAAGAAATTCAGAAGTTGGAATTTGATTTTGTTTTTGAATATCTTGTAAGTTTAATAGTAAATCATTTTGAGAAATTGTTAATTTGTTTGGAACAACTCCATCAACAAAATCAACAAATGATTCATCATGTTTTTGTTGCCCTTCAAACAACTTTATTGTAGAACTAATTGCATCTAGTTGAAATTTTTTAGAGTGATCAAATTGTAAATTTAATGTCATTATCAAATCACCTTTAATTTACACAATTTATCGAGATTTGTGTTTTGAGAGTCATGGTTTATTTTGAAATTTGTTCTATTTTTCCATCAATTAATTTCTCTACATCTTTAACCAAAATTGATGCATCAATATTATCTCCTGTTTTATCATAATGTTCTTTCAAATATTCAATTCCCCCATCAGCTATCTTCAACACATCTTGCCATTTTTCATTATCAGTTTTTCCTTCAGCCATAGTAGCATAAATCATCTCAATTATTGTTTTAAGATCAGAACGGTTTACATCATGAAAATGAGAAAACCTTACCATTTCAAATGGTTTTTCATCAATATTTCGTCTATTATTTAGAAATCCTAAAACCAATCCCACTACAAACAATTCAGCTTTTCCATTGAATTTACTCTCAGAACCGTCACAAAGTTTTCGATAAAAATCAGAAAATGCTGTAAAGAGTCTTTTTTCAGGTTTAATGTAACTCAATTCTCACTCCGAATTATCATACTATTTTCAACATCTGTTAAATCTCTTTTAATGTCATATTCAAATCGAATATGAGGTCTTATCAATTCAATTAATCTTGAATCTAATTCTCTAGGTTGATACAAAACAATTACTTGTTTTCCCATATGAGGATAACTTCGAACGATATTTTCAGCATGGATATCATCTAATCGAGCCAAAGGAGTGTCAATAATTACAGGAGCTTCTTTTGCAGTAAATTTGTTTAAAGCAGCAATAAAAGAATGAGCAATAACTTGACTCTGTCCTGCACTAGGACCACGTTCCCAAGCAGGAACTGTACTATGATCTTTAATTTTTAGATGTAATCTATAGGCATCATCTAATTCAATTCCAGTGTATACATCAGGTGCATTTGTAATATCTTTTAAGAATTCGGATGCAATGTTTTCAATTTCAGATTTTCTAGAGGCCACAATTTCATCAATGAATTCATTAATTGATTTTAAAATCAATTCAATTAACATTCTTCTTTTATTTTCTTTATCATATTCTAAAGAAATATTCTTACTTGACAAAAATCTGTATCTTGAATCATATTGTCTTTTCTCTTCATCACGTCTAGAACGTAAATCTGAATTTTTTATTCTTTTTTGTCGCAAATTGTTTTCACAAATTTCATATTCGTGTTTTATCTGAGAATATTCATCACTTTGAGAATGAGATTTGTTTCCAAGTTCTTCGTTTTTTGATTCAATATCAGATTCCAAAGAGATCTTTAATTCTTTGAATTCACTGAGTTCTTTTACCAGTTTTACATAATGCTCCTTGTTTTGATTTATTCCAAATTTGTCCAACAATTCATTTGAGCAATTTTGAATATCTTCAAATTGATTTGTTTGACTAGATATAATTTCAGATAACGCAGAAATTGACTGTTCATCAAGAGGTCTTTTACAAATACAAAAATTCTTTTTCAAAAGATCTGATGCAAGTTTTTTTGTATGAGAATCAAAAGAAGGTTTTGTTGTATCTTTAAATTTTTTTAAAAATGGAATCAATAACCAAATAGCTAATTCATTATCATTAAAATTACGTAGAGATTCTAACGTATTTGAAATATCATTTTCAGTTTTCTCTAATTTTCCTTCACTGATTTTTTTCTGCTCTAAAATTTCCTTTACTTCTTCAAATTGATTTAATTGTACTTCAAATCTTAATTTTTGTTCTTGTAATGATTTGATTTGAGAGTCCATTTCTTTTATCTCATCATCTTTTTTACTAATTCCATCTGCTAATTTATCCAAATCATCTTTTTCACCACGATATTCTTCTTTTTTTGAAAGTTCATTTCTTGCTTTTTCTTCTTGAATTGATTTTACCCTTTGAAGATCATCTATTGCATTAAGAAGTTCCTTAATTCCCAATAACATTTCAATTGCACTTTTGATGTTTGGTTTTGGAGGATTTTGTGTATAACCTTGAATTTCTTCACCATCAAATAAAAAGAATTGAGAAGCTTCTTCAGGTAAAATGAATTCAATGAATCTTTTTTCTTCTTCAATACCAGTTATTGATTCAGGTGTTCCATTTCTAATTACTTGAAATTCATAATTTGTAATCTCTAAATTTTTATCAATAGATGTTTTTTTAAAATCAATTTTTCTTGTAATTTGATAATTAGAATCATTATGCTCAAAAACAATTGTAACTGAAGTACGGCCATCTTCAATTTCTCTTTTTGTACGATTCACATGTTTTTGATATTGTAAAGAAGAGAATTCACCATAAAGACAAAATTGAATTGCCTTGTACAGAGATGTTTTTCCAGTGTCATTTAATCCACGAAGTAATATTACATTTTCATTTTCAGATATAGAAAGATCAAGGCTGGTTTGTCCTTTGTATGGACCATAATTTTCAAGATCAATTCTCTGAATTATCATGTTCTTCAATTGCCTCCCTTAATTTTTCTGAATCCAAAGAATCAGCATGTTGATTGATGAGTTTTAGAATTTTTTCATCCATGTTTCTTTTTCTTCCTTTGTATAGAACAAGTCTTTCTTCATTGTAAATATCCTCAAGAATTCCTGAAGGTAAAGAGAAAATTGATTCTTTTTCCTTTAATTTTGATAAAATTTCCTTTTCAGAACTGCTCATTATGATTTTTCCGTATGAAACTCATAGTATTGAAGTTTTTGGCCAATTTCACGGATGACATCTAATCTATTATCTGCAGAATCAGCCATTATTTTGACTCGTTCCATCTCAGTAGTAATCATAGATTTGGCAGAATCTTCTTGTTCTGAAGGATAGTCTGAAGGGGGAATAACAATAACGTCATAAACATTTGCAACTTTTTGACTATCTGTTGCACGAAGAACTCTTCCACGACGTTGAACAAATTCACGAATACTAGTAGAACTTGAAACAATAAAACATGCAGAACAATCAGGTACATCAAGACCTTCATCGAGACATCTAATGGCTAGAAGAAGTTCTATTTGTCCATCTTTGAAATAATTCAAAGAATTTGTTTTTTGTAAAGTACTCATGTCACTTTTGTATTTTACATATTTTTTTCCATTTTTATTCAGAATTGATATGAGTTCATCCATTTGTTCAGTATCTTCACAAAAAACAAGTATTTGATTTTGAGAAATTGATGTACACCAAGATTCAAATACATTGATTTTATCAAATGTTTTCTTTTTTAACATAGCACGTTCTTGCAATAACCTAATAAGGAATTTTGAGAAAGGTAGAACGGTACCAGCTTTTTTTTCTTTTTGTTTGTGTTTTGCCATTTCTTGACTAATAGTCTTTGTCATCAAATGGTATTCTTGAAATTCTTCTTGATTCATTTCTGCAAATAAAGGATGGTATGTATAATGAGCTAAATACCCATCATTGATTGCTTGTTGTAAATCATATTCATAGACTGTCTTTCCAAAATAATTTGAAACAAATTGATTACCCAAATTATCCCATTGACGTTCAGGTGTTGCACTCAAACCTAAACGACGTGAAGATTTTATTTTGAAAATATTTTGAAAATATTCAGCACCCAAATGATGTACCTCATCAGCAATGATTTGAATATGTTCAGAGGAAATATCATTCCAGAAATTAATAAAATCTAAATTCGAAGCAGTATTGTTTGTACATAAAACATATGTTCTGTGTGATATTTTTTCAAGTTCAGAATCTAACCTATATGGAGCTAATTTTGGTCCAAGGAGTTCAGTCCAATTGGAATTTGAAGTTCCAGCAATAATGATTGCAGCCTTAGGATCAAATTTTTTGATTTCATCTTCCCATTGGGTAATAAGGGGAACAGTCGGAGCACAAATTATTGTTATTGTGGATTTTGGCGCCAAATCAGATGCAAACAAAGAAGTGATTGTTTTTCCAGAACCTGTAGCCATAGCCAAAATTCCTTTAAATTTGTTGTTTTTCCAGGCATCAATTGCCTCTTTTTGATGACTTCTTAATTGGACTTTTTCAATTGTGTTTTGTACAACAGAGTTTTTTTGTAAAGGGTAAGAGATAGAAAGTTCATCCAAATTCTTTGGCGCAATTTTGATTAATTCATTTTTTACTGCATTAGGTAAATCATATGTTTTACTTTTTTTTGCTTGATTATTCCAAAATTTTTCAAATTCTTTTAAATCCTCATAAACATATTCTTGCTGACCTGGAAGCCATTCTTTGAATACTTTGATTTCTTCAATTGAATGTAACCAACCAGTTGCAGACTCGTTAATTGAACCACTAAAAGAAATTAGGTTTTTTCCATCATTAAACAGACCAACTTTCATGTGAAACATTCCTGTTTTAGATTGATTTTCATGCGAAGAAATTTTATTTTCTTCATCAAGTAAATCAACGATTTTAATTTCAAGAAGATCATGTGCTAGCATCCATCCTAATGCACGTAAGTGATCTTTTTCTAATACATCATCCAAATTTGAAAGTTCTTGATAAAAATTTTCAGCGATAACTTCATCTCTTGTTTTTACATAGTTTTGAATAATTTGTATATCATCTTTATTAAAAAACGAACTTGTAATTAATTTCATTTTCCCTCCATTTTTTACTAAACCAAATATTCCACGAGATGCTACTGCAAGACTAGATGAAGAGAAAAAACCTGCAATTCTCATATAAGAAACTGAATTTTCCAATACGGGAATGTAAAAATCATTTAAAACATCGTTTGAGTCAGAATCATATTTTATTTTCAGATGTAGATTTTCAAAATTATGTTTAAATGACAATTTAAAACCTTCCAGTTAAGAGGATTTAAGAATTTCACAAGTTTGTAGAGATGATTACAAACAGTATTCAAAGTATGCATACTATTGCCATGTATCATAATAATAGAAATTTCATACCTAAAATATGCAAAAACAAACAATGTATCCACGAATTATCAGAGAATTCGCAGATGAAAGAGATGAAGAGCCACTCTTTTATTCCTAAAATTTCGTGATAATCATACCTTAGGAGATAATGAAGATGAAGTGGGATAAAGAAAAATTATTAGCAATTGAACACACGGGCTCACCTCTACTAGTTACTGCAGGACCAGGAAGTGGAAAAACCAGAGTAATTACTGAGCGAATTAAATTTCTCATGAAAACAGGATTAAAACCATCAGAAATTTTATGTTTAACATTCTCAGAAAAAGCTGCAAATCAACTTAAAGAAAGATTGCAAGATGATGAGGCAATCAAAGATAAAATAGATATTTCAGAGATGGAAATTAGTACATACCATTCATTTTGTAGAAATTTTCTAATTGATAATACAGAATCAACAGGTCTTGGAATGAAAGGAGGAATTTTAGATAGACCAATGTTTTTGGTGTGGGGCGTTCAAAATATAGATAAATTTGGATTTGATGATCATGTAGAGATTGGAAACAATGCTGCAGAATTAATTGAAAAAATGATTGATGGGATTAGTGTTTTTAATGATGAGTTAATTACACCTGAACAACTACAAAATTTTGTTGATTCAAAACTAAAAGATCCTAAAACTATGAAAGATGTGGAAGAGTTTGATTACATCCACATGCTAAATAATCTAGTAAAAATTTACAAACAATATGTTAATTTCAAAAAAGAAATAGATGTGATGGATTATGATGATTTGATTGTAGAGGCAAATAAACTTCTCAGCAATGAAAAAAAGCCAAATGTACTAAAACTTGCACAACAAAAATACAAACATATCTTAATTGATGAATTTCAAGATAACAACTTTGCACAATTCTCTATTGTTAAAAAATTAACTAGTAACGGAAATGTTACTGCAGTAGGCGATGCAGACCAAAACATTTACAGATTCCAAGGTGCATATACTGAAATTTTCAAAGATTTTAAAAAAACATTTCCAGACCATACAGAAGTTTTATTGGCAAAAAACTGGAGAAATCCAAAACATATCATAAATGTCTCAAACCAATTATTATCTCAAGATAAATTCAGAGAAACAAAGAAAATCGTGCCTACAAAAGATGATTCTCAGAAGGTAAATGTGGTTGAATGTACATCAGAGTTTGCCCAAGCAGAATTTATCAAAAATAAAATCAAAGAGGTAAGAAAAGAGAATCCAGAATTTTCATTTAGTGATTTTGCAGTTTTATCAAGAAAACAAAAAGATGGGCTTAATGTTGCCCAAATTTTAGCATCAGATGGAATTCCTGTAAAGTATATTGGTAAATCAGAAATTCACAATTCTCCAAATGCCAAAGTTTTGTTTTCATTTCTTCGAATCATTGCAAATCCAATGAAATCAATGACTAGTATTACAAGGATTTTACAAGAATATGGAATCACAGAACAAAATATCTCAAAAATTAATCACGAGGCAACAATTCGTGCTCGAAGTAAAACAGATGGAGACTATGCATTTGATGTATTATCTGATTTAAAAGTAAAAGAACTTACTCAGCAAACAGAACTGGGGGAAATATTTTCTTTAATCAAAGAATTTATTGAAATTTCAAAAAACAATACACCATCAAATACAATTTATCAAATTATTAGAAACAAAACGGACATTTACAAAAAAATTGCAAATGATGATTCAGTTGAAAATTTTATTGAGCGCTCTATTCTCAATGATGTTATTAATAGTGCATATGATTTTGAAAAGATAAACCCACAAGCAAGAATTAAAGAATTTTTAGAATTCATTGATGAGTTAGAAAAGTTTGACATAGAAACTAAACGAGGAGAGATTGATTCAGAAGCAGTTCAAGTATCAACAATTCACAAAAGTAAAGGATTAGAATTCAAAACTGTTTTTATTATTGATGTTGCAACATACAAAATTCCATTAAAATATACTACAAAACCATTTTACGTGCCACGAGAACTTGCAAGTGGAGTACTTCCATCAGCTGACCCAAAAGAAGAATTCCTAAGAGAAGAGCGAAGAGTGCTGTATGTAGGCATGACTAGAACAATTGAGAGTCTATTTTTGATGTATCCTACCCAATACGAGAATAGATCAAAGGCAAACAAAGCATCAAAATTCTTGCAGCCACTAAAGCCTCAAACAAATGATGATGTTAATTTTATAAAATACGATTCAAGTTCTAGTGGAACAATTTCAACTACATTTGACACTGTAGAGATTATCAAAAATGAACAAATGGCTAAAGTAATAAAACATCTACACAGTGAACAGTATGAAAGCGCTGTTCAAAAGATTTTAGATTTGGGAAAAATTGGATTCTTTCAGAAAAATAAAACTACAAAAGGTTATTCATATGACAAAGTTCTAAATCAAACACCTAGTGATGATATTGAATCAAGACTAAACGGAAGTAAACCTGAAAAATTAGGATTTACAAAAAAGAATTTATCATTTTCAAAGTTTGAAACATATGAAAAATGTCCCAAACAATTTTGGTATCAATATGTGCTTAATGCATTGCCTGAAAATCAAGAAGCATCAGCATTGTACAAAGGTAGTACGTTTCACGAACTAGTAGAGTATTCAGCCAAAAGACAAAAAGATGGAGATACAGATGATGTTAAAAAACTACTATCAGAATTAGAAACAAAGTGGGATCCAACAAAGTATCTAACTAGTCCAATTCAAAAAGAAAAACAAGATAAACAATCCCTAGTTCCTGCATTAGAATCATATCAAAAGTGGACTAGTTCGAATCCAAATGAGATTGTTGCACTAGAATTACCATTTACAACATACATTGGTGGGTTTCAAGTAAATGGGGTAATTGATAGAGTTGAGAAAACTCCTGATGGAGAATATGTGGTAATTGACTACAAGACAGGAGGAAAAAAGAAAAAAGTTGATGCTGCAAATAGTCCACAATTGAATTTGTATGCACTAGCACTCAAAGAGAATCCAGACTATGGAAAATTCCCAAGTAAAGCAATGTTTTTCTATGTGGAAAAACCTGAAGGAGAACAACTCTTTGAGTATGATGTAGTTCCTGCCAAAGTTGAGGAAATCAAAGGTATCTTTGAAGGATATGTTGAGGCAATTCAAGGTAAAGAGTTTGAGGCAACACCAGAAATGTTTGCATGTAAATGGTGTGAGTATTCAGATATTTGTGAGGATGCAATGAAATGAGCAGGTATGATAAATTTGGAGATTATTTAGATTCCCAAAATGAATCATTTACTATTTCATTTGAGAAAATTGAAGAAATTATTGGTGAAAAACTTCCAGATTCTGCATACAGTTATCCTGCATGGTGGTCAAATAATGATTCACATCAATTAATGAAGATAATATTATCAAAGAATTGGGAATCCAAAAATCTTGATTTGGAAAAACAAGAAATAGAATTTTTAAAAATAAATAAATCAGATATGTTTCAATTTGTTGCAAAAGATTTTGAATCAGCTACAAAAAATAAAGAAGATTCTCAGTATTTACATGCAAGATTCAAAATACTAAGAGATGAAATTAAAAATAATTTAAGTACAAATTTTACAAACTCTGAAAACTACGTAGGTCATCCATATAGTCGAGGACATAATGATTGGAAAGATTATCAATGGTTAGGATTTTGGAGAACAGGTACAAGAGAAGAAGCAATTCAATTCCAAGTAAGTATCAACAATGAAGATGATTTATCAGTATTTAATTGGATAACTGCAAAATCAATTAAAACTAAAGAACACATTCTAAATAAAATCACAGCAAGACCTGAAGAATTTTTAAACTTAATTAGAAAATTACCAAATAATTTTAAAATAGGATTAAAATTAGAAAAAGAAAAAATAATAGAAAATGATTTTTCAGAAATAAATAAAGAATTCATAGATAAAATCAAAGAAATCTTACCTAAAAAAACATCAGAATTCTATATTGCACGACGTTTTTCAAAAGTAGAAGCAATAGAATACGAAACAAGAGTAATTGATGAGATTTGTAGTACTTTTGAACAATTAATTCCAATTTCTGAATTTTTAGGCATAAAAAATCAAAAAATCTCAGAATCTCCATTGTTAAAATTTGTAAAAGGTGAATGGACCACATTTGCAAATTATCAACCAATTGTAATCAAAACATTACTTGAAAAAGGTGAAGAAAATAATTTTTCAACATCAATCAAAGAAATTGAAGAAAAAATTATACAATTGAATTTCGATAGAGAAGATTTTAAAATAAAAAATGCAATGAATGCAGTACTTCCGGCACTAGAAGAATTTGTAGAGATTGATGGAGAAAAAATATTATTAAAATCAAATATTTTTTCCCAAAATGAAATACCTGAATGTTTAAAAATTTGTGGTCAAAAGATTGCAAAATGGCATGTAGACAAAATTCTAAAACAAGGTTTTGATGTATGGAGTATTTTACCAGGAAAAAGCGAAGAAAAATTCCCATACCTTAATGAATTCATCAAGACAGATTCAATTGGAATAGGATGGGACAAGATAAGGGATATTTCAAATTTGTCAGAATCTGAAATCAAACAACAATTTATAGAAAAATATGAAGGAGATGGAGGATGGCAAGGATTTTTAGATTTTACAAAAATTAACCAAAAAGACATTATTGTTTTAACAAAAGGGCAACAAGAAATTACAGATTTTGGAATTGTTGTGGGAGATTATGAATTTAATGATGTAGTAGATCCATCATACGCACATAGAAAACAAGTGGTGTGGTTGAATCAAGGACCAATTCTTCCAGAGAAATTACCCAAGCCCACTTTAGCTGGATTTATGACAACTTGCAGTAGATTAGTTAAAAGAAAACAAGAAATGATCAACGTATTATTAGGAAAAAACATCATAATGGGGAATAACCAATATTTCATATTAAGACACAATGTAGATTCTCCATGGGATGATGTTGAAGGTAACAAATATCATTTTGGCAATACTGTTCCAAATCAGAAAAAATTACGTATAGCAGGAACAGGTACAAAAACAATTTGGTTTACTAAGCAGAATGGAGAATATTATTTCTGGGGATATGGGACAGTTAATGAAATTGAAGTTGTAAAAGAAAACGAGGATTGGAATTTAACATATGATGACTACACATTATTTGATAAACAATCAGATTCCATTGAATTAGATGGAAAATTTCTTAAACATGGAAATGAATCAATAAAAAAACAAATAGAAAATGTTGAAAATTTTAATAATCAACATGCTATGGTAGAAATTACAAAAAAGATTTATGAAGAAATAACGGGTGAAAAAACCACAATGAGTCAAACAGAACAACAAAATAAAAAATATGAAAAATTTTTTGATATATTAAACAAGAAAAAACAGTTTTTCTTTTACGGACCGCCAGGAACTGGGAAAACATTTACTGCAAAAAAAATTGCCAAGGAATTCATCAAAGAGTCACAAACAAAATCTTTCTCAGATGAACAATATAACGAATATGTATTGTCAATGATTAGCAAAATTTCAAATGAAAATAATTTCAAACTTGAAAAACAAACAGATAATCAAATAATTCTAAAAAATTCTCAAAAAGAAATTAGAGTGTATCTTAATTATTCAAAATCAGGAAAACAAACTCCTCATGATTGTTATGTGGGAATTTCTCAATCAGTAATTGATTTCCTAAATCAAACCGATGAAGAAAATAGATTTATTTTAATTATTAATAACGACGTAAAGAATTTTGTTACAATCCCACACCAATTCATAAAACAAAATGTAAAACTATCAGGCGGAGATAATTGGGATTCAAACGGTAACGGTGACCATTCTTTTCATATTCACGTATTTGATGATAGATCACAATTTAGAGCAAACGAGAGTCATTCAGACAATTATATTGATTGTAATGATTTTCTCTCAAACATTGAAATTTTATTCAATTGTAATGGAAAACCATGCAACAAGCTAGAAAAAGTGACATTTCATCAGTCATTCTCCTATGAAGAATTTATTGAAGGGATTAGACCAAAAACTGATGAGAATATCAATCAGGTAACATATCCAATTGAAGATGGAATTTTCAAAAAATTATCTAAATGTGCTTCACTACATGAAAAAGAAAACTTTGTTTTAATCATCGATGAAATAAACAGAGGAAATATTTCTAAAATATTTGGAGAGTTAATTACATTATTAGAAAATGACAAACGTGGAGATGAGGTCACCCTTCCCTATTCTAAGAAATTATTCTCAGTTCCGGAAAATTTGTACATAATAGGTACAATGAATACAGCTGATAGAAGTCTTGTACACATTGATGCTGCGTTAAAAAGACGTTTTGGACAATACGAACTCATGCCAAATTATTCATTACTTGATTCTAAAATTGAAAAAATCCATCTAGGAATATTACTTGAAAATATTAATCAAAAAATTATCAATGCAGGATTTAGAGATAATCAAATTGGACATTCATATTTCATGAACGATGGAGATTCAATTACAACTAAAAAAGAATTACATTTTGCTTTTGCATACGATATTGTTCCCCTTTTAAAAGATAATTTCTATGATGATGATAAAATTCTAAGAGACATTTTAGGTGAAGGATTCATTGATGAGAATAGAGACACAATTGTAGAATGGATAGAAAACGTAGATGTATTTATGAAAATCATTGAAAGTACATATCCCGAAGCCGTTGAATAGGCATGGTCAGAGAAATAAAAATTTCAGATTTAGAGTATGGAAAAAAACCAGTTCTTAAAATCAAAGAATATGAGACAATTCATTTTGTTGGGGAAGGGTTGGAAATTGTAGATGAAGATAAAGAACTAGAAGAATTTCTATCAAATAAAAAAATAGAGATGGATGAAACAAAAAAAGGAATAAGAATTTCGGGAGGACCATATATTGGAAGTGCTGAATTTTCAAATTTTATCATTACAATAAACCCAAAATTTACTGAACTCAAAAACATTGGAAAGTTAATTGATTATGCGTATGATCTAAAAGATGAAGATATTTTAGATTATGAAATAAAATTTCACGAGGAAAAAGAGAATCCGATGGAGTTAATTATTCAACTCTTTACAAACCAATGTAAAAAACTATTACAAAAAGGCCTGGTAAAATCATATCAAACACATCAGGAAACAGTTCCATTTATGAGAGGAAAATTATTACTTCAACAACAAATCAAAAATCAATCAAAATTCAATCTGAATTTTTCTTGCGAACATGATGAATTTACAGAAAACATTGTAGAGAATCAAATTCTCTTGTATACATTAGAAAAATGTTATCATATGACATCAAGCAACCATAGAAAAAGTACAATTAAAAAAATCATACATCAAATGGATGCAGAAATAGAATTAAAACAAATAGGAATTCAAGATTTCAATAAAGTACACTATACAAGATTAAATTCACAATACAAAAAACCTCATGAGTTATCAAGATTAATTTTAAGACATTTAGGGTTATTTGATTTTAAAAAACAATCTGCATCATTTGTAGTTCCTTATTTTATTCCAATGTATCAAGTCTTTGAAGATTTTCTAACAAAATTGTTTGAAGATTTCTATGCATTAAAAAGTCAGAGTCAATTGGCCACACCATCATGGAAAGTTAATGGTAATTCGAAAAACATAATTCCAGATATTATTACATATAATTTAAAATCATGTAAGAAAGGTTCTGAAGCAGCAATAATGGATGCAAAATATATGATTGGGAGTAAATTTGGTGATGGAAAAGAAGATTATCAAATTGCATTTTATCTTAATGATTACAAGAAAAAAATAGGATACGCGATTCTTCCATTATCTCATGATCCTAAAGTGGATATTCAAAAAGATTGGATTGCTCCAAATCAAGATATTAGAATATGTGTTAGATTTGTAAACATTGATGAAATTTTAGAGTTAGTTTACAGTAGAGAAAATAATTCAAAACAAATTAGTGAAAAACTTGAAGAAATGATTCCAATAGGAATAGGAAACAACTAGGAAAAAAATGAAAATTACAAAACAAAAATGGGAAGAGTTAGCAGAATTCGCCTGGAAATATAGAGAAAATTCCAGAATTTTGGGCAAAACAAAGGTAGGTGCAGCAGTTTTATCAAAAGATGAAATTTTTGGAGGATGTAATATTGAACATAAATTTAGATCACATGATATTCATGCAGAAATATCAGCAATTTCAGCCACAATTTCTTCAGGATGTAAAAAAATTGATGCCATACTGATAGTAGCTGAAAGGACAAAATTTACTCCATGTGGCGGATGTCTTGATTGGATTTTTGAATTTGGGGGCCCCAAATGCATAGTAGGGTATCAAACAAAGAAAAATGGAAAAATTACAATTTTCAAAACAGATGAATTAATGCCTCATTATCCATCTTGAAGAAATATTTTTTACTTTTGAAATTCCCTTAATTCCTAATCGTATAAAATTATCATCAACTCCAAATCGCTCAAAAATTCTTCGATAAAAATAACTTCTAGCAAATGAAACACTGGCATAGACTGCAGTAATTACAATATTTGCAGTCAATGGATCTTCTTGAATCCAGCCAACAGATACAGGTAAAATCATTACACCCAACCCATATCCAATCGGATAAGACCCAAATGAATTGATGAAAGCTTCAGACATACTCTTTTTGTGAGAATCTTTTGAGATTATCTTAGACATTTTCAGATAATTTCCTTTTTTTGTTTCGGAGAAATTGTCTATATTTAATTCTCCAAGCATCTAAAAATTTGTCATATTCTAATTCAGCTTTATCAAACTGTAAAGAGTTTTCAAAAATTGTTACTTTAGTACCTAACGAATCTGTATGCCTAGGATTAATCTTTAGTGCTTTGTTTATGCATGCAAGTGCTTGATCATGTTTTTCTAAATGTAACAGACATCGACTTTTTTTATTTAATACTGCAATTGCTTTAGAATTTAATTTTAAAATTCTATCAAAACACAATATTGCAAAATTTAATTTTTCTATCTCCATAAAACAAAGTCCATTACTATACAAAACGTTAGTATCATCAGGATATTTTTGTAATATTTTTCCAAAAAGACGGATTGCCTTATGTGGTTCATTATTTCTTGCAAATGCCTGACCTCTTCGATAAATTGTTTCAAATTTTGCAGAACGTTTCAATTTTCAAATACCTCCCATACCATCCTTTTCATTTTTGAATTCACGATCAAATGTAAAAGCTGCAAGACTCAGTTTACTATACCCATTAAGAATTGATTCAAGAATATCACATTTTTTAGAAACTGATTTTTCTATTGCGTGATATCGCCAAAGTAAATCAATTGCTCTTTGAATTCCAACAATATTTTCCAAATAGTGTTTTTTTGGACTTTGAGAAAGAAAACTAAAACGTATTTCATCTTCATTAGATTTTAAATTTGAAATAACAGGTTTTTTGATTGGAATCCATTCTACTTCTTTAATCAAATTTCCATCTTTATCAAAAATTGATTGTAAAATTATCTTAGCATCAGATTCATCTGCAAGATTATAGTCTGCATCAAAATATGTTGTTTTTATCATTTCATTTCCTCCAAAATATCATTTGAGTAATCAGTCATAGTAGAAGAGAGTACTTCTTCATGAGTTTCCAAAGTACCATCACATGAATTACAAGCAGATTGAATAATTCCAGGAAGATAATAAAAAATTACTAGAGCCACACTAAACAACGGATTAACAAATCCAAGACCAAAAGTAATAATCCAAAATAGAATCTTGTTAACAGTATTCATATTTAGTCTCCATCAGTAAATCGTCGTATCACTCTATCAGCAGTTCCTGCAATACTCCACGTAATTGTAACAAGTGTTATGATTAAACTAATTACAAAAAATAGAAATCCCAGACCAAAAGTAAAATCAATTCCATCTGAAATTATCATCAAACCAATTCCTCCAACAAAAAGAAACAAGCCAATTACACCACTAATCGGTTGAAAACTCACTAATCATACACCTCATCTAGATTAAACCCCTGATCATAATCAAAAGAATCATCAGCATCTACAGATTCTGATTTTTTCTTTTTCTTGAGGCTAGTCATCAGAAATTTCTCGCTTACGCTTCACATCATCATATGTTTTTTTGATTGTGAATTTTCTATAATCTTGTACATGTTGATCATTACTCATTCCAAATAATCGATAAAATCCACGAATTTCATTCCTAGTATATTGGAGGTATCTTTTGTAAACTTGGGTCAAAGACATTTGAATATCAATTCGGTCATCCATAGTGTTAACTATAGAATCAAATCGCTCTAATTTTTTTACTAACTTTTCATTAAATAATTTATTTTGATTCATTTTATTTTTCACCCAACTTTTTTAACTCTTCACGTCCCTCAGCAATTCTTTGCTCCATAACTCGTACCATTGCTTGGTGGTATTGCAATGTAGTTTCTGCACGTCTCAAGTCTTCTGCTTGATACGTCTTTGCAAGAAACTTTGGAAGTATTCTAGTTAGTTTCATGCTGAAACTCCTTTGTGGGATAAAATGTATTCGAGCATCTCAATTTGACTCCATTTCTCAGACTCTGAATCCAAATCATTTCTGAAATATCCTATTGCATATACGGACCTTAAATCAGATAGTAAAACTCTGATTTGTTTTTCACTCATCATGATTAGATTCCTCCGACCATTGATGGATGAAATGCTACAACTCCAAGAAATGAACTTGCTTTAAGTAACATCCTATCAAAAGTTACAAGAACAAAGTCTTTTGCTTGACATAAACTCAAGATTTTGTTATCTCCGTTGTGACAAATCTGAAATTGATTTGTGATTTGAGAAGCATTTGAAATTTCAGGTTCACCAACTGAACTAATTTCAATTTTGCGTCCCAACAGTCTAGATAATTTTGCAATGATTTTCTCAGGCAAGTAACCACGTACTCGTTTTACTTCACCTAATACTATATCACACAAAATTATTTTGACTGATTTTCCTCTAAGACGGGCTTTGAGTCCAGAGGCTACTTTTGGTTTCTCCATAATGTCAATTACGACACAAGAGTCTAGTGCTATGTTTTGTATTTGATTCATACATAATGTTAGGAATAGAAATTATTATATGACATCACAATAGTATGCATACTGTAGATACTAAAATGACTAATTTAGCCACGTTTCGAGTCCATATTGCCCCATTAGGCTTTGAAATTGACAGAATTACCATACCACTCAAACAGACAAAGGCTGACAAATTATGGCTACTAGCACATGATAATCGTTCGTCTGATTTATCAGCACCATATCTAGAGAAAATAAAAAAAGAATGCAAGAAACTGGGAGTTGAAGTCAAAGTAGCTCACAGTGATAGACTAAGTCTATTCAAAGCAATAAAATCAATTAAAGATATTATCGAGCAAGAAAAGGGCAATTACATTTACGTCAATGTTGCATCAGGAAGTAAAATTCAAGCAATTGCATGCATGATGGCATGTATGGTGCTAAAAGAATGTGATAATTTAAAACCGTTTTATGCTCAACCTGAAAAGTATGCAGCATTTGAAGGAAAACAACAATCATTTGGAATCAAAGATACAATACCTCTTCCAACATATGAAATCCAAACACCAAAACCAAAATTACTTGCAGCATTAAAAATTATTTCAGTGCAAAAGAATCAAAAGATTACAAAAAAAGAGATGGCAAAGATTGCTGAAGAGCAAGAAATAATCACAGTAAAAGCGGAAGAGGCAAACCATTCACAAGCAAGATTTGCAAGTCTTGATAAAAATATCATATCACCATTAGAAAAAGATTGGAAGTTTGTAGAAATTGAAAAGATTGGAAGAAACAGATGGATAAAAATTACTGAAGAAGGTAAAAACGCTGCAGAATTTTTAATCTAATTCTTTTTCCCATTGGATTCGTAATTCAGGCATTGCTTTGTGCAACCACTCATACCATTTTACAAACTCTTGTGTTTCTTGTGTGATATAATTTTCAATTGAATCATAATTTTTTTCATGATACCAATCAATTAATGGAGAACCACTATGTTTTTTTCCAGTTAATTTATCAAGACCTGATCCTTTAAACTCACCCTTGTTCATCAAGATGCCTATAGTTCTCAAATCAATGCAAGGTCTAGCCAAAATACTAATTGGAAACAAGTCTTCATATCTAGAGGATTTTTCAAGTAAGAACTTGTGTTCAAATCCCAGATTATATCCAACTGGAACAAAATCAAAAGAGTACTTGTTTGTAATTGGAGAGTCTTCAATGAATTTTCGAAGCATCTCTTTTTCACCCAACTCCCATTCTTTGAGGATAGTCAAATCACCAATTGTTTTGCCAGTTCCACGCTCAAGTTCGACATATTGAATTGTGATTATCTTGTTTTCTACCTCATCAAGACCCGTAGTTTCAATATCAAGATAATAGGTCCCCATACTGTTTTCATAATTTTTGCAGATATTTGTCTATGATCATCACATACTAATAGTATGTACAGTATGCATACTATTGCCATGTTCCATAATAATTGAGAATTCCTATACTAAACATGAAACAAACAATGTATCCAAGAATCATCAGGGAGTTTGATGACGGACCTGATGAGGATCCAATGATGTATGGAGGAAACAACTAATGGAACAAAATCCCGCAGAAATTTCGTTAGCAAAAAAACTCGAAGAATCAGAGTTACAATATGACATTAACAGAATGACAGTTGAAAGAGATTATCACATCACTCAAGGATTCATCTTTGATGAGGCTATCAAAAACAAAAAACAGGAATTAAAAGAAATTCACAAACCAAAAAATTTGCCAGATGGAGAGATGTACAAATGAATTTTTCAATTAAAAATATTTTCAGAAAAATAAATTCTGAAAACATCAACAAGACAATGAAATCATTTAACAAAGGAATGAAATCATTTGATAAAGTTATACAAGACTTTGGTGACTCGATGGACCAATTAACAAAAGAGATAAACCAAACATCAGAAAATAAACCAAAGATTTGGTCAGATTCATGGAGTATGTCTGATGAAGAATTGTTAGATAAAATTTGGGGGAAGAAAAAATGAGATGCAAAATCTGCGACATCAGTCATAAAAATACAGGAAAATATGATTTGTGGATTGATAATCAAATCTGCAGAGTTTGTGGACAAGTACTTGATTTTTTTTCATGGAATGGTAACAATTTAGAAAGTTATTGGAGGTATGAGAATTGAGTTTTGACATTAATCCACCATGTCCTCAATGCAAAAGTAATAGTGTTGCATGGATATTTTGGGGGCATCCTGGAAATATAGAACAGTATCTTGATGGAATAAAATCAAAAGAAATTATTCCAGGAGGGTGTATTATTACAGACCATGATCCAAAATGGGAATGCAATGATTGTCATCACAAATGGGGGGAACGAGATGATGATTGATGATGAAAGAGTATGTTGTATTTGTGGGGAACACAAAAAATTTCTTGCACGCATTAATGCTGGAAAAAAGTACTATTGTATGCAATGTGAGACAAAAATCAACAAAGAATATGGTCCAAATTATTGGAAGGAATGCTCTTTTGTAGAATTTTTAGAAAATGCATCATCGTCGATTAAAAACAAGGATGATGGACCTCCAAACATGTTCAAAAATATTAGAAAGACATTAAGTGAAACAGAAG
>Ga0209992_10001354_pt1 | contig 26298 bp, 27 predicted proteins | sample 2SBtaG_2_FD_182564 | JGI IMG/M metagenome (GOLD analysis project Ga0209992, IMG submission 182564) | Deep subsurface microbial communities from Kolumbo volcano to uncover new lineages of life (NeLLi) - 2SBTROV12_ACTIVE470 metaG (SPAdes)... | ecosystem: Environmental > Aquatic > Marine >... | reverse complement strand
GTTGTTCTACCGGCTCACCCAGCAAGCCCTGCGCACCGATCCACACCCTCTCAACGACCTCAAAGCTCACTCCCAGTAGTGACTTGAGCTAAGCAGAGAGGCCATACATGTGTTCGCTAGCTTGGATATCATGGAGAACGCCGGGCTCCTCGACCACATCATCGAGGCCGCATCCCACGGCGATGAGTTCGACGCCGAGTGGATCGACGCAGGCAACGCAGCCGTGGCCCGTCTGGCCGATGCCGCGGAGAAGAACCGAGCCGACCTGGTGCTCGGCACGCTCGACTCGATCTCGGGTGCTTGGTTCCGCCGGGACGCAGCTCCATCGATGAAGGTGTGGCTCCAGCGACGCACCGGGATGGACGGCGCAGAGGCAGCACGCATCATCCACTACGCCAACCTGCTACGACGGCTACCCCAACTCGAAGCCGCACTCCGCCAACGACAGACGACGATCGGCCACGTGGCCGAACTGGCCGCAATGGCAACAGAACCGCGGGAGAATTCGCTCCAGCGCTTCGCGGAGCAGTTGGTGTGTGGTGCCGTGGACTTCGGCGTTGAGGAATACCGGCGTCTGTGCCAGCACTGGGCCGCGCTGACCGACGAACACCTGGCCGAACCCACGGCGAGCGACGCCGGCTGGTTCACCCTCCAACCCACGCTGTTCGGCGAGGCCGACGTCCGCGGCCACCTGACCGCCGATCAGGCGAACGCCGTTGGAGAGGCACTCAACTCTGCCAACGGTCCCGATCCTGCCGACGCTCCCGTGCAGCGGACCCTGCGCCAGCGCAACGCAGACGCGCTGGCGGACATGGCCACGAGTTTCCTCGGGGGAGGTACTTCGGGTCCGACCGCAGGCCCCCCGCCCGACCACAAGGCGGGGGACGCCCCGCCATCACCGCGCCGAGGCGTCCGCCCAACGGGCATCGTCCTCATCGGCCTCGACACACTGGTCGACCACTCCCCCAGCCACGACACTCTCGATGGCCCGCAGTTCACACTCACATCGCTCCAGCGCGACCTCCTCGGCCAGGGACCGCTCCCCAGGGCGGTCGCCGAGCTCCTCACCTGCGATTCGGCGCTGCGTCGACTCGTCGTCGATCCCGACGGCCAGCCACTCGACCTCGGACGGGCGACCCCGACTGTCAGCGGCTCACAACGCCACGCGCTCGTCGTGCGGGATCGGGGCTGTATGTTCCCGCACTGTGACCGTCCGGCCCATTGGTGCGACGCCCACCACCTCCAGCATTGGGCGCGCGGCGGACCGACCGACCTCGGCAACCTCGTGCTGCTGTGTCGCTTCCACCATCGGCTGATCCATGGACCCGACTGGGATCTCGAACGTCATCCCGTCACCGGCGTGGTCACTGCGATTCGATCCGACGGCGCGATCTACCGGCGTGACCGGTGGGGCTGTGTGCTCCCCGATACCCGCGGCGACCCGCCGCTGAGCTGAGCTGAGCTGACGTGAAGCGCTAGTCCACAGGCGGGAGAACGCGGAGTCCCAACTCGTCGAGTTGCTCCCCGCTGATCTCGGTCGGCGCGTTGGTGAGTGGATCCGCGCCCGACTGGCTCTTGGGGAACGCGATCACCTCACGAATGTTCTCCTCGCCGGCCAGCAGGGCGGCAAGGCGGTCGATTCCGAAGGCGAAGCCCGCATGCGGCGGAGCCCCGTAGCGGAACGCGTCCATGAGGAAGCCGAACTTCGACTCCGCCTCCTCCTCGTCGATGCCGAGCAGGTCGAAGATCTTCTCCTGGATGTCGCGACGGTGGATACGGACGCTGCCAGATCCCAGCTCCCAGCCGTTGAGCACGAGGTCATAGGCCTGGCTGCGAACATCGAGCAAGCGATGCGGGTCGTCGGCCGCTTTGGCGAGGAGATCGAGATCGTCGTCGTGGGGCATCGTGAAAGGGTGATGGGCAGGCACGGGGTTGCCGGCGTCGTCGAGGTCCTCGAACAGCGGGAAGTCGACAACCCAGAGGAAGTTGAAGCCGCCCTCGTTGACCGGGGGTCGGCCGAGCTCCACCCGGAGCAGGCCCAGGACGTGGACCGTGCGGCGCCAGTCATCGGCGACGATGAAACAGATGTCGCCTTCGGATGCGCCGAGGCGCTCCAGAACACCGGCGATCTCCGCCTCGGACATGAACTTGGCGACCGGCGAATTGACCTGCCCGTCGGCCTCCACCTTCATCCACACGAGCCCCTTGGCACCCCAGCTCTTCGCCTTGTCGGTGAGCTGGTCGAGCTTGTTGCGCCCGGTGTCACCGCCACCTGGCAGGCAGAGGCCCTTGATGCACGACGCCTTGAAGGCATTGAAGTCCGTCTCGGCGAAGACATCGGTGAGCTCGGTGAGCTCGAGGCCGAAACGCACGTCCGGCTTGTCCGACCCGAAGCGGTTCATCGCCTCGTGCCAGGTGATCTCCGGGAACTCCGAGGGCCGCTCGCCCGACACAGCCTCGGTGGCGGCAGCAACGGCGTGGGAGACGACCTCTCGCACGTCGGCCCCATCGACGAAGCTCATCTCCATATCGAGCTGACTGAACTCGAACTGCCGGTCGGCGCGGAGGTCCTCGTCCCGCATGCAGCGGGCGATCTGGTAGTACCGATCCACCCCACCCACCATGCACAGCTGCTTGAAGATCTGAGGGCTCTGCGGCAGTGCGTAGAAGGTTCCGGGATGGAGTCGGCTCGGCACCACGAAGTCGCGGGCGCCCTCGGGAGTCGATGCGATCAGCATCGGGGTCTCGATCTCGGCGAACTCTTGGGCTTCCATCGCCGTACGGATGGCCGAGTTGACCTTTGCCCGCGTCCGCAGGTTCTGCTGCATCCGACCCGAGCGCAGGTCGAGGTAGCGGTGGCGGATACGGATGGTTTCATCCACATCGACCCGCCCGTCGATCTGGAACGGTGCAGGCTCGGCCGTGGCCAGCACTTCGACCGTGGCGTCACCGATCTCGATGGCGCCTGTGTCGAGAGCGTCGTTGACCGTGTCAGCGGGCCGTTCGCGCACAACGCCGGTGACGGCGAGCACGTATTCGTTGCGCAGATCGTGCGCGTGATCGACCACGCACTGCACGATGCCGGTGCGGTCGCGCAGATCGACGAAGGCGAGGTGCTCGCCATGCTCTCGTCGCCTGGCCACCCAGCCGCACACCGTCACGGTGCGGCCGATGTCATCGTGGCGAAGGCGTCCGCAGTAGTCGGTTCGTTTGGTCATTGAGTGTTTCGCTCCGAAGGAGAGAGCTGTCAGGAATCGATCTGGAGGAGACGCCGGACTTCGTCCACGACGTCGTGGCGAGGAATCATCACCTGCGCTGCGTCATCGTCACGCAGGCGGCGCACGGCGACCTGTTGCTCGGCCAGCTCCTGCTCCCCGATGATGAGGGCGAGCTCGGCGCCGGAGCGGTCGGCGCTGCGCATCTGGCTGCGCATGGAGCGCCCGTCGAAGGACCGATCGGCGTGGATGCCCTCGGTCCGGAGAAGATGCGTGAGGTCGCGGGCGCTGCGCCCATCGGCGACGTCGACGACCCACACCCGCGGCGCAGTTGTCGGTGTGGGAAAGGTCTCCTCGGCGTCGCAGGCAAGCAAAAGTCGCTCGATCCCCATGCCGAACCCGATGCCCGGTGTGGCCGGGCCACCGAGCTCCTCCACAAGACCGTCATAGCGGCCACCGCCACACAGGGTGTTCTGAGCCGCCTCGAGCGCCGAGCTCTGAAACTCGAAGGTGGTGTGGGTGTAGTAGTCGAGCCCACGGACGAGCCGCGGTTCGATGGCGAAGGGAATGCCGAGCGAGCCGAGCCCGTCCTGCACCCGATCGAAGTGGGCGACAGCGGCCGGGCTCAGGAACTCGGCGAGCTGCGGGGCCTCGGCCGTGACGGCACGGGTTCCCGGTCGCTTGCTGTCGAGGACGCGGAGGGGGTGGAGCTCCACCTTCTCGCGGTCCTCCTCGTCGACGCCGGCCAGGTTGGCGGCGAGGTGGTCGCGCAGTGCAGCCCCATAGGTGCGACGGGTGTCCGGGTCGCCCATCGAGTTGACGAGCAGCAGCACCCGCTTGAGGCCCACCGCCCGCAGGACGTCCCAGCCGAGCGCGATGACCTCGACGTCAACGTCGGGATCCGCGGTGCCGAGCACCTCGGCACCCACCTGGTGGAACTGGCGGTAACGGCCGGCCTGCGGTGCCTCGTACCGGAAGAACGGTCCCTGATACCAGACCTTCCACGGCACGGGAGGGCGGTGCTGGACGAAGGCCCGACACACCGAGGCCGTTCCCTCTGGACGAAGCGCCAAGCGACGGTCGCTCCGATCGGAGAACTCGTACATCTCCTTGCGGACGACGTCCGTGCCTTCGCCGACCCGCGAAAAGACGCCGATGTCCTCGAAGAGTGGAGTGTTGAGGAGCCCGAAACCCGAGCGGTCCGCAGTGCGGCCGAAGACGTCGATGACCGCCTCCCAGCGCGCTGAATCCGGCGGGAGGAGATCGCGCGTCCCGATGGGCGTGCGGAAGCTGTTGACCTTCTTGGACATGGGCTCGAGCGACGTCGGGCGGTGGAAGGGGGGACCCGCCGACGACCGCCCCATGGTAGGCGTTCGGTCCCTCAGGTCCTCGAACTCATTTGGGAGCCGCGCTGAAGGGAAAACGCGTCACGATTCGACGCGCGGTGCTCCAGCGACCAGTCGATATGCATCGAACACGCCCGGGACGTCGCGGACGGCTGCGAGCAGCGGCTCGAGGAGAACGGGATCGCCGAGCTCGACATCGAACTGCATCACCGAGACCTGATCCTCACCGACGAACGACTGGCACGACACGATGCTGAGGTGGTGCTCGGACAGCACCTGCACCGTGTCGAGCAGCAAGCGATTGCGGTCGAGCCCGCGAACCTCCACAGACACGAGGAAGGCGCCGCTGTAGGAGCTGTCCCAGTCCACTTCGACCTGGCGGGCGGCGGAGGCCGCAAGCAGCTCGACGGCATTCGCACAGTCGTCGCGATGGACCGAGATACCGCGGCCGCGGGTGACGAAGCCGATGATCTCATCGCCCCTGACAGGGTTGCAGCAGCGGGCCAAACGCACGAGCGTGTCGTCGAGTCCCTCGACGTGGACGCCTGCTGTGCGGCGGCGTTTGGTCGAACGGCGCTGCGGTGGTGTCGCCGGGAGCTGCTGGTCGCGATCGTCGCCACTGAGGACGCTGACCATGCGTTGCGCGACCGTGCGCGACGGGACGTCGCCCTTGCCCACGGCCTCGAAAAGGGCCTCGGCATCCGCGCGGTTGAGCTGTTCGGCGACCTGCCCCAACTCCTCGCTTGCGATGAGCAGCTGCGCTCGGAGCCCCTGTTGCCGAAGCGCAGCCAGCACCATGTCGCGTCCGGTGTCGACGAGTTCTTCCCGCTCCGAGCGGTTGAACCACTGACGAATGCGATTGAGCGCCTTGGGTGTGGTGGCGATGTCGAGCCAGTCGCGTGACGGACCCGCCGTGTCCACCTTCGAGGTGAAGATCTCCACCGTGTCACCCGATTGGAGCTCCCGGTCGAGCGGAACGAGCCGCCCGTCGATCTTGGCGCCGATCGTCGCGTTGCCGATGTCGGTGTGGATCGCATAGGCGAAGTCGATCGGTGTCGCCTCACTCGCGAGCGTCACCACGTCGCCCTTGGGGGTGAAGACGTATACCTCGTCCTGATCGAGATCCACCTTGAGAGTCCGCATGAACTCCTCGGGATCGTCGGTCTCGGCCTGCCAGTCGACGATGCGAGAGAGCCACGGCATGTCGGCACCGGAGGTCTCGCCGGCCTCCTTGTAGCGCCAGTGGGCGGCCACGCCGTACTCGGCGCGTCGGTGCATCTCTTCGGTGCGAAGCTGCACCTCGACACTCGTGGCGTCGGGGCCCACCACCGTCGTGTGCAGCGACTGGTAGAGGTTGAACTTGGGCATCGCCACGTAGTCCTTGAAGCGACCCGCCACGGGCTTCCAGGTGGCGTGGATGGATCCGAGGGCGGCGTATGCGTCGCGGATCGTCGGGACGATCACCCGGATCCCGACCAGGTCGAAGATCTCGTCGAACGACCGGCCCTTCACCACCATTTTTTCATAGACGCTCCAGTGGTGCTTGGCGCGGCCGGTGACGGTGGCATCGATCCCCATCGACGCCAGCCGATCACGTACCTCGACGAGAAGCCGATCGACGTAGCGGTCCTGGGCGGGGCTTCGCTCGGCGAGCAGCCGGTCGATCTCCGCATAGCGCTTGGGATACAGCGCCGCGAACGCCAGATCCTCCAGCTCGTTGCGCACTTCCTGCATTCCCAGCCGGTGCGCGAGCGGGGCATAGATGTCGAGCGTCTCGCTGGCGATGGACTCCTGCTTGGGAACCCGCAGCGCGCCGATCGTACGCATGTTGTGGAGACGATCGGCGAGCTTGATGAGCAGCACCCGCATGTCGCGCGCCATCGCGACGAGCATCTTGCGCAGGGTCGCCGCCTGTTGGGCTTCCTTGGTTTCGAACGTGACCCGATCGAGCTTGGTCACGCCGTCGACGATCGCGGCCACGTCGTCGCCGAAGTCCCTGCGCAGATCCGCGAGCTCGACGCCTGTGTCCTCTACCGCATCGTGCAGCAGGGCGGCGGCGATCGACACATCGTCGAGCCCCAGTTCGGCGACGACCGACGCGACCGCCACCGGGTGCATGATGTAGGCCTCGCCGGACTTGCGTCGCTGCCCGTCGTGCGCCTCGTGCGCCAGTTCGTACGCCTTGACGATGAGGGACGAGTCGTGGCGAGGCCAGCGGGCCCGGTATCGCTCCACGACGGGCTGAACCTGGGCCGCGATCGGAGCAGACGACCTGCGCCAGGGCAGCACCCGGGACACGGTGGCCATCTAGATCACCCCGACCGGTCGGGTGCGTCGATTCACATCACCCATACTGCACCACCGAGCTCACGGTTAGTCCGCCGAGCTGGGAGCGGCCATCGAGAAACTCGAGCTCGATGAGGACCGACACCGCGGCCACCGACGCTCCGAGGCCCTCCACGAGTTCGACAGCGGCCGCGGCCGTTCCTCCCGTGGCGAGCACGTCGTCGACGATCAGCACGTCGTCGCCTGGTCCGAGCGCATCGGCGTGCACTTCGAGAGTGTCCGACCCGTATTCGAGCCCGTAGGACACCGACACGGTGGCGCGGGGAAGCTTTCCGGGCTTTCGGGCAGGGACGAAGCCCGTCCCCAGCTCACGCGCGATCAGCGGGCCGAAGAGAAACCCCCTCGACTCGATTCCGACCACCTTGGACACCGACAGACCTCGGTGCTGATCCGCCATGGCGACCGACGCCGCGTGGAGTGCGTCGGGTTGCGCCAACAGCGGCGTGATGTCGCGAAAGACGATGCCCGGCTCGGGAAAGTCGTCGACCGTGTGAACGAGCCGCTCCAGATCCGATGGCATGAACGAGGGGCTCATCGGATCGCGCGCCGCTCCTCAGCGCCGCTTGCCCTGCTTGCGAGGTCGCGGCGGCTGGTTCCGGCTGTAGTGCTCTGCGGCGAGAGCGGTGTTGGCCGCGTCGAGCGACTCGTGGGTCGTCATGGTCTCGGCAGCGTGCGACAGCTCCAGCCAATGCGCCTCGCGCGACTTGCCCCATGCGACGAGCGGCATCGCCACGAACAGCGAGCTGTACGAGCCGACGAGGATGCCGATGAGCAGGGCGATGGCGAACTCCTGGAGCGACGTGGCGCCGAGGATCAAAGAACCGACCACCAACAGCGACAGGACCGGGAGCACCGAAGTCACCGAGGTGTTGAGCGACCTCATCACGACCTGGTTGAGCGACACATTGGCCAGCGAGTCGTAGGTGACCCGACTCTTGGCCGAGAGCGACCGCTCGTTGTCCTTGACGCGATCGAACACAACAATCGTGTCGTAGAGCGAATAGCCCATGATCGTGAGGAAGGCGACCACCGTCGCGGGCGTCACCTCGAACTGGAACACGGCATAGGCACCGATCGTCAAAATGATGTCGTGTGCGACCGCGATGAGCGCGCCGAGAGACATCTTCCACTCGAACTTCGCCCACAGATACAGAGCGATGAGAATGAAGAAGACGATCAGCGCCCGGCGCGCCTTGCCTGCGACCTCGTCGCCGAAGCTGGGGCTCACTGTTCGGTTGCTGACCGCTGTTGCCTCGACGCCGGCCGCGTCGGCGATCACGGCCCCGACGGCGACGGGATCGATTGCTGAGTCCAGTTCGCCCCTGACCCGGAAGATGTCACCGCCACCGCTGATCTTCTGAACCCGTGCGTCCGGGACGCCGGCTCGCGATGCGGCGTCGGCGATGTCGTCGGTGTCGACGCCGACCTCGGCAGGGACCTCCCACACGGAGCCGCCCTCGAACTCGATCCCGAGGTTGAAGCCTCGGAGGAAGACCGCGAGCAGGCAGATCACCACGGCGACGGCCGAACCGATCATGATCTTGCGAGAGGCGGCGAGGAAGTTCCACGCGTTCTCACCGCGATACATGCTGCGGAGTCCGTTGATCATGCCGGTACCTCCTGATCGACCCTCATACCCAGTCGGCTCGGCTTCTCCCGGACCATCTTGCGAGCGATCAGCACGACGAGCGGACGCATGAAGAAGTAGGAGACGACGATGTCGATGATCGTCGTGATGCCGAGGAACAGGGCGAAGCCGCGAACGGTGCCCGTGGTGAGGCGATACAGCACCAGCGCGCCGATGAGCGATGCGAGGTCGGCCCAGACGATGGTGCGGAACGCCGCCGAGAAGGAACCGTCGGCGGCAGACCGCACGGCTCTCCCGCGTTTCACTTCTTCCTTTATTCGCTCGTAGTACACGATGTTGGAGTCCACCTGGACGCCGATCGAGACGACGATGCCGGTTGCGCCCGCGAGGGTGAGCGCCAGACCCCGGCTTTCGCCCAGCCAGGCGATGAGAGACCACAGAAGCGCACCGCTGACGGCGAGACTCGAGACCGCCACGATGCCGAGCAGGCGGTAGTAGAGGGTCATGTAGATCCCCACCAGGATCAGGCCCACGATGCCGGCGGCCACACCTGCGCGCAGCGTGCCGTCGCCGAGGGTGGGCGACACCGTGCGGACCTCGTCCTGCTCGAACTCGACCGGGAGGGCGCCGAATCGCAGGACGAGCGCGAGGTCCTTGGCACGCGCCTCGTCGAGCGAGCCGCTGATGACAGCGACGCCGTTGAAGTCGGTCGCGTTGATCGTGGGTGCGGACTCGACCACGCCATCGAGGACGATCGCGATCTGCTGACCGAAGTACCTGGCCGCCATGGCATCGAATGCGTCGGCGCCGTCCGCTGTCAGCTCCACGTTGACGACCCACTCGCCGCGGAAGTCGTCGCTCGCCCCCGAGACCACCTCACCGGTGAGCTCTGCGGGGCCGAGGAAGTAGATGACGGTGCTGCCGTCGGGCGCAGTGCCGGGAAGAAGCACACTCGCGTCGGCGATGTCTTGCTCAGGGGAGGTGACGACCTCCTCGAGGGTCGGCGCCGTCGCCGGGTCGAACACCGTCGTTGTTGGAGCCGGCACGGTTGTTGGAGCCGGCACGGTTGTCGCCGGCGCAGTGGTCGGCGCCACCGATGTCCCCGGGGATGTCGTCGCGGGCACCGTGGTGGAGGGCACCGTGGTGGAGGGCACCGTGGTGGAGGGCACCGTGGTGGGCGGCACGGTTGTGGCCGTGAGGGCCGGAGCGGTGTCGTCTGGTGCTTCGGCGGTCGGGGCGGAGCTGGTGGGAACGCCGGTGGTTTCGGGTGGGGGCTCCTCCTCGACCGCACCCGCGTCATCGGTCGGTGCGGTCGTGGGCGGCGCCGACGCTTCTTCGAAGAGGGAGTCTGCGATGCCCTCCAGGCTGGCGAGAGCCTCGGGACTGTCTGCAGGGAACGCGGTCAGAACCGGGCGGAACCGCAGCTCGGCGGTCTGACCGACGGTGTCGACGGCGCGCTGGCGATCCTTCACGCCGGGGAGCTGGATCACGACCTGCTCGCCCTGTCGGGTGATGTCTGGCTCCGCGACGCCCAAGGCGTCGACGCGATTGCGGATGATCTCGATCGCCTGATCGAGCTGTTCGTCCGAGACCTCGTCGGTGGGGCGGAGCACCACCTCGACGCCGCCCTGGAGCTGGACGCCCAGGACCGGCGCCCAGCCGGCCGCGAGAACGCTGACCAGCGACACGGCGGCGACCGCCACAACGATGCTGAGGGACACGATGTAGGAACGGCGCACGTGGGTCTCCGGTCGGGTCGTCGTTCACCCGCTGACCGGAAGGCGGGCGAAACACCAGGGTGGCCCACCGACGAGAGCCGGTGGGGTGATGGTCTCAGTCGTCAGCTGAGCGCGTCAGATCAGCCTTCGCTGATCGGCCCGTCGTGCTCGATGGCCTCATCGGCATCGTCTATGTCCTCCACCGATGAGTCCTCCGCCGAGGTGTCCGCGACGGCCGTGTCCTCGACGGAGATGTCCGAGCTGGTGATGATCTCGCCGATGGCCCGACGCTGGACGCGCAGCTCGACATCGGTGTCGACCTCGAGGTTGACGACCTCGGGACCCTCCTCGGCGACGATCACGCCGATCACACCTCCGACGGTGGCGACCTCGTCGCCCACACCGGCGGAGCGGATCATGGCCTCGCGTTCACGCATCCGCTTCTGTTGCGGGCGGATCATGAGGAAGTACATCCCGACGAGGATGACGACGGGAAGCAACAGCGACGGGCCCATGGGGTACTCCGAGCAATGGTTGGCCTGTGGAGATCAGCCGCCCAGGCTACCGGCCCCACACCTCCAACACCGAGCCGCGGAAGTCTTCGAAGCTCGCATCTTCGATGGCCGTCCGGGCCCTGCGCACCAGGTCGAGGAGGTACCAGAGGTTGTGGAGGGTGACGATCCGACCCGCGGTCGGCTCTTTGACCTGCAACAGATGACGCAAGTACCCCCTGCTGAACCCGGCAGACATGGGGTTGGATGGATCCAGCGGCTCGTCGCTGCGGGTGTGCTGGGCGTTGCGGAGATTGAGCCGGCCCGTCGAGGTCAGGACGGTGCCGTGGCGGGCCAGGCGGGTCGGGAGCACACAGTCGAACATGTCGACCCCTGCACCGATTGCGTCGACGATTCGCACGGGATCGCCCACGCCCATCAGGTAGCGAGGCCGATCCTCTGGCAGCTCGCCGAGGGCCGCGGTGAGTGCGGGCATCATCTCGGCGTGGCTCTCCCCGACCGAGAGGCCTCCGACGCCGTAGCCCGGCAGATCCAGACCGGCCAGAAAACGGGCGCTCTCACGTCGCAGCGCGGGATCGATGCCGCCCTGCACGATGCCGAACAACGACTGGTCCTCTCGTCGATGGGCTGCTGCGGCGCGCTCGACCCAGTCGTGGGTGCGCCGCATGGCGAGCCGAACCTCGGCATCGGTTGCCGGAAGTGCCGGGCACACGTCGAGAGCCATCTGGATGTCGGCACCGAGTTGCTCTTGGGTGCGAACGGCGTCCTCGGGGGTGAATCGCACCTTGTCGCCGTCGTAGATCGAGGTGAACGTGACCCCGTCGTCGTCGATCTTCACGTTGTTCGTCAGGCTCATCACCTGAAAGCCACCCGAGTCGGTGAGCATGTGCCCACTCCACCCAGTGAAGGAATGCAGCCCACCGAGCTCGGCGATCACCTCGGCCCCAGGCCGCAGCATCAGGTGGTAGGTGTTGCCGAGCACCACCTCCATGTCGAGCTGCTCGTAGTCGCGTGCGTCGAGATGGACCACGGCGCCCTTGGTCCCGACGGGCATGAAAACCGGTGTTTCGAAGGTCCCGCGCGCGGTCGTGACCCGGCCCCGCCGGGCAGCGCCGTCGGAGGCGAGGAGCTCATAGGAGAGGGACACTCCCCTGTTGATACCGGTGCTCACGTCGCGCGTTCCAACCAGCAGGCGTCGCCGAAGCTGAGAAACCGGTAGCCCTCTTCGAGCGCCGTCTCGTAAAGCCGGCGCCATCGCGGCCCGACGAATGCGTCGATCATGAGCAAGAGCGTGGAGCGAGGCATGTGGAAGTTGGTGACCAACACGTCGACCACATCGAACCGACTGCCGCGCTGGAGGAACAGGTCTGTCCGGCCTGACGGCCCGGAGCGCGCCGCGGATTCGAGCGCGCGCACGGTGGTCGTGCCGACGGCGATCACCCTGTCGGCCCGCCGGCAGGCCTCCCAGGTCTCATCGGGAACGGCATAGCGTTCGGAGTGCATCTCGTGGTCGTCGGAATCGTCGACGAGCACCGGCCGGAAGGTGTCGAGCCCCACCACCAGATCCACTGTCGCTCGCTCGACGCCACGCGCCTCGATGGCGGCCAGCAGCTCGGGGGTGAAGTGCAGCCCGGCAGTCGGGGCGGCGACCGAACCCGGCGTCTCGGCGTACACCGTCTGGTATCGCTCATCGGGGGTCGAGCGGTCGGTGATGTAGGGGGGCAGTGGGGCCTCTCCCGCCGTCGCGAGCCAGGCCGTGTCCGCCGCGGTGACGACCGCGGCCCCGTCGGCCTCGACCACCACGTGGCGCGACCCGTCTGGCAGTGCCTCGCCGATCGTCACCGACACCGAGGGATCAGCGTCGGACCTCAACACGGCACCTGCGGCAAGCCGCCGACCTGGTCGCACCAGGGCGAGCCAGCCCCCTCGGGCATCGGGTTCGAGAAGGAGCACCTCGGCTGCTCCGCCTGTGGTCTTGCGCAGGGGCAGGCGGGCGGGGATGACACGGGTTTCGTTGACCACCAGAAGATCGCCCGGCCTGAGCACGTCGACGATGTCTCGGATCGCGAGATGGCGCGGCGGCTGCGCGGGCCCCTGGTCGACGAGGAGCCGCGCCGCGTCGCGCGGCTGGGCCGGAACCTGCGCGATCGCTGTCTCCGGGAGCTCGTAGTCGAACTCGATCATGTCCATGGAGGAACCCCCACGAGCTCGACGAGCTGATCGCGGGTCCACTGTTCGGAGACGCCGGGGCACGCCCTCAGGTAGTCGACGGTGGCCTCCACGGGCCACCCCATCTCGCCGAGGCCCCCTGCCACGACCGACAAGTAGGGGCGTCCCGGCGGGTTGCTCGATGCGTTCTGCCGGCACGTGAACGTCACGACCGGCCGATCGTCGAGCGCACCCAGCAAGAGCGCCCGTCCGTACCACCGGTCGGTCAGATCCACTGCGCCGCGCGCCACCACCGCGTCGAGGTCGACATCGATGTCGCCCGGCGACAGGCCGTTCTCCTGCGCCGCGACATCGGCGAACTGCTCGACGGTGAGGTCCCAGCAGCGCAGCGCAGCCCGGCCCGAGCCCGGGTCGGGATCCAGAAATGCCACGCCGCCTCCCCACCGTCGCGATTCGCGCGCGAATCGCAGCTGGTGATCGACCTCGAGGAGACGCCAGCCCCGCGCCGGAGTGGCATCTCGAGCACCCTGATGGATGGTCCCCCGCTCGCCGTACGAGCCACCGCGGAGGTACACCTCGAAGCGCTCGGCGAGCAGGTTGGATCCGTACGCGGCGTACCAGACCCGGCCCGCGTGGTCTTCGGCAGCGGCCATGTTCAGTCGAAGAGCGATGGGCCGTCGCCGCCGGTCGGAACCGCCACCCCCAGGTGGGCGAATGCGGCAGGCGTGGCGACCCGTCCGCGCGGCGTGCGCTGCAGGAGACCCTGTTGGATGAGGAAGGGTTCGTACACGTCCTCGACCGTCTCGGTCTGCTCGCCGACGCTGATGGCCAACGTCGACAGCCCCACCGGCCGGCCGGAGTGGAGAACGACCAGCGCATCGAGAATCGCTCTATCGACCTTGTCGAGGCCGAGCTCGTCCACTCCGAAGAGGGCGAGGCCGGCCTGAGCCACCGAGAGGTCGACCGCGCCGTCAGCGCGTACCTCTGCGTAGTCGCGCACCCGGCGCAGAAGCCGGTTGGCGATGCGGGGAGTCCCCCGCGATCGCGACGCGATCTCTGCGGCGCCCTCGTCGTCGAGATCGACGCCGAGGATCCCAGCAGCGCGGGTGACAATGGCCTGGAGATCGTCCGTGGAGTAGAAGTCCAGCCGCTCGACCAGCCCGAAACGATCCCGCAACGGGCCGGCGATCAGCCCAGTCCGGGTCGTGGCTCCCACCAAGGTGAACGGTGGGAGATCGAACCGAATCGACCGGGCGGCGGGCCCCTTCCCCAGCACGACGTCGAGCTGAAAGTCCTCCATCGCCGGGTAGAGCACCTCCTCGACGATCTTGGGCAGCCGGTGGATCTCGTCGATGAACAGCACATCGCGGTCGCCCAGGTTGGTGAGCAGCGACGCCAGATCTCCCGCCCTCTCGATCGCCGGCCCCGACGTGATGTGCAAGGTGACGCCGAGCTCGGTGGCGACGATGCCGGCGAGAGTCGTCTTGCCGAGACCGGGCGGACCGGCGAAGAGCAGGTGATCGGGAGGCTGCTGGCGGGCGCGGGCCGCCTCGAGAACGATGCTCAGGTGGTCCTTGAGCTCCGACTGGCCGACGAAGTCCTCGAGCGAGGTCGGGCGCAGGCTGACCTCGACAGAGACATCCTCGTCGTTGGCCTCGCCGTCGGTGATGTCGACCCTGCGCGAGGACGCGTCGGCATCGACGTCGCGCTTGTATCCCTCTTCACGACCCCAGCCGTCGTCGAAGTCGGCGGTCACAGCAGCCTCATGCACTCACCGCGAGCCGGCGCAGCGCCTCGCGCAGCAGAGCAGACACGTCGTCTCCCGCGAGATCGGACATGGCGTGGGCGATCTCCGAGCCGGTGAACCCCATCGACGCGAGCGCGTCGCGAACGTCCCCCAGCGCGTCGCCAGCGCTCGGGGTCGGCTCACCCGGCGCCGGGCTCGCGCCCAGGTCGGGAACGTCCAGCTTGTTCTTGAGCTCGAGCACCAAGCGCTGAGCCGTCTTCTTTCCGACCCCCGGCACCAGGCAGAGGGCATCGACGTCGTCGGTGGCGACGGCCTGTCGCAGGGAGAGCGGAGGGTGGGTCGCCAGAACGGCCATCGCCAATGCCGGGCCGACACCATGTGCCGAGATCAACGATTCGAAGCATCGTCGCTCGTCGGCGGTCGGAAACCCGTACAACTGCTGGTGGTCCTCGCGCATGTGGTGGTGGATGTGCACGAACGCCGTCTCGCCGACTTCTGGCAGGTCGGCCAACGTTCCCGGATTGACGGTGACCCGGTACCCGACGCCGCCGGCCTCGATCACGGCCTCGCCTTCGGGGTCTCGATCGAGGAGCAACCCGCGAAGCGACGCGATCACCGCGCACCCGCCCGGTGCATCGGGGCGTGAGCCAGATGACACAGAGCGACCGCCGCGGCATCGGCGGCGTCAGCCGGTGCAGGCACAGACGGAAGCCCGAGCAGCGTCTGGACCATCCGCTGCATCTGGTCCTTGGGAGCACCGCCCCACCCACCCACGGCTTCTTTGACCTGATTGGGGGTGTACTCGATCACCTCGGCCCCCGAGGCCGCTCCTTCGGCCATCGCGAGCCCAGCCGCCTGGGCGACGCCCATCGCTGTGCGAACGTTGACCTGGAAGAACACTCGCTCGATCGCCACGACCTGGGGGCGATGCTCGGCGATCAGGCCGCGCAACTCCCGTTGGAGCAGGGCGAGCCGGCGCGGCAGCTCGCCGCCGGGGGGCGTCGTGATGACACCGATCGCCACCGCCTCTGCGGTCCGGCCGACCTGCTCGACCACGCCATAGCCGCAACGGGACAGCCCAGGGTCGATTCCGAGGACGAACACAGGTTCGATGCTACCGCGTCGCGTGGCGATCGCCGGCTACTCCGCCAGCTCCGCCAGCACCGAGTCGGGCACATCGAAGTTGGCGTACACGCCCTGGACGTCGTCGTGGTCGTCCAACGCGTCCATCACCGCCATCACCGATCTGGCCTCACTCGTCACCGAGAGTTCGATCAGGTTCTGGGGCAGGTACGTGAGATCCGCGGAACTGACCTCGATGCCCGCCTCCTCGATCGCACCGCGCACCGCCATCGTGTCCGTCGGCTCGGTGGTCACTCTCCAGGTCTCACCCTCGCCCACGATGTCCTCGGCTCCGGCGTCGAGCGCGACGAGCATGAGGTCGTCCTCCTGGACAGACGACGGCACCAGCACCACGCCCTTGCGATCGAATTGCCATGCGACGGCGCCCGGCTCGGCGAGCGATCCCCCCGCCCGCGTGAACAGGCTACGAATCTCGGCTCCGGTGCGATTGCGATTGTCGGTGAGCGCCTCGACGAACACGGCGACACCGTGGGGCGCATACCCCTCGTAGCTCACCTGCTCGTAGGTGACACCCTCCAGGTCACCTGTCCCCCGCTTGATCGCCTTCTCGATCGTGTCCAACGGCACCGAGTTGTCGCGCGCCTTCTGGTACATCGTCCGCAGCGTCGCATTGGCGTCGAGATCGCCGCCGCCCTCGCGCGCCGCGACCTCGACCTGGCGAATCAGCTTGGCGAAGAGCTTGCCGCGCGCCTTGTCGGCCGCACCCTTCTTGTGCTTGATCGTCGCCCACTTGGAATGACCAGACACTGGTTCCTCGCTCGACTTCTCGAGATCGTCGCTCGCCTACTGCGCTCCACATTCTGCCACCGTCGCGGGGCTGCGCAGCAGATCGACGAACAGCTCGTGCAAGCGGGTGTCGTCGGTGAGCTCGGGATGAAAGCTCGACACCAGAATCGAGCCCGCGCGGCAGATCACCGGGACGTCCTCGTGGTCTCCGACGGCCACAGTGGCCAGGACCGAGACCCCCTGACCCACCCGGGTCACCCCGGGAGCGCGGATGAACACGGCTCGAAACGCGTCGCCGAGCCCCTCCACGCAGAGGTCGGCCTCAAAGCTCGCCACCTGCCTGCCGAAGGCGTTGCGCCGCACCGTGAGGTCGATCATGGAGAAATTGCGCTGATCGCTGCGCCCGTCGAGGACCTCTGATGCGAGCAGGATCATTCCGGCGCACGTTCCGAACGCCGGCATCCCCTCGCCCAACAGACCGGCGATGGGATCGAACGTCCCGCTCGACTCGAGGAGCATCGAGATCGTCGTGCTCTCGCCACCGGGAAGGATCAGGCCATCCAGGCCCTCGAGATCGCGCGGAACCCGGACTTCGACTGGCGACACATCCAGGCGCTCCAGCGCGCGGACGTGCTCACGAGAGGCACCCTGGAGAGCCAGGACGCCGACCCGAAATCCCACCGAGCCTCACCAGCCGCGGTCGGCGAGCTTGGTGTCGAGAGCGCCGATCTCGAGCCCGCGCATGGCGTCGCCAAGCCCGTGGCTCACCTTGGCCACCACGGCGGGATCGCGGAAGTGCGTCGTGGCCTCGACGATCGCCTTGGCTCGTGGGGACGGGTCCTCGCTCTTGAAGATGCCGGATCCGACGAACACCGCTTCGGCGCCGAGCTGCATCACGAGCGACGCATCGGCGGGCGTCGCGATTCCGCCGGCACAGAACATCGGCACGGGGAGCGACCCCGTCTCGGCGATCTCCTGGATCAGCCCGAGCGGTGCCTGCAGCTGCTTGGCCCAGTCGAACAGCTCGGCAGCATCGGCCTGTGTGATCTTGCGGATGTCGCCGATGATCGACCGGAGGTGGCGAACCGCCTCGACGATGTTGCCCGTGCCGGCCTCGCCCTTGCTGCGGATCATGCACGCGCCTTCGGAGATGCGACGCAGCGCCTCGCCGAGGTTGGTTGCGCCACACACGAAGGGGACGGTGAATGCCCACTTGTCGATGTGATGCGCCTCGTCGGCCGGCGTCAGTACCTCGGACTCATCGACGTAGTCGACGCCGAGCGATTCGAGGATCTGGGCTTCGGCGAAGTGACCGATCCGCGCCTTGGCCATCACGGGGATCGTGACCTCGGCCTGGATGCCCTCGATCATCGCCGGATCGCTCATGCGAGCCACGCCGCCGTCGCGCCGAATGTCGGCGGGCACGCGCTCGAGCGCCATGACCGCCACGGCGCCTGCGTCCTCGGCGATCTTCGCCTCGTCGGGCGTCACGACGTCCATGATCACGCCGCCGCGCAACATGTCCGCCAAGCCACGCTTGACGCGGACCGTCCCGGTCTGGGACCCGGTGCTGCTCGCGCCGTTGGGGGAACCGTCGGTGTCAGCCATGCCGGCAGTGTAGAAGCCGCGGGCCGTCGATCCGCAGTGGATTGCACTCGCACTCCGCCGCGCTCGCGCGGCTCGCTAGTCGAGGACCCTCGCCGCGCCCTCCGGCGCCAGGAGGACCCACGTGCGGCCACGCGTGACGGGGATCTCGTCTCCCTCTGCATCGAGAAAGATCGTCTCGATGGTCAGGTTCGGCTTGAACCAGGTCCCCACGGTGAGCCGGCCGCCGCTCAACACCCACGCCGTGCCCTGGCCCTCCCAGATCTGTGCCTCCGGCACGGCCGCGCCGTTGGCATCGACGAGGCCGGTGTCGAGGTAGGTGACGAACTGAACGATCACGTTCTCGGGTGCGACCTGCACACCGTCCTCATCGACGTGTGGGGTGCCGTTCTGCTCACGAGCCCACCCGCGGCGCGAGTCGTCCCAGCGATGCACGACCGAGGTCGAACCGAACTCGACCGCGACACCGACGACCGGCGGGCCGTCGGTGCCGTCGTCGCCACCTCGGGGCAGGTAGGAGAACTGCGGCGGCGGCGGCAACGCCACATCCGCGGTGAAGCCCCGGAGAACCTCGGTGAGCGCATACAGATCGGACGGAGGGTTCCGGTCGTCGCGTCGCAGATAGCCGTCGGGCCGCGCCTCGACACCGACGTCGGCGACCGCACGTCGGTCGAGCATGTCGGAGAAGGCGGTGTTGGCGCCGCTCCAGACGAACATCGGCGTCTTGAGCGGCATCAGCAGCGGGACGTCCGTGGACCGTGCCGATCGAACGGGGCCCACGAGCGGAGGGTCCTCGCTCTGATACACGGCCAGAAGTCGCGTGAGCCCGCCTTCGACGAGCTCCTCGTAGACGAGGTCGGCCTCGACGAGGCCCGTCTGGGGACGAGCGCTGTCGACGTTGTCGACCTTGATCGCCAGCGCGGGCCTGGCAAGGAGGTTCACATCGGCGACCCCGGTGCCGGTGAGAGGTGCCTCGTCAGGCGCAACCGAATCGGGGGCGAAGTCGAGGCGGGTGATGTCGTCGCGCGACAGCGGATCGCCGTCCACGACGCGGGTCGTGGTGGTCACGCCGATTTCGACCGCTGAGGTTGTGGGCTCAGCAGCTTCATCGGTGACGGGGGATCCCCCCGATGAGCAACCGGCCAGCAGGACGCACGCGGCGAGCGCTGACCTGCGCAGAGGCCGCACGGGGAGTGAGGAGCGGCGGGCTCCCGTCACCGCCTCAGAGCTCACGAAGAGCTGCGATGCGCTCCGAGAGTGGTGGGCGGACGCGCGAGTCACGGGGATCCACGACGCAGAGAGCAGCTCCTGCTCCCGCGACATCGAGCACCGCGTCCGAGGCCGACTCGGCGCGTTCGAGCGCTGCGATCATGCCGGGCGGATACCGGGTGAGCTGGACCCCGGTGACGTCGGTGCGAAAGTCGCGGTGGGGTTCGAGCTCGGCGGCCGAACGACGGCGGCTCACCCCTGCGAGAGGAATGAAGAGTCCACACACGGCTCCCGCCGCGCGCCCTCCTGCCGAACCCGCCGAGCCGTTGATCGATCGGCCGGCCCGCAACCGCTTGCCGATGTCGGCGAGCAGCGCCGGAAGCCCGACGGTGGTCGCGACCGTGCTCGCGTGGGCCGTGTCGAGCGTGCGGACCTGGCTGACCTCGTTGGCGACCAGGGCTTCGAGCTCGATACGACTCGCGTTCTCCAACGCTCCGCTGGTGACGACCAGCCACGACCTGCTCGGGTGGCGCCCCACGGCGATCATGTTGACGGCGGGAGAGTCGACGATCCGAAGCTGAGGTTGCGCAACCCCGGAGCTGGCACACAGCCCTTCGACGACGTTGACCAGGCGCGGGTGGGTGGACTCATCGACGTCGGAGCCGCCGTAGGAATCGACCAGCCACCGCTCTGACCGACGGAGGAGCAGAACGGCGAGAAGCGCAGCGACACCGAGCGCCACCGGGAGGCCCAGCCATCCCAGCGGGGTGACGACCCACAACACCAGGCCCACCACCAATCCCGACAGGAGCGCGGTGAGCCAAAAGACGAGGATCAATCGGTCGATCCGTTGGCGGTGGTGGTCGATCTGTTCGATGTCGGTGTCCATGTCGAAGAACTCGCACGGGAGACGTGCCGGGTGCGTGCCGCGAGAGAGTGTAAGGGTCAGCGCTCGCGATGCGGGCTGCTTGCCGACCGGGCGGCTCGACGCCTGCGAGGCCACCACCCCGTCACCGGACGAACGGTTCCTGCGTCACGCTCGACAGCGATCGCTCTCTCGTAGAGGTCGAGGTATGTCTCTGCGAGGCGGTCCATGGCGAACTGTTCGGCCCGGGGCTCGCCTGACGCCACGAGGGAGGAGGCCAGCGCCGGGTCGTTGAGCACGCGTCGGAGCCCTTCGGCGAGGCGATCGACGTCACCGGGCGGAACGAGAAGCGCTTCGCGACCTGTGTGCGCGACGTTGCGGTACCCGGGGAGATCGCTCGCCACCACTGGAGTGCGGGCCGCCATGCCTTCGAGCAAGACGATGCCGAAGCTCTCCCCGCGCAGGGACGGAACGCAGAAGACGTCTGCGCCCTTGATGCGGGCGAGCTTCTCCTCGTCGGTGATGTTGCCCAGCCACTCGATGCGCTCGTCGTGGGCGTACCTCGCACGAAGTTCTTGGGTCTGGGGGCCCTCGGACATCACCCAGAGCCGGGTGGATGCAGGCAGCTGCTGCACCGCCTCGAGCAGAACGGCGAGACCCTTGCGCGGCTCGTGCCGTCCGACGTACGCGATCGTCGGCTGTGCCGCGAGCCACGGGTCGGTCTTGCGGACGCCGTCGAGGTCGATGCCGTTGAACACGATCTCGTAGTCGCCGCCCAGAGCGGCTGCTGCCATGTCGCGCGCATCGGTCGACACGGCGGCGCGCACGCTCGCCCGGTCGGCGAGCCACTTCACTCCCGGGGTGAGGTAGGCCTTGCTCCCTCCCGCCGCGTGCCAGGTGCCGACGATCGGGGCGTACTTGGTGAACAGGGCGGTCTGGCAGGGCCCCGGGCAGATGGGTTCGTGGATGTGGATGACGTCGAACTCTTCGTCGGCCAGGGAGCGGATCGTGCGCAAGGTGCACGCGACATCGGGCGCGATCGGCGCGATGGATCCATTGGCGAAGGTCGGGATCGACGCGCCGAGCGGCGTGACACCGACCGCGGGTGGCGCCCCGTCACAGGGGCCAAGGACACGCGTGCTGTGGCCGAGATCGGACAACGACCTCGCCAAACCGAGTACTTGCGCCTGCACCCCGCCAGGGACCGTCAGGCTGTACGGCGAAACGATCCCGATGCGCACCCCCTCAACGCTAGGTCATGACACCCGTGGTGCGACAGCTGAGCGTGACCGGCTCAGGCCGAATCGCTCGGCCAGTTGGGCTGGAACATGTGCCACTGCTCGGGGGCGCGCCGAATCAGCAGGCCAAGGTCATCGGCCAGATGCTGGGTGACCCTGGACACGTCCTCGCGCAGCTTTCCCCTGCGGGCAGTGTCGAGCGGTGGCCGCACGACGCCGAGGTGGCCGCCCCCTGGCCGGAAGTACACGGCGGTTGGCAGAACGGTTGCCTCCGCTCGGAGACCGAGCAGCGCCGGGCCCGCCGGGAGGGTGGTGCGCTCCCCGAGAAAGTCGGCCTCGATGCCACCGCCCCCGATGTCGCGGTCACACAACAGGCACACGATCTCGTTGCGTCCGAGTGCCGCGAGCACCTCGCCGCCGGCGTCCTTGTCGAGCGGCACCACGTTCATCCCGAGATCCGAACGGAATCGCACGAACCAGTCGAACAGCTCGGGTGGCTCGATTGCCTCGACCACCACGGTGATCGGCAACCGGTTCACGGTGGCCATCCAAAAGCCCGCCCACTCCCAACCACCGAGGTGTGGGAGCGCCAGGATCACACCGTTGCCGCGTTCGAGACCTGCCTCGACGTGGTGGTACGCGGGGACGTCGATCCCGGCGGTGAGTTCGGCTGCGCCGACGTCGGGAAGCCTGAAGGACTCGACCCAATACCGCGCATAGGACTCGTAGGCCCCCGTGACCGCCCGACGAATGGCGCGATCGCTGGCCCCTGGGCCGAGGGCCCGACGCATGTGCCGCGCGACCATCGCCCGTTGTGTACGGGCGGCTGCGACCAGGGGGCGGGCCGCCAGCTCGGGCAGCCGCGCAGCCACTACGCCCGGAAGGTGCCGAGCGGCCCACGAGCCGCCGCGGTAGATCCCGGTGACGATGTCGTCCTTGGCGGACACCTTCAGCGCAGTGCTCTCGTGGCCTGCGCCCACACCTTGAAGAAGCGTTGCACGGCCGTGATCGAGGTCAGCACCAACATCACCCACAGCACCGGGATGAGGATCGCATCGAAGAAGAGAGCGAATCCCAGAACGAAGACCCGCTCGGCCCGTTCCATGAGACCGCCCTTGGCGTCGAACCCGAGCAACTCTGCCTTGGCCCGTTCGTAGCTGATCACCGAGGACACCGCGAGGAGCGCCATCGGCAAGATCGGCATGTGCGCGCTCTCGGTCTCGGCGAGGTGCCAGGCGATCCCCCCGAGGAGCAGAGCGTCGGTCACCCGATCGATCGTCGAGTCGAAGAACGCGCCACGGGCCGAGCTGGTCCCTGCAGCCTTGGCGACCGCCCCGTCGAGCAGGTCGCCGAGCGCGGTGAGCACCAGGAAGAGCACACCCAGCTTCAACTCGCCCGCACCGACGGCAATCGCTGTGGCAACCGACATCACGAGCCCGAACAGGGTGAGGTGGTCGGCGCTGATCCCGATGCGGACGAAGCTGCGGCCGACGGGATCGGTGACCTGATCCACGCCCTTCCGGAAGCTGCCGTCAAACATCGTCGTTCGATTCCTTTGCGCTTTCATGGCCCGACTCGTCGCTCGTGGCGGCGGGCGTCGCCTGCTCTCCCGCTGGACCCCCACGCGCACTCGGGACCGTTTCGATCCAGTCCTCGGGATTGTCCTCGACGTAGCGATCGACGACGCCGCCGTTCACCGCGTCGACGAGGACCATCCCTCGCTTGGCCGGCGGATCCTCGGCCGAGTACACGAGCATCCGCCACGTCGGCCGGGAGGCGAAGCCCCGCCAGCCCAGCTGCGCGCTCGCATGGCCGACAGCGAAACCGAGGTCCCGGCTCGCCGCCACCAGAGCTTCGTTCTCGTCGACCTTGGTCGAGTAGCCGGCCACGAGTTGGTAGGCGCCGACCGCGGCGAGGCCCACCGCGCCGATCGCGACGCCTGTATTGGTGAGAACCGCATCGCTCCCTGCGACCCAGACGACGATCAGGGTCGCCGCTGCCGCGGCGAGGTAGAGGGTCCCGGTGATCCGTCGCTTGTTGTTGTTGGGAAACGTGTATGGCCCAACGAAGCCGCGATCGAGGTCCTCAGGCAGCTCGTCGCGCACCTCTGCATCGTCGTTCGGCAGCGGCCCGCCGAGGGGATCGTCAGCCACGGTCGGCCACGCTATCGGGTGACGCTGACACCACGAATTTCGCGGGCGATCCTGCCTACTCGCGCGGCTCCTCGAGTGCGGCGCGGAGGCGATCACGTGTGTCGGCCAGGGATTCGGGGACGACCCGCACGCCGCTGATGGTCGTCATGAAGTTGGTGTCTCCGACCCAGCGGGGCAGCACGTGCACGTGGAGGTGGCCGGGGATGCCCGCGCCCGCACCGCGGCCGAGGTTGGCGCCGAAGTTGACGCCGTCTGGACCATAGGTGGCCTCGACCGCCGCGACGGTGGCGTCGAGGAGGTCGAAGAGTTCACGCCGCTCCTCGAGCTCGAGATCAGCGAGGCGCGCAACATGGCGATAGGGCAGCACCATCACGTGGCCACTGGTGTAGGGGTATGCGTTGACCACGACCGCGGCGGTCTCGCCGATCGCGATCAGCTCATCGGGGTGCTCATGACGGAGATCGAGCACCCCGCAGAGCACGCAGTCCGTCTCGCCGTCTGCGCGGCGAGCGGGGTCGGCGACGTAGTCGCTGCGCCAGGTCGCCCAGAGCCGTTCGAGACGATCGGTCACGCCGATGCCTTCAGTACCGCCGTGGACGACGATGCGTCTGCACCCTCGGGCTCGCGGGTCGCGTACCGCGGAACGTAGTCCTGGCCCGTGAGCGCACGGATCTCGAACATCACTTCGTCGGTGATCTGGCGCAAGGCCATCCGATCGTCGGCTTCGCCGCCCGATCGCGAGGCATCGATCGGCTTTCCGAAGGCGAACGTGGCGGGCATGAACGGGCGAGGCCGCGGCGCATCAGGCGGCTGGATCTCCCGAGTGCCGACGATTCCGACCGGGATGATCGGTGCGCCCGTCTGGAGAGCCAGCCGGGCGACACCGGTGTGACCCTTGTGAAGTCGCCCATCGCGCGAGCGAGTGCCCTCGGGAAAGATGCCGAACAGCCCCCCGTCGTCGAGCACCCGACGCGCCGCGTCGAGCGCCGCGCTGGACGCCGCCCCGCCGGATCGGTCGATCGGGATCATCCCCATGGCGGGGAACAAGGTCCTGGTCTTCCAGTCGTCGAGGTACTCGGCCTTGCCCACGAACTTGATCTGCCGGGGCAAGGTGGCCATCAGCAGGGCCGAGTCGAGGAACGAGATGTGATTGGGGGCCAATATCGCGGGACCGTGCTCCGGGAGGTTCGCAAGGCCCGGCTGATACACCCGAACGAGGAATCGCAGGAACGGCCCGATCAGATAGCGATTGAGCGGGTACCAGCGGCCGTACTCGTCGGCTCCGGAGCTCTCAGCGCTCGCAGTGGCCATGTCGTGCCCGTTCATCGCCCTCGTGCTCGTCGATCGCCGCGTACTCGTCGATGGTGCGGTCAGCTCGTCCCCCCGAGTGTCGCGCGATCGAGTCCGAGTCGCGCGAGCGCCTCGTCCACCCGGTGGGTGAGGGTCCCGGGCACGGACCGCGCCGAACCGACCTCGTCGAAGAGTCGTCTCGGCGCATCGTTGCCGAGCAGGTCTGCGACCCGAGCGAACAGCGCCTCCGACGCGTCGTACGCAGCAACGATGTCCCCGACCGAACCCGACCGGAACTGGTGTGCCTCCGGGATCTCGAGTTGGCCGCGCGCTGTCGCGGTCCTGCTGTTGGCCTCCCAATCCGCGTACCCCTCGTGCACCCACAGCGGCGTGAGGGGCCCCGAGTCGGCCAGGGCGTCGACGTGGACCAGCTCGTGGGCGAGGATTGCGACCTGCCGGGTCGTCGAGCGGCGCCGGAGGTTGCCCTCCTGCAGGACCAGCCTCGGGGGACCGGCCTGCCAGGACTCCGAGCGATCCACCGAGAACGAGACGAAGGCGACGAACTTCGACACGTCGAGCGCGTCTGCAGGAACTCCTTCGCCTGGTCGGCGCCGGTCGGAACGAGCACGAGATAGGCGGCGGGAGGATCGATGGCGCTGATGGTGTCGTGGGCGCGTCGCAGCAGACCGGCGACCTCCCGCATGCGAGCGGCGCGCGATGGTTCGCCGACGAGCACGACTCCCCCATCGCGCTCGACCGTGACCTCTGCGACCTCCCAGAGCGTGCGAGACGAGGTGACGCCGAGCCGCCGAAGCGGGTCGTCGTGGACCACCGTCGCAGTGCCGCTGGTCGTCGACACGGCCAGCAAGAGGGTGTCGGCCGCCGGATGCGGATCGACACCCTCCACGGCCCAGTGACGGGTGACCTCGACGACGACGACCGGCTCGCCGTCGGGCCCGACGAGACCCGGCGGTGTCAGGTCGAGCACCGGGCGCTGCAGCTCCTCCTCATAGACGCTCATGCCGACGCCCGCGAATCCAGCCGTGGCGCGGGCCCACCGTTGCCGCACGTCATCGGAAGCGTCGGGGTGCAGCGACGTCGATCCCTCGCCGGCGGCGACCTCTCGTTGGCGCTGGTCGAGTACGGCCTCGATGAGCTCGACGGTCTGAGGGTCGACGACGACGGGCGCCTCCCTCGCCTGACCGTATTCCGCGGCTTGCGCCGATGACGCTGAGCCCGACCCACCCGTGACCAGCCACAGCACGGCGACACCGATCGCAACCAGACGCGCAGACACGGCCCATGGGCGACGCACGCTCACCACACCACACCCAGCAGCTCGGCTGCGGAGCTGACCGAACCCCCGCGGCTGCACACCGCATCGATCGCGGCAACCGCACGGGGTGTGTCGAGGTCGTCGTCCAGGGC
>Ga0209992_10001353_pt1 | contig 26304 bp, 35 predicted proteins | sample 2SBtaG_2_FD_182564 | JGI IMG/M metagenome (GOLD analysis project Ga0209992, IMG submission 182564) | Deep subsurface microbial communities from Kolumbo volcano to uncover new lineages of life (NeLLi) - 2SBTROV12_ACTIVE470 metaG (SPAdes)... | ecosystem: Environmental > Aquatic > Marine >... | reverse complement strand
TGTCTATAAATTCTACACCAGCCCTCTCTCTCATCTCTGGACTAAGCCTGCCTTCGCATTTAAAATAGACAGCTCTCGCGTTTGGCATTTTAAGGAAATGTCTAGTCACTTCAAGTGCCTCTGACGTCTTGCCTCCCTCATTAATACCGCAAAAGCGATGAAGCCCCGGGCCTAATCCGCCTCCTGTCTCAATATCTAGAGTTAGAGACCCTGTTGAAACTTTGTATTCAACCGTCTCTTCGTAATTGTAATGATCTTCTTTATGAGTTTTAAGGAACGATGATAACTGCTCCGCTGAGGTTAAAACTCCATCTTCACTTACTCTTTTCTTCTTCTTTACTGCCATGTCTTAAAAAATCAATTAAAGTTTTTGGTTTCTTTTTGTTAGGTTTATTTACTTCTAACTCTTTATCTAGTATAGCATGTTCTTTTTTAAAGTCAAGGCTAGATAATTTGTTCTGCTTTGCAAGATACTTCTTAAATTTTTCAGTACGAAACTGAGCTAAGCTTTCTAGTTTTAGTTCACTAAAGTCTAAATCTTTGAATATTTGCTCGCCGAAGTCTTTTATTAAGGATTTAGCTATCTTTATTTCTTTAGGCCAGCTTACTTTCTCTGGATTCTGAAGGAATTTCCAGACAAGGTACTGATAAATGTTATTAATTTTCTTACGCTTCTTTGGCATAAAGAGCTAAGTCACATTTTACCATATCTTCAACCATCTTGTCAAATGAAATCTCTCGCTTCCAGCCTAACTCTTTTTTAGCCTCTGATGCATCTCCGTGAAGTAAATCAACTTCTGCTGGCCTAAACCACTTTTCGCTAATCTCAGCCATTACGGTGTTCTCTTGGAATAATCTAAACTTAGAAGACAGACCTTCTCCGCTCCATAAACCGGGAATGCCTGCTGCGCTAAAAGCTTTGGATACGAAATCTTTTACAGAGTGAGTCTCTCCGCTGGCAAGCACATAATCTTTAGGCTTGTCTTGGTTAAGCATAAGCCATACACCTCTCATAAAGTCTCTACTGTCACTCCAGTCTCGTCTAGAATCAATATTCCCAAGTTGAAGTGGCTCAAACTTTTGGTTAGTTTTGATTTTATGAAAAATCTCTGCTACTTTCTTAGTAATCTTTCTAGTTACGAACTCCGCCCCTCTTCTTGGGCCTTCGTGATTAAATAAAATAGAGTGTACAGCGTAAAGATCATAAGACTCTCTGTAGACTTTGACTAAATGCCTTGCAGCAGCCTTTGAGGCTCCGTATGGGCTCCTAGGCTTTATAGGGTGCTTCAAGTCTTGAGGACTGTAGTCTACATCTCCTAATTCTTCCGAAGATCCAGCGCTGTAAAACCTACAGTCAGGCTGATGTTTTTTAATAGCCTCAAGGCATCTAATTACACCACAGGCGTTTATATCGAACACACTTAAAGGGGTATCCCAGCTCACTCCCACAAAAGAGTTGGCTCCAAAGTTAATTAAGTAATCTGGTTGAATCTTTAAGACTAGATCATTGATACTAACTGAATCAGTAAGGTCTCCGTCTACTAGAGTGAATCTATCGTGAGCAATGAAGTCTTTAATATTTTGAAAGTTAGGAGAACCAGAACGGCGCTGCATACCATAGATTAGATTATCTGTATTTTCAAGTAGGTATTCAGCCATATTGGCTCCATCTTGCCCAAGGACGCCAGTGATTAAAACTTTTTTACTCATGTAACTTAATTATACCTCTAGGTTAATTTTATGTCAAGAAATATCTGTGCTAAAACTCTTAACATCTGCAACCGTACTCCAGCTTTTAGTGAAGTCTCGGTGAATTTTTTGGGCTAAATTTTTATGAAAGGGTCTAAAATTATATATTGCACAAAGCCTATGAGGCTCTTCCTTGGGGGTTGTAGCTCTGTGTATTGAGTTAGGGTCAAATAAACAAAACGTCCCTGCTGGACCAACTACCTTATGTGGTAGCCATCCTTGCTCACCAAAGCTCTCTATGTCTTGAGGTGGTACTCTGCTTCCAGAATAAACCTGACTTGATTTATGGGTTGGTGAAATTTTAGAAGACTTCATTTTTAAACCTTTATTTGAGGAAGGATTTAAAAGAACTTCGAAAGCTCCCGTGTTTTCAGACACATCATTAAGATAAAGCATTAGCTTTAGTTGGTGATGGACATTGTCGTCATAATGCCAGATCCAAGAGCTTCTTTCTATTCTATTTGGTAGGCTCTCGTATATTAAGACAGATTCTACCATGGAATAGCATTGATAAACATTTGACTCTATGTATTTTGCGAAAAAATTACCTAACTCAAGTACGTCTTGGCACCCGTAAAAGTCATTAACTTTAATTATATTTTCGTGCTCGGGGTCAAATAATCCTTGTTTAGTGTTTATCTTCTTCTTACAATGATTGTATATATTTGCTATCTTATCTTTGTAATTATTTGGAAACTTAAAAGACTCATCTTCGGGTAAATAGGTGTGAACAGTGAGATCTTCGAGAGGCAAAGCTCCAGTGTAGCCTCCTTTGTATACAGACTTGCAATGATTGTAATATTTTTCGTAACTTAGCATCTTTGAAATACGGCGAATATAGCAGGGGACTGAACCCCTTCTTTAATATCTATTAAATAAAAATTATTTTTAAAAAGCTCAGATAAGGAAACTTCAGAAAAGTAATGGTAATGCCCATCCCAGCCCTCGTTTGGATCTCTTAGTTTCCTGTTTATGGGTACTTCTAGGATGAGTAAATCAGAACAAACTTCTGCTGCTTTGTTTGAAAAGGAGTTTAGATCTTTGATGTGTTCTAGCACATGCCAACATGTTACTATATCAAACTGCTTACCAAAGTCGATAGAACAAAAATCTCCGTGATGAGATTTAAAACCATAATTAACTAAATTAGAATAACAAACATCACTTATCTCTTGGCAATCAATTTTTAAACCTGTTCTGTCTTTTAGCATTGAAGCAAAAGTTCCTCCTCCTGCCCCTATATCTAATAAAGTCGAGCGACCTTTTATATATTCTTTAATGAATTCAAATCTATTTTGACAAATTTCTTTTCTAGCTTTATGGAAGTCATTTGTAAACTTGCCCTCCACAATTTCATCATTTGTTCTTGTTCCGCATCCATTGTTTCTGTAATCTGCTTTGTGATAGCCTAAACCATTCCCAGTATAATTTATAAAAGTATGTTTGCAAGCGGGACATTGATAAAAGTCCTTGCTGTCTTTAACTATGGGCTCCATATACTTGGAGCAAACCAAGCATTCTAATTTATCTTCTTCGCGCATGATTCTATAAATGAATTAAATTTATCTTTCCAGACTTTCATATTTTTATGTCTTATTGAGTACCATTCTTCTAAGTAGTCTTTATCTACTGTGAGATTCTTATGTTTTACTTTTAGTGTTTCTAGCCAATTTTCTTGCTTTATATCAACGTTATATTTAGCAAAGCCATTTAAAAAAGAAAAATCTCTTACTTTGTCTTGTGTGCTTAGATAAATACCGGGAACATTCAGCCCTATAGATATTAATTGTCCGTGCCCTCTCATAGCCACCACAGAGTCAAAACACATGTAAAGCTTAGTAAAACCTAGAGTATTTTTAAACTTTAAGTTCTCTGACATCTCTAATTTATCAACTAAAAAATTTTTAAAATATTTAAAGTCTTTTGGTGTGTGAGGAAAGGCTGACAAATGATTGTCTTCTGCAAATCCCACTAATGAAATTATATTCTCTGAGCTGCCGTATCTACCTTGGTTCTGCTTATCGTTATTATTGAAAGCTGGTTGTATTAAGCTTCGGGTTATGTATTGCTTGTCGGGAGACTCGAAATCATAAATTAATCCGGGGTCTGGTATCTCCTCTGATTTAAGTCCAGTTATATTTCTAAATATAGCCTCTGAGCCGTCATTCCTAAGAGAGAAGCCAGAAGAGTGGAGGAATGTCTCTTTTAGTGAGAGGGCAGCTTCATCAGAAAAACCTTCCAGACCTCTAAAGTAGTTTATACCTAAACCCACAAAGAAAACAGGACAATCTATAGATTCCAAAACTCTTTTATTAAAAGGTAACTTATATTTAGTGTCATGAGACTCGTAACCCCTATACTCTATTAGACCTCCTCCTCCAACTACAACACAATCAAAGCCTTGGTTTAATTTTTTTATAGTAAGTTCTTGGTCGTTTCTTTTAGTCCAGAAATCCTCATGTATATCTGAAGACTCCCATTCTATGTCCTTTATGAACTTGTCAAACTCTAATCTTACATTATATAGAGCTGCGTTGTCTCCAAGGTTTCTGTTGTATGAGCCTATATGAAGTATTTTCACAATAAAGTCTTATAGTCCATTGCTGGTTGTCTAGCTACGTTTTCATACATTAAGTTTCCATAGATCTGAGTTCTTTGGAATTGTTTATGAGGATAGTCAAGCTTGACAGCATGTAAGGTATGACTTGTAGGAGAAAACAGAACTATACTATTGTTTTTCCTAATAGTTTTCTTGGATTCGCATAAATCCCAAGGAACCCAGCACCTGTCCAAATCTTTTGTATCATCCCAGACTTTATATATGTGCTCGTATTCTTTTTTGAATTTAAGCAAATGAGTATGAACATCGTAACCCTCAACTGAATCATCTTTATTAATATTTAATAAATAAGTTAAAGCTTTTCTTTTTGTGTCTGGGTGTGGTGTTATTTCATATTTAGTCAAGTTCTTTTGTATAGCTGTAATTATAGAGTTCTGATGTCTTATGCCGAACTTAGTCTCTAATGCTATTTTAAAGTCTCTGCCATTTAGGAAGTCTATTAACTGGGCAATTTTATCATTTTTGTATTTAGTTAATCTGAATGTGATGCCATAGCTTTCGATAGGCGTACCTTTTATATCGCTAGGCCAGTTATTGTTTTGTAGTCTATTTAGATAGTCTCTAGGGTCAGTACAACATCCGGGAAAGTTTTGTATCTCGTAACCTCTTCCGACTAAGGTTTGTATCAATGTCTCATCGTCAGGCTGTTCTTTAAAGTGTATTTGCTCATCACTAAGTAGCATATCCAAGTGTTCTTGACTGAGAAAGTTTTCTATCTCTAAATGTGGGAAGGGTTCTTTTATAAACTCTGCTCCAATTATCTTATCTATAATGTAAATGAATTCACTCATATTAAATCTTTTCTGCTAATGTAAACTGCCAATCGTAGTCTATGTCGAAAGCCTCTAGCTCGTTCATGGGGAAAAGTTTTATATCTCCTTCTTTAAAGAAATCTCCCATGAACTTATTATCTTTTATGATATCCATTCTCGAAGCATAAAGAACATGAGCCGCTTTATAAGTAGGCTCAACAGCTTTCGTATTCATTATGGTTTGATCCTCTGGCCAAGGAGTAACCATCGAACCTTCTTTGTTCCAGAAATAATCTTTTTGTTCTATAACTCCAAATAGATTCTCCTCTTCTTGCTCTATAAACTGTTTAGTAAAATCGTTAATCGTGTCAGTCTTTAGTAGTGGAGAGCAGCCATTAATTTTAATGACATATTTAAAAGGTAATTTATCATGCCATTCATATATTTTCTTAAGGCTGTTATCATTATTTGCTGATTCATAACTCCTTTTGAATATATTCGCCCCTAGTCTCTCCGCTTCCTTTATTAATTCGTCTTCATGTACAGATACATAGAAATTTTCTTTGGGTATATAGTCGCTAAGTAAAACTTTTGTAATTGCGTGTCTAAATAAATTAGTCCCTTTAAAGGGTTTAAGCATCTTATTGGAGACTCTTTGGGAGTTTAGTCTTGCTTGTATAACAAATAATATATCTTTTATATCTTTCATTAGTCTGTCCATCCTTCCCATCTATTATTATAATTTTTAAAAACGTCTGTTGATTGATTGCCTTCGTGACCTTGGCCTAAATTCACGTAATGAGTATTTGGAAATGTAAATAGATAATTCCATAACAGGCAAAACTGTCTTCTATAGGCGTGTTCCGCTCCTTGTCTTGTTGGTGCTTCTTCTACGCCATCCTCTTTTATAGTGTTGTAGTGCTTATCTTTTTCAAAAGAATGCTGATGCCCTAGTGGGTGTCCGTCTATACCAAGAAAATGTATTTCTGCGGCCTCAAGTATGGCTGCAAGAGCCAATAATCTGGGTCCAGCTCCTAGTTTAGAAAAGTATCTAGTATGAAAAGTAAAGCCTCTGTCCGCTCCGTGGGTATCTCTAAACTTAACTAATTCATCCGGAGTTTTAAATGGCTGGACAAAAGCCTCTATTCCGTACTTAGTGTCAGGGTTGGAGTTCATGTATTCTGCTAAGTCAGGATCTTCTAAGCTAACATTACCCCCTATTGAGAATAGGTCTAGATTTATTTCTTTTATATCTGGATTAAGAAAGAACTTTGTGCAAGACCATATATAGTCATACTGAGATAAATCTACTTGGGATAGTCTTTCTTTTAATGTAGGACCGGCTCCTAATATTAATATACTGCTACCTTCGTACTTAGAAGCTTCCTCTATATCTAGATCTGTTACTAGCTCGGTGTTATGCAAGAAGCCTCTGTTAAATAAATAAGAGTACTGCTTTCTTATAAAATGAAGCCCTGTTAGCGGATTCTTTAGGAAGTTGCTCTTCTCGTCTAAAAAAGAAAACTCATGAGGCCAGTTAAAGTAATTTTGAGAGCTACTAAATATCAGTCCTGTTATTTGATCTACCCATAAATCGTCTGGATCTCCTTTCTCGTTTTTAAAAGCTTCTCTTACTTTTAATATATTTTCTGTTTTTATATCTGTAGCCAGAAGAAGCCTCCTGTTGAAGCCGTACTCTTTTGTCCAGACTTGGGAGCACTTATTCCAAACAAGTATATCTCTAAAGTTTCTGACTTCTTTCTGATCCATTAACCTCTAAGCTTTTTCCTAACTGGCTTTTCTGAATCGGTGACTGTTATTTCACCATCTCCGTATGCCTGTTCTAGTTCTCTGATTCCACTAACTAATTTAAACAAACCTTGAGGTTCGACTGAGCTCATGTGGTCTGAACCCCACATAGTCCTATCTAAAGTTATATGTCTTTCTATAATAGTAGCACCAAGGTATACAGCGGCAACTGAGGTACCTAATCTGAACTCATGCCCACTGTAGCCTATATCTACTTTCCCATACTTTTCTTTTAGAGTTTTTATGCATGATAGGTTAAGTTCGTTTATCGGTGCTGGATACGTAGAGTTGCAATGCAGGATCGCTATGTCTTTGTATTCGCAGTGAACTTCAAGTTCGTTAACAGCTTCATCTATCTCCTCTGGAGTGCTCATTCCAGTAGATATAATAATTTTTTTACCTGTCTCTCCTGCCGCTGTTATTAGCTTCTTGTTAGTTATCATTGCAGATGGTATTTTAATAAATGGAATATCATACTGCTCTAAAAACTTAAGGCTATCTAAATCCCAAGGAGAGGCACTCCAAGATATGTTCTGCTGCTTGCAATATCTATCTATTTCGTCATACTCCTCCTGTCCAAATTCTACTTTATACTTATAATCTAAGTAAGATATTTTACCCCAAGGAGTTTCTCTCATGACTCCCTTTTGATGTTCTGGCACACACACGTCAGGGTTACGTTTTTGAAACTTAACTGCATCACAGCCCGCCGCTGCTGCAATATCAATTAGCCGCTTGGCTGTCTTTAGGCAACCGTTATGGTTGATACCTATCTCCGCTATAATATAAGTCTTCCTCATGTTTTAAATCTTTTTCCAAGCTCTTTTAGCTTTCTATCGTACCAGTTTTTTATGCGCTCTTTATTAGCTCTATTCCTTTCTTAGAGAGCCATTCTTTTATACTTGGCACAGCTTCAGCATTTAATGTTATATCCCAAGGTATCTCGCAGCCTTTATTATCCATTGAGTTTTTATCTTCTTCGTTATAAAAGTGACTGCCATGCTCGTCCAAGTCCCAGCCAATAGTAGTTATAGATTTGACTCCTACATGAACAGCCATGTGGAAAACAGACTCCAACATTATGCCGGGACCAACCGGCCTTTTAGTACACGTCTTACTTATTAAGTAGTCATCAAAGTTTTTCTTATAAGCTAAAGTTTTTTCCTTTCCTCCAGCCTGTTCAATGAGTGGCACTTCAAAGAATACATCATATTTTTGGTCTGGGTTCCATTTATGACCTACGGGATAATTACTACTAGCTACCACCACTTCTGGTCTATGGTCAGCATACCTATAGGGTATACTCATATAATCCAAAGGTAAATTTGAGCAATTCCAAAAATGAAAATCTGTATACTCTTTAAATTCTGTATCGTAAGCTTGTTTTACAGCAAATACTAAAGACTCGTCTAATTCATAACCAAAATCTTTTGAGGTGATGAGTTTCTTTTTATATTTGTTTAGAGATGGGCCACATGCTAATATATAGCAGTTTTGGCCAGCTTTACAATTCTCTAATTCTTTTAAATTCACTCTTCGTCTGTTATGTACAGATAGTCTAAAAGCGGAGCGTATTGATATGGGATCTTCGAGCAAGTTTCTGGTTTAATATCAAACTGAGTTTTAGCTGTCCAATCTTCTGGAGAAACTACGAAGTTAAGAGTGAGCATAGTTCTGTCTTGACTCTTTACTTTTTGTCCTTTATGGTAGCCTGTTGTTACTGCGGCAAGCACATCGCCTTTCTTAGCAAACAGAGGCTGAACTCTTCCCTTACCATACATCCTCTCTATCTCTTCATCTGGAATTCTATGTTGATCTCTCCAGTTGGATGGTTTTTCATATGCGCTACCCTCTACGTAAGTAAAAGGCCCGTGATCAAGCTCTTCTACATCATTAAGATAAAGAAAAAATTTAAGAAGATAAGGGGTGTTGTTGTCACAATGAAAGAGAGTTGTGGTTGCTCTTTCAACGTCATTCGCGAAACTCTTTCTTAAGTTTAGGGTTCCTACTGCGGGCATACACTTAAAATAACACATAGCTATTTTAACAAGTCTTTCGTCAAACAGTATGTCGGCAATCTCAGGAACTTTAAAAAGCGGATTAGAAACACTCATGAATAATTCTTTGTCTCTGACTTCACTTTGCGGAAGGGTGCAATTTTGACCTAAAACTCCATACTTTACATCAGAGCCACCTTGATCTAGGTAGAAATCTACCCTCTCTTGAATTTTGTCTAAGGTCTCAGAGGGAAAAAGGTTTGGTAACTTAGCCCAGCCTTTCTTATATAGGTCAAGCTCTACTATTGATTCTTCCTCTTTACCCCACATTAAATCACTTGGTAGGTTTTCTAGTGGGTATCTAGCAGATCTAGTTTTTAAACTCTTGACTGTTCTTTTTAAATCATCCGCACCCTCTTTCATGCAGTAAGCGGGCGGCAGCTTAACATCGAAGTTCATATACTGATTATATGAAGAACTTAATTAAAAATCAAGCAAAATAATTAAGTTGGAAGTATTTTTATGAGTTGGTCATTAACTCTAGCAAGTCCCTCTGGTGTGTCCTTGCCTTTCATTTTAATTTTAATTTTTGTTAAATTTTCTTGACCTCTGGTTCCTGTTATTTGAGCAGATAACTTGTTGTTGTTATTATTTATCTCGTCTTCAAAATGACTAAGGTTTACAGCCAGCTCCATCTCAAGCTCGTCGATAGCTAGATGGGCATTATTAGTGAGAGTTATTAAAGGTATATGAGTCTCTGTTACTTCTCCGTTATTTCCCGGAAGCTTAACTTTAAAGGTTTTTGCATTTCCGTCGCTGTCGAAGTAGGTAGACATTACTCTACCTAAATGCTCCGTTTCTACTTTCCTCTGGGCAAAAGCTACAGAATTATATATAGATTGAACTAGTTTGTCTAGGGAATTAGAATCCTCCTGACCACCTTGCCCCCCGCTTGGGGGCGGGGGTTGGGGTGGTTCGGTTGGAGGTGAAATTCCTAAAGAATAATTAGTTAAACCCATTTATTGTCTTACTTTATGGGCCTGCAGGGGCAGGTGTTGGGGTTGAAGCTCCGCCTTGAGGGGCGGGTTTGATAGCATCCCCTAGTATGTCTAGCACTTTCATTAGGCCTTCGGGGGCTCCATCATCTCTTGCTTCACAATGAACCGTATACCTAGCTGAGTTATCAGTCTTTCTTGTGTTTTCACTCTTGCTGCCTACAGAAGCCGTAACTGAAGCGCTAACAGGAGACCACCAAGCTTTATAATTCGCTTTAGTGGTAACATTGGCTGTTGTTGAGCTTTTACTTTCGCTAGTAGATTGAACCTTCATATCGAAGTCAATCTTAACATCTTTAACAGATAAATTTGGGGTATTTACGATAGCTAAAAGAGGAACCTTCATGGTTCTGGGCTCAGCTACAGTAGTAGTGGTTTCTACTCCATTTTCAGTGCTTTTGTGTTCCACTACGGCATCGTAGTCAAACTCAACAGTTCTAGCGCTAAGCTTTCCTGTAGTGTCGTCTTTTTCCAGCCCCACTTCTTCGATAAATTGCTCAGTGATTCCGGCTAATTTACCTTGGGCTTGTGCAGCCGCGATAAGTGGGTTTGCGATTAGCTCGCCAATTGGGAGCCCCTTAAATTGATCTGATATACTAGACATAATATTTCTATGTTATACTATAAATTACACTATTTTACAACATATGAAGCTTCTGTTTTGCTTGGGCAATCATCCATCTGTCTTTCTTGTCTAAGTGAGAACGCAGGTGATCGTCGATCTGCCTAAGCATTTCTGGCTTCTCTCCCATATGTTGATCTCTAACTTTCTGAATTCCTTGCACTACTTTAAGTAGCGTACCTGTAGCTCCTGAGGCTGGCATAGCGAAAGGAGCTACCATTGTCACTATTTTAAATCCTATAGCTAAAACAACCAAAAATACAACAATACCTACAATCCAATACACTTTACCCATCAAGCTTGAATACTTAGTCGCTTGTAGTGCGTTCTCTTGGTTTATTGCTTTTAGCTTGGTTTGAGCATTCTGTAATTGACCAGAAAGAATCCTGTTTTGATTCTGTATTGCGATTAGCTCTTTGTCCATGGTGGCTAGTAAATCTTGACCTTTCTTCACTTCTGACGGGTCAGTAGAAAGCAATCCTGTTACCATTTGGTCGGACTTCATCGCGTTCTCCATTTGTGGAGGACCAAGGGCTGTAACACCTCTTGTGGTCATTTGTTTGGCTACTTGAGATTGTGGGGATGGATCTGGGTCTTTCTGCAAGGCTTGATCTGCAGCGTACACGAAAGTTCTTCCGCTTTCTACTTTCTTAGTATCATTGTCATCTTTCTCTTGTTGTATGTTCTCCACGACCTTCTCTTGCTTGTTGAACTTACCTAGCGGGGTAGCGCAGCCACCTAAGACAACTAAAGAAAGTGCCATAATATAAAAAACATCTTTAAAGTAATTGTTTTTATTATCCATTATATGTACTTCTCCTTTATTATTGTAAATACTTCTATAAACTTATCCAAATCTATTTCTACCTTAGTCCTGCTTAGCCCTTTATATATATATTTTAAATATCTACTATAAGAGTCTTCATATGGCTCCGACTCTGGGTCTGTAGAACAATACTGTTTAATAGCAGATTCAAAAAATACTATCAACACCAGACATAAAGCTGCTCCTTCTGCGTTTGGTTTATCCGTGTCAAAAGATATATTTTTAATATTTTTAAGGCAGAAAAAATATTTATAAAAAGCTTCTGAAAGAAACACGCACTGGTCTTTGCTTAATTTCTTTTGATACCCTATTTTAAATACCATTAGCATAGCGCTAAGTTTAGGGTGTAAATCGAGTAATCTTCTTTTACTCAGTCTCTTTTTCGAGGCTTGCTCTACTACAAGTAAGACATCAGAGTGCTCCTCTGTTATCTTATCTACTGTTGATTCATCGACTTTTAGTAAATGAGATAAATAGGATACAGCGACATTGTCAATTATATTATCTTTTGTGCGTATCTTAGGCACTAGTCTAACTTTAAATTACTAGGAGAGGCATTTTCATTATACTTTAAGCCTTTTCTCTTCTCCGAATATTTCTTTTCAGCCTTCTTCCTTATTGGGTCTTCTCCTCCATAAGTTTGCTTTCTTTTCTCGCTTAACTCTTTCGAGTAGTCCCACATTTCACCCATAGTACCTTTCATATTCTTAGTCTTTTCTGTAAACTGTTGTGCCGAAAAAGGATCTACGTCGGAATCTATGGAAGCATTTGGAACGGTGAATACTCTTTCGAATAAAACGCCATCCTCAGAGTAAGTGTGTTCATCGTCAATGCCTTGAATCACTGATATCACCTCTCCTGTATCTGGATTTTCAAATAAATACTCAGGCATCTTTAATATAATCTAAGATTTTATTAGTAGTCTTTTCGTAAGTAAACTCATCTTGAAGTTTTAAGCCTTCTGTATTCTCAGGGTTAGACTCAACTCTCTTTATAGCTTCTTCGCAAGCGAAGATAAATTCATCTTCATTAAAGTCAAATATTCTTCCTTGGTTATAGTCCGCCCCACTATGAAAGAAAACTCCGTCTTCTGAAGGAATTTTTCCGGAAGGCTTTATTAAAACTGAATTCTTTTCATTAGCCCAGCTTTTATAGCCAGTGGCATCCATTATGATAGAATGCTTGCCAAGAGCTACAGAATTAAACTCGGGTAACCCCCAACCTTCTCCTCCAGAAGCACCAATTATTATGTTAGCAGAATTAAGATAGTCATTATACTGAACATTCTTATCCATGTAATTCAAGAATTGGACATTAAAGTATCTCTTGCCTTCTAAAATTCTAGCAACTAACTTTGGCATCTCTTTGGCTATAAATGTATTATGTATAGCGCATTGTAGTTGGTACCTTTTGTCGTTTCCAAACCTACGAACCCAGCTTTGAATGGCTTTCTTATGCCTCTTTCTCTTCTCGAGTTTTCCGCAAATATTAAATACTATTCTTCCATCGTCAAAATACTTTTTATTAAGTTTTTTAAAATGATTAGAGTCGAAACCTAATGGCAGGAACTCTGACTGAACGCCGTAATTCTTAAAAGTATCTATGCTATGCTGACTGGAGAATAATATCTTGTCAACATTCTTAGCTATATTAACTTCCGCTTTTGTTGGCGCGTCAAGTTCGTAAAAAGTCAGCATCACCCTCTTGTTTGAGACAGTGTTCATAGCAGAGCTGTTTAAATGCCACAGCGAAAATACAGGAGTATTTCTGTTATGAGTCTTCGGTCCTTTATTGATGCAAGACTTAATCCAATTAACAGTATCTTTGTCTAGAGAAAATGAACTTATATCCTCGTTTATAGGAAATAAGCTTGGCTCAAGACCCTTTTTGTAAATCTCTTGGAGAATACAAACCGAGACTTGGCCGAAGCTTAATTTGTTAACAGGTAACTGAAGAGCGAACTCCATTACAGTAGTGCTTCACTATCCTCAGTTGTCTGATTGACCGTTTCGGTCTCCTTCGTGGCGGTTGCTGTACTCTGGCCTTCTGCTGGCTTAGAAAGATAAATTCTAAAGTCAGGCTGGTTCTCAGACTTCTTATCTTTATTAAAGAAGGCAACAACAGGAATGCGTTGCTCTTCTCCAAAATCAGTCTGAACTTTGAAGTGACCAGAAAAGTACTTCTTACCGCTGCTCTGAGAAGTCTTTGTCCAGAGAGCACCTACCTCTCGCTTCTCCCAATCGTTCGTGTTATTATCTGACATAACTTCCATTAGTCTACTACTAACTTAATCTCGTGTCAAGGATTTATTTTTAGTCTTATCTTTGAACTTTCTTTTTAGTATGTCTGCACCTCTTTTATGTAAATTTATTGCTGTTTGAGAACTGAAACCTAATCTATCTCCTATCTTAGACCAAGTCATCTTCTCTCCAGAAAAGTATCTTAATGAGTAGACCCTCTTTATTCTTTCGTCTTTAATTTTATTTAATTCATTAAAAATAAAACTATTTAATTCTTTATTCTTGTATGGGTTATTTTCAATATCAACTATCACATTAGATTTAAATCTTTCGGACAATAAACCTTTCTTGGTCTGCTTGGCTATAACATGAAGACATTTGTACTTAACATTATTACTCAACCAAGTGCAAAAGCTTGACCCTTTGGTTAAATCAAAACTTTTCGCTGACTCGTAAATTATTAAGCATCTATCTGATAATATATCATTAGGGTCAGCCCCCGATGAAGACATAGCGTTAATATATTTCGAGTACATCGAAATAAATACAGGTGAATACCTTTCAATTATTTTAGATAATGACTCATTACAATCACTATCTTGAACTCTTTTAATTTCTTTATAAAAGTTTTTCATAATTTTTAAAAAATTCTAGATAAGCACTCCGCAAGCGGAGTGGGCAAGATATGTTTTTGTTTCATTGAAGGATTAGGCGAATCTGCTCTGGACACAGTCCACCCAACTAAGAAAATTAAAAAACAATTACAAAAGAACGCTTTCGCTTCCATATTAGTTCCAAATCGCAGGGGTCTATGCCCTTTTCAGCCCTCTATCTCAAGAGCCTAGCTAATGACTTCTGTAATCTATATAAAAGTATGAATTTTAAAAGGTAGAACTTTTTTAGATGGTCTCACTTCTCTCATACGCCGCCTGCACACGCTTGTAACGTACCTTCCGAGGTTCGAGAAGCCCCTTCGTGGTTGTTGGTCTCTTAAGAGTTACCAGACTTGCTTACGCTTAAACCTTTTAATCATACTCTCTGCATTATAGATTTGTCTTGACTTTTTGTCAAGTCTTTTTTAAAATTTAAAAATGAACAGGTTAACTTGGCTTGAGTACGGAATGGAGTTAGCTAAGACAGCATCCCTAAGAAGTGAAGATCCTTATGTGCAGGTTGGGTGCTGTATACTTAGACCAGATAACAGTATAGCGTCTTTAGGATATAATGGCGCACCTCCGGGAGTAAACATTGATTGGTCAGATAGAGATGACAGAAGGAAACGAGTTATCCACGCAGAGACAAATGCTTTAAGATTTATAAAACCGGGAGAAGCGGATAGAATGTTCGTAACATTAATGCCTTGCTCCGACTGTCTCAAAAATGCAGCTTCGTATGGTATTAACAAAATATTTTACAATAAGATTTACAATTTTGACAGCTCAGCAAAAGAGCTAGCACAAGAATTTAGAATAACATTACAACAAATAACATGATACCAGTATACATAACAAAGTTAAACACTCTAGCCACGATACCAACTAGAGCTAATGATTCAGACGCGGGATACGACCTGTACTCAAATGAATCGGGATTCATTAAAGGCAATGGACGAGGGGTAGTAAGAACGGGTATCTCAATAGCTATACCTCCCGGTTACTATGGCAGAGTTGCTCCTAGATCAGGTTTAGCAGTGAAATTCGGAATAGATGTATTAGCTGGAGTAATAGACTCAGGCTACAGAGGTGAAGTAGGAGTTGTTCTCCAGAACCTTTCCGATAATGCTTTTAACTACAAAGAAGGAGAAAGAGTAGCTCAATTAATACTAGAACAGTGTAATACTATAGAGTGGGTCAAGGTGGATGAATTAGACGACTCACAAAGATCAGATGGAGGTTTTGGTAGCACAGGCAGTTAAGGCACTAGCAGCTTCTGTAGCTAGTTGTGGGTTGCTTATAGCATGGTTTAATACCGATATGTTAGTATCCTATATAAAACTATTCCGATTAACCAAACTGACCTACTTAAAAGAATACGAAGATTTCTCCCTTGAATATCCAGACAGCGAAACGAATTTCTTAGAATTTTCGTATATGAAGGAGCCAACATTTATAAATAAATTAATTAGTTGTCCTTATTGTTTATCTTTTTGGATATCTCTCATATGTTGTATTATAGCTACTAGTAATGTTTTGTTAGCCTTTGTTTGCTATCCTTTATCTTTAGTTATGTACTTAAGTTTTATTAAAATTTTTTTAAAAAATGAATAAGTTACTACCTTTAGAAGTTTGTACTGAATTTTGTTCTTTACTTTTGTCCAAGCCTTTGGTACTATTAGACATACCGAGATTAAAGAATATCTTGGAGCTATGTGGAAGATCAAACAGGAGCTGCTGCTCCGCGTCAAAAGACTCTTTGCGCATAATTGCAGAAAAAGAAATTTACGATATACTGAAATCGCTTAGCAAGGAAGATGGGGATAGATTAAGGCAAGAGTTTTTAGACCCTGAACTTAACAAAGCTTTAAATATTATTTTTAAAAAGACTAGTAAAAATTTAGTAATATGACCACGGACACAAATAAAGAAAAGGTTATCACTATTCATAAAAAGATGGTAGATAAGACGGTTAGGGTGCTTGAGGGCTCCTATACTTGGGTGGGCAAAGTAATCGACGTTGTTGATACTGAGAACTTTCTAGTTAAAAGAAATAAAGACTCAGAGCCTAAAACTATAAACATGTTTGACATAAGGTCTGTTTGATGAGCTCTAACGAAATTAGTCAAAGGAACATGCCTATGTTTGATCGTTTATTCTTTGAAGCTGAGCTGCCTACAGATAATCTCCCAGAAGAGATTAAAGATCAGGACATGTCAGAGCTTGAGTTTCAGACTCACGACCTTTACAAAGAAATGGATACTTGGTCTGTCTCTACAGCGGGAGAATTATTCCTACACGAAGTCGAGCAAAATATAGTAAACGGTAAAGATTCATCAGAAGGTTTCATACTAGAGGAAAAGCCCTTGGGTATTAAGAAAGTAGAAGAAACAAAGTCCGTACATTTCTACAGAGTCTTCGAATGTAAAGACCTAGACTATTGGGTTTCTTTTGACGCTCTATTCCATAAAGGAAAGCTAGTTCTTGTAGAACTAAACGAGATAAACGAGATAGATAAAGAACAACGTAAAGAAGCTAAAATTAAAGCTGATAAATTTATGGAGTCTTATAAAGAAAGGCAGGAGAGAAAAACTCACGCCATACTTAAGCCAGTCAAATTACTCTTAGGTTTATTTTTAGTAGCGCTTCATTGGGTAGGTAAAAGTATTTCAGGGATTCATTCTAAGTTATGATAGGCATAAGCGGTATAGCAGCGTCAGGAAAAGATCTGTTTTGCAGACTTTTGTTAAGAGAGATAAAAGGTCAAAGGATAGCTCTTGCGGACCAACTCAAAGAGGAAGTAAGGCCGTATATTTTATCTAAATATGGAATAGACCCAGTTAACTGTTCTACAACTTCTAAGAATAAAATAAGAGATCTTTTAGTGTTTCATGGAGGGATAAAAAGGTTTCAGAGCGAAGGGACTTATTGGACAGATATAGCCCAAAAGAAAGTTGACAACTGCAACAGCACACCAATAGTCACAGACATTAGATATGCTGAATATGAAAATGATGAGGTGAATTGGGTGAAAGGTAAGAATAAAGGAATCTTAATTCATATTAGAAAATACTGGGAAACAGAAGGCTTGTTCGAAATGAAGAGGCACTATTTTGAGCCACCTAACGAAGACGAACAAAGAAACGATCCCAAGCTTAGATCTAAGGCGGACTATCATATTGAATGGCCACATATCGAAGATCAAACAACAAAAGAAATAGAAGACACTTTACGCCCCTTTGCAAAAGACTTTGCCGAGTGGTATAATAAAAGGAACTGACAATGTTTTACAAAGCGTTAATTAAAAAATATGAAGCGGAGATCGAAGAGTCCTTAGCGACACTCAAGGTCTATATGAATAAAAGTGTTGGAATAGGAGAACATTCTGACTTAATCACAGAGTTGGACAAGTATGTAGCCAAACTAGCATCAGCAGAAGATAATCTAGCGACACTACAGAGACATAAAGACACACTTACCGTGACGCCAACTGTGACAGAAAGTAACGACGGACTCACAACTCACACCTTAAATAGCTAAAAATAAAGGGTTTTTAACTTGGCACAGAAATTGCATTAAGTAAAGCATGAGTACATTAACATTAGCAAACATGGGACTAAGGAACGTATCTAATCTTTTTGATTACGTAAACGATAGTTTAGAAAAAGACTACGAAGACTGGGGAACATCTTGGAAGAGCTGGTCTTCAGATAATAACACTCATTTTAACGAAACAGATGAAGGCTATGAGTTTTATGTCGCTTTAGCAGGTTTGACAAAAGACGAGGTAGACGTCTCTGTTCTTGATAACAGAGTGAAAATTACAGCCAAGGGAGCATCTGCTGGTAGAGAGGTTGAGTACGACAAGACTTTCTCTATACCAACAAAAGCTGACTCTGAAACTTTGGAAGCTAAAATGGAAAACGGTATGCTGAGTATCACCATCAGTAAAAGGGAAAAGGAAAAGAACAGAACCATTGCGGTTAAATAGACAAATAGCTACCTATTAGCTTCTTAGAGTCGTCCTATTTTGGGCGACTCTTTTTTATTGACAAACAATTAAGTACCATGTATACTTATTAAAGTATGATTCAGTTTTATAAAGCAAATGCTAAGGTCTCAGGAACAGCTTGTTCATTCTCTGTCAATCCAAAAGACAAGTCTGTTTACGCAAGTCTCATCAAACAAAAGAGTTGGGACGCAAACTCCAAGACAGGGAGATTTGACACAGAGAACAAGTGCATTACGAAACTAAACGTAATGGAGCTTGGTGCTATAATTAATGCTATAGAAGCTAAGACTGACTGGTCAGCTTATCACGGCACTCAAACCAGAGCAACCAAAATGAATTTCTCTCCTTACTCACAGGGAGATAACCATGGGTTTAACTTCAGAGTAACCGCTGACTCAAAAGAAGACTCAGAGAATAAAGCTACATTCTCTATGGGGTTTAGGTATGGAGAAGCTGAAGCACTTAAACAGTATTTTATTTTTTCTATGCAAGCCATCTTTAAGAATTCTCTTGAGGAAGCTCAAGCAAATGTCTCAGGGAATAAAAAGAATAATTACAACAAACCCAAGCAGGCAGAAAAACAAGAGACAGTCGATGAAGATGTGGTATGGTAGACGACTACTCTAAAAGCACACCCTTTTTTAAGTTTGGCGTTCCAAATAGAGCGCCTTACTACTATATTTACTCACTAGCTCATGTAAACATACAGGGCTTATGGATGGAGTTCGGAGTTCATGACGGGACTACTCTAAATTTAATCTCTGAGCTAATGCATAGAAGTGGTAAATCCAACACTATGTTTTATGGGTTTGACTCTTTTAAAGGACTACCGGAAGACTGGAAACAAGAAGGAGATAGAAAAAACTTTGACCTACAAGGCAAACTCCCAAACGTTGCTTGGCCTAATATAAGGCTAGTAAAAGGATGGTTTGACAAAACTATACCTTCCTTTAAGAAGCTCCCTTTAGCAAAGGAGGAGAAAGCCGCTATGATACATATAGATAGCGATATATATTCTTCAGCCGTCACCGTACTAGAAGGATTCAAAGATAAAATAACTTCTGGAACAGTCATATTATTTGACCAATACCACGACGGAAGCGGTAGATACCCAGAGTACAAAGAACACGAATACAAAGCTTGGTCTGAGTTTGCTGACAAATATAATGTCTCATACGACTGGATAGCTCACACAAAAGACGACTGTCAAGCTTCGCTTATAATAAAAGATATTAAAATTTGAAGAAGAAGAGAATACTGTTTCAAAGTGACTCTGCCCTAGCTAAAACAGGGTTCGGTAGAAACTCTAAAGAGATCTTATCTTACCTTTATAAAACAGGTAAATACGAGATCTTTCACTATTGCTGTGGAACCAATAAAAACGAGGGCTCTCTAAAGAGACTGCCTTGGAAATGTATTGGCACAATGCCTAGTGACAAAAATCTACTAGTTAAACTTAATGAAGACCCTAATCAAGGCAGAGATGTAAACTACGGCGGCTACTTTGCTAATGAAGCAGTAAAAGAGTGCAAGCCAGATGTCTTTATAGGAGTGCAAGATATATGGGGTGTTGAGACTATGGTTAAAAAACCTTGGTTTAATAAAATAACATCAGCTCTTTGGACTACTCTTGACTCTCTACCACTCTACCCTAACGCAATAAAGATAGCAAAAGACGTAAAGAACTATTGGGTCTGGAGCAACTTTGCTGAAAAAGAATTTGCAAGAATAGGTCACGACCATATTAAGACAGTTCATGGAGTCATAAACCACGAACAGTTTTTTAAATTAGATGACAGTAAAAGAAAAGAATTAAGAAAGAAATTTAATATAGAAGAAGATGCTTTTATTATTGGTTTTGTATTTAGAAATCAGTTAAGAAAGTCTGTACCTAATCTTATAGAAGGTTACGCTAAGTGGAAAGAAACATATAAGCCAGATAAAAAAACTTATTTATTATTTCATACTCATTGGTCAGAAGGTTGGAATATTCATAGATTATGTGAAGAATATAATGTACCTAAAGACGAAGTAATAACTACTCATATATGTAAAGAATGCAAAGACTTTTATGTGAAACCTTTTAAAGGTCAAGAAGCTACCTGTGAGCTCTGTTCAAGCAAGAAGTCTCAAGTTACTTGCAGCGTGACTCTAGGTATTGAAGAATATCAACTTAATCAAATATATAATTTAATGGATGTTTACTGCCACCCCTTTACCAGCGGAGGGCAGGAGATACCAATACAAGAAGCCAAGTTTACAGAGCTTATAACCCTTGTTACAGACTACAGCTGCGGAGAAGAAAGCTGCGAAGAAGGCTCTGAATCCTTAGCTCTGGCTTGGTCTGAGTACAGAGAACATGGCACTCAATTTAGAAAAGCTTCAACATGCCCAACGGATATCTGCGAGCAACTCCAAAAGGTATACGAGATGCCTAAAGAGGAAAGACTAGCAAAAGGCAAGTTGGCAAGAGAGTGGGCTATCAGTAAGTTTTCCACGGAAGTAACAGGCAAGTTTTTAGAAAAATTTATTGATGACGCTCCGTTTACAGATTTCGATTTCGAGTCTTTGGTTTGGAAACCAAGGAACCCAAACTATCAAATTCCTAAGATAAACGATGATTCTGAATGGCTAATCCACATATATAAAAACATCCTCAATATGGAAGTCGACACACAAAATGATGGACATAAATACTGGATGAATCAATTAGCTAATAAAGTACCAAGAAGCAATGTAGAAGACTTTTTCAGAAAGACAGCAAGGCAAGAAAACGATCAGAATATACCTTTTAAAATAGAGTCTTATCTAGACGACGAAGGCAAAGACAACAGAATACTGATAGTCATGCCGGGTAGCATTGGAGACGTATTCCTTTCGACTTCTGTACTAGAGTCAGTTAAGGATAGATATCCAAGTCATAATATATATTTTGCAACTGCCCCTCAGTATTTTGAAATTATAGAAGGTAATCCTTATATTCACAAGATAGTGCCATATAATAATAAAATGGATGATCTTTTATGGTTAGAAGGAAAAGGAAAACACAAAGGGTTTTTCGACGTAGCCTATTTGCTTCACCTAGGCACACAAAGAATATTTAACTACCAACATAACGGCAAAGATAAAATAGACTTAAAACTATGCACCTAGTAGAACAATACGCCCTAGCAAGTGGATCAAAGATAGGTAAGCCTTACCTAAGGGAAGCTTACTACCCAACGCCAGCAGACAGATATCTAACATTCTCTCCATTTTCCAAGCCCTCTAAAAATTATGATTATTGGAAGGAGACATTAGGTATGCTTATTCCAACATTAGCCAAAATAGGTGTTTCTGTCGTACAAATAGGAGATAAGAAATCTAACTCTCTTCAAGGCTGCATTGATCTAAGAGGCAAAACTTCCATAAACCAAGCCGCTTATTTGATTAAAAGGTCTTTGTTGCATTTTGGAGCAGATAGTTTTGCTACCCACATGGCCTCCTCATTCGGAGTTAAGTCTGTCACTCTATACTCAAATAGTCCAGTTCAAAACTGTGGACCGTTTTGGAGCGCACAAAATCAATGCGTTAATCTTGAGTCTGATAAAGGGGAAAACAATCACTCTTTTGCCCTAGAGGAAGACCCGAAAACCATAAACACCATAGAGCCAGAGAGAGTAGCTCTATCAATTCTCAGGCTTTTAAATATAGACACAAAAGTAAAACACAAGACCGTCTTTATTGGCCCAAAATGGAATATGGATTTCTTAGAGGTTGTACCAACACATGTAGCTAAGTTTAGCCAGAAAGCCCCTAAAGACAGACATGTCGTCAGAATGGACTACCATTTTAACGAGGAAGTAATGGCTGCTCAGCTAAGCTCTAACCCCGGCTTAGTGGTAACTAATAAGCCAATAAGTATAGACTTGCTAAAATCTAAAAAAGATTCAATAGAACAAGTTATATATTTACTTAAACAAGATGAATGGGATATTGATTTTGTTCGTTCAATGGATAGAGCAAATATTAAAAATTCTATCTATACTAATTTGAGTAAGGAACCTTTAAAAAGACTTAAGTTTGATTTGTTAAACCTTAATAAACCAATATCAATACTAGAAGACAAGTCAATAAAACAGATAAAAGACTATAAAAAATTAAATTTAAATAACTTGCAATTTAGAAGTAAAAAGTTTGTTATTGAAAAAGATAAGATTTATCCCGGAAGAGCAGCTTACCTAAATGGTAAATCAGTTGATAACTTTTCTGCACCGCCAATTCCCATACTTGACCAGCCTGAGTTTTGGGAAGAAATGGACTTTTTCTGGATAACAGAAAGTGTTTGACATGATCTCAAGTTAGTGGTATTATCATGATATGACGCCAAACGAAAAGCTCAAGAGAGATGATAACGGTCTTTTAACAAACCCGCCTATTGGCTATGTGTTTAATGAAGGCGGATCTGTAGACTGGAGAAAGATGGTTCGAACAGAATTTCTTGTAGCCAACAAACAGAGAACTCAAGAAACAGATGTGTCTAAGTTAGAAGACAGGGACTTGTTAATCCTATTAGGCGGAATCAAAGAGTTGGCTCAAATCAGAGGGTTTACTGACGTTTCTTATAATGTCCATAAAGCTAGCCAAGATTACTTCTCAACGAGCTGCACGATTGAGTGGATACCTAATTACGAAACAGATAACAAATCGGTTACCTTTTCAGCTCTAGCTGACGCACACCAAGATAACACCTATAGTTTTGCCTCAAACTTCCTTGCCGCCACGGCAGAGAACAGAGCCTTCGTAAGGTGCGTAAGAAATTTTCTTAAGATTAATGTCGTCGGACAAGAAGAGATGGGTGGAGGAAAGCCGTCCTTTTCTAACTCGTCTACTAAAGCAACCCCTAAGACAGATTCAGACCCAACATCTCTTTTGCAGAAAGTAATGGATTCTAAAGGTGTTAATTTTGCAACCATTAAAGACCGCCTAGTAAAAGAAAACTTTCCAAAAGCGGAATCTTTTGAGTCGACGAAAGACATACCAAAAACTAAGACCTTCGAGCTTATAGCTAGGCTAAAGAAACTCTAATTTTTGCTTGTCAAAAATGAAAGTAAAACTTTTTGATTCTAGTGAGCGCGTTTTTCTTGATAGCGTTGCTCGCTCGCGAGCCGAAGGAAAGACTCATTTAAAAACGAAGTCTTTGATGTGCTCTGGGCGTAAAGATGGCAGCGCTTACGATAAAAGTCTCGAAGGGCATTATATGGGAGTAGCAGGAGAATATGCTGTAGCTGAAGAAGTAAAAGGTTTTATGGATTTTATTCGTCGCTCCCAAGGAGATAAGCACTCGGCGGATATCTTATGCAGAAGCCAAGAAGGAAAGAGTTGCAAGGTCTCCGTTAAGACTACTAAATACAAAGACCCCATTCTAAAAGTCAATTCATTAGCGGAAATAAAAGATGCCACCCATGTTGCTTTATGTCGTTATTTTAAAGGAGACAACCAAGAAGGAGTAGAAATACACTGGATAAAATCTGTAGAAGAATTTAAAAAGAATCATTATATAAGAGACTTTGGATACGGCCCTAAAATGTGTTTGAAATAAAAGCGTTTGTCACCATTTGCCTATAGGACACGACTCGTCTGCTAAATATATTTTCATAGGCACTACGCACCCACACTTAGCGCAGCGTTTGCTTTCCTTCATATACCAAGGGCAAGAAAGGCATAGCCGACTTCTCTTCTCTCTAACTTCGTCTGCAGCAGATATACTGTCCCCTGCTAAAGCGGCCTTAGCTGTTCTAAGTAAGCTTTTGCCTAAATTAGCAGCCATCTCTCTTTTGCTAGGTAACTCAAGACCTTTGTCTTCGACTTCTTTTTTTAAAATTTTTCTATGCCTAGACTTACTAGAAGAAGAATCTTCGCCTAACTCTTCATTATAGGAAGGAGAGAATATGTATCTAGGGTCCATATTATTTCTTTAAGTCAAATATCAAAGGATCTTCTGTTAATGTAAGGGTTTTTATTTCACCCGGCATACAGTGATGCTCACAAGGTCCAATATAAGAATTAGGATTATGAATACCTTTATTGATATCCTTTACAAATTTATTACTGGAGTACACCGCTAAAGCTAAATTAAATTCTGGCTCAACCTTTAAAACTCCTTTTGCAGCAGATTGAACTAGTTCACTAAACTCATTTACTATAGTCTTCGGCCCTATGACATCATCGCCTTCCGAAAGATTAAATACGTCTTCATAACTATTTTGTATTTGGAAAGTCTTGCCTCCTGCGCGGCATATGCTATGATATCCCTCGTTCTTACTTACCTTACCTATCTTCTCATTAGAGCAATTTACTTGTTTTGTTATTAAATTACATCTAAGCTTTGACTCCTCTGGTTTATATTTGTCTCTTATGCCTTCAGGTAAAGTTTCCGTAAATTCTGGATTAGATACAACCTCGTACTCTGTCCAAACTTTAGTAGTCTTCAAGAAAGCAGAAAAGAAAGGCTTACCATTAGTCTGGCATCCAAATACTATTTGGTTAGTGTACCCTGCCCTTATCCAATCTCCACCTCTAATATTTACTAAATCACTTTCTACAGCCGGAAAATCCTCAACATGAATCTCTCCGTACTCTGTCCCTACTTGCCTATTGTCTTTGTTATAAGCTTTAAAAGGGGCTGTATCATCACTAACATCATATATACTACTAATAGCATGAGATACTATTTCCCCTCCATAAGCCCATGCCCTTTTATTGATAGTGGTAGGTAAAGGTATACCATCACCCTTTATGGGAATAGAAGCTGAGCTATTATGAGGCTGATAAAAGTCAGGTGGGTTACAATACACGCCCACATCTGTGCTTATGTTAACAATGTTAGGTAAACCAATATCGGACGGACTGTCGTTTTCGTCTTCAACTTTAAAGTCATCACTAAGAGGTTTGTCTTCGTCATCATCCCATATACCGTTGTTTTCAGCAAGTTCTATATTTTTACCCTCTGTAGTATCTGAACCGTCAGTCGTAAAACCAGAGAAGTAAGCTTTCTTAACCTGAGAGTCAGAAGGATCAAAATAAGTTATGAAGTTAACTTTAGATTTCTTCTCATACGTTAAGTAACTAAAAGTAGAAGAATTACTTTCGAACCCATCATGCCCAAATGAAAATTCTCTATCTCCTGAGTCAATAGATGCAATGTCAGTAGGTTCATTAGCAAATGTCAATCCCGCCATTATAGGGTTGTCTATATACCTGTACTCAATTTGTTTGTATCTTGTTATTCTAGCAAATATAGGAGCCTCTACTCTTATCTTATGCATAAAATTAACAGCTCTAGCGTAACTATTAAAGACCTCTGAACTCACGGGACTTCCGGGTATAAGGCCAAAAGATTGAGGTAAATTAGGGTTGTCTTCTCTAGAAAAAGAGCTAAACCAAGGAGTAGTTTTTGCAGCTACTCTATTATTTATTACCCTATACTCTGCTACCGAACTATTATTAGCAACGGCCACGGCAGAACCGTTCTCTACATCAGGGTAACTTTCAAATTGAACAACGTCTGTAATATTACCATCAATATCAAATTTTATAGTAGATTTAATAAAGCCGCCTTTAGACTTATCTGTTTGATGCTCTTTATACATTCCATTAATATTAGCATCTTCCGTTCCTAAGTCACGCAGTTGGTCGTCAACGTAAGCATCTCCGTAGCTATCCGACTCTTTTAATTCTTTGATAGTCTCATTTACAAAGTTACTTATACCTTGTATTCTGTCAGCCTGAGCTTGTATGTCCGACCAAGTTTCGTCATCTTCTGAGGAACCAACCATGAAATCTACTTTAGGTAAGCTATTATTAGTGCTTATTTCAGTTCCCTTCACCGAGTTTGCTATCGCCTCTGTCTCTTCGAAAGTTAGACCAAATTCCTCTTGATTTCTTGTAGGCAGACTAGACTCATTAGGGGTGACTGTGACTCCTATTG
>Ga0209992_10001352_pt1 | contig 26314 bp, 40 predicted proteins | sample 2SBtaG_2_FD_182564 | JGI IMG/M metagenome (GOLD analysis project Ga0209992, IMG submission 182564) | Deep subsurface microbial communities from Kolumbo volcano to uncover new lineages of life (NeLLi) - 2SBTROV12_ACTIVE470 metaG (SPAdes)... | ecosystem: Environmental > Aquatic > Marine >... | reverse complement strand
TCTGAATGTGCTCGAAGAGTTTCAGGTATTGAATAACCACCAAAACCTAATCCAGCTGTTTGAGTTCCTGCACCTGCTATATATCTTGCTGTGTTTAGATTATCTCCTTCAGTCCAACTTGATCCATTATATTCTTCTGATTCATTTGCATTTGCGTTAGGACTTCCTTTTTGCCCACCAAAAGCTAAACCTGCAGTTTGAGTTCCTGCACCTCCTAAAATTTCTCTTGCTGTATTTAAATCTCCACCAGAACCCCAACCTAAACCATTATATTCTTCTGTTTTAGCTAAATGACCTGTGCTATCTCCTCCACCAAAAATTATTCCTGCTGCTGTAGGTGCAGCACATCCTCCTGCTGCAGAATCTCTAGAATTAGACATATTAGCACCAGAATGCCAAGCAGCAGTGGCTATAAAAGATTTAAGATTAAAATCAGAAGAATTATAAAAGACTTCACCTTCTTGTATTCTATCTCCTGAAGTATCAGAAGATAAATATTTAACCTTCAGTCCTTTTAATTCTTCATATGTAGACATTTAAAATTCCTTTAGGGGATTGTTATGAAACCAGGCTTTGCACCAATTCTTGCAATTTTTTCATCTGCAGATTCACCGCTAACATTATCATTATCCCAAGCTGTTCTGGCTAGATCATCAGATGCTTTAACTAAAGCTTGTGCTTCTGATTTAGTTTTTTCGGTTCCACTTTTTTCAGCTAACCAAAGTGCTCCTTTTTCATTGTTACCAATAACCCATGTATCTACATAATTAGATCCATCGTGCCCTGAATAACCTCTTAAGAAAAAGTTTAATCTATCTTCATGAGTAAAAAATCCTTTTCCGGTATTGTTTGCTGTGCCGTATATAAATAGTGCCATATTAATCCTCCTTCCTTTTATAGCTTATTAATATCATAAATCAACTATCTGTTATAGTCTTTAAATTTACTGCTGTTGTTTCAGCTGTAAATACTTCAGAAGTATTTACTCCTGTAGGAGGTGGTCTACCACCAGCTATAAGTGCTCCATTTGTGCCCGTAGTGCCGTGTTGAGCATTCATGTGTTGACTTCTTGCTGTTGAAACACTTGCTGCTGTAGCCCAACTTGTTCCATCAAATAATTCACAATTGTTTGATGCTGTTCCAGGACCAGTATTTCCTGTAGCAGATAAAAAAGATGTTTGTGAAACAGGACCACCATTTCCAAAATTATAAACTTTATCTATACTCATATTTGGATTTGATGTCCAACTTGAACCATTATAATCGTATGAAGTAACAGAAGCTCCATTTGATTGAGGAGCAGGGTCTTGACCTCCTGCAACTATTGCCGCTGTTTGAGTTCCACCTGAAGCAAAATTTTCATGATGAGCTGGTAAGGCTCCTCCAGAAGTCCATCCCTCACCATCATACTCTTCAACTGCAGTAAGAGCAACTACTGGAGATTTAGCTGTTCCACCCATAGCTAATCCTGCTGTAGATATTCCAGCGCCACCTGCTCCATATCTTGTTTGACTCATTGCTGGTTTAGCTGTCCAAGAACTACCGTCATACTCTTCAACATTTGTTGTAGATACATTTGGTGGATACATGTAAGAACCTATTTTAGTTCCCGCTGTTTGAGTTCCAAAAGCACCATGAGATGATCCAGTGTTATTCATATTTCCACCACTGCCCCAAGATGAACCATCATATTCATATGTTGTATTTACATAAGGATAAGTAATAGTTGTTTGGTTTCCACCAAAAACTGCTGCTGCTAATTCTGTTCCAATTCCTTGACCACCATTAAGTTTAGTAGTAGGCATATTTCCACCACTTGCCCATGCAGCACCTGTAATTGTGCTTGCAGTTGTATTAAATTCTTCTGTTAAAGTATTAGTGGGAGTTGTTTCTCCCATCATGGCTATTGCTGCACTAGAAGGTGCTGAACTCGTATTAGCACTTAACCCTCTTGCAGTTCCTAATGTAGCTGGAGAAACAGTCCAAGAAGTTCCATTATAATTTAATGTTCTGTTTGTTACGGTATGACCTGGAGGAACATATCCTCCAAAAATTAAACCATCTGTTTGTATACCAGCACCACCACCAGTTCCTTGAGCAGATGGTAATGCAGTGGCTGCTGTCCAAGTTGATCCATTATAATGTTCTACATTAGCTAAATAACCTGGTGTATATCCTCCAGCTCCTACAGCGGCTGTTTGAGTGCCAATTCCAATAATACCATTTCTACCAGAGTTTAAAGCCCCACTATTTGTCCAACTTGTTCCATCGTATTCTTCTGTAGCCGTTGAACTACCCGGTCCTCCAAATCCAAGTCCTGCAGTTTGAGTTCCTGCAGACCCTACAGAAGTTCTTCCTGTATTCATATTATTTTGCGGGGACCATGAAGTTCCATTGTATTCTTCTGTAAGAGCTACGTTATTAGATCCTGGAGGTCTTTCATCTCCACCAAAAGCAAGTGTTGCAGTTTGTGTGCCTGCTCCAGCGGGGTCTTTTCTTCCATTGTTCATATTACCACCATTTGACCAACCTGATCCATTATATTCTTCAGTAACATTAGTTGGTGTATTAGTTGATAAGTATCCAGAAAAACCTATATGCGCTGTTTGAGTCCCTGCTCCACCAGCTGTTGTTCTTCCAGTAAGAAATGGTGAAGCACTAGACCACGCAGAAATAGCTACTGCTGTTTTAAAATTAAAAGCACCTACGGCGCTTGCAGTTGCGTCTATACCACTATAAAATATTTGTCCTTCTGCTTGTGTATTATCCAAATCACTTGTAAAAAACTTAACTCTTTTCCCGTGTATATTTTTATAATCCGTCATGATACATCCACCGATCTTGTTGATACTGCAGATGAAAATTCTTCTGTTGCATTAGAATTTCCTCCACCAAAAATCATTCCTGCTGGTTGTGCTGCTGCATTTGCTGGACCAGCAAAAGTTCTTCCAGATGCTATACTAGGTGCTAGTACCCAAGTAGAGCCATTATAATGTTCAACATTAGTTGAAGCTCCAGGAGGTGTTCCTCCACCTGCTGCCCATGTTGCAGTTTGTGTTCCACCTGCAGTAAGTAAACTTCCTCTTCCTGTATTTAAAGCACCTCCAGATGCATAATTAGTTCCATCATATTCCCAAGTTAAACTAACTACATTTCCTGCTCCTTCTGGGTGAGGTGATCCTCCTTCACCACCAAATACAAGACCTGCTGTTAACGTTCCCGCAGCTCCATGGTTATTTAATGCTGTTGGTAAATCTTCAACTGTAGTCCAACTTGAACCATTATATTCTTCTGTTTTAACTAAAAAACCGCCAAGTGGTCCAGGACTTCCTGGGCTTGCATATCCACCAGCTCCAACTGCCGCTGTCTGTATTCCAAACATAGAATACTGTCTTCGATTTGTATTTAAATCATCTCCTTCTGCCCAATTGGTTCCATCATATTCTTCAGATTCTGTTTTATCAGTAGTCGTTCCTCCTGTGTGTCCTCCAGCCGCAATTGCTGCAGTTTGTGTTCCACAGCCAGATAAGTATGCTCTTCCTGTATTTAAATTATTTACTTCAGTCCAACTTGATCCATTATATTCTTCTGTTAAACCTACGTAGTTTGGACTTGCAGGTGGTTGTCTTCTACCAAAAGCTAGCCCAGCAGTTTGTGTTCCAGCTCCGCCTACACCTGTTCCAGCGGTTCCTAAATTACCACCACTAGACCATGATTCAAGACGATGTCCAAGATTTAATTTTTGAGTAGAACTATTATACCAAACTTGTCCTTCTTTAACGTTAGAAGGATCACTTGATACTTTTTTTATATTGTAACCTTTTACTTGTCTGTAAGTTGACATACTATTCTCCTATTAATCATTCTTGAATAGCCAACCTTGTGTTGAATCAGTAAATACTAAAGTAAAGGCAGCTCTTTCTGTTGATACTGTTAAATCATCTGTAGATCCAAATATTTTTTCTGAACCATTAGCTGCTATTGTGCATGCATTAGAATCAAAAGTTCCAGCGTAATCTACAATAGATACTTCATCTCCAATAGTTCCTGCTGGAAGTGTAATTGTAATTGCAGCTGACGTTGTATTTACAAATACACCTTGTCCTGCTGATGCTGTAAAATTTCCTGTCTTAACTGCTTGCCATGATGTACCACCACCAATATATGTCTTAACTCTAGATGCAGCAACTTTTCTATTAGTTCCACCTGCTCCATTATCAACTATAAATAAATCTGCATCAACTAAATCTTCACCTATATCTGTTGCACCATCAATATCTAAATCTGCTACAGCTATACTTCCATCTGGAAATACAGGTGTTTGTGAAAATGTTACAGCACCATTTGATGCTATTGTTATTGCATCTGCATCACTAGATACACCTATCGTACCGCCATCTTTAATTACTAAATCATCTGCAAGTGTTACAACACCATTATTATCTCCTGATATCCAAGTTGTAGTTGTTGAGCCATCGTTACCAGAAATTAGTAATTGTCTTGATCCAGTAGCACTACCAGCATCAACACTTCCAATTATAACATTACCAGAACCAGAAGTTAAATTATCCCCAGCTTGATAACCAATTCCAATATTACGACCTCCAGTAGTTATAACTTTAAAAGCATCTCCTCCTATAGCAGTATTGTGAGAATTACTTTGACCTGATGCACCTTGCATAGCACTTTTTCCAATTGCAACGTTTAAATCACCAGTTGAATTGTAATAACCAGCGCTATCACCTATACCAACGTTATCATCACCAGTTGTAACACCTTCTAAAGATTCATTTCCAAACGCTAAATTACGAAGTCCTTCAGTACAAGCGGTAAGAGCAGAAACACCAACTGCCACATTTTTATCTCCTGACGTTAATGCGTCTAAAGTTGTAACTCCAATACCAATATTATTTGTAGCTGTGCTTAAAGTTCCTGTTGTTGCATGACCAATTAACATTGAGTTTGAAAAATTAGTTCCACCAAATTTTCCTAAAATAACATCTTGACTGTTTGCTGTTATTGTACTTGAAACTGTTAACACACCAGCAGAAGATAATGACATCTTCTCAGCTGCTGCCTCACTTGCTCCTGTTTTAAAACTTAGTTTTGTAGCATTACTTGATGAACTAAAGTCACCTTCTGATACTGCTTCAATACCTGCTGCAACTAATATTGCATCAGTGCCTGTTGCTTCATCGGGTGCTTGAAAGTTTATAGCTCCTATTACATCATCTGCTGCAATATCTGTTTCACCAGTTTGTAATGTAAGTTTAACAGGTTTATCATCGCCTGTAGCTGTATGTTTTAATTTTAACCCAACATCATGTTCATGTATTAATCTTACATCACTATTTGCTCCAAATTTAACTTCTACTCCATCAGCGGTGTATTGCGTATTTCCACCAATATTTAAATCGTTTTGAATATCTGTATTTCCATTTATATCTATTGATGTTGCATTTATTTCTACTTCGGTAGCAGTCAATTCTATTTCATCTGTAGCAGCAATATCTAATACTGTTGCACTTGGAGCATGAATAAATTGTGAAGCGTCATTAAAACATAATTTGTTTGTAGAATTTAAAGTTAAACCTGTACCATCAGTGTGAGTTAATGTTGTATCTGAGTCTGCACCAAAAGTAATTACTGAAGAATCTGTTGTTAAATTTAAATCATCGCCAACCGTAACATCAGCAGCAAAAGTTAAATTTCCTGAACTGTCACCAGTTATCCAAGCAACTGATCCATCTTCACCATCGGATATTGATAATTGGTCATCACCTGTTGCACTTGAAACATCTGCTTTTCCAATAACAACATTACCAGAACCTGATGTAATATTATCGCCAGCTAAATAACCAACAGTAATATTATAATCTCCACTAGAAATGTCATATCCAGCCCTATGTCCAAAAGCAGTATTAGAAGTCCCTGTTGCATCTGTTAAAGCATCAGTACCAACGCCAACATTATAGCTAGCATTAGTATTATCAACTGCACCATGACCTATTGCTACGTTTTGTTGACCACTTGTTAAAGCTACCATTGCATTAACTCCAAGAGCGACATTTCTTCCTCCTGATGTAACAGCTGTTAAAGCACCATAACCAAGTGCTGTATTATTATCTCCACTAGTAATAGCATCTAAAGCTGTAAGACCAACTCCAGTATTATATTGAGCTGCATCTAAAGTTCCTGTTGTTGCATGACCAAGTAATAATGATCCTGTAAAATTTGTCCCTGCAAGTTTAATAAAAGCTGATCCGTCAAGAGTTATAGCATCTGTTTCTAATGTACCATCAATATCAACATCCCCTGAAATATCTAATTCTGTAGCTACAACTTTATTGTTAAATGTAGCTGCTCCTGCTTCACTACCATCAAGTGTAAGCATAGTAATATCGGAATTGTTATCTGTTCCTTTAAATATAATATCTGTATCATTTGCTGTAGCATCAATTGTAATGTTTCCAGACGTAGTTGATATAGTAACAGCAGCATCTCCTGCAGTTAAATCATCAAACGCAGTTGATATTCCTTCTTGAAAATATGTTTTTAATGTTGTGACATTAGTCATTCTCATTGTGCCAGCGTCATTTACAAGTAAACCATCTCCATCTGCAACTGCTGTAGTACCTCTTGCAGTACCACCATCTATTAAATTAATTTCTGCTGCTGTTGTAGTTATTGTTGTGCTATTTATTGATAATGCATCTGTTTCTAAAGTTCCATCTACATCAACATCACCAGAAAAATCTCCTGTAGCTGCATCTAATTCACCTGATAAAGTAATATTAGTAGCGCCAGTAATTGCACCGTTAAGTGCAACAGCACCATTAATATCTATTGTCGTAGCTGCTATTTGTACTTCTGTGTCTGCAACAATATCTAATTGACCATCTGTAGATGAATTAATATATAAACCAGTATCTCTAAAAAGAAGTTTGTTAGTGCTATTTAAAGTTAATCCTGTACCATCTGTGTGAGTTAAAGTTGTATCTGAATCTGCACCAAAACTTAATACTGCAGAGTCGCTTAATAGTTTAAGATCATCGCCTATAACAGCATCTTTTGCTACAGATAAACCACCATCAGTTTGTAATGAGCCATCTGTTGTAGAAGTTGCTTCAGTAGTATCATCTGTTTTTACAATACCACTAGCTGTAACTGTAGTAGCAGTTAGTGCTTGTGCAGCAATCGTGCTACCTGATTGCGCTGTAAAAGTATTTGCAGTAAATTGAAAATCATCAGCTCCTGCAATTTTAATATCTATTTGATCATCTGTATCTGCTGTAATACTTGTATCAGCATCAGCATCTAAAATTAATTCTCCGCCATTTAAATCATAAGCGCCCACACCTCCGATACTTGTGTCAACAACATCTGTACCATTAGCGTATAAAATTTTTGTTCCTTTATCTGATGCTCCCCAAGTAACTCCAGTCTGGCCAGATACTTTTACTGTAACAGTGTATGCACCTGAACTTTGGTTATCTATAATCCAAACTTTTTCATTAGCTGGAACTGTAACTACTGCATTACCAGTAATTGTCCCTGTTAATGCTATAACCGCGTGACGAGCTACGTCTCCTGTTGAGCCATCTGTATAAGTTAAAGATACTGTACCACCACTTGTTAAAGCTTGTGACACGTAACCATTAATTGCTTCTTCTAAAATCTGTATATTGGTATTAGTTTTTGTTCCCCAAGTTCCGGCATTTTCGCCAGTTGCCATTAACTCTGTTCCAATATCTGTATAACTTGATGCCATAATTTATTCCTTAAGGTGTTGGTGAGTTGACTGGTATTCTAACTGTTCCATCTGTATAGTCATCTCTTCGTCTTCTACCTAGTTGTTCTCCTCCAAATTTTTGTACTTCTTGTTGGTATTTTTGTTCGTATAATTGCAGCATATCAGCTGGGCCTTTCAAGAAACCATAAGTTTCTGCTAGGCAACAATATAGCAGACCATTTGGAAAATTCATACTAATATAATTAGTATCATTATTTTCTAATAATGCTGGAGCTGCGTTGTAGTGAATTTTATAAGCAAACGTCCCGCTTGGTGTTGGTGATACAATTATAGATCCAGAGTTTGATGAGCTTTCTCCAGTAGCCCCAGTATCTAACATTGCATAATATTTTGGTGTGCCAGTAGATGTAGTTGCTGAAATATATTCCTCTAAAAATGTTAAATCTCTTTTTTCTAAATATGTATTAGCTCCAGTATAAGTAGATCCAGTTGCAGTATAAACTTGCACTGCTCTAACAAATACAGCTCCTGCAGGAACTGTTACAGTGCCTGTTCCAGATGTAAAATTACCTGTAGATGTTTTTCTATCAGCATCAACAGGAATATCTCTAAAAATTCTATACTGTGCATTTAATATTATGTTTTCTAAAACACTATCAGATAGCACTGTAGAGCTAACTTCTGTATAGCTTTTTATTTGTGTTTTTAATCCTGATGCACTTAATCCTGCCATATTATGCTGTCAATGTTGCCGGACCAGCCGAGCAATTATTGCCTCCTCCTGATACTTCCCCACTTGTAGCAGTGTTTGTGTCTACAGTAAAGTGATAGAAATCATCTGTGTTAGTAATATTTCCGCTTGAATCTCGTTTGCCAACTGTAATTGAGTAGCCAGCAGATTTTGCTACATTAGAACCTGTAATTCCATCAAAATTAGATGGATTGTTAAATGATGTTGAAGTTGAAGGGGCTCCTCTAAATCTAACTGTGTCTCCTGTCGATCTTCCATGTGATTTTTCAAATACGTTTATTATGCCAGAACTAGCTGCAATAGTTTCAAAAGGATTAGGCCTTAATATTGCAATTACTTCATTTTCAGTTCTATCTGGTCTAGCATTTAGTAAACCTTCTGCATCTCCACCTCTTGTTCTTAATTCTAGTTGTGGGTGTTTTTTTTCATATTCAGATCTATGTACAAAAGAACCGTTCCATTCTTTCATCATTTCATTATATGGAAACTCCATTCCTGATCTATCTGATATTGCTTTTGAATATTTTCCTCTTGCCATTATGTTCCTGGATAATAAGTTTTAGGGGTTATGTGAACACTAGTAGAAGAACCATCTTCTGATAATGCTCTTGCTAGTTCATCTTCATAATAAAGTTTCATAGCTTGAATTCTATCTGGTGCAAACTTTTGTGCTAAATAAAATGCAAGTCCTGATACCATACAAGGTACAAATCTAAATGGTACATCTGTTGCATCTGTGTAAGTTGAATCTGCATCTTGTATTCTTTTTACATAATAAAAATGTAAATCTTTAGATGCATTAGATGAATCTGCTGTTGGATAAACTGTTAATGTTGTCTTATCAACAAATCTTTGTACAAAATATTGTGAAGGTGTTCCTTTAGATAATTTATTTGATAATGCAGAATATGTTGATCTGTCTATTTTTGTTAATGCTTGATCTGCTTGTGAAGTAGATGTTCTATCTGTTCTAAGTGTGGCTTCTAAAATATCAGCAACTCCATAAACGTTTGATGTTGCATTTGTGCCAGAACTTGTGCCATCTCCACTAGCTCTATAAAAAGTATACTCAGCTTGTCCTTCAATTAAATCAATATTACTTTCAGCTATTTCCCAATAGTGCAAACCTCTATTACCCCATTCTTGAAACATTATGTTTAAAGAACGTCTTGCCGTTTTTAATTGATATCCAGAAGTTACTTGTGAGCCTATTCTCTCGTATGCTTCTGCTATTAAATCATCTACAGCAAAAGTTTTGTCAAAAGTAACTGTGCCGGAAGTTGTATTGGCCATCAGCTACCTCCCTAATACGATTTTCTTAACTCTAATACTATTGTGTAATGATCATGAGCTGTATGACCATGTGTCGTCAAATCAATATCACCAGTAATTCCACTGCCAGCATTATTTTTAATTCCACCAAATGATCTATAGTCCCAATGTCCTGAAACATTGCCTGCTGCTGCACTTCCACCTAAAACTAAACCTACAACGTTTGAAGTTGCATCAAATTCTAATGCTGCTCTTAATCCTCCAACATCGTACCAAACTTGATCTATTGTAACTCTAGAACAAGCAGCTGAATCAGCTGATCTTGCATTTAAAGCTGAAACATCAACTTTTTTTACAGAACTTTCTCCTGTTCCATCGGATATGTTAGTAAGTTTAATTACTGCTCTTTTATCTGTGTCAATTATTGTTTGACTTGTTACTGCGTCTGCCATTTTTTTCTCCTGTTAGAGAACGGGGCCAAAGCCCCGCTCTAATTAAAGTTAGTTATTATTGATCTGCAAATGCAGGTACGTCTGCACCTTCTGCTGTACCCCAAATGTAATAATTTGTGCTATCTTTAGCCAAAATATTTATCTCAAATATACCAAAATCTGTAAGAGTTAGTTTTGAGTTAGAGTTTCCATCAGAATAAACAGATACGTTATCAGCATTTGAATCTAAGTGAACAATTCCACCAATAAAGAAATTAGTATTTCCTGGTGTTATTATAATTAAATTCTCTGCTTCTTCTGCAGCACCACCATAAATAAATTTAAAGTGTGAGCCAGCAACTGGTGCAGGTAATGTAATTGTTCTGTTTGATCCAAGTGCAGGAACTACAAGAGTTCTTCCACTGTGTGTTGCGTTATCAAGAGTTTTGTTTTCATCTCCTAATGCAACTGGTCCATCACCTAAAGTGATGACTTCAGTAATTGCTCCAGTGCTAGAGTTTTTACTTACTGTTTTAAATGTATCTTCAGATCTTACTGGACCTGAAAAAGTTGTTTTAGCCATAATATTCCTCCTAGAATATTTAAATGTAGTCCCTAGGGGCATGTCGACTATACGCGTCTACATTTATTTTTTATTTTTGTATAGTAACAAAATTGTATACTAGTTTTAAATAGAGTGCAAGAGGGCGTGTAGTGTGGATAGAACTTTTCCAACGATGTAGCTTTTTACTAAGTAGCTACAGAAACTTCGGGGGCAGCGTCTTCTACTTTATTTAACAGATGCTCTTTTTTAGCTTCTGCCATTTTTATATGGCTAATTACTTCTCTGACTTTTCTGTCAATTTTAACCATATTGAGAGTATATTTACCCTCGTTAAGATGCTCCTGCTCCCATTCTAGATCCAATACCTTTTTCTGTTTGTAAAGGTCTTGTAGATGTGTTTGCATCATTTATAACCTCCTCATAGGTTATTCTATTTATCTTGGGATCGTTCATTTCTCCAAGATACTCCCATTTTATATCACCTTTTCCCAATTTGTCAACTATTGCGTTTTCAATATCTAATGAGGTTTCAATGCAGTTTATATTAAAATCTGCATGATATTGATACGCTGATATTTGTATTCTAAAGGTTTTTTGGTGCATTTTTTCTTTCTATATTTAAAATATGGCGGGATTGTGTCCCGCCATATTAATTTAATGATTATGCTCCCGGTGATCCGAAAATACCTCTCCAGTCTGAGAATCCAAAAGAATATCTCTCTCTAGCTTTGTATCTTACGTTACCAGTTGTAAAGTCGCCTTCCATAGATGTTTTCATCGGTGCTCTAACAAAATGTTTTAGACCATTAGGCACGTCTGTTTTAATGAAAAACGCATCTGTATCAGTTAAGTAATGGTTCACAGTATAACCTTGTGGAATCATTCCTTTTGACACAACTGCATTGATATCATTATCAGCTGTTCCAACTCTTTGAGAAGATTTCATTAATCTCTCAGCTGTAAATTGCAAAGCTGAAGGTATAATTAACTTAGTACCTTTAGCAGCAATTTTAAGACCTCTTTCGTCAGTCATTGCAGCGATATCTATTAAAGATTGCTCCAATGATGTTTCGTTAAGGTCCGCCGCAGTAGATAATTCATTCTGCTCTGTTCCTGAAGCGATTGGGTGGTCAGTAGCACAAAGCTCTTTACCATCACCGCCTGCAGAAGATGAACTGAACGCGTTGTTTAACACATTAGCAGCTTTCACTTGTTTAGTGTTAGCCATTGATCTTGCTAAAGCTTTTGTATATCTAGACGCAAGTCTGTCATACAAGTTATCCTCGATTGCTTCTTCAGTAATCGCGAATGCTAGTGCAAGTGTTTCATGTGTGTAACGAGCTGTGAAAGTTTCTTGTGCATTATCAAATGAAACTGAAGTTCCTTCAGCTTTGATTGGTGCATTTGCGAAACCAGATAACATAACTTCTTCTTCAAAAGCTCTGTCACTGTTTTCAGTGTCGAAAATTTCCGCATGCTCATTAGCATAGTTGTTATATTCCAAGCCGAATAGTGCATTCAAACCTGGCTCTAGTTCTTTAACTAGTTGTCCTCTTGATATAGCCATATTTTATTCTCCTATTCCGCTATTATACGCCAGTTGCGGTCATATAGAAGTGTTCGTTAATGATCACTTTAAAGTTACAATTAGCAGATGTTAAATCGCTATTGTCAGGATCATCAGAAACTCCGATAATTCGCAAGTTAGCTGTAGTTGTTGATTGAGTATCCGTAATTTCAGTTTTAGAAACAAAATGCGGAGTTACACCTGCTCCAACAGCAACATCAGCGTTTGTGAAAACGTCTAGTTGTTGTGTTGCGCCTGATGCATCCGATTGTACTTCATAAACTTGATGCGGATCGTCAGTAATAAACGCTTTGATATCAGTAGCTGCGTTTGAAGCAACTAAGTGATTAGCAAAGGTTGGTTTACTTGTTGAAGAGTCTGTAAAAAACACACCCTGACAAGAGCCTAAAAGAACTCCATTATCAGTAGCTGCGCCTATTCCAACTGTTCCTGCTGCTAAAGCAACCATAAGGTCGTTTTGAGCAAAAGCTGAAGCGCAAGCTGCTACTTCGTATTCAGTAGCTGCGTTGTTATCAGGTGACCCTCCAATTTTGCCTAGGGGTTTTAATCCAAAGGCTGCGTCTTGGTTTGCCATATTTATCTCCTTTGCCTACCGAAGGTAGACGATTAATTTAATTCGTTGGCAAAAATTGCTAAAAAATTATTAGCTCTTTTTTGTACCACCGAAGGTTACACGAGTCTGTCGATCATTATTGATCGGCATACCTGGATGCTGTTCCTTCAGAAGATCGTTATCAATCGCTTCGTCTTTTTGTTTTGTAAGGTTATTAAAATATTCCTCACGCGATTTAACAAGCTCGTTAGATATCCTAGCCAGCAATAGGCCGCCAACTCCGATGACCCCTTTGTATTTACCTTGATCCAGAACTGGATAATCTTGATCTGGGTATTCATCAGCTCTTACTAACTCATATCCTGATCTTAATTTACCTGCCATGTTTTTTGTATCATCAAAACCCATAGTCTCGGCTCTTATCCATCTGTGATGGTACCCGTCTGGTGCAGGGGGTGCATCTAAAGATGATGGTGGAGTCCAAACAGTTTTTTTAGCTGTTTTAGCTCTTGTTTGACTCGCACGGGAAGTTTTTATTTTATCTGTACTCATATGCTTATGCCTCCTTCGTGATTTTTAGTTGTTTCGCATATTCTTCTAGTGGCACTCCTAATTTTTTAGCAATTGCTACTTGTGATGAAGTGAGTCTCACAGTTTGGCGACCAGGTTTTACACTCCGCGTAGCTGACGCTACAGTTTGAGTAGGTTTAGTCGTTTCCTTTGGTTCAGTTTTAGCAAATTTGTGTGGGAAGTCAAGCTTCATTCTACGATCTACTTCAGTATAGTATTCATCTGAATTAGGATCAAAGCCTTCTTCTTTAGTCAATTTGTCATGTAGATCAAAAGCAGTATAAGTCATAGCAGAATCTTGACCAAACCAAGGATTTCTTTCAGCCCACTCTTCAGCTTTTGGATCGGGTTTAGCTTGTTTAGGTGCAATCGCTTGATCTAATGTAGGAGTTTTAACTTCTGCAGGTTTAGACTCAGTTTGTTTTTTTAAATTTGCAACTCTTGCTTCTTCTACGCCTAATCTCGCTATCATTTTTTGTGCTTGCACTTCAGCGTTTATGTCTCCATCTTCTCTAGCTTTTGCTAATTGAGATTGTGCTGCTTGAAGACCAGAAATAACTCTACCTTCCATAGCACTTACATAATTTGGCTCAATAGTTGATAATTTATTTTTTAAAGTTTCTTGTTCAACTTGCACACCTTTAGCATATTCTAAAGCAGCTTCTTTTTGTCTTTCTGCTTCACGCCATTTTTTAGTTAGTTTTGCAATTCTTTTTTGAACGCCTTCACTATATTGCTCTAGTTCTTCTTTTTTAGTTTCTTGCTTCTCGTTGCTTGTTTCTTTTTTCTCTTCTTTAGTTTCTTCTACCTCAGTTGTTTCAACTGGTTTAGTTTCTTCTACAACAGTTTCTTTTTCAGATTCTGTTTTTTCTTCTACTACTTGTTTTACTTTTTCTTCTTCTAGCTCAACTTCAGCACCGGGACCCGATGTATCAATGTCAACTAGATCTTGTTTGTTTTCTTCTGTTTCTGGCATAGTTATCTCCTTCTATGTTAAATATTATGCAGCACGGATTCTGGATTACTTATTGTACCCAAAACTTCGTCGTCATTTAATAGACGGACTTCGCCGCCTTCGATAGGTAATCTTGATCCTGCATAACGAGCAAAAATTACCCAATCTCCTTTTTTACACCAAGCTCCTGTTGGAAACTTTTCTTTGTCAAAATAAGCTAATGGCCCTACTTTTAAAACGTAACCACAGTTAGTTGCAATTCTTAATTTTTCTAAAGACTCTTGTGCAATAATTATACCACCTTTAGTTTTTTCTTTAGGTGTAAATGGTAACACAAGTAGTCGCCAGCCACTAGGATCGGGCAGCTGTTCTTTTTGTTTTTTAATATTTTCTGGATTTAAAGGTTCTGGTTCACCTTTAGCTTCTTTTTTGTATTTGTCTTGAAGACCAAATTTAATTTTTGGTACTTCCGTTGATTCCGACGACGTTTCCTTCATTTTTTTGCTCCTTTTCTTCTAGCAGGTTAGAGATTTCCTGTAATAGATATTGATAAGTTCTTGCTTGTCCTAACATATACTGATATTTTTCCATGTTGTCAACTCCACCACTAATCATGGTGTCGCCGATTCTTTGTAAGTTGTCCCTCATGTTTTTTTGTATTTTAGAAACAACAGTTAATGGGTCCATCATATTAACATTTCCATCTTCTTCTAGCTTGACGAATACGTGAGTTTGGATCGTTTCTTGTTTTTGCTGATGACCGTTTTAATTGTCCTAGTGATCTAGCGCAGTATGACTTCCTACGATTAGCAGCTTTTGATCCAGGCTTCACTTTTCCTGTCACAGCTGTTTTTAGTTTTGAGCCGGGATTTGCTCTTCTATAGGCAGCGACACCGGCTCGTGTCATACCCGCTCCAGATTTTGTAGATCTGTAGTTTTTTTTATTTCTTGAAATTGGATTTTCAGCCATTATTTTTTAGCAGTCTTAGCTGATTCCTTTAAAGCTTTGTCAGTTACAGAACCTTTTCCAGGTTTACTAGTCCCTCTTTTTTTGGCTCTGTTCATATAATAATAAAGACCTTTTTTAACTGTGCGTCCATCTTTAGTTACATGTGTATCTTTACCTGATCCATTTTTATACATTACTCTTTTACTTCTTCCTTTTATTTCTTTTCCTGGCATTATTTTTTTCCTCTCTTCATTGCTTTTCCACCACCTGCGTAAGCGATACCACCACCCATAAAAGGTGATCTTTTATCTACCATTCCGCCCATGTTAAGTTTGACTCCTCTACCTATTAAAACATCTTTAAAAGTAGTTTTGCCATCTCCAGACAAATCTGGAAATCCGTTATTTTTCTTTTTTTTCATTATTTTTTTCCTCCCTTAAATATTTGAGTTCCCTTTATACCATAAATGCTCGCCACGACAAGGATCCATAAATTTGTAAACCAGCTCGGCAGCTGTTGGAACTGCTCAAAAAACTCTTTTATCTTTGCAGAAGCATTTGGATCATCACTAAAAACACCCCAAGCAATCACCAAAATTGGCAACGTGAGAATTACAAGGACTGCCTCGTCTTTCCAGTCCGATTGTCTAGCTTCTAGTAGTTTTCCAGAATATTCCAGCTCACCGGAGGCCATTTTTTCTGCATGTTTAGCTTGTGCGTTAGCCATCATCATTTTAGTCTCTTGTTTTTTCTTATAAATGTGTGAACCTGCATTTACAGCTAGTTTAATTGCACTTAACCACATAATTAATCTCCTTTTCTAATAATTGACACACTATCTGGCACTTTATCGCTAGAAGGTATCGTTTTACCTAAAATTGTTTTTTGAATTGACGTATCAGCTCTTAATTGTGCTAATTCTTCGTTCTGATCTAGTTTTTCTTCAGTGTTTGCTTGGTTCATCATAGCCTTCATTCGGTCTAAGTTCATTTTTTCTTCGCCTTCTTTCTGTTTTCTAGCATCATCTTTAGCTTTAAGGTCTAATTCTCTTGATCTTAGCTTCGCTATTGGGTCATTATCGAACTGTGAAGTAATTTTCTTCTCTTCTTTTGCAAAATCATCCATCATTTCTGATATTAACACTGCTTTTCTGCCGTCTATTCTCTCTTGCAGCATTCTTGCTTGTTGTTGTAGCTGTGGATTCTGTTGTGCCATCTGCATCATTTGTTGTAATTGAGGTAACTCATCTCTAAACTCTACTTCAATCTGTTCTTGTGCCATTAAACTTATATGTTCAAGTATGTTTTTTTGTATTGAAGCGCCAATTGCAGGTGAATTCTTAACCATGTTAGTTTCCATAAAGTTTAAATGCGCTGTAATATGTGCTTGGTGGTCTTGACCAGGAAATGCTTGAAACGGAATACCACCTAATGCATCAATGTGTTCCAATGCAGGATCTTTTGGCATAGGTTGAGGTGGTTTTTTTAAAATTAAGTCAATATCTTTTACCCCCAATGCCTCATACATATTTCGATACACTTCGTATTGATTATGTATTTGAGGGTTCGAGGCAGCCAATTGCATTTCAGTTTGAGCTAAAGATATCCTTTGCGTTTGGCTAAAGATATTGGGATCTGCAACTGGTAAGATGTCTACACGGTCGTCAAAATCTAATTGTTTAATTTGATTCTGTCCACCAATAACATCATAGGGGTAAACTGGAGGTAAGTATGTTTTAAATACTCTAGCCAAAATTGTAAATTCTTTTTTCATCGCGGCGTACATTCTTTTGTGGATCGCTGACATTACACGCGATCCTCTTTCCAACATAGCGACTGTCGTGCCCACTGCTGCTTGTTGGTTCCCGTCTCCTACCTGCAGGTCGGCAATAGATGCAAATCTTTGCCCTGCTTGTACCACGACACCCATAAGTGATAATAAAGTTTGTGATGGTTCTTTAAATGGCAATGTCATAAATGCATCTTTTAAATTTCCTCCAGGTGCATCGACATCTCTAAACTCACCGGGTTGAATTGATTGTGCCTCGTCTCTCATTTTAATACCACGCATTTTAAATCCAGCGGGTAAGTTAGACAAAGTTCCAGCATCTAACAGCTGTCTTAATGCAGCTGTTGCTGTTCTTGATAATCCACCAATCATGTGAGTTAAACCAAAACCGTAAAATCCTAAACCAGGTAAAAATTTAAAATGAACAAAATAATTAATTTTACTTTTTAATACGTCGCCTGCTTCGTAGTTTCTTCTAATTGATAATACTTTTCTAGTTCCTTCTTCAACTGTTACAATGTATGGTAATTTAATTCCTGTAGCTTCGCCGTCTTGACCTAAATCTTCAAAGCCTTCTAGATCTAAAGTAACGTGACATTCTAAAAGTGTATACATTCTTTGATCTCTTCCTTTAGATGTCCCGTCTAATTCTCTTTCTGCTTTTTCAGAAGCAGTCTCATCCATGTACGATGGGTTAATTTCTATGTCTCTATAAAATCCTCCAACTTGTTGTTTTCTTAATTCGTTTTCTGTCATACGCACTCTGTGTATTACAGACTCGCAATCATCTAATGATGTTGCAGTATATGGTACAACGATATCATCTGCAGGAACATATTTTGAAACAGCTCTTTGCATAATCTCATCGTAATAAACTTTTTTAAATGCAGAACCTGCAAGTGGTAAATAAAATAACATCTGATCAAACTCTGCTTCATATTCTTTCATTTCAGACATAATCTGATAATTCATAAACTGTTTTACTCTTTGCGACTGCGCTTCTTTATCAGGTGTTGGCATGCCAATTATTTGAGTTCTAACTGGACCTTGCGCTGGTAATAATTCTTTATAAGCTAAAGCTTGAAACTGTGTAACAGCTTCTGCTAATACTGGATGCGTCGCGCCCGATGCGCCTTTAAATGGTTCTGTTCTGTCGTCATAATTAAAACCTAACAGTTCTAATCCTTGTGTATAAGTTCTTTCCCAATCTTTTCTTGAAGATTTATAATCTGTGTAGTCTTCATACATTTTACTTCCTAACGGATCTAAAACATCGTCAGGTAACAATTCAGCTAAATTAGAAAAATGTCCTTCAGTGCCTTCAACGTTTACCGCAGATGGGTCAAAGTCTATGTCAACACTTCCGTCTTCGTTTTCTTGAACTTCAACAGGGCCTTTTGTTTCTTGTTCCTGTTCTATATCTATTTGTAAATCATCTTCACTAGGAATAGTTATTTCTTTTCTTACCTCATTGGGTAAGGCTTTGTCTATTTCTGCCATTTATTTCTCCAGTTTCACTGTCTTAACAGTATTACTCTTAATATTCAAGCCCTGTGGATTAGGTCCTGATTTAGGTGGTGGTCCTGATTTCTTGCCACCCGCTCCTAGTGGCTTGTCTACTCTACCGCCTAATTTCATTTCACTTCTCATTTCTGCTAAAACATATTGTATAGCTGATAGTTCTGACATATCAGCACCTATCTCACGTACACGTTTTTCAAATTCTTTTTTTCGTTCTGGACTAAAATTTTTTGAATATTTATCTGTTAGTTCTGACATTAGTAATAAGTTCTTTTTGTTTTTATAATTTTTTCTTCTTCATAGTCTTCAGGATGCGGTACCAACCCTCCTTGTCTAAACCGCATAACAGCTTGGGTCATACTATCAACCAAGTCATCATGATCCCCGTATGGAAAAGCTGCACACTCTTCAATAACCTCTTCTGCGAACTTTTCTTCAGGAGCCCACACCATACCAGATTCAAACAAAGGTGCAACTGCATTTACACGGGCATGCTTATCGTTTCCTTTTGACGGTGTGAAATTAACTACCGGTATCCCCATATTTCTAAGCTCGTAGGTTAGTGGCAATCCACTGGCTTTAGCTTCAATTAATACCGTTTCAGGTTTCCAATAGTCATATTGTTCTTTTGCAACGCGACGAAGTTCGGGGAACTCGTATCTACCTTTTAATGCATCAACCAATATTAACTGCTGCGGGCTGTCTTCAGATTCTCTAAAGATACCCCATGTTGTAATTGCACTATAGTCGGCTGTTTCCTTTTTCATGAATGCAGTATCGTATGATTGTATGACATGTTCTAAAGCTGGCATTTCATCTTTCTCCCAAACGTTCCACCATTCTCTTTTGATGATTGCGCCTTCTTCACTAGTTGGGTTCTGCATCCATTGTGCATTCCACTTACCAATTGATAGTGATGCTTTAACTGTTTCTAATTCTTTTAGCTGCCAATACTCAGGCCATACTGGTTTATTCGAAGGCATGATTGCAGGAAACTCTATCAGCTCCCACTGATCTGCTTTTGCTTCTTTTTGATGTTTTAATAATTGACCTGTTAGATCTTTAACGTTCCATCTTGTCATTACACAAACGATCGCACCACCTGGCTGCAACCTTTGACGTGGACCGGATGTATACCATTCATACGCTCGCTCTAATGCTGTCATGTTAAGCGCATCTTGCTCTGAGTGTGGATCGTCAATGATTAATAAATCTGCACCCCGACCAGTAATTGCTCCACCTACACCAGATGCAAAGTATTCACCGCCCTGTGCTGTTTCCCAGCGACCCGCTGCTTGACTGTCTTCCCTCAATCTTGTCTCAAAGACTTTTTTATAATCTTCTGTGTCCATTAGTGTTTTAGCTTTACGCCCGAATCTAATAGCTAGTTCTCCGGTGTGGGTCGTTTGAATAATTTTTAGTTTCGGGTTTCTACCGATCATCCAAGCGGGCAGCAGGGAGCTGGCGAACTCGGACTTTGTATGTCTTGGCGGCATATTGACGATCAATCTCTTGATTTTGCCTTGTGCTATCTGGTTAAACTTATCTCCAATAATTTTATGGTGTCGACCTTCGATAAACTCTGGCCACATGTGTTTGGCAAATGACAGGAAGTCATCTTTAACTTTGGATATCTTTTTCTTTTCATCAAGCTTTACAGCCATTTTCATGAAATCTTTTCTTATATCAGGTGGGAGTTTTTTTATTTTATCTAGATCAATTTGCATTTTGAAAAAAATTTTTTGTAAAATTTTTTAGTTAATGTTTCCAACGATTATTACTGTATTCGGTATTGTCCTAGAAAGCAATAACGAATTTGAGGTCATAAACCGTACAAATCCGACAATATTATCATCAGTTAGTTACATCTTTCTCGAAAAATAGAATTAATTAAAAAGAACTTTTAATATTTTGGAAGAGTGTTGGTACCTCTATTGAAATAAAAAAACCCGCCGCGCGCTATTCTTAACGCGCGGCGGGTATCGAGGAACTAGACTAATTAAAATTTAATTCTAGTTGTTCTGGTTCTGGTTTTTTATTTTCGAATAAATTCTTCATAACTATTATTTGCGGTTTATATTCAACCTTATCTCCTAATTGAACATTCTCCCATTGTGCCAAATACTCATGAATTAAACCTACTATCTTAATAAGATTAATTTCAGGTTTAATTTGTTTATTTGATGCTGTCTTAATCTGCTTATTAATTAAGTTTAATAAGTCAGCACCATTTTTGTAACCTAACTTTAAGCCGTCAATGTAAGTTACTCTTTTTTCTTTTTTCATGATTTTCCTTCTAGTTATAATTAATGGGTCTGCCATCGTCAGTATCTATCAACCACGATAGATAGACCAGCAGAATTAAATCCGCTGGTTTCGGCTATTTGTTAAACTAATTTACCATCTAAAAAGTTAATGATTTCTTTATCACTTTGATAAGTTTTATTATTTGAAATAATTTTAGTTATCCAATTTTCAGATAAAGTATTTCTGAAAATACAATTTTTTACATTAACTAAATTAATAGCATAGTTATGGTCTGTAAATTCATAAAACCATTTATCCCCGCTTCCATCATCAAAGTGTATTTCTAGTTTTTTTTCTTTTTTCATATTTTCCTCACTTTCTTTATTATGGGATATTAAGGGAAAATTATTTTTTTTGCAAGCGTTATTATTTTATTTTAGAATAATTCTAAACTAGCGCGCTTCTAGTTTCACGTGAAACAATCTGGAGTTGTGCGCCAAGTCTCTAGTTTCCCTTCTCTCAAAAAGTTTAAGCGAGTATCGAGAGACGAGCGGCCGCTTAATAATGACTTGTAATAACTTTATAGATTAGAATGATTATAAGTTAATAAAACTCTAGTTTTAATTGAATAAATACCACAATTAAACAACGTAAAAATAAGTTTATTTTTAGAGTACAAATTGCTTGCAATCAATTTTTAATTAATGTATTTATTATAAGATAATATAGGAGAATAAAAAAATGGATAAAGAAATAACATTAAAATTCTATGACAACGAAAGTCATGGATATATTAAAATATCAAAATATGACCTCCAAGCTTTTGATATAAATATAAAAGATTTTTCAAAATATTCATATTACAATTATGAAAACGGTTGTTATTATTTTGAAGAAGATTGTGATGCATCTCTATTAATAGATAAACTCAATAATAATGGTTACAAAGTCAATTTTGATACTAAACATGTTAATTGCTATTACTTTGATAAACCTGTATTTTCAAGAATAAACAAATGAAAGAAAAAAAATGAAATATGAAAACTTAAACAAATATTTAAAAAGACAAGCAAAAAATCTTTTTAAAAAAGAAAAATTAATAAATCCTAAAATAAAATTAAAAGATTTATTATTTACTTGTGAATATGACAATCCATTTTCACTAGTACCAACTTTATATATAAAAAGGAATTAAAAAACATGAAGAAAACAATGAGTGAATTTGATTTTGAAAACGAATTCAAAAAGATTAGACCAGATAATTTTAGTTATGACGGTTTAAAGACTTTATATGACTATTTAATTCAACATGAAGAAGATTGTGGCACGGAATTAGAATTCGACCCGATTGCCTACTGTTGCGAATTTTCAGAATATGAAAACTTTAAAGAAATTAAGCAAAATTATGATGTTAAAACGCTTGAAGAATTACAAGACAAAACAACCGTTTTAAAAATACCTAATTCTGAAAAATTAGTAATTCAAAATTATTAATGACCCGCAAAGCAGGCCCGCCAATGCGAAAGCTATTGGCGCTACATATTGAGTGGTTAAAGGCCAACGGATACCCCGTAAAAAATATACAATCTACAAGCGAAAAAAAGAAAAAAAGAAAAAAAGAAAAAAAGAAAAAACCGCTTGCAATTAATTTAAAAATAATTATATAATTATAGGATATTAACTTAACAAATAGGAGTAAATATCTTATGAGTAAATCAACATACCCAACTAAATATCAGTTGGAACATTTAAAAGACCGTATCAATTCAGAAATTGATCCGTTAATAGATCAAGCGCAATTAAGCGTAAAATCTATTGTGGCGGATTTAACTGAAAGCGCTGAATTGAAACTTGCCAAAAAAATAAAAGCTGATGTTGTTATAAAAGAACTAGAAAGCGCTATTGCTGAACTAGAAATTAAACAACGTAAAGCAATAACATTTTTTGGTAAAATTAATAATAAAGAACTAAAAGAAAATTTAAGCTATAAGTTTAAAAAATCTGATGGTGATAATTATTACTCACGTGATAATTATGGACGTGGAATTCAACCGTCCGATTGTAGAGAACAATTAAGAGATTGGGCGCAATATCTGGCACAAATTGAAGCAGAAAAAACACCAGAAGGAAAAAAGGTTAAGGAACTGAAATTGTATAAGCAAAGCGCAATAAATTCAGTTTTTGAGTGTGGCGTACCAGAACAATTAAACACTGTTTTAGAGAAGGTTCTATCCGGTGTTGGGATTATCTGGAATAAAACTAAAGCGCTTCAATTAGAGAATAAAGGATATAATTAATATGTATTTAATTTTAAAACAAGTTAAATATGAAAGTAATTTAGAGGACGATTTTTATATAGTGGGTAGAGCAGAAAATATAAAAAACGCTAATAGATTATTGAACGCTCACAATACAATTAATACAAAAGAATATATAACATATTCTATTTTAAACTATGAACCGCCTTTAATTTTAAAAGATGAGGTGGCTTAATTAAAATGTTGCAATATGGGATATTAGAATATAATATCCCATATTAGAAAGTTAGAAATTATGACAGAAAAAAATTATTATATAGGAGTGTCTGATATATCATTTTATTTAATAGATGATGACGGCAATATAAAAACAGATAAAAACGGCAATGAAATAATTTACAGATTAAAAGACGGAATAAGATTTAAGCCGTTAGAATATATTACAGAAAGTATTGAATTAGATATGTTAGAAAAAATATGAAAGTTAGAGAATACACAAACATACAGAATTATATTGAAAAAAAGAATTTAACAAAAATGAATAAAACTGAATTAATAACAAAAAAAGATTTATTAAATATTATTGTTAATAACCCTAATTTAAACATAGATAATTTTAAAAAAATGAAAGTATCAGAATTAAGAGAAATTTTAAAAATTACTCATAAAATAACGTCCGATAAAGAAATTCACTATGTTAATAATTTTGGACATTGTTTTAATTGTTTTAAACTATTAAAGCCGGATTATATTAAATACAAAAATTATTGCCAAGATTGTTAAATGAAATTATACAAATCAAAAAAACTTCTTAACATAGATAACAACGCCAAAACAATTAAAGGTCGAAAATATAAATATATGACCGCAATTTTATATTTAGCGCCACAACGGACAAGCGGCTTTAATACTTGCGCTATGGCAAGCGCGGGATGTATGGCAAGCTGTTTAAACACGGCGGGGCGGGGTCAAATGGGTTCAGTTCAATTAGGACGTATTAATAAAACAAAATGGTATTTTATAGAACGTGAAAGTTTTTTAAAACAATTAAGAGAAGAAATAAAAAGACATATTTTAAGATGTAAGAAAAAAGGATTTAAACCCGCAATACGTTTAAACGGCACGAGTGATATAGATTGGAATATTTACGGGCTATATGAAGAGTTTCCAAAAGTCAAATGGTACGACTACACAAAAATTTACAAACGAGCATTAAAATTTGTTAATGGTGAATATCCAAAAAATTATCATCTTACATATAGCTTAAATGAAGATAATAGAGCGCAAGCGCTTGATATATTAAAACGTGGCGGCAACGTGAGCGCTGTTTTTAGAAATAAAAAACTACCTAAAAAATTTTTAAATTATAAAGTCTTTAATGCAGATAAAACAGATTTAAGGTTTAAAGACCCAAGAGGAATTGCGGGCCTTTATGCGAAGGGTCGAGCATTAAAAGACAATACAGGATTTGTGCAAGATGTTTAATTTTGTGCGGATACTCTTTAACTTCAAGAGTATAAAATTATGTTGTTATCAGTTGCGGGCTGATGTTAACCCGCTTATTAAACTAACAAGCGAGCGAGCGAGCGAGCAGAAGGGATGATATGAAAAAATATAAAGCAGTAATTAAAACCACTCAGGAATGGACTAAAGATATAAAAATTCCTGATGATGTAGAAGACATAAGAGATTATGTTAATGACCACTTTCACGAAACCCACTATAAAAATTTTGATAATAGTTGGAAAAATAATTTAGTAATTCCAGAAGAGTACGAAATTATAGACATACAAGCGAGCGAGCAGAAGGGATAATATGAAAAAGAAAATAAAACTTGAATTAAGAAATCCAGAACATAAAGAATTGGCAATTAAATATCTCTATAAAGATTGGTTGGATTACAAAAAACATATAGAAAGTGGTTTTGATGATAATTATAAACTAAAAGAGGGTTTTATTTCTTATTTAAGTAGAGAAGGTGATAATTTAGATTTAATACCTAGAAAAAATAATCACTAAATATAAGGGGGAAGAATGAAAAAACTAACAAGCGAGCGAGCAGAAGGGATAATATGAAATACAATAAAAAAATGTTTTTAGAGTATGCAAGCGCCTTTGATTATACAGAAGATTTTCACTATTCTGCAGAACAAAGTGGAAAACCAATAACTTGGGAAGAAGCTAAAAAACAAAATGATGAATATATGAAATCTATGGAAGATTGGAGCTTAAAAGATTTTCAAGAACATTTTGATTTTAGAAAATTTGATATAGATGAAAATGAACAAGCGAGCGAGCAGAAGGGATAGTATGAAAAAGAAAAAATGGACAAGCGAAGAGAACAAGCTAGCGTCAATGCTAGCGTGGGTATGTTGCCACGCTGATGAAGATTGCCCTAGCGAGTATAGAACAAAACATTTTAGAGAACATCTAAAAGAGGCGGTAGACTATTTAGAAAATTCTGGATGGTATGATTACAATCAACAAGCGGGGAGTAAATGAAAACATACAAAGTCATAGGTGGTTATACAGTTTACGAGCAGTATGAAATAAATGTACAAGCTAAAGATGATAAAGAGGCAATTAAAAAAGCAGAAAAAATACCTGTTGAAAAATGGAGTGAATTACAAAACTCAAATGAGAATGGATTTGTAATTGATGATGTATGGGAGGATGAGTAATGACACAACGAGATGAGGGACACGATTTTAGAGATAGTAAGAATAAGGCTCAAGCGCACGAGCGCAATAAAAAATTAGATACACAAGCTAATGATTTAATTAATATCTTCTTTGAATTTTTATGTGATTCAGATTTAGAAAAATTTATAGATGACAATTGTAGCTTAACAAGAGAAGGTAAACATTTATTAAAGTTAATTAAAACAAATCTTAAATCATAACTTTTCTAAACATAACAAACAATCTTCAAAATTTTGAGTTATGGGTGTGTTTTTAAAATTTTTATTTATAAGTGTGTTTTTTTAAAAAAAAAAGAAAAAAAGAAAAAAAGAAAAAAAGAAAAAAAGAAAAAAAGAAAAAAATTAATTTAATTTATCTAAAAATTTTTTACAATCTTCAAGTGTTTCTGCCTTTGGTTTTGTTTTTAAACCAT